>Ga0193752_1000157_pt1 | contig 89775 bp, 76 predicted proteins | sample H1c1metaG_FD_144924 | JGI IMG/M metagenome (GOLD analysis project Ga0193752, IMG submission 144924) | Soil microbial communities from a riparian zone of the East river system, Colorado, United States - H1c1 | ecosystem: Environmental > Terrestrial > Soil > Riparian zone | place: USA: East River... | reverse complement strand
CGGTGGCGGCGGATATTCCGGCGGCGGCGGCGGCGGAAACAGCATCGGCGGTGTTGGCGGCGGTGGCGGAAGTTTTAACTCAGGAACAAATCAAACAAATGCAGGCGGTGTAAACTCCGGAAACGGAACGGTTATTTTTACGTACAGCGCTGCACCTGCTATGCCCACTTCCGTTACAGGAGCATCATTGGTGTGTGAAGGATCAATCATTACGTTAACGGCTGCTACAGTTGTGGGCGCTACTTCATACAACTGGTCTGTTCCGGGAAGCGCAACGATTGTAAGCGGACAAGGAACGAACGTAATCACAGTGAATGTTGGAACGGCATCAGGCACTGCGAGTGTAACTGTTACGGATCCTTGCGGAACCAGCGCGCCGGCAACGTTTTCTTACACGGTCAATCTGAATCCGGTAATTACTGCAACATCAAACACGTCGGCAGTTTGTGCGGGTTCTTCAGCCACACTAACTGTTACCGGTGCAACCATCTATTCGTGGAGTTCCGGTGGTACTGATTCTACAGAAGTTGTATCACCAACTTCACCAACGATGTATACAGTAATCGGCAGCGACTCTATTGGTTGTGCAGATACAGCAACAGTTTCGATCGATGTAAATGCACTGCCCATAGTCAACCTGGGTGCTGATACAGCGCAATGCGGAGGCAGCATAACATTGGATGCGCAAAATTCCGGCAGTACATATTTATGGAGCGATAATTCGACAACACAAATCATTACGGTATCGGCAACCGGCACGTATGATGTAGCTGTAATGGATATAAACGGATGCGTGGGTCGCGATACCACCAACGTAACAATCAATCCTCTTCCGGTTGTAGTTGGAAGTGCAGCGATGACAACCGTTTGTCTTGATGATGCAGCTGTTGCGTTATTCGGATCACCGGCAGGTGGTGCGTGGACGGGACCTGCAACCAGTGGAAGTTCATTCTTCCCGGACTCTGCAGGAATGGGCACGCACGTACTCGTGTACCAATACACAGATTCCCTGGGATGCAGCGGAATGGATTCGGTGAGTATTGATGTGCAGTTGTGCACCGGTATCGATCCTTCGGCTGAAGCAGGTTTTGGCGTTTACCCGAATCCGAACAACGGAACGTTTACCATTGTGTTAAACAAAAACGTAACTGAGCTGGTGATTGAAATCACTGACCTGCAGGGAAGGATTGTTTACACATCGAACAATGGTGCTGTCGCTGCGGGATTTGTTCAGCAGGTTTCGCTGGAGAATGAAGCATCCGGAATGTACCTCGTGCGTATTGTTGCAGATGGTGTGATGAGCGTGCAGAGGGTATCGGTGCAGAAGTAACGTCATTGCGAAGCGAAGCAGTACGTCATGGCGAGCGAAGTGCACGTCATTGCGAGCGAAGCGAAGCAATCCCATCTTCAAAGAAGAGATTGCTTCGCTTTGCCCGCAATGACGCTCAATAAAAAAAGGTTCCATCCCGGAACCTTTTTTTATGTTTCAACACAATAACGTCTTATTCTTCGCTCACAGGAACTTCGATCGTTACAAGAACGCGGTCGTTTCCTTTGTCGCTTTTTTTGCCAATGCCGAAATCGCCAGCGAAAATGTCCATCGTTCCTTTGAACGTTGCTTTCTTTCCGTCCTGGATAAACTTAAACGGAACAGCAACTGTGCGGATTGAATCGCGCATGTGCAGTTTACCCGTTGCAACAAACCCACTGTCTGTTTTCGCTACAGTCTCTGCAGTGAATTCAATGGTCGGGTGATTGGCCATGTCGAAAAAATCTGCACTGTGTAAATGCTCCGTCAGTTTTTCATTGTCTGCCTTCAGTTCGCTCACCTGAACGATTGCTTTGATCACCGCTTTTTCAGGAGATGCCGGATCGAATTCAAATGTGCTGGTGAGTCCGCCAACGGTTCCGTTGTGTTTTCCGTTTGGCATGTCGAATGTGATTTTCGCATCTTTCGCGTTTACATTCCATGCGTGTGTGATGACTTTGAACGACAGCAATCCGACTGCAACGAAGAGTGTGATTGTGCCGATGAGGATTTGTTTGGTTTTCATATTGGTCCAATTAAGGTTTGTCTGGTTGATCATGCAAATATATGTATTTACATCTAATAGGAATATTTAACACTGAAAAGTGCGCATTTTGGGTGCAAATTGAGCGGAATATTAAAGCAGGATTCATGCGGCGAAAACAGAAAAAAAACAGGTTCGGATCCTGCAGCGCTCATTCCATTTTTTCCTGGGGAACGATGTCTTCAAGAATGTTTTTCAACTTGTGCGAAACCTCCTGCGGATGAGTCAGAACGGTGAAATGTGCGCCATCCTCAATCAGAATGTCTGCAGAAGTATACCGGAACGGCAACAACCGGTCTTTTTTTCCGTGGATGTGATGCAGCCTATGCACGCCGCTTCCATTCCAGTTTAAAAGTACGTGCAATGCCCATTCGAGGAAAACAGGATCGGAGTCGCGCAGAACGGAATCAAACAATTCGCGCTGGCGCCCGGGTGCCACAGAAAAAATCCAACGTATAAGCGCATTGGGTTTTTTCACGTATGTTCCCGAGAACAAACGGTGCAGTCGCAAGGCTGCGATCAGTCGCCCCCACCACGGCATTTCTTTACGCGATGCAATCGAAGAAATAAGTATAAGCTTTGATTCAGGAAATAATTTGGTGAGTTCAGCAGCCATAAGTCCGCCAAATGAAAGACCAATAAACACGGGATTGGTATGCTTCACCTGTTTGGTCATTCGTTTCGCATAGCTTTCAAAACTCTCATTGGGCATAGGCTGTTCCCACCGCAGGATAGTTGTTTCGTAACCTTCGAGGTGGATACTTTCGAAGACGCGGTAGTTAGCGCCGAGGCCAGGAATGAGATAGATCATCGTTTCTATTTTGACTTTCTCAACCGGACAGAGTAGTCGTCCGGGCAATGTTTTTTTCATTCGCGACAATAATCTTGCCAGCGGATTGAGCAAGGCCATGAACATATCATTCGGCCGGACTATCACAGCCCGACTGCATGTGACGCTGTACGTTCGTGTATATTTTTGCGATGCAATTGCCTCAGATACAAAGGTGGAATTGAAGTCAGGATCGAAGAAGCAGCTGCCGGCACACCCACAGTTTTTTTTAACTGCGACACTACCCGGATGTTGTCCATAGCGTTATACCTGCGGAAAAGTGGTTGGATGGACTGTGGAACGAGTAAAAATTTCCACAGTGTTGTATTTTTTTAATTGAAATAACCTTGTGAAGAAAGTAGTGGCTCATTTGGACTACCAGGAACTGATAAAAACCGCTTAAGCGGTTGGAATAATCAATCACTACAGCGGGTTCGCAAACGGTTTCAACCGTTTTTCATTCCAGCAACATTGGATAAATGAATTTCTCCAACCATCTCCTTCAACATCCGCGAAATTTTCTCCCCGTGTGACACAATCATAAAATGTGCGCCATCGTCGATTGCCACATCTGCCGTTGTAAAACGGAAAGGAAGCAGGCGGTCTTTTTTGCCGTGGATGTGATGTATCCGTTGCGCGCCGTTTCCTTTCCAGTGTAGCAATGCATTCAGTGCCCAGGGAAGAAAAACAGGATCAGAGTCGCGGAGAATCGCGTCGAACAACTTGCGCTGGTGCCCCGGAGCAATCGAAAAGATCCAGCGGATGGCGGCGTTCGGTTTCTTCATGAATTCACCGGAGAACCAATGATTCATCCGCAAGGTTGCCCCGAGTTTGCTCCACCACGGAATTTCTTTCCGCGATGCAATCGAAGAAATGAGAATGAGTTTTGATCCGGGAAATAATTTCGTGAGTTCTGCGGCGATGAGTCCGCCAAAGGAAAGTCCGATGAAAATAGGAGCTGTGTGCGTGACTTGTTTCGCCATGCGCTTCGTATATTCTTCGATAGGCTCATTGGGCAGCGGTTGTTCCCACACGAGAATCTTTGTTTCGTAACCGTCGAGATGGATGGCTTCGAAAACGCGGTAGTCAGCGCCAAGACCGGGAACGAGGTAAATCATGTTTGATTTACGATTTCGGATTTACGATTTTACAGCGCGATGAATTTTTCGCTCTGCCAGATCGTTGTTTGAGAAATAATTTGGCGCAATCGAAAAATCGTACATCGTATTTCATACATCGCAAATCATTTCCGGATTTCCTGTTGCCTGATTTTCGAAAGCTGTTCTGCCAGCAATCCAATCACGAAACACAAAAAGCCCAGCATGATTCCCAGCAATGCTCCTACGCTAAGACCATCGCCGCGAACGAGGATTGGAATTTCCCAAGCGAGCGAAGCTACGATGAGCACAATGGCAATGGGCATGAGCAACCGCATCGGGTTGAAGAGCATGAGTATGTTCAGTATCTCACGAACCGTATCAAACGCGGTGCTTATTCCGATTGTACTTTTACCGGCAACGCGGTGCGAGATGCTCACTTTCATTTCACTCACCAGGTGTTTCTGGTTGATGAAAATGAGTGCGATCACGTCGCTGTACGCCATGCCATCGGGACACAGCGAAATGTATTTCATCGCAAGTTCGCGGCGGTAAATTTTTATCCCGGAATTGAGATCGGAGATTTTATTCGGAATCAAAATCCGCGCTGTTTTGCGGATGAGCCACTTCCCGGTGTTGCGGAATAAACTGCTTCCGCCGGTTCCGCGCGCGCCAATGATCATGTCGGCCTCAGAGTTCATCATCGCGTCGCGCATGGCCACCACGTCGTTCAGGTTATGCTGGCCGTCGGCGTCAATCGTGATCACGAGCTCCGTATCTGCAGCAGCCACACCGGTTTTGATCGCGCCGCCGTAACCTTTGTTCACTTTGTGGTGAAGCACGGTCAGCTGGGTGAACTGTTTGGCGAAATTTTCGAGAATGGATTTCGAATTGTCTTTCGAACCGTCGTTCACAATAATCACGTTGAATCCCTGCTGCGCGGCAAACTCCATGAGTGGAGGGACCACAGTGGGTAACGATTTTTCTTCGTTGTAGCAGGGGATGACGATGGTGAGGGAGGAATTCATTGAGCGTGAAAATAAGGAAAGTACGGCTTACTTCTCATTTTGCACCTCGATCTTCACATCAGCTTTTAATGCGGAAAACACGCGGAAAATGGTTTCCATCGTGATGTTACCCGGATTGTTCTCCAGTTTAGATATTTGCGCTTTCTGTACACCTACCAGTTTGCCAAGTTGTTCTTGCGTAAGTTTCCTTTTCTTTCGCAAATCGCGTATTGAATCACCAACTTGCCAAGCGCGAATATCGATTTCAAATTTCTCACGTTGGGACGTCCCTTTCTTAATTTTAGGCAATTTATCCGGTTACAAATGGTTAAGTTGCAACATCATTGTATATTTCTAAAAAAACACCGGAATGGATGAAGCAAAACGAATTCTTCGATATACACTTCCTGGATTGGTTTATTTGATCCTACTGATAGCATGTGCTATTGTTCTGAAACCAATTTTGTTCAAGGAATCATTATCGGCAACAGTGAATTTAGGTGTTGGTGAAATTGTCGGTGGGTTTATTTTGGCCGGAGGATTGGGTTATCTGTTTTCAATAACCTATTTTGGATTATACTGGATTGTAATGAGGTGGACGGGACTGAAGCACATTTACAATCACAAGAACGTTCTCAATTCTCTTGAGCAACAGGGAAAAATTTGCATTTACTATCCTGATTCATCCCCTGCTAAAATCAAAGACAACAGGGAAGCATGGTATGTGGTCAATGTCTATTGGCATAGTCGCGTGAAAGAATCGCGGGCAATTGAAGGAATGACCAATAAGTTGGATTCATACTATTCAGATATAACAAGTAGTTTAGCGACCACTTTCTTAGCCGTGATTTGGTCGTTTGGCACCTTCATAGCAATTTTAAATCATGATGTTTTTCCTAATGCTTCTACTGGCGGATTGGCATTTTGTTTTGCTCTTTATGGCTTGTTTGCGATCCTGATTCCTATTAATTGGTATCGAACGTACAAATCATATGAGGCCATGATAAATATTGCATTTGTTACAGAGATCAATAAGGAGTACGAGCAGAAAAAGAAAGTAGTGGACCTGTTTTTGGATAAATTAAAAAATTAATAGGGCATGTCCGGATCAATAATGTTTATATGGAGCAGAAATCATGTTTTATTATCATGCCATTTTCTAAAATGGTCCACGGTTCTAAGGAATTGGGCAAAGACGACGTCGACTACATATATCAACATGTCATTAAAAAGGCGGTAGAGGAATATTGTATTGACGGCAAAGCGGTATTTAAGGACGTTAGACGATTTGATTCGAACTTTGGGTCTATTATTGACGGCATTGTTGGAAATTTGAATGACGCGGATATCGTAATTGCGGATTTGACAGGAAAAAACCCCAACGTTATGTATGAACTCGGTGTTCGACACGCATTGAAACGAGGCACCGTAGTGATAACGCAAAATAAGGATGAGCTTCCGTCTGACTTGAGAGATTACATGTGTATTGAGTATGTTTTTTCAGATACAACAACGCAACAACCAAAATTCTACGAGGCGTTTAAAACTGCTTTGCACGAAACACTTGATAAGATACTTACAGGCAATCGCGCGGATTCACCCGTATTAAACTACCTGAATGGGAAAGGAAAATTTTGGCGAGAGGATGAAGTCAAGCGATTAAAACAGTTGATCATTGTTACAGAGTATATCAACGACCAATTTAATCTATTGTCCGGTGTGATTAATTCAATCGAAGCTTTAAGTGAAAATAGGGATTTTGTAATTCAGAAGTGGCACGGCTATTTGGAAGCACATTTCAGCAATTTGCAGGGTGCACTGCAGGATGTAAATATTCCATTTGAAAATATTGGATTGTATGAAGTGCTGCAAGCCGCTAAAGCTACCATGGTCGATGTAAATAAGAGGACTGCTTTTCCCGCAATAATGACGGGAATGGACGCTCTGTTTGGTGAAAAGGACAGAGCTGCACTGGAAAATATGAAGATCAAGATATTTGAGGCAAGAATAATTAATCACTTTAAACTGCTTACAGCGGATTACGAAACGATTTCGATAAGGGAAGTCTTTTCTGAAGATGGAGACTTCGCTGATGAATTTATAGGAGGACTACAAGAATACATTGAGAAGAAGACTGAAGAATTTGGGTTAAAGGAATCGGACATCGATCAATTATTAAACTTGGAATCGGAAGAGTCTATAGAAAATCCAGATTGAATAAAAATGTGAAAGGCCGTCGTAGACGATTGTTGAATTTATTTACGATCTGTAATTTTTAGTAAGGCTTACTTCTCACTTTGCACCTCAATCTTCACATCAACCTTTAATGCGGAGAACACGCGGAAAATCGTCTCCATATTGATATTGCCGGGACTGTTCTCCAGTTCGGATATTTGTGTTTTTTGCACACCTGCCAATTTCCCAAGCTGCTCCTGAGTCAGTTTCCGTTTCTTGCGCAAATCACGGATTGAATCGCCAATTTGCCAGGTTCGAATATCGATTTCATACTTCTCGCGTTCGGGCGTTCCTCTCTTCCCAATGAGTTTATCTACGATCTGAGCATGGGTGTATATTTTTGTTCTTTTCTGCGGCCTTTTCATTGAAGAAAGATACAAAAGTATACTTAAATGGCAACTACAATAAATACTAAAAAATCACTTTTATCTCGCTAAAAACCGTTCCGGAACCGTCTTTCATCACCGCCTTCACCCTATAGACATACACATTTCCCGGATACAACTGATTGTCGATATACGACGACGCCGTTCCACTCAGCGTTTTGAACGAACGAATCTGTTCTCCCTCTTTTCCTTTGTAAATGATGATCCGGTCGACCGCTTGCACCGGCAAATCCCATTTCAGGATAATTGTCCTTTGCTCCAGGTCGGCGGTTGCAGCGAAATTTTTCAACGCCGGACGAACACGCGGAGAAAAGTTCATCTCCGGAAAGACGAGAGTGCTGCTGTTACCCGAACTGTCCACAATCACAAGCTCGTAGGTGTAAACAGTTCCTGGTTGCACAGCGGAATCGACGTAACCAGAAACTGTATCACTCCCCGGAAAAGTTTGAATGACCACAGTTTCGTTCGAAGATATTCTGCGCAACTCCTTAACTTTTACATCACCGCTCGAACTGTTGATCCAGCGCAACACAATCGAACTGTCCGTGTGATAAATGCCCTTGACCAACGGAACAACCGGCGCTATTTTATCCGGACGTTTCAGTTTGGCCGGCGCAGAAAAACCGGAATTGTTCCACACGCGATCTACGCTGCGCACGGAGTAATACACATCGCGCGTAAGTGTTTGTAAGGTAATCGTGTCGGTGAACGACGTTGAAAAAATGACGCTGTCACTTACTTCTACAAATTCTTCGCGTAAAGTATTGCGGCGAAACACACGATATCCTTTGAGATCGGGCGACGAAACCGGATTCCATGCGAGATGCACAACTCCGTTGGTGTCAACCGTTCCGTGAATATTTTCCGGAACAGCCGGTGGATCATTATCCTGCAGCTGCACGAGAACGGGAAACGAAAGCGCTGTATCTCCTTCCGTGCTTATCGCTGCGAGCATGTAATAGTTTGTAAACTGCGCCGAAGTATCGGTGAACGAATATGAACCAAAAGGGATTTTGTTGAGCGGTGCATAAACGCCGGTTACTTTATCATTCCGCAAAACGTAAACACCTTTGAGTTTCGATGGATCGGTGAGCGTTGGAATGGACCATGAAATGATCACACGCTTGTTGTCCGGAGAATAAAACGTGTCGGGAACCGGATATGCGTTCCACTCGTCTTTTCCTTTTCCGCGCACCGTTTTCGAGGGCGGACCGGTTATTCCGAAATACGAATAGCCACGAACGCGGTACCAGTATATTTTTCCGTTCTGCGGAATGGAATCTTCATAAACGAGTTCGCGTTTTTCTGTTTCGTATTGTGAACGTACAAACGACAACAGTTCCGTATTCACCCGTGTGAAATTCAGGCTGTCGCCTGATCGTTCGATGATGTAACCGGCGTATTGTTCACGTGTTGAAGAAACATCAAACGTGAGCCGCATGCTTTTGTTCCGGAAATGGCCAGACGGATTCGTTACCGCGTTCAGCACGGAAAATTTTTCATCCGCAGTAACCATTCCGGGGTTCGGTTGTTTTCCCGGAACCGGTGAAACAAATTCAATCCGGTAAATGTACTGCTCACCTTTTTTCGCTGTGCGATCAACAAAAAACAATCCGGCTGCTTTGGCTACGTCAACATGATCATCGCAGACTTTCAGCGAAAATCCGTACGCGATATTTTGTGCCTGTTCTTTTTTCTTCGGATCCGATTGTGGTTTCGGTTTAACGAACAACGAAGAATAAACAAACGAAGCCTGCGGAATTGTTTTTATGAGACGCGTCCACGTTGTGTCGTTTTGCGGAACAGGCTTGATGTTTTCCGCAACGACAATTCCTTTGCCCGTTAAATCTTCACCGGCGAGATCAAGATATTCGTCCATCCCGAAGCGGGTGATTTTGTATCCCACAGAATTTCCATGCTGCCACAGGGAATACGAGGCAGGAACCCAGCGCAGCATAACGGAGTCGGTGGCGTGGAAAGAGCGGGCGTGGATGTCGGGGTTTTGTGCGCTTAGCAAGGCGGGGAGGAGTAATACAGAATAGACGCAAAGCCGCAAAGAGCGCAGAGTAAGGCTCAAGGGTTTTGCGTCACTGCGAGGAACGAAGCAGTCTCCTCTCCGAAGATGAGATTGCTTCGTTCCTCGCAATGACTTTGCGCCTTTGCGTCTATATTTTAAGGCTGTACTATCGAGCATTGACTTCCCAATTGAAACGAACAATCCACATGCCCGCTAACCACACCTCCAAGAATATCATAATCGCAACCCACGGCTCCGCCCACCCAGGTGGGGTTCGGCAAACGCGCCTGCAATATGGCCGCCGCGGAAAGTGAAAGTATGGTTACGTCAAATGTTTGGTTCAGTACTTCACCGCGAATTCCGACTGCTCCCTGCAGGTACGCGTAAATCTGTCCGGTGGAATACCAGCCGTTGATTCCCACGGTTGCATTCGAATTGTGGCAATGTGCATTGGGGCCGTAGTTTAAAACCATGATGTCGAAACCTGCACCGGCAGAGACGTTGTAGTAAACCGCAAAATCACCAAGTCCGAATTCTCCGCCCATTCCTGCGCCGAACGCTGCACCGAAAGCAACTCCACCGCCTGCGTTCAACGCATGCTCATCGCGCTGATCATTCAGTCCGTTTGCGTTCACAACCGAAGTCACCTGGGATGGTGGCGCAGGCATGGGATCAATCAGCTGACCGGTTTCGAAATACGCTGTGAAATTTCCAATCCCGCCAACACTCAGCGTAACGCGTGTCTGCGGACGACCAATATGCACGTACCAGAATCCCGGTTCAAAATGCATCGTGGCCTGTCCGTTTCCGGTTACGCCGGGAAGATGAACTTGTGCACCCAATGCGGCATGCAACGCATCATTCTGAAAATCGTATTGCATGATCATGGATGCAACAACCGGAATGTTATTCGGGTTAACGTTCATCCGCTGGTTGATGGTGGTCATGCAGAATACATTTCCCGTGAATGAAATAAAACTCATTCCACCATTTCCGTTGAATGCAATTTCAAGTGCAACATCACCATTCACCGGTCGTTCACTCGGGTATGATCCCAATGTTACACCCGCTTTGATGCCAAGACCGGTGTTTGCATCCGGGAAATATTGCGACGCTGTTCCAAACGCATTTGAGTACAATTGATTCTCCAGCGGAGTTGTGCTGATGCGCGACATGTGATAATAAATTCCTCCCATGAAACGGTAGATCGCCATGTTGGGTCCGCAGGGAACAGTGATTGGCACGGCAGCGTCGACGTAGAAATAACGCATGCCATTCACGCGTCCGAACCACACACTCGCCTGTGCAGGTGCGGACATGATTTTGTCGATGGTGAAATTGATATTTCCGTTGAACCCTTTTCCGTACACGGGATCATTTTCGCGGAATACAATCAACCCGTTCAACGAAAACGGACCACTTTCAAAATTCAAACCAATGCTGTTGATGCTTACACCGTCGAACTGCATTTTTGGTTTTGTTGCGCCAGCACCTTCAGCCGGATTCGCAACGGTAGTAGTGATCGTTTTCACATTGAAGCCGGCGTTGGCTCCAATGGAAAGTGCGTTGCCGTCCGAAAAATTCACTCCCACGTTGAATGCAATCGCCGGTTCGTTGTTGAGCAAGCCAAACTGCACGGTGTTGATCGTGAAATGAAATCCCGCGACTTTGCTGCTGTCGTGATCATCGGGCACGAGTGAGAAAATAGCGCTGCGCAGAATGGGTGCATCGGATGTAAGCACCATGTTCTGAAACTCCAGGTTTTTGACACGCGCATTTTCATTCGACAGTGAATATTTTCCGTTCAGCGTGGCAGTCGGACGAAACTTTCCGTTTTGTTTGATCACCTGCACCGATGATGTATTGTGCAACGTCAACGTTCCGCCCAGCACCTGCGCGTTCATATTGCCCGCCGGTGCAATGGCAAACACGTAATCGAGCGAGCCCGTTTGCATGTTCTGTGAAATGACGCAACCGTACGCAAGCGAATCGGTTTCACTTACGGGAAGACGGATGTATCCACCCATGGTTCCACCGTTGAGGTGATTCGAAACAATATTCACACCAATGGTGGTGACGGAAAATCCCCAACCGCTCATGCTGCCCTGGTTGAGTGTGAACAGATTCGTTGCGGAAAATAATCCTGACACACCGCTTTGATCGATGATGAGATTCGTGGCCATCACAATCGGGCGTTGCCCGTTTTTCGCCAGTTCTTTCGGAAGCTTCACCGTGAAATTACGCATGTAAAAACCGGTCCACATCAACGGATCTCCATTGTACACCGACAAGTTGTACCCTTGCGGAAACAACATGTTGGATGCATTGGAGAGTTCACTGAAATCGGCAGTGGCATCGATCACCGTAAAAGAAAGTCCTTCTATGCCGCGGATGCAAAACGGTGCGAATGAAGTCTGCACAACGAAATTGTGAATGTCATTCGTGTGAATCTGGAACGAGGCGCGAACAACAGAATCGCCGGTGGGAAAATTCGGATCGGGGTAAATCATCCCGGGATCAAATTCAAAATAGCCTTTCAGGTTTACCGCCGAGAAACCGTTGCAGTCCCATTCCACGTAATTGAATCCGTCGGGCTTGAGCACCATGGTGATTTTGGGTCCCAGTGAAATCCGGTGTTCACTCACGAGCACGAGTTTGGTATTCGGACCGGGCATCACACCGCGCGGATTGAAGGCAATGTTCTGCGCAGAGAAACAGATCTTTTGCGCCGAGCCTGGAAATTCCATGGCCATGTACGCCGACATCGCCGCAGAATTGTTTCTGAATTTTGCGCTGTCGATGCAAATCACGTAACGTGTAGCGCCAATTTCTTTTACGATACCAAAGGGAAGGTTCGTTGCACTATCGGGATTCATATTTCCCACGAGCCGGTTTTCCGTTTCGACTTTATTCTGCAGCGAAAGAATGTAACTCTGCAACGGATCGGGCACCGAATCCTGCTGCGCGATTAACTGTATTGCGAATAAAAAAACGAGTCCAACGGAAACAAAAAAACGCATACCACTTTTTAGGGCAGCTAATGTAAAACGAGGAAAGCGGACTAGTCGGTATTAAACGTTTGTAAACGCCTACGGCGTTTAGTTCGGAGACTGGAGAGGGGAGTCGGGAGGCTAAACTCAGTTCCTTCGGAGAGATTTTCGGGTTATTTATCTTAATAAAGCGGGGTTTTCTCTTCGAAAGCGGCGGGAAGCCCTTCGCAGGAAAAAACATGATTGACAAGGAAGATAAACCGAAAATCTGCATCGGCAGGATGCGGGTCTAGCCTCCCGACTCCCGTCTACTAACTCCCGCCTACTCCAATTTAATCGCAAACGAAATAACCCGGTTCGTCTTCACACCCGGTATAAACTCCGTATAATACCCGTTGAAGACTCTCGTGCCGGTTTTCCGGTAAGAAGTAACCAGCGGTGCAAGAGCGAAAACAAAATCAGGGCTATGCTGCGTGGTGTCCACCAGTAGCGGTGCTTTGCTATCGAAAATAAGGAGGCTGTATGTGCATCCGCTGCCGCCAGGCGCATCGCGGAAAACTTTCACGCGGATAGAATCAAAAGGGGTAATGCTGTCGGCTTTGAGCGTGATCTCGATCCGCCGTCCTTCACTGTAGTCGGCGATTTTATGTCCGCGGTAATACACGTGGTAATGATCGAGCGTATCCGCAGAAGCAGAAGTAATTCCAAGCAGTATAAACGCAGCAAGTAAAAAGATTCTCATAATTCGATTTCGGTTATTGATTCAGCAATTGTTTAATCTCAACAATCATTCCAGCTTTATTTCAAAGAGTGTGGCCCGCGTTGAACGTGAGTTTACCGGTATAAACGACCCTTTGAAAACAGTTCCGCGGTTGTCGCTTTGCCACTCAATCAGCGCCTGCAACGGTACGCGAAAACTCATTCCATTCAAAGTATCATTGTAAACAATTTCATTGGTAATGCTGTCGCGAATGAGAACCTGGTATGTGCCTGCGATCCGGTACCCGCAACTGAAATGGTCGATTTGTAAGGTATCCGCAATGGCAACACTGTCGGACTTCAGGTTGATCCGGATTTTATGAAATTCAGTGACGTTTGCAACTACTTTTCCATGCAGCGCTGCACGGTAATAACCGATCGTATCGGCCTGGGCGGTAAGCACGCCAAAGCCAATCAAAAAAAGGACAAAAATTATTCGCTTCATGTTAAACGTATGCTGCCGGGAGGCGTCTAAGATACGCAATGCACCTTCTGTTTTTAGCAGAAAACCTTCCTTTTAACAATGGACTTCACCCGGAATACGCGTATTTTTAACATTGGAAACCCTAAACCCATTGAATGAGTAGATTTTTACTTTCCCTTTTCATTGTATTTCTACCCTTTGTTTCGCCTGCACAGATCTTCATCAATGAAGTTTCCAGTGCGGGTTATGCCGGTTTTGCGGATGAAGACGGCGACAACAAAGACTGGGTGGAATTTTACAACGCCGGTTCCGTTGCCGTGGATCTGACCGGTTACACCATTACCTGTAACGAAGGGTTGGATTCGCGCACGTGGACTTTTCCAACGATTTTCATTCAGCCTGGTCAGCATCTCACCGTATTTTTCTCCGGGAAAAACCGCCGCGATTATTTCGATCACTGGGAAATTCCCATTTACCCTGAACTGCCGTGGCGTTATTTCCCGGGCATATTTCAACCAGCGGCCAACTGGGCGACTACGGGTTTCAATGACGCTTCGTGGATCCTGGCCAATGGTCCGATCGGTTATGGAGATGGTGATGATACAACCGTGATTGCACCAACGATCTCGCTTTACCAGCGGGCTTCATTCAACGTCGCAGATACCGGCAATGTGGTGATGGCTGCTTTCCTGGTTGACTTCGACGATGCATTTGTGGTTTATCTCAACGGAAAAGAAGTGGCGCGTTACGGCGTGGGCGCTGCGGGAGTTCCCTGCGCGTACAACGATTATGCATTCGATGATCACGAAGCGGCCGGTGATTGGTCCGGATTATTTTTCATTCCGTCGTATGTGCTCGACACGGTGATTCAGCCCGGAACAAATACACTAGCCATTGAAACGCACAATGCGCAAACAGGGCTGGATGACATGACGATGTATCCGGCACTGCTGCTCGGCATAGCGGATACCAGCGTAACGTATTTTCCTTTTCCGGCAGATGTAAACCTGCACACGAGTTTTTCACTGAACAGCACCGGGCAACAACTCATTCTGAAAAATGCAACCGGCGGAATTGTCGATTCCATCACCATTGCTGGAATGCAGATGAATCATTCGCGCGGACGTCAACCGGATGGTTCACCCAATTGGTGCCTGTTCACACAACCCACTCCGGATACTGCGAATTTTTCGGCATCGTGTTACAGCGGATACGGTGTTGCACCAACCATCAACCTCGCTTCCGGATTTTATACCGGATCGCAATCGACAACTATTACCACCACAACTCCGGGAACGATTCATTACACGTACAACGGACAGGATCCGCAAGCGTGGTCGGCGGTGTATTCATCAGCCGTGCAGATTGATTCTACACTGGTGCTGCGTGCAAAACTCATTCCGTCGGACACGATGTATCTGCCCGGACCCGTTGCGGCTGCATCGTATTTCATCAATGAAAACGTAACACTCCCCGTGATTTCGATAACTACCGATCCGTTCAATCTCTTTGATCAGAACTACGGCATTTACATGCTGAACACGCCGGACACAACGATCGCCGATATTCCGTTCCAGGACGCAAATTTCTGGCAGGGTTGGGTGCGTCCGTGCAACGTAGCGTACTTCGATACGAATCACGTACTCGGATTTGAAACCGCGGCATCCATCCGCATACAGGGAAACTGGTCGAAAATTTTTGCGCAGAAAGGTTTCTTCATTGACTGCGACGACGATTACGGATCGAAGCCGATCGACTACCAGCTCTTTCCTGATAAACCAGCAACAGAATACCGCGGGTTTAATCTGCGCAATGCCGGATCGGATTACAACAACTGTCACATGCGCGACCGGATGATTCACAAAACCGTTCAGCCGGCGTGCGATGTGGAAGTGATGGACGGATTTGCCTGCGTTGTTTTCATCAATGGCGAATACTGGGGCGTGTATGAAATGCGTGAGAAGCAGGACAAGCATTTCATCGCGAATAATTCTACGGCCGACGACGACAGCATTGATTTTCTCCAGTTTGACGGCGACATTATCGAAGGCGACAACAAGAATTTCATTGAGACTTATTCGTTCATTGGCGCGAACGACATGACGCAGCAACCGCTGATCGATTCAGCAGCGACCATGCTCGATTTCGGAAACTTCTGCGACTATTTCATCATCGAAACATTTTACGCGAACACTGACTGGCTGGGCAGTTATACCAACAACATCAAGTTCTGGCGTCCGCGCAATGAACCGGGTAAATGGCGCTATGTGTTGTGGGACCTTGATCTCGCATTGAATTCGGATACGATCAATATGCTGTCAACGGCCATCAACCCGGTGACAATGAATCCGCATTCGTACATGTTGAATTCGTTGTTGCAGAACGATTCATTCCGGATCTACTTCGTAAACCGTTATGCTGATCTCCTGAACACCACGTTCTATCCGCTGAACACGTACAATTTTGTTGTGAACATGTATCTCGAAATGCTCCCGGAAATGGATCGCCATTTCGACACGTGGGGCGTGGGCGGAACACCGTATACACCTTCGTGGCTGCAGTTCCCGGTAGACACTGCAGACTGGACGAACAACGTGATTGACATGGCGAACATCATGTTTGCGCGACCGTATTACGTGCGAAACCAGATTCAATCGCAATTCAATCTTCCGCAACAGAAAATTGCCACGTTTGATGTTTTTCCGGCAACGGCAGGAACAGTAAAACTCAATACAATCACGTTGGATTCTGTTCCGTGGCAGGGAATTTACTTCACGGGAAATCCAATCACGATGACAGCCATTCCGAATAACGGCTATGCATTCCTGTATTGGGAATATGCATTGCCGGGAGATACGGTGCGGTATTCCAATTCCATGTTGCGGATTGATGTCGATTCCGCGGAATATTTCCGTGCGGTGTTCAAAGAAATTCCACCACCGGTGAATGCGTTCACGGTTTTCCCGAATCCTTTCTACGACGAAATCACAATCAATTATTCCATCTCGGAAAGAGGTCCTGTAACGATCCGCGTATTTGATATCACCGGAAGATTGGTTGCAGAACCATTGCCATCGTCATCGTATGTACAACCGGGAAATTACACGATGCGTTTGAGTGCAGCGGAGCTTGGCCTGGCCGGTGGAATGTATTTCTTTGAAATGCGTAGTGGTGATTACAAAGAGGTGGTGAAAGTGATTGGTGGGCGGCCGAAAGAATAGGGTGGAAGCACGCCCGTACATTGATCCTGCACAGATATACATTGTGTGGAATGTCTTGCCTAAATTTCCTAACTTTCACAATGCATTATAATTGCCCGCTACCATGAAAAAAATTTCTATCCTGACCGCCGCTGTTTTATTGGGCGGATTGACACAATTGAGCGCACAATGGGTAACCTTCCCGGTTGTGTTTCACGTGTTGTATGTAAGCAACACCCAGAACCTGCATGATACTATTCTGCAGCACCAGGTCGATGTACTGAATGAAGATTTCAACGCAGCGAATCCCGATATCGTGAATGTGCCACCAGTATGGCAACCGATTATTGGAAACATGAACATCAGTTTCGTTTTTGCATCGATCGACCCGAACGGAAATCCAACCAATGGCATTGAACGGAGACAGGTTGCCACCTTTAACGGACTGAATGCACATTCCACTGCTGCAGGCGGACTGGATCCCTGGCCCGACACATCGTATCTGAATATCTGGGTGTGGCAGCTTCCGAACGGCCTGCTGGGAATGGCTCCGTTTCCCGGAGTGACTACCGGAGATGACGGAATGGATCTCACGTGGTACGTTGTAGGTCGTGGCACATACGCCATGGAACCATACAACCGTGGACGTGTGGCAACACATGAGCTCGCGCATTGGTTTGGCCTGCGTCACATCTGGGGCGATTCACCGGGATGCATCACGGATGATGGCATTGCCGATACTCCCGTGCAGGACCAGGAAACATATGGTTTTCATGCGCCGGGAACAATTCTCACAGACATGTGCCAGCAAACAGCTCCAGGAAAAATGTGGATGAATTACCTGGATTTTACCGATGATACCAGTATGTGCATGTTTACGCAGGGACAATGCCTGGAGATGACCAACGTGATCAACAGCATGCGCATGGGATTTCTTACGCCTGACGGAATTGATGGAGTAAACGAGCATCAATCCCTTTCGAAATACAATGTGTTTCCGTCGCCGTCTGCGGATGGATTGTTTACGATCAACAGGAGCGATATTAACGTACCTGTGATGATTGAAGTGCACGACATCCAGGGACGATTGCTTGGTGCTCCGCAACCGTTTACAAACGGGGCAACATCCATGCAACTCGATCTTTCTGCTTATGCAGATGGAGTGTACACGATTGTGATCCGCAGCAGTGCCGTTGAAACGAAACGTGTGGTGATCGCTCACCAGTAACGTGAAGAAATTTCTTCTTCTCTTCCTGTTCTTATCGCCGGTCATTCTCACGGCGCAGAAATTCCCCGACGCGTATGTGGGCCACTGGAAAGGCGCTCTTGATATTTACAATGGATCGAAGAAAGTGCAGACTGTAACCTGTGCGCTTGATGTTACACCGGCTGATTCCGGTCGTTACGACTGGATCATCACCTACGGCGACAGCGGACAGGATCGTCGCCATTACCTGCTCATTCCCATGGATACCGCGAAAGGCCATTGGGCGATTGACGAGCAGAACGGAATTGTGATCGACATGTACGTTACGGGAAATAAAGTCACGAGTTTGTTTACGGTGATGGGAAGCGCGGTCCAGATTTCCTATTGGAGAGATGGAGAAGACATGATGATCGAATTGTTTTCGTACCCGGAAAAAGCAGATGTTGTAACGGGAAAGGGAACAGAAGAATCGCCGGAAGTGAAGGTGTTTAAATTCAGCGGGTACCAACTCGGGAGAATGAAACGCGTGAAGGGGTATCGTTAAACCTTTAAGGTTTAACAAAAACCGCGCCGGTTTAAAAAACACGCATGAAAAAGTATATGTTTTTTATGGTGTTGATTGCCGCGGGATGTTTTGGTTCAAAACTGCACCCCGTCAGTTCTCACACGTGTTATTTTTCCCTGGACGGTACCGAGAGCATCTGCATAGAAGCGGATTCTGCATTCAGGTACGGAAGCACCGGTCATTTCTCCCACACGTTATGTTATGGAAAACTGATTTCCAGGAACGATTCGACATATCTGCTCAATGCTGAAGCTGATCTGATCAGGAAAAAGGGCCAGCCCGATTCAAATGGTTTTTACCGGATCTACACGTTTACACAATGTGATTCTATTGAGCCGATGATGTTCAAAAAGGATACGTTGATTTTCCTGGAGAAAAAATTCATGCGGTATAAATCCGGGAAGCGAAAACGAAAAAGGTGAAGTGGTGAGATTGATTAAACTTCTTCCGTTTAATCTTTCAAGGTCTTCGAGACCTTGAAGGTCTGGAAAATATTTCTTTCTTTCAAATCGAGAATTATTTTTCCGGCCGCACAAGCGAATCCATCGGGTAATGCGCTTCCAGTGTATCCATCATCGCTTTCGACCAGTCCGTGAGAATTTTCTTCTGCGCGTCCGACAATGAAGCATCACCGTGCATAAGCGTATACGACGTAAGCGGCATCTCATCTTCGTTCACCATTTCCCTGATCTCTTCAAATTTGTGATATTGTTTGCGTAGGCTATACGTTGCAAACTCATCGAAATTCAATTCTCCTTTTCCTTCTTCCACGTGATGATCGATCCACATGCCCACAGGCTGGACCTGCATGTACCACATCGGTATGCTGGTGTTGCTGTGACAATCGTTGCAGGAGGTCACGAAAATTTTATTGACATCGGAGGGTACTCTGAAATTGCTTTGCAATTGATTCGCCGCGACAACCGTTCCGGAATTTCCTTCGGGACGGAAGAACTGCAGCACAATAAGAGTGAGAAGAAGTACTAAACCAAATTTTTTGAAAAGTGTTTTCATTTGCTTTACTGCGTGTACTTGTAAATGTGCGTTACGCTCTGCTCGTCTTTCGTGTAATGCACCGTCTTTGCAATTTTATCCACCTTGTTGTAAGCAGTGGTCGTTCTTTCGTGCAGGTTCTTGTTCTCATCCGTGATCTTCTCTTCGATGATGCGGCCTTGTTTGTCGAGTGTGTATGTAAAAAACAGGAGCGGGTAGTACGAATAACTTTCTTTGTTTTCGTGACGCGGATTTCCTTCGGCGTCGTACCAGATACGGAAGTAGCGGTAACTGCCTTCGAAGTATTGGTAATCCTCCTGCCAGGTGAGTTTGCCCCGCGAATAACTCTGGTGCTGCGTCACGCGATTTTGGTCATCGTACGTCCACTTGTACATGTTCTGTGTACTGAAGTGCAGCCGCGATGCATCGTAAAGAATTTTTCTTCCTTTCGCGTCGTACGAAAAACTGATGTCACTTGTTTGCTCCCAGCGCCGTGGACCCTTGCTCTTGCCGGAGCCATCGTCGATCTGCAGTTGACCGCCGGTATTGCCAACCGACTTGAGCTCGAACTGCGATTGCCGGATCAATCTTCCTCCGTCGTAAGTGTACACGGTGTACGAACTGTCGCCGGTTTCGCTGGAGTAAATACGTTTGACCAGGAACGTGTCGTTGTAGATATACGTGTATGTTCCGTCCGGTGTTCCTTCCTGCATGGTCGTTTTCCAACCGATGTATTGTTCGGTGACCATTTGTCCGCGGGCATTGTACGTGATGATCTGCGCGAGCGATTTATTCACGCTGTCGGTGCCAAAGTATTGCCAGATTTCACAACGGGGATTGTCCTGCGCGCAAAGAAAAAACGGGAACAAACAGAAAACCAGCAGAAATTTTGTCAGCATGATATAAAGATAATGCTTACCGGAGTATGTTTATTGCTTTTGATTGTGACATGTCGATTCCATTCTCCACGGTCGTGTTTTCGATACACAACAAAGCCAATTTTGTCGCATCTCGATACTTTTCCTTCGTCAAAACTCGATGTGACAAAATTGGCTTTGTTGCGAACTGACCGTAACGACTATTCTGCAGGAAAGCAACCGTAACAGTGAGGACCACAATCGTATTGCAACATGACACCTTCCTTGTAGAAAATGCTGTTGCACATATCAGGACTCCGAAAATAATTGTCTGTGGTATCCGGATCGGAAATTCCGTACGAGTAGAGGCCCGTACTACTGCGTTTAAATCCGATTGTGCAGAAAGGTCTGTCCCATTCGGGGCGTGCGGAATACAGCACCGAGATACAATTGGCGCGATCCAGTTTTTCGTACAGGATATCCAGGGTTTCCGGCGTCCATCCCAGGCGCGACAATTGTGCTTCGGCTTCCGGTGAATCGACATCAATGGTCCATTCGGAATGCATGCTGGTGAAATCGATACGCGGATAGTGAATTGAAACGTCAAAGAACTCTATTGACGAATGGTCGTCGTATTCAATTTCAATTGCTGTATTCGCAGGAACAATGGAAATAATGTACTCTCTCAGATCCTGGATTGCCGGACCAGAGCGCTCATAATTTTCGATCATGTCCTTTGTCGAATATTCCGGATGCAAACAGGAATGGTGCAGAAACAAACGGAAGAACCAGGAATGCGATCCAGAGCCGCCATTTTTTCGCTGGAGAAATGTGTTGTGTTGATTTCATCTTATTCGTCAGTTTTAATCCCGCACCAGCCAGATTCCCTGCAAGGCACCCGCATAACGCGTAGGTTGTACTTCCGTAATTCCCATACAGCAGCCAGGAGAAATCTTGTCAGCATGATATAAAGATAATGCTTACATGAAAATGTTTATTGCTTTTGATTGTGACGTGTCGATTCCATTACCGTCTGCCGTGTTCTCGATACACAACAAAGCTAATTTGTCACATCGAGTTTTGACGAAGGAAAAGTATCGAGATGCGACAAATTAGCTTTGTTGTTACTCGAACTGACGGCAGGACTTAATCCCGCACCAGCCAGATTCCTTGCAACGCACCCGCATACCGCGTAGGTTGTACTTCCGTAATCCCCATCACGAGGAGGTGTTTCGTACTGCAACGATTGCAGACAACCGCAACATAATGTGCCGTTGCACCGAGCGTAGTTTTGTAAATCACAAAATCGCCGAGGGCAACAATTTCCGCGATGTGGTAATTGGAAATATCTTCGGCGGAAAGAAATCCATCGCGCACGAGATCGGAAATTTTCTGCGGATCGAAATCGTGGAACCCGACATTGAACCACGATTTGAAACAGTGCGGACATTGCGCCACGCAACGGATATCCTCCGTGTTTTCGCTGTCGAGATCGCCCTGGTAAAACACGTTGTCCCACTGCTTTTGTGAAAGCAATTCCGTAGCCACAAACCGGAGCGGCTTCTTTACGGGAACAAACGAAAAGTTAAACAGGTCGGTCATTTCATCTAAGGTACAAAGAGTTCGGAGTTTGGAGTTGGGAGTCGGGAGGCTGGACTTGCGTGCTGTCGAAGCGCATTTCTGGCTGTCTTTCTGTTCAATGAGTTTTTGCCTGTTAAGTGTTTCTCGACACCTTCGAAGAGAAAACTCGACTTTATTGAGCCAAATAACCGAAAAATGCTCTCCGAAGGAATTGAGTTTAGCCTCCCGTCTACCTTCTCCCAACTAAACGGCATAGCCGTTTACAAACGTTTAATACCGACTAATCCGCTCCGCCCGTTTTACATTAGCTGCCCGTTTCGCACGCGTTATGTTCAACCGGATTCTCATTAGTTTTTTTCTCTGCACAACTCTTGTGTTGCGTGCACAAACTCCCAGCGGCATAACGTATCCGCTTGCAGAATGCAACGGCGGTACGTGCCCTTCGTTCCCGGCGGTAAAATCGCACATCACCTCTTCGTTTGTCGATACGCTTACGGAAACGCTGTATACCGCCGGACAATTCCGCACGCTCGGTGGACAAACCCGCATTGGCATCGGCGCCATGAATGCCGCAACGGGAACTTTGCTTCCGTTCGCTCCTGTGATTGACACATCCGGTTGCGTGTATGCCATGTCCATGAAAGGTGATACGCTGTTCATCGGCGGACGGTTTACTTCAGTCAACGGACAACCGTGCGTGAACTTCGCCGCGATCCGCGTGAGTACCGGGCAATTGCTCCCGTCGTTCAATGGCGGAATCGGTGGAGCAGGCGATACTGTTTTCGCCATTACGGTTTACAACGGAAGAATTTACGTGAGCGGAAAATTTACAACGGTGTTTTCAAGTGCACGCACAAACATCGCGCGCCTGAATTACGATGGAACGATCAATAGCTGGAATCCATCCGGCGTGGGTGTGGTGCGAAAATCGATGTTGTGGAGGAACAAACTTCTTGTAACCGCAGATGCCGGTGCATTCGATGACCGCGTAGTAAAAATCGACACGTCGACTGCGGTTGTGAATCAATTGATGATCACCACCAATTCTTCCGCGGGTTATGCACAGGCGATACAAGATTTTGTGACGCGCAATGATTCACTGTACGCGGTCGGTTCTTTTTACGAAGTAGACGGAATTGGCTTCGATGGTTTCGTGGTGTGCAATATCAATTCCGCAGCGAAAAGATCCTGGGGAATTACCATCCCGCAATATTCGATCTATGAAAAGAACCGCGTGCACATCGAGTATTACCGCGACAGCCTTTACATCGGTACCGTGGATGCAGCTACGCAAAGTCCAACGTATCACAGGGTCTATGTGGTGCATTACCGGGGAAATGTTTTGCGTACGCTAAAGATTTACAACTCCAACCAGGCGGGACTCAACGGCGATTTCTGCGAAGACCTGCTGATTGCCAATGCGCGCATGATCGAAGTGCAACGTTTCGCACAGCACACTGCATTTCCCTACGGATCGAAATACTGCACCATTTACAGCTGGTGCATGAAAATTCCGAACGTCGGTTCTCCGTATACCGTTGCGCCTGTTTCGATATGCCCCAATGACACGGCGTGGTTTGCCGTCCGCAAAGAGTATTACTATTCATCGTACGTCTGGAGCAGCATTTCTTCGAACATGACGCTTGTTCCGTTCGATGATTCGTGTATGGTGATCACGAATTCGTTATTCGCCGGCGGACAGATCCGCGTGAAGGGAATGACTTCCTGCGGCGTGCAGAATGCAATCTTTCAGACACGGAATTTCACCGCACTGGTTCCGCCTTCCGTTTCAGCCGGACCGGATGATACATTGACCTGCGTTGTGACATCCGTCATGCTTCGCGGCACGTGTACACCCACACCATTCAGCTGGAACTGGTCGGGACCCAACGTCAGCAGCAATGCAGATTCTGTGTTCGTGAATACACCCGGAATGTTTTACCTGGAGTGTACAGCAATTAACGGTTGTAAGTCGCGCGATTCGGCAACTGTATTCGCAGATACAATTCCTCCTGCGCTTGTTACTTTCACAGGCGCACCGCTGATTACCTGCACCAATCCCGCTGTTGTGCTGGACGCATCAGCGTTGTACCCGAACGATTCATTGCGCTGGATCATTGGCGCCTCATCGTATGCAAATCCGGCGACAACCGCTTCTCCCGGAAACGTTTTGCTCGTGGTCACTGATCGCAGCAACGGATGTTCATCGACTGATACCATTTTGGTTTCACAAAATATTGCACTCCCAACAGGAGTTGCGGTGTACGGTGATTCTGTACTTACCTGCTCACGCGATTCCGTTTTGCTTTCAGCAACTTCATCCAATCCCGATGTGGTGTTCCATTGGCTCGACAGTGCATTGAACACATTCGCGAATCCGTTCTTTGCAACGGCAGCAGGATATTTTTCGTTGCTGGCAACGGATACGATCAACGGCTGCACGTCATCGCCCGATGGCGCGATCATTTATACGTGGTACACACCACCGTCTGTTGTTGTTGCAACAGATTCGTTCAACATCAACTGTTCGTACGATTCTGTTTGGCTCAGCGGAAGTTCGCTCACAGTGTCGGCGAATTTGCTGTGGACCGATTTCGTTTCTTTTTCTTCTTCAAACCCGGCGATGACGGGACAGCAAGGCTGGTACTATCTCGTTGCAACAGATTCATTGAACGGTTGCGTCGCGGTTGATTCTGCGTACGTCGGATTTGAACCCATCCTGGATGTGATTGGTTCGAACGACACGATCATTTGTTCCGGCAGCGGTGCCGTGTTGAATGTAATTCCCATTGGAGGAACTCCATCGTTTCAATACCTCTGGAATAACGCCGCAGGAAGCACTGCATTGGTTACCGTGTATCCGAATGACACATTAAGTTACATCGTTACGGTTACCGACGGAGCGGGTTGTGTGGGTGAGGACACAGTTGTGGTCAATGTTCCTGATCCGGTGATGGATTCGGTTCTGTCATTTCAACCCTGCGACCCTTTGCAGCCAACGGGACAAATTCAGATTTATCCGTGGGGCGGAGTTCCGCCGTACCAGTATTCAAACGACAACGGTGTGACCTGGCAGGCTTCAAACATTTTTGGGTCACTCACATACGGATCGTATACGTTTCTCGTGCAGGATGCAATCGGGTGTACACATTCCACCGCCGGTAATATTGACACAAACAGTTTAAGTCCTGCACCGGAATTCCTCGTGTCCACATCACCGGAACTCGGAGATACACTGGTCATCGTGGATATTTCCAATCCGCGTCCCGACAGTGTAACCTGGGATTTTTCACCGGGAACTGTAATCGTTGATACATCCATGTTCTCCCCGGTTATTGTTCCTGGCGATACGGGAAATTTTTCCATCGACATGCACGCGTGGTACGGAACCTGCGAGGTGATACTTACGCGCGTGGTAACTGTTGAAGAATTCGATAGTCTTTCCGCGCAATCCTGGAATGCAAACGCCATCGACTCGGTCATTCTGTATCCGAATCCAAATTCAGGAACGTTCACGGTGCACGCGGAATTGCAGTCGAAACAAAATTTCGGTGTGCTTGTCATTGATGAGCTCGGGAATGAACGCGCCCGAACATGCGTCTACGATGCTGATCAATGGACAGGTTCGATGAGTGTACTGAATCCTGTACCCGGAAATTACATACTCCGCGTCATTGCAGAATACGACAGTTCAGAAATCATCTTTGTAATCAGCCAATGAGGACGACACCAAAATCTTTGCGGAACCTTTGCGTGCTTTGCGGCTTTGCGTCTATTTCCGCATCTCTCTCTTCCCAGAACCTGGAAAAGGTCGACAAGAAAGACATGATCACCATTGGCGGTTCCATGAACCTCAATTCCATTTTTTACAACGCGCAAGGATTCACTGCCCGCCGCGATCCGCTCACCTGGTATTTCAACGGCGCACTCAACGTAACCATTCTCGATGTATCGCTGCCGTTTACATACAGCTATTCCAATCAGCAGGGAACATACACGCAACCGTTTAACATGCAAAGCTGCAGCCCGAAATACAAATGGGTGCAGGCGCATATTGGAACAACAGCGTTGACGTATTCGCGGTACACGCTGTCGGGACACATGTTCACCGGTGCGGGCCTTGAGCTTACACCCGAGGGTTTTTACATCGGAGGAATGTATGGCCGTTTTCGAAAGGCTGTGGAATACGATTTTGTCAATCAGTCCGACGACCAACTCAGTTTCAAACGCATGGGCTACGCATTCAAAGCGGGTTACGATGCCAATGGAAATTCGCTCTGCGTTTCTTATTTCCATGCGAAAGACGAATTGAACTCGCTGGCTTTTGTGCCATTGGACAGCGACCTGTCTCCGATGGAAAATACTGCGATTGGAATTTCTGCGAAAACGAAATTGTGGAAAACATTTTCGCTGGAAGGAGAATTTGCAGCGTCCGGTTTAACGCGTAACACCTCATCGGAAATTGAAACAACGGATTATTCCGGCTGGCAGAAATGGATGATCGCCACGCGAAGCACGACAGAATTTTACCGTGCGTGGAAATTTACTGCGGGTTACAACGGCAAGAACGTCTCGGTGAATGTGATTCACGAACACGTTGATCCGGGCTATCAAACGCTTGGTGCGTATTTCTTCAACAACGATCTCGAGAACTGGACCGTTGCACCGTCGTTCCGGATGTTCAAAGGAAAACTCGGTCTTGCACTGAATACCGGTTTCCAGAAAAACAATCTCGGCGGCGACCGGTTGAGCACTACGCAGCGTTGGGTGGGTAGCGCAAACGTAAGTTTCAATCCAACCAAGCAGTGGATGATCAGCGGTTCGTATTCCAATTTTACCTCGTATACGCGGAACCGTCCACAAGCTGATCCGTTCTGGACCCCATCTCCTGCAGATACGTTGAGTTTTTACCAGGTTGCGCAGCAGGGGAACGGAACCGCATCGTACATGTTTGGCGAAAAGAAAATCAAACAAACCGTTGCTGTGATTGGCTCGTACCAGGTAACCGGTCAGCAACAATCGGGTGATATTTTACCGCAAACAAAAATCGTCAACGGAAATATTTCGTGGTCGATCCAGGGAGTGAAATCGAAATTTTCGGTGACATTCCTTGGTAACTACAACCAAAGCGACAACGGAATGTTTTTGACGCAGCAACTCGGCCCGGGAATTCAATTCGGCAAATCGTTCATGCAAAACCGTATGCGCATTTCGGCGGGCGGTGTCTACAACCGTTCTGTGGTCAATGAAGTTTTACTCAATCACGTGGTGAGTTACCGTTCGCAGTTTTCGTTTACACCCAAAGTGCGTAATCCCAAACTCGGCAGGCCTTCACTCAGTGTAAACGCGGTGTATGTCAATAAGCTGCCGGTTGTGGCAGCGCTTACGGCAACAGGTGAATTGACTGTGACGGTAAACCTGGGGTACAGTTTTTAAAATTTACCGCAGAGGCGCGGAGTCGCAGAGGCTGTTGCTCAGTGTGCAATGAACGCTGAGCCTCTGCGACCAGTGCTGACTCATACGTGAATTGCAATTCTCTGCGCCTCCGCGCCTCTGCGGTGAATTAATTTCAGCCGCGTACCGCGCAATCTACACTCCTTTGCCTATATTTAGTCAAAATCCAACCACATGAAAACAACTTTACGCTTCCTCTTTATCCTGATCCTTTTTATCTCCGGACACACGATCGTGTCTGCACAAATCACTGCTGATTCCGTTCCTCCGGGAATGTTTGCCGTGAATCCGTACGTGTCTTTGTCCGTTGCACCCTGCACCACTGCGGATACAATGTCTTTCGACATCAATTGCGACAATTCTCACGACGTGATATTTAGATTATACAAGGGTGCTACGGTTATTGATGGCGCCAATACTGCGTTTCTCTACATCCTGAACGATTCGATTGAAGTGTGCAAAGACACAGGAGGAATGGTCTCCGGTTATGCAAGGCCGCACTACTTTAACGCTGGCGATGCGTTGGTTCCTCCCGCCAATTCAATGTGGGGGACCGATTCGGTTTACCAGTTTGGTGATTATGGATGTATGTCGTGCACCGGCCCTTCTTCACAGACCAACATGTACATTGCCTACCGCAAAGCCGGTCAGACCGGATGGATGAAAGTTTCATTCAGCCTGACCGATGGTGGTTCCTGCGTAGCCCCGATCACCTTTTCCGTGCAATTAATTTTATTGCCTTGCCTGCCAAGCGATGTTCCTTCACTGACCAACGAAACGAATCTTGAAGTGAATCCGAATCCGTTTTCCGAAACGACGATTCTGTCAACCGATCAGCCTTTGCGCAACGGAACACTTGTCGTTTACAATTCGTTCGGACAGATCGTTCGGCAAAGCGACAACCTGGAAGGACAATCCATCACGTTCCATCGCGATAATCTTCCTGAAGGCGTGTACTTCCTGAGTCTTTCGGATGAAGGTGAAATGATTTCGGTGCGGAAAGTAGTTATCGCTGATTGATAATAGACGCAAAGCCGCAAAGGGCGCGAAGCCTTGGGTCATTGCGAACGAAGCAATCTCACCTTCGAGGATGGGATTGCTTCGTTCCGCTTCGCTACTCTCGCAATGACGTCCTTTGCGTCTATCAATTAATTTTCTCTACCAGTATATCATCCATATAAAGAACCATATCACTGTTCTTCGTATTCGCCGTGATCCCAAACTCAATACTCTGGTACATTCCTTTTGTTCCCTGCTGACTGTAGAGAAAATCTTTCGGTAATGTTTTGCGTTTATCGCCCGAAAGCACGAGCACATTATCCTGCCAGATCTTCACGTACCCTTTTTTATTCTGCGAAAGTTTCACTTCCATGATGATATTCACCCATTGATTGCGGGGCAAAGTAATTTCCTGTCCTTCGGCCTGATAAATATCTTTATTGAAAAACTTGTGCTCCAGCACCAACCCGGTGTTTTCGGTGTTCGCAATACGTATTCCCGGACCAGCGCCGATCGTTGCCTGTTCCTCGAAATCGAAAAGAAAAAGCCAGTCGGCGTTTGCTGTTCCTTCGATGTAATACCAGGCGCTCATGCGCACCACATCTCCTTCATAAAACGCCATTTTCTGTTTCACGATACTGCATTTTGATGCGCCATCAGCGGGTGAAGCATACGCGAAAAATTTCAGCGACTGATTTCCCGAATGAACAATGTTCGTGTCGAGCATGATGTAATTTCCTTCAACCGTGCTCTGACTGAATGACCACCGCGATTCATCTTCATTGAACATGCTGTCTGCAGATGTATAAGATTCAAAATCTTCCTGCATAGAATTGGGGCCGTCGAACCATTTTTCTTTGTTACAGGAGAAGGATAGAAGGAGCAATAGAAATAGCCACGAAGGCACTAAGGCACGAAGGCCCACAAAGAAGAAGTTCTTCGTGCTTTTCAGTGACCCAGCGTCGGAGCCTGCCCAGAGGCACGAAGGGTGGCAAAACAAGAAAAAGCTCTTGGTGCTCCTTAGTGCCTTAGTGTCTTGGTGGCAGATTTTTGCTTTCATTCTGCAAAATTATATCCGATGGAAATTCCCGCCCAGTGCTGCCATTGAAAATCAACGAGCCATGCAAAGATCGGGGTGTATGAAACGCGCAAAAATAATTTTTTATCGGACGGTTGAAAGCGATAGCCCAGCACCAATGGCGATTTAACATAGAATGAGCCTTTGGTTGTAATAGTTGGCGCAAGTCCGCCACCAACTTCCAGTTTGTGATTGCCCGTTCCATAAATCCAGTTCACCATCAAAGGAAAAATCAGGGCCACGCCATTATTTTTGTCAATGGGCGTAAACGAAATTCCGGTCCGCCAGTTGAGATAGTAACTGGAATACGGCGGCGAGCCGCAGATGTCACGGAATCGGGGTCCGTAGTCGGATGGAATCCAGAACGGGTTTTCAAAATTGATCGAACCCAATCCGCCGCTGCCGCCGAGCTCCAGGAAAACAGCGCGGTTTTGCGCGCGACAAAATCCGCACAACATCAACAGCACGACAACTGTGGTGTAAAGCCTGATGCGAAATTGTTTGTGTGTTTTCATTCCACGATCAGTGTTTGGAGAATTTACACGGGTAACTGGAAGCACGGCAGAGTATTTTTCCACGGGGAGTCAGTCCAGCCCTGTCGACTACAGTTTTCATGCGCAATTCCTGGAGCGTGTGATACTCCAAACTGGTTTTTCGATAGCGTGAAAGAACGGGTTGCAGTTTTTTTCCTTTGACCGGCATGTCATATTTTTCGGAAGTATACACGGTACGCTGGAGACTTTCCACGCCCAACTGTGCCTCCACGATCTCAAGCAGTAAGTTTGTCTGCCGGGCAAAGTAAATGCTGTCCCTCTTGTTTTTGGGTTGGAAGGTCGTTAGCATTCTGAGCGTTATGTTCGCCTGGATCAAAACCATTTCCAGCTTAAACACCATGAGATTGACTTCACCTTTCCGGAGTTGAAAACTCTCCGACAAAGAATCTGCATACATCGCGCTCATTTGTGCGAGCAATGTATCTGTGGCGCGGAAAATTTGCTGTGTGCGAAACGTATCGGGATACACGAGTCCGTTAACTTTTTGCTTCATCACACGAACGGTGTCTTTCAGCACTTGCAGGAGTTTGAGCGACTCCTTCGTAAACCCCGGAGTATTGCAAAAAGTGAAGAGCGTGTCTTCTACCGTGTGAAGTTGCATGGAACGTTTATCGGCCAACGTTTCCAGTGAGTCAACCGTTTTCTGATTTCTGCGAAACGTTTCCGTCAAATTATCTTCGATGAACGCGTCTAACAGGTTATCGAGATACATGGAATGATCGAGATTGCTGATGGACGTATGGCCAAGGGCAAGCCACACCGTGTCGTCCGAGCGATGACTGATACGTAGCGACTGCGCGCACACTTTTGCATCAGCTTTGATCTGCGTTTCTGTTTTTGAAATCACCAGTACGTTGTACGTGATCCGCAAAGCCCGTTCAGCCAGGGCAACGGAGGTGAGTTGTTTGATCAGTTCCGCTTGCGGACGTGCATATCCCTGGGTGATTCCCCATTCGGGTTTGTATTCTGCCGAACCCAGGATCAACGCAGTGTATGTTGAATCAGGAACAGCGTTTCCGTACACCGGGCAGTATACAAGGACGAAGAAAAGAATGGTTGCAAATACGCGCGACATCCAGCGGTTCCCGGTTGTTTCTACTAAAATACATCAATGTCTCCGGGTGGTAATCAGAATCTCCACTTATTCGAAAGAATCCGCCACCTGCTCTTTCCGGACTCACGGCCAGCAGGTATTTCACTCCTTTGTGTAAGCATTTGTGGAATCGGCAGGTTGCTTGCATCCTATTCCCGGAAGGGCGGAACAACGCAATTTCCAACCGGGTTAGTATAAACGCTAAAAGAAAAATAGACCGGAACTCAAGTAACTAACGCGATGCTTTCGCGTCTTAACTGTAACAAAACGCTGATGATGGCACTTTTTACTTCTAACCCAACCTACCATGTCAGCATACGCCCTCTCTTTTCATTCAGCCAAACTCAAACCCGGAGTTGTGAGTTTCGCTATCGCCGGATTACTGCCGGTTAGCTCAATCGCTCTGCACTGCGCAGGATTTTTATCTCTCACAAACTGTTTACTGTTTGTAATCATTCCGGCATTCTTCGTAGCGCTGGTTTCATCTGTAAACAATCGCAGACTTCTTAAGCTTGTTTTCCGCGGATGGATTTGCGGAATTGTTGCCGTTGCATTGTACGATGTCTCACGCGTTCCGTTTATTCTAGCCGGGTGGGAAGATTTTATTCCACACATCGCGGCGTGGCTGGGCGGATCCGACGATCACGCATACTTCATTGGTTACGCCTGGAGATATGCCGGCAACGGTGGCGGACTTGGAATCGTTTTCTTTTTACTCGCCGATTATTTCGGGTGGAGAAAATACATTGTGAGCAACGGTGTTACGTACGGACTTTGCGTGTTTGCTTCGCTGGTCGTGTTGCTCATCGTATTTCCCGAATCACAGGAGATGATGTTCAAAGTAACTCCACTTTCATTTTTCGGAGGGCTTACCGGGCACATCATTTATGGTTTTGTTCTCGGGAAATTGTATCGCGTTGCAACGCGCGTGAAATAACTCACGTCGGCGTATTACTGCGTGATCTTCGATCGTCGCAGACGATCACTATCTGTGCTCATGCAATCTGATCCACTACAAACTATGTAACCTATGTAACTATGTTTTTTTTTATTTCAAAAATGAACCACATAGGAACATAGAAAACATAGGCATAGGGAAGGACTTAGCACACAATAGATCACTAAGAACGATCCACGTAAACGGCCATAAAGTAACAGTGACAATACGTTTTACTGCGTACTGCGCACTGTTACTTTTACTGCGCACTGCCCTTATCCGCTTCGGTTAAAGAAACGAACAATCAACATCGCCACCCGACGGAACAAACTTCCGGTGAGCGTTTTGTTGCCGGTGATTACTGTAGGCTGCATGCTGTAAAGCACGAATCGGTTGTAGTTTTTCATTTTGATTTGTTTTAATCGTTTATACTCCGAAAATTTTCAGAAGCATGTAGGCCACAATGATAATTTCAAGCGCCGACATTTTCCGGATGGTTTGAATAAGTGTTTTCATTTTTTATTGAATTGATCGTCTCCAAAGACGAATCACGCCGGGACAGACTGCTAATTGTTAACTGCTGGCTGTACTGCCACTGCTACTGCCTGCTGTCCCGGGTGGATCGCCTGGAGGCGTTTCAGTAACTGCACCGATAACACCTGTATCAGCGCTTCCTTTAACTTTTGCGCGTGTTGCTTTCATAATTGTATAACCTCCTTTCTTGTTTTTTAGACGACAGGCGATAGGTTTTAGACGTTAGTGCAGACCTGCACACCGTTTCAAATCAATTCGCCAATCAAATGTTGGGTGAAAAAAACGCCCCGACGGGTTCCGTCGGGGCGCTCACTGTGAGTTATGATAGAACTACAGCCAGCTTCCCGTCAGGAAGACCACGTCAAACGATAGGGTGCCGTCAGGACGGGTGACCGTTTCGCAGAGCGATGAGATTAATTTCTGGTTGTACGTTTTCATTTTCATTTTTCTGAGGAACAAATGTAAATCAATAAAGCGATGCGAGTCAAGGAGAATGAAAAATATATTTTTCAGACTGAATTCAATCCAACGAAAACTCTACCGGCAACTGGTAATACACGCGAACCACTTTCCCTTTGGTTTTCGCCGGAGCCCATTTGGGCATTTTGCGCATGATCCGCAATGACTCTTTCGTAAACCCTGGTGCGCCATCCACATCCTGCGAAACCTGGATATCGCTCAGTGAGCCGTCCTTCTCTACCAGGAATTTAATGACTACAACTCCTTCGAGCCCAAGCCTGCGTTCCGGTTCGGGATAACGTATCGATCGCGAAATATAATTGTTCAGCGAATCGTTGCCACCCGGAAACGACGGTGGCTCCTCCGACCAGACGCCTTCTTCCTTTACCGGATCGCCAAGAGATACTTTTCCTTTCTTGCGGTGGTCAGGAGGAAATTTATTTGGATCACGGAGAATAATATCCGGGTGAAGCGCCTGTACTTCTGCGATGGTTTTGGAATACGCTGGATTACTTTGCGAAATTCTCTCACCGGCGCGACCGTACACGAGTATCGTATCCGTGATCGCTTCGTAGCAATATGCTTTTAGTTTCAACTGACCGTTCGGGTGATACACTTTGAACCAACCAAACGGAACATTCTCGGCATAGTGCACGCTCGCTGTAAGCTTGCCCGTTGAATCATACGAAAGCCAGGTGCCGTTGCGCGAAGTCCGGTATTCGAAACCGCGCGTTTCCAGTTTGCCGTTCGGGTGATAACTCATGTACAGGTAAAACTGCGTGAATCCATCTTCATTGACATACGCCGTGTACTGGCCGCTTTTGATTTTCCCATTCGGGTAATACGAAATCACGGAATCGATATTGTCCTGCGGATTGTAATACCAGCGATGCAGCAGTTTGCCCGATTCGTCATTCTGTTGCAATGTTTTTTTCGCTCCATCGGGATAATACGTGTCAATCTGTATGATGATGCTTGTATCTGAACCGTACGTGATTGAATTGGCCGCGTGAATTCCATTTTCAAAATCTTCCACGCTCCGCAATTTTCCATCCTGGTATTCATACCAAAGCCCATCGCGTTCACCATCGATGTACGCGCCTTTGGTGATCATCCGTCCCGATTGCTCATCAAACGCTGTGTACGCGCCATTCCGTTTTCCGGCCAACCAGTTCGTGCGCGAAACAAGAATCCTGTTGATGTACAGCACTGAAAGCCCATCGCGCAATCCATTTGCATAACGTGTGCTGTCCCTGATCCGTTTTTTCTGATAGTCAACGCTGTCAATCACCCAGAGTCCTGTTTTTCTTCCCTGGTCGTACGTTCCGGCCACATCTTTCTCTTCCGTCTCCATAAAAAATTTTCCGTGCAACGTATCAATCTTGTAATTGATCTCGCGTACAACATGACCGTTGACCGTGGTAATGAACGCACCATTTTTCCGGCCTGCAGTGTAGTATCCCGTTACAACGGTCGAATCATCGCGACGCATCATGGCACCGTCTCTTTTTCCGTTTACAAAACGTTCTTCCTGGATGAGTTCACCTTTTGCGTTGTACGACTTCCACACGCCTTCGCGCTGACCGCGTTTGATGCGGCCTTTTTCAACGCCGCCTTTCTCGATGGGAATAGAAACTTTTCCGTTCTTTTTAGATTGAGCGGATAAGGGAGCGGGAAGCGACAGATTGATTGCCAGCAGCAGGATAAAAACGAAAAATTTAGAAATGGCCATGTGGTTTATCAATGGGGTTTGATTGTATTTGCCACCACGAATGTAGCACATTGCGAATTACCGGGTCGAAAATTTAAAAGGCAAAACCACAATGCTGCGCACCGGTTGTCCGTTCTGAATCTGAGGTTGCCACAGCGGCATGCTGTTGACCACACGCAATGCTTCGCGGGCCAGGCCCGGTCCGCCTTTTACTTCCTGTATGGCGCGCGCACTGGTGATCCGGCCATCCGGCTCTACATTAAATTGTATGCGTACCAGTCCTTCAACGTTCATTTCCAATTCCGGTACCGGGTATTTCAGGTTTCTGCGAATGAACGCTTGCATGGAATCGGGCCCGCCCGGAAACATGGCCCCGGTTTCCCCTGGTTGAAAAACTGCGACAGCATCCAAAGTAATTGGAGACTCGGGCATTTCTGCATCGCCAAAAATATCCAACGATCCGAACGACGCATCGAGTGAATCGAGTTGTGAGAAAATTTTATTGTAACCGGGCGTGCCAGCTTTCAGAATTTTTCCGTTTTCAGCGTACGCAATAATCTCATCGTTCGAAAACACGAGCATGGTTTTGCCGTTCGCATAATAATACGAATTGCCGCGGATGGCACCCTGGTGGTAAAGTGTTTTGCGGATGACAATCCCGCTCCGGTTATAATCATACCGTATGCTGTCTTTACCATCGGTTGAAGCATACAGGCGGAAGGATTCAGCGCCGGTAGAATCGTAACTGTTGCATTGCTGTAATTTTGCTGTAACGCCGAAATTACACTGGTAAATACTGCGGGTACGGATTTTTCCATTAGCGTGATACGTGTGAATACTATCAACCAATCCGCCGCTGTACCATTCTCTTTTCCCGATTACGCCCGGACTTTGAAAGACCGCAAACTGTTCAGGATCTCCGGGTGCATGATAACGCGTAATGCAATACAGCGAATCGCTGTCCGGGAAATACAAAAGCCGGTACCTGGATTTCACACCGTGGTCATACCAATATTCTAAACGCAGCCTTCCTTCCACATATTCCTTCCATGCGCCATTCTCAAAACCTTGTTTAAAATAACCAATGACCAGGTTGTTTCCCGGACCGCGAATGATCTGTTTCCCTTCCCGTATTCCCAAAGAATATTCGCAGCTGTCGGTTATCACACCGTTTGAGGTGGTCCACCAGCCCGATTTTTTTCCGGCCGTATATGCTCCGCGGATTTTTGTTTCGGTCTCTTTCGAATACGAATAGAAATATCCCTCGGGGACATCCATGGAAAAGTAACTGTGCACAAGCGTGTCGCCATTTTCACTGAGCTCGATAAAATGCCCATCGTGTTTCCCCGCGGTGTAATCGATGATGGAAGAAATTTTTCCGTTGCGCCAATACCCGATGTGCCGGCCTTCAGCTAGTCCGTTATGATACTTGCCAAAACTTTTACGTGCATGATCGGGATATGATCCGTACCATTTTCCTTCCCGCAAATAATTTTTGGTACGGCCAACGATCACGTTTCCTTCTGTGTCTTTGATCACATTTCTTCCACGCTTTTTGTATTGGGCCTGGAGATTTGCCGAAAGCAGGATTGCGCCAAAAAGAAGCAGGAAATATGCAATCCGGTTTCGTGAAATGTTGGAGTTCATTTCTAGTTGATCTTAAATTTAACCGGGAGTGTCATGCGCATACGAACTGCGCGACCATTCTGCTTTGCAGGTTGCCACCGCGGCATTTGCTTCACCACGCGCACAGCTTCTTTTTCAAGTCCCGGCGCACCGGCAACTCCTTTCAGAACGACAACATCCTGAACCGTGCCGTCTTTGCCCACCACAAACCCGATATACACCGTTCCCTGTTTACCGGCTTCTTTTTCCATTGCAGGATAGCGAATGTTGGCTTGCAGGAATTTATGCAGTGAATCATCCCCTCCCGGAAACCCTGGCATGACTTCGGCAAATGTGAAAACTTCTTCTTCCGGTTCTTCAGCCACCAATTCTTCGGGCCAGTGATCTCTCGTTATTACAATTGTTTGATCAACATCGGAATAACCAACATCCTTTTCTTCTTTCAGGTGCTGCTGAAAGATCTGCTCGTATTGCGGTGTGCCTTTCTTCAGGATTACCCCGGCAGTTGTCTTTACCACAATAGAGTCGCGCAGGTATCCGTTCGCGCAGATACCGCTCACTTTTACTTTTCCATTGGGATAATAGCTTGTGTAACGCCCGTTTGCAATTCCATCCTTATACATAATTTCTTTCGTCACCCGCTGGTTCGAATCAACCCAGACCCATACACCCTGTTGATAGACAACAAATTTGCCATGCATTTTCAGTAACCCTGATTCATCATAGTTCCACTGGTAATAACATATATTTCTCGCGTACTCACTGCTTGCATTCTGGTCGCAATGATTCCGCTGGATCATATTTCCGTTGCTGTTATACACGAGAAAAGAATCCAGCATGCCATCCGTTCCGAAATACATTTTTCTTTCCAGCTTGCCCACCGACCAGGTTTCGGAGTAGGTTAGTGTTCCTTCTTCCGAATAAAGTTTTGCCGACTGAACCATTCCGTTTTTCTCCCAGGCCGAATCGTACCGGACCACTTTTTCGCGACGGTACCAGCACTCACGAAGTTTTTTACCCGTGGTTGAGTACTGCCGGTGAATGCTGTCCCGCTCACCGGCTTTGTAATACGTAACGAGATAAGGTTGTGTACTGTTCCTGTGGTAAATAATGTTTTCGCCGGAAAGTTTTCCATCGATATAATATCCGACGCTGTAAAGCATGCCATCATAATAGTTAACGCGTCTTCCGTTAGCCATGTTGTTGCGATACATACAGGTGTCTGTTCCATCTTCGCCACCGGGATTCTTAAACACCTGGCACCACAGACCTTCTTTTATACCGTTCACGTAATTTCCCTGCACCACTGTATAATGAGGTGCGCCCAGGGTTTTGCGGTAGTAGCCGTGGAGTGTATCATTTCGGAACGTTTCAATATGGGATGTGTCACCGGAGGGCGTATACGTAATCCATTTTCCGTCACGTTTGTCGTTCACGTAATTTCCTTCCATGTACATTTTACCCGTGGTCCGGTGATAAAGCGTATAGTGCCCATGCTTCAAACCTTTTTTGAATTGTGTGGCCTCCAGCAGGCGGCCGCCAGGGCTGGATGTTTTCCAAAGACCGGTTTTCTCTCCGCGTTTCTTTTTGCCCTCACTGATGTCGCCGTTGCTTTCGGTGATTTTGCACTTGCCGTTTTTCTTGTCCTGGGCATGAGCATTAAAGACGATGCATGTACAAAGTGCAATCAGCAGGAACCGTATTGTGTATGACTTGAGCATAGTTGAATAAAAAAACGGGAAGCACCGCCTCCCGTCTGAAATCGTGTCGCGTAAATATTATTTCACAGTAATCTGTTTGCTGTAGTATTCCTGAACTGAACAACTTACGATCGTGTATGTTCCTGCTGCAAGACGTTCTTCCAGGTCTTTGGCCGTCAACGGATCAACATTGCTGGTTAACTGCACTTTGCTGTAGAATTCCTCGCCTGTATTGCTGCGGACGACAATAAGCACAGGTCCCTGGTTATCGGCGGCAGTAGTTTTGCCCGGACTAGGTGTAACAGGTGACCCCGCTTTGTATTTTACAGGAACCGCGTTTGAAAAAGTAATGTTGCTTTCTGCGTCGATTACTTTAATGCGGTAGAACGACATGCCTTCAAGCGGGGCAAAATCGGTTTCCATAAATTCTGTATTCACCGAACCCGGCTCGATGCGTGAAACGGTGGTGTAATCAATCCCGTTTTTGGAACGCTCAAGCTCGTACACCTCAATACCCGCAGCGGTTGTTGTCCACGACAATAATACGTGTGAATCCAACGGTGTGGCAACCAGGTTAGTTACTGAACCATCCTGCACTGATCCGTAGATCGCCTTTGCATCCACAGAAATTGTGGTGAGGAGAATCGCGGCCGAAAGAACTAGTGTACGCATGTTTAACGTAAATTTTAAATTAGACGGGTCTTTCAAATGTACAAAAGCTTTCCTTTGCATCCTAGGAAGACCGCCTCATACTCAGGTGGTTGTGTTGATAACCTGAATTGTAAATTCGTCGAACAATATATGCGTTAGTCTATATATTGAACGACTTCATCGAACAATACGTTAATTTAGTCCCATGAAAATTCTATTCGCCGCATTCTTTTTGTTCATTTCCTCAACAACTGTTTTAGCCCAGAAAGACGCCGTCATCGCCTTCTGGAATGTGGAAAACTTGTTCGACACAATCGATGATCCCGCCATCGATGATGCGGAATTTCTGCCCGGTGCAAAAAAGCCGTGGACTTCGGAACGGTACAACACCAAACTGAAAAATACGGCGCAGGTCATTCTTGCGATGAACAATGGCGCAGGGCCGGATATTCTCGGCATGGCCGAAGTCGAGAACAAAGGCGTGCTCGTTGATCTCACCACGAAAACCGATCTGAAAAAACAGAAGTACGGGATCGTGCATTATGATTCTCCGGACCAGCGCGGGATTGATGTGGCGCTCATTTACAAGACAAAATCGTTTACTGTACTTTCTTCATCCAGCGTTCGGGTTGTACTTCCGAAGGGAGAAAAAGATACTGCAGCTCCACGGCCAACGCGCGACATCCTGGTTGTGCGTGGAATACTCAACAAGAAAGACACGATTTGCATTCTCGTGAATCATTGGCCTTCGCGATTGGGAGGTACGGAACAAAGTAATCCGAAGAGAATGGCGGCTGCAAGAACGGTGCAAAGAATTTGTGATAGCCTGTTGAAACTTTATCCTTCGGTTGAAATTCTTGCAATGGGTGATTTCAATGATGAACCTACTGATGAGAGCATGAAGTCACTCTACGATCTCCGCTACTCGACGATGACCTATGGTGCATTGGTTCCAATTTTTAACAACATGATGGACTCCATCAAAGCATCCGGCGACGGTACGCATTACTACAAAAAAGAGAAAAGCTGTCTCGACCAGATTCTGGTTACACCAAATTTCCGTGAGAAGAAAAGCTACTACATCACGCAGGCATTCATCTTCAAACCCGAGTGGATCTTCGCGGAAGTGTACAAAGGTGATGGATTATCGCCGAAGAGAACGTGGGCGGGGTCGAGGTATATTGGAGGATACAGTGATCACCTTCCTGTGTACGTTACGCTGAAATATCAGAAATAGAAACGAAATTATTTACCACGGCGTCACGGCGATCGTACTGTGGTGTTACCCGCGCGACACGGCGATGCATTCGAAGGTCTTCGACCTTCTCCATTTTACTGAGCTGATTTTTTGTGAACGCGAATCTGCTGGCAGATTCATGAGTTCGCGGTGTCGCGCGGGCTATGCTGAGCCCTATCGCCGTGACGCCGTGGTAAAATAAGGGCTACCGGGTTGAATTTCTACTGTCATACTTTCACAGCAACAACGCACACATCATCCACCTGGTCGAAATCCTTCTTCCACTCCTCAAACGAATTTTTCACGGAAGCCAGTTGATCGTCCATGTTTTTAAACTGGATCGAAAGCAGCATTTGCTGAAAAGGTTTGTATTTGAGTTTCTTTCCAAACGGGCCACCAAATTGATCCGCGAATCCATCGGAGAATAAAATGATCTGGTCACCTTTCTCCACTTTCACCTCGTGAAGCTTGAATGGTTTGTTTTTTGAATCACCCGAACCGATCAGCACTTTGTCGGCTTTGAATTCAAGCAACTCTCCCTGGCGAACAATATACATCGGGTTAAATGCGCCTGCATAATACACCGTTCCGCTTTTCTCGTGGTAACAGCATAGCGACACGTCCATTCCATCCTGTATCCCGCTTTCCTCGTGCGCATCTTTGTGACGAAGTGTTTTGTGAATTTCTTCATCGAGAAACGCGAGGATTTTATCTGGCATGATCATTTTGAGATCGGTCAGCGCTTTGCCGAGAATGTTGTGGCCCACCACGCTGAGCAAGGCGCCGGGAACTCCATGACCCGTGCAGTCGACAACACCAAAAAGTTTGTAATCGCCTTCGTTTTCGAACCAGTAAAAATCGCCGCTCACAATATCCTTTGGCAGAAAGTAGCACCACGATTGCGGGAACAGTTCATGGATTTTTTCATTGGCCGGAAGTATCGCGTTCTGAATGCGCTTCGCATAGCGGATACTGTCCGTGATGTCTTTGTTTTTCTCTTCGATAATTTCTTTCTGTTCCTGGATTTCGGAATTCTGTTTCTCCAGCAACATCGCACTTCGTTTTTTCACGAGGTAGCGGTTGAATGCCAGGATACCCAGCAAGAGAATGAGTATGCCGAACGCAATGGACGAATACAGAATGATATTCTTTTTTTCATCCTGTTCTTTCAGCAATTCAATTTCCTTCTGGCCGCGCTCATTCTCCATCTGCGTACGCATTTCACCCACGATATTGCTTTTGTTCAGATTGAACAAAGTGTCTTTCACCGCTTGCAGCTTCTTGTAATAGAACAGGGCCGAATCGATTTTGCCAGTGGCCTCAAATACTTTTGAAAGGCCGAGGTAATAATCATCGAGCTGGTAATAGTCTTTGATTTCCTCAGCGAAAACTACACCTTTTGACCAATAAAAAGAGGCGCTGTCGTACTGTCCCGAGGTGTAAAACAATTCGCCCATGTGTGCACAGACTTCCGAAATTGCCTGCCGCGATTCGGTGATGTAACACAGCTCAAGCGATTTCCGGAGGTATGCAAACGCAGTGTCCCTGTTCCCTTTGGAAAATTCAATAATCCCAAGATGGTCATAGGAGGATGCGAGCGCACGTTTATTGTCGTACATCAATGCAATGCGGTGCGACTGAATGAATGCCGCTTCCGCTTTCACGGTATCGCCCATCTCCATGTGGCTCGCACCAATATTTCCATACACGATGTATAGCTTTTCATCGTTGGGGTCGATCCCTTTCAAAGTTGCCAGGGCGCTTTCATAAAACACCAATGCAGAATCGTGCTGACCGAGGGCCGAATAAATGGTTCCGATGTTCACCTCCATATAAGCGGCTTTCACAGGCTGCCCCATTTTCTTGGTATACTCGTCACCTTTCAGGTAGTATTCCAGGCATTTCTTGTTTTGGCCCATGTCGCCGTACACGTTACCGATGTTGCTGTAAATAGCGGCAAGCTGCGATGGATCATTGATCTTCTCTGCAATAACCCGTGAAGCCTCGAAATACTTCAGGGCACTATCGTATTTCCCGGTGCTGTAAAACACAAGACCTTTCTGCATTCGTCCATTGAACCGTCCATTTTCATAGTGGATCTGATCGGCAAGCTGAATGGACTGGTCGGCGTACTTCAACGCCATATCCGGTTCGTTGATCCGGTTGTAGTACGAGAGTTCCCCCAGTACCACAACGCGCTGCGTGTCTTCCGCTGTTTTTAAAACCGTGAGAAGACTGTCTGCTTTTCGTTTGTCCTGTGAAAAACAATTTACAGACACTAAAAATACGACGATGAATAGGGAGTAGGGGAAACGCTTCATGGGCCATGTGAAAGTACAAACTTTATAGATGTGCGTGAACCGTTTGCACTGGAATTTCTTCCGTTTCTTTGTGCCCGGATCGTATGTCACCCAAGGAAGAACTCAGAAAGCTGGTCGACCTTCTTGTTATCGAGAAGGAAGAAGACCTGCGCCAGTATCTCGACCAGTTTGAGCGGAGCAGCATTGCGGAACGCAGAAGAAACGGCGTTACCTGGTATCCCTTGCGGATCAATGCGGAGGAAATGGGCCCGGGCGATTACGTGACGCTGGAAGTAGAGCGCACCCAGGGACTGGACGAAGTCCACCAGTTCTCCAATGGCAAACAGGTGGAAGTATTTTCCAACGCCGGCGATGCCACAGACGGGCAACAAAAATTACAGGCTACTGTCCGCAACGTGTGGGGCAACCGCATGCGTCTCGCTTTTACGGTGGATGAACTTCCCGGCTGGATGGACCGCGGAAAACTTGGATTGAACGTTTTGTTCGATGAAGCGAGTTACCGGGAAATGGTGATCGCCTTGCAAAAAGTAATTGAAGCAGAAAATTCACGTCTCGCACAGTTGCGTGATATTTTATACGGCATCAATCCCGCCACGTTTGAAAAGCCGGAAGAAATTTCCGTCGCGCACCAGCTGAACCAGTCGCAGCAGGATGCGGTGAAGCTGATTGCTTCCGCCAAAGACGTTGCGGTTGTGCACGGCCCGCCGGGCACAGGAAAAACCACTACGCTCATCCGCTCGATCATGCACACGCTCATGCACGAGAAGCAGGTGCTGGTGTGCAGTCCGAGCAACGTGGCAGTTGATCTCATGACGGAAAAACTCGTGCAGCAGGGTATAAACGTTTTGCGTTTGGGAAACCCTGCGCGTGTTTCGGAAGAAGTGATGAACAACACGCTCGACGTGCGCATGATGAATCACCCGAACTGGAAGGAACTGAAAGAGTACCGCAAACGTGCCGAAGAATTTTTTGCGATGGCCAAAAAATACAAACGCAACTTCGGTTACCAGGAGCGCTCGCAACGGAATTTATTGTTCACCGAAGCGAAGCAGCTGCAAAAGGATGCATCCACGCTCGAAGATTATATTCTCTGGGACCAGTTCGAAAAAGCACAGGTCATTGCGTGTACACCGGTTGTTGCTTCCGGCCGTCTCATGCGCGATCTCCGTTTCAAAACTGTTTTCATTGATGAAGCCGCTCAGGCACTCGAGCCGATGAGCTGGATCCCGATCTCGCGTGCGGAACGCGTGATCTTTGCGGGCGATCATTTGCAGTTGCCTCCAACGGTAAAATCGCGGAAAGCAGAAGAAGGCGGATTGAAATACACCTTGTTCGAACGTGTGATTAAAGTTCAGCATAAAGCAACTGCACTTTTGCGCACACAGTACCGCATGCACGAACACATCATGGGTTTTTCCAACAAAATGTTTTACGAAGGAAAATTGGAAGCCGATGTGACCGTGAAAGACAATCTCCTGAGCTTTGACGAGAACGATACGCTGCTGAACCGTCCGTTTGAATTCATTGATACGGCCGGTGGCGGTTACAATGAAGTGCAGAATCCGGAATCGCTGAGTTATTCGAATCCTGAGGAAGCAACGTTGTTGCTGAACCATCTCGTGAAGGTGCTTGAGCAATATGATGTCAAGCCGGATGAACCGCTGCGTATTGGCATCATCGCACCGTATAAACAGCAGACCGAATTCATCCGCAACTACATTCTCGAAAACGAACTCTTCAAAGATTCGCGTCACCATTTTTCTGTGCGCACTGTTGACGGTTTCCAGGGACAGGAACGCGATATCATCTGCATCAGCATGACGCGCAGTAATGATAGGGGCGAGATCGGATTTCTTTCCGATACACGCCGCATGAATGTAGCGCTTACGCGTGCGAAGCGAAAATTGCTCGTGTTCGGGGATAGTGCAACACTGGCGAATCACGGATTCTATAAATCGTTTCTGGATTATGTGGAGGAGATTGGCGGGTATCGGAGCATGTGGGAATTTGCTGAATAGGTGGTTGAATATAAATAACCACGGACTCACGCTGGATATGCGCTTGTGCTTCTCAATAGACGCAAAGGCACAAAGTCCGCGAAGAAAAGCGCAAAGAATTTCAGGAGGCAAAGTCCGCAAAGAATCGCTTCGCGATTTAATGAGTTACCCCAACGTGTTGTATTAATGATATCACGAAGTGATATTTACCAACGCCGTGCCGACGCGGGTAACGGTTATCAAACATTGAACGCCGTGTCGCCGCGCCGCCGTGGTTATTTTTTACATAGATAATCAAGGCATGACTTGTTATTACCTGCTCTGATAATACCTGCTCAAATCCGCACCGAAAAAAGGTTCTTTGGGTTCAATCGCTTAACTTGCACGCATAAATCAAGCTGATCCTATAAACCTTCCCAATGAAAAAACTTCTACTGCTGTTCTCGACATGTCTCGCTGCAACGGGTGCCTATGCACAATGTTCCGAACTGTTTTTTTCTGAATACCTCGAAGGCACTTCGAATAACAAGGCGATCGAGATTTATAATCCGACAAGCGCCACGATAAATCTGACCAACTATACCATTTACCGTTACAACAACGGTTCACCTTCACCATCTGATTCACTTTTTCCGCAAGGCACTTTGGCTCCCGGGGCAGTGTACGTAGCGGGGAATCCATCGGCAATTGCAGCTATTCTTGCTGTTTCCGATACGTTGCACACCATCACGTTTTTTAACGGGGACGATGTGATGTCCATCAAGAACAACACAACCGGTTTGCTGGTAGACATCATCGGCATTATTGGTGTTGACCCCGGTATAAACTGGCCGGTAGGCACCGGTGCAACGAGTGAATTCACGCTCGTGCGTATGGTAGGTATCCAGCAGGGGAATACAAACTGGGCTGTTGCTGCAACCGAGTACGACGTGTATCCATCAAACACATTTACCTTCATTGGCAACCACAGCATGACATCTTGCTGCATTGGTGTATGGGCGCAATTAGGTTCGTCGTCGAATGTTAACTGTTATGGCGACAGTACGGGAACAGCATCCGTATCGGCTATGGGCAGCGGGCTCACCTATTCGTGGACACCTTATGGAGGATCATTTGCTACGGCTTCCAACCTGGTTGCAGGAACATATACCTGCATCGTGAGCGATCCCTGTGCAGACGCAGATACAGTAACCGTTACCATCACGCAATCGGCGTATCTCGATACGATCAATGTGATACATACAGGCGCATTGTGCAATGGCGATAGCAACGGAGGACTTTCCCTCTTCGGATCAGGAGGAGTTGGTCCTTACACGTACCTCTGGTCTACGGGAGACACTTCTCATGCGATCACCGGATTGAGTGCAGGATTCTATACCTACACGATCACCGATGCAGTGGGTTGTACGCGCACGGACTCCATGCCGGTACTGGAACCACCGGTGCTCACGTCTACATTCACAACTGTTCAGCCGAGCTGTTCAGGATTTTTTAATGGAAGCGCAACAGCAATCACCGCAGGAGGCAACAGCAACTGCACGTATCTCTGGTCTACAAATGCCACGACGCAAACCATCAACAATCTGCCTGCAGGGACGTACTCGTGTGTGTGCACGGACAACAACGGGTGTACTACCTCGTTCTCGTTTGTGCTTGTATCGCCGTCGGCGGTAACGGCAACGATCGACACGGTGATCAACCCATCGGTTTGTGGTGCATTGGATGGAGCGATCAATATCACTTCGGCTGGCGGAAATCCCGGCTATACTTACCTGTGGAGTAACAGTTCTACAACGGAAGATATTTCCGGAATTGGCGCTGGAGTATATAGCTGTGTGATTACCGATGCAAATGGTTGTACAGCTGTTGCCAACGCGCAGGTTATTAATCCGAATGCGCCCGCAGTTGTTCTCGACATACCGGATACTATTCTCTGTCAATATCCGGCTTCGCTCGTGCTCACTGGTGAATCTCCTTCGGGAGGAACCTGGAGTGGCCCCGGTGTAAGTGGCAATACTTTTGATCCCAGCCAGGCCTGGGCGGGCATGCATCTCATCACATACACCTTCACGGACAGTGCAGGGTGTTCCGGTTTTGCTATCGATTCTATCGAGGTCATCATTTGCATCGGCATTGATCCGGTCAATGAAGCATCCGTGGAGTTGTATCCAAATCCTACAACCGGCGAGTTCGTCATTCATTCTGCTCAGGCAGGGTTTACGTATCACCTGTATGACGCATTAGGAAATGAAGTGATGATTATTTCTAACGCTGCGGTGAACCAGAATGTTGATCTGTCTTCTTTCGCGGAAGGAATTTATGTTCTGCGCGGCGTCAATGGAAATACGGTGATCACGAAGCGTGTTGTATTGAGTCGCTAAAACGTTTTTGAACAACACAGGCACATAGCTAAACATTGTGCCTGTGTTGTTCAATATTCTCACCGCTGGAATTCAGCCGCCAGATCAAATTCATCGCTTGTTCATCACATGGTCGACATGGTTCCTCACGGAACATAGCGAGAACAGGTAGTTTTACGGGTTGACTGGCTTCCCGGTATGATCTATATTGCGTTCAATTGTCTTATAACGATTCCTTTTTGTCCCCAAAGGAATAGGACATGGGCAGGCCATCGAACCTCAAAAATTGATCATCATGCAGCTTAACTCCACCACCCTTTTTAAGAAAACTACTTTGTTTTTCGTGTTGTTTTGTTTAACAACATCAGTTTTTGCCCAGCTGAACCCATTCTGGTCGACGGGTGGAAATGCAACGGCTAACGGGGCTTTCCTTGGAACAACCAACGGGGAACCGCTCGTTTTCAAGACGAATAATCTGGAAGCGATGCGGATTAAAGCCAACGGGGAAGTGAAGATCACCTCGCTCAGTAACCTGGGCAAAGGTTTGGTCACCACCAACAACAATGGTGTTCTCGGAATGACCGCCTTCCCCAACGATACCAACCAGGTGTTTTGCGGAAGTGGGAATTTTAAAAGCATTGCGACGCTCAGCGGGTGGACGCGCACCGGCAACATGCTCTACAATTCAACAGGGGTGTACGTGGGTATAGGGACCAGCAGTCCGCAGTACCTGTTAGACGTGAATGGTGACGCGTACTTTAACGGGACGATTTATGCGACGGGTGTTATTCTCGCCAACAAAATGCTGGTAGACACCATGAAGGCCGGAAACATGTTTTCATTGAACAATAACCTGCACATGAGCGCCGGGACAATCAACGAAATGTATACTTCTACCGGGGACCTACGCATTCAAAGCAACGCAGGCAACAACAACAATACTATTTTTCATGCGGGTACAACTGGCAACGTGGGCATAGGCACTTTCTCGCCGCAGTTTAAACTTGACGTGGTTGGACCGGTTCGTTTTAGTGGCGACGTTTACGTGGCAAGAATCCGTCCGCTTCCCGGAGATTCAGTTGTACGGATTGGCGACAGCACCATTTTCTTCTGGGGAAACAGGATGTACCCAAGCACGAACACGGTGTTTAAGGGCCTGGCTATTGGTAACGCTTCATCGAATGGTTTGGGATTGTATTCGCTTGCATTGGGAAGCAAAGTAACCGTAGCAAGTGGTGCAAGTTATAGTATTGTGATGGGGAGTGGAGTCATCGGTGGCAGTGGCAATCTGATCAACACCATTCCCGGGTCTCTCATGATTGGTTTCAACAGCGACAAACCAACCTTGTTTGTTGGTCCTTCCGCGGGAGCAGGAACCACCGGGTATGTAGGCATTGGTATGGTTACTCCGCAGTACCCGCTTGATGTCTGCGGAACGATTCGCGCGAAAGAAGTGCGCGTGAATACGACCGGTTGTGATTTTGTATTTGAACCGAATTACAAACTCATGTCCATTGACTCACTCGGCACGTTTGTACAAAAGGAAAAACACCTGCCAGGGATTCCAACAGCAAAAGAAATGGAAGGCGATCAGGGTGTGGCGTTAGGCGAATTAAATACACTGTATTTACAGAAGATAGAAGAGTTAACTTTATATGTGATTGAGTTGAATGAGCGGATAAAGGTGCTGGAAGCGGCGAAAGAGAAATAAAAGCAGTACTGAATGGTTAACTCATCTTCAAAATTAATCATGAGAACGCTAAGCTCTTATTTGATCATATTACTGTTGATTTGTTCCGCGAATTCGTGCAGAAAGGATTATCCGGAAGATACTCCTGATTGGTTAAAATCCAGGATAAAAGAGTGGAAGAAGGAATCGCGCGGAGCAGGATGTGTTGGTGATGTTTGCCGTGAAATACAGGAGTATTCTGATGGAATACAAACGATATATTGGATTAAGTCAACAGGAACTCCGACTGCTTACAAAGTTTATGATTTTGAAGGCAACGAGCAGTGTTATTTCGAAACAACCCAACCTGCAACATGTGGATCGATTTCCAATTTTCAGAATTATCAATTTACACGAATGATATGGATAGAGGATTGATTACAGACATTGTTTGAAAAACAATAAATCATGAAACAGGCAATACTGTTATGGAATGGTCTTGGTTACACTTTCAAACATCATCAGGCATGAAACGAATTTTGCTGGCGGTTGTGATGGTATTGATTTTTGTGCAAATAGGTGCGCAGGAACAAAAAGTGGATTCTATCCGTTATGGCAAGAACACGATTTTTTTCGAATTGCTGGGCAGGGGAATTTTATACTCAGTGAATTATGATCGGGTTATGAGTAACTATCCGAAACACAATTGGGCTTCAAGAATTGGAATCGGCTATGAGCAAACCATGATGTGGCGTCGGTTTTATGTACCACTATCTGTTCAGTATATTTTTGGAACGAGACATTGCCTTGAGATTGGAGCGGGGGTTACTTTAGCATTCGAGGATGATTTGTATACAAACGAATCTTCTTACGCTTTGGATGAAACATTAATGTTTGGTATTGGGTATCGCTTTCGATCGGCAAAAACAGGTTTTTTCTTTAAAGCCGAATTTTTGGAATATCTACCCCGGTATGATCATGGTATTCCATTTTGGGGTGGTTTGGGAATTGGTTATACTTTTAGACAACAAACCGCATGAAGAATATTTTCTTGTCCCTACTCGTATTACTGTTTTTTCTGCCGTTGAAAGCGCAGGAAGGTAAAACCGATTCTACAAAAATAGCGAGATCAACTGTTTATGTGGAGTTGTTAGGAAGCTGTGGATTCTATTCATTGAATTCTGATCTTTTGCTCACGCACAGACTAAAGAAAAATAAAATCAGTATTTCAGCCGGTGTTTCATATAATTTACCGACGGTTGATTACGGACACAAATATTATTTTACCTCAGCGATTCATTATTTACGAGGTGAGCGCCATCACCTGGACATTTGGTTGGGACCAACTTTCAGGATGGAGTCAAAAGAATCATATAACGCAGAAAACGATAAACTCATGTGCTTTGCAGTCGTTGGTGTTGCGTATCGTTTGCAGAAACCGCAGGGTGGTTTTTTTCTAAGTATTGGCTTGTTAAAATACTTTCCTTATACAGAAGATGATGTTCCAGTATGGGGTGGCCTTGGTTTTGGTTATACATTTAAGCAACAAACCGCATGAAGAATATTTTATTGTCTTTGGCCATGCTACTAACATTTGTGCAATTGAGAGCGCAGGAGGGAACAATCGATTCTACGAAAATTGCCAGGTCAACTGTTTATGTTGAGTTATTGGGAAGTGGTGCTTTATACTCGTTGAACTATGATAGATTATTTCTTAAAAAGGATGCATTTGGTCTGTCCGCGCGAGTAGGTCTAAGTTATATGACTCAGGTACATTCATTTTATATTCCTGTAGCTATCAATGGACTTTGGGGTAAAAGAAATCACCATTTGGAATTATCAGCGGGAGTGACGTTTATTTTGATTCAAGACGAAAATAATATTTTAAAAACGACGGGCACTGAAATTGCCTATGTGCCTGCTATTGGTTACAGGTTTCAAAAAAATGATGGAGGTTTTTTCTTTCGACTGGTTGTTCTGAAATTTTTTCCGGTTGAGGAAAGTGTGGTGATTTGGGGCGGGTTGGGTCTGGGCTATACATTCAAACATCATCAGGCATGAAACGAATTTTCGTAGTGGTTGTAATGACATTGATTTTTGTACAAATAAATGCTCAGGAACAAAAAACCGATTCTATGGCAAGGGCTAAGAATACGGTATTTGTCGAACTACTCGGACGCGGAGTTTTATATTCGGTGAATTACGAACGATGGTTATTTTCATATCGATCACTTGATTTTTCGGGTCAAGTAGGATTAAGTGTTATGAAGAATCAGGATTTAATTACTTTTCCTCTGGCGTTGAATGTAATGAAGGGCAAAGTACATCATCCGATGATCAGTATCGGTTATACGCAGGTGTTATGGCAGCAACCCACTAACTTTTTTAAAAACGATTACCCCGAATCAATATTTATCGTGGGAGCAGGTTATAAGTATCAGCGACCAGAAGGAGGATTTTATTTCACGTTGCAGGTAATGAAATTTTTTCCTGTTGATGAGAATATTCTTATTTGGGGTGGTTTGGGAATTGGTTATACTTTTAAACAACAAACCGCATGAAGAATATTTTCTTGTCATTTTTGATGATGTTGGCTCTTGTGCAATTGGGTGCCCAGGAAAAGACAGCCGATTCTCTTCGGCAGTTTAAGAATACAATTTTCGTCGAAATACTGGGTAGAGCAGGAGTTTACTCATTGAATTATGAGCGTATAATCTGTCAAAAGAACAAATATGCCATAGTAGGAAAGATTGGGGTATCTTATTTTCCTCATAGTCCTCAACCTTCGCGAATATGGGCCGTTCCCTTTTCTGCTGGATTTTCATATGGTTCTGTTCATTGTTTGGAGTTATGCGCTGGAGTCACATGGTTCGAAGATTTTGTAGAGCCCCCGAACAATCCTTCTTACAGAAGAAGCGACATTATTATTCCGATAGGATTGGCATACAGATTTTTGCCTCGCTTATCGCGTTTATGGTTTAGGGGCGAAATATTTTTCTTTACTGCAACACGTGAAAAAAGAACCGGAATTTCAGGTGGAGTCGCTGGGGGATTTTCATTTTAAAAAGCAAACAGCCATGTTCAGGTTTAAGTTCAGAATTTTCACCCTCTCCTGTTTTCTCTTAGAGATCGGATTGCAGGCGCAAAACAATGCGGACTACCCGGTAAAGGAACAGTATGACTTTACTCTTTACAATTTGGAATCGGGACCTCATTATAGTGCCTGTGATGTTCCAATAAACGCCGCATCCATTAGTAATGACTATGGAGATTATTGGTCATATATAATGGAATCTGAATTGAGAATGTATGAGACCACTATGGATAAGGCCTATTTGATCAAATTCGTATTGGACGCAATTTGCATTCATGAGCACAGGCGAGATGAAGCTTGGATAAATCTGGGTGAAAATCCAACTTGGGCCTGCGAAGAAGAATGTGATCAGGGGCCAAGTCCTTACCACGATGGATCAATCATCTGGCCTATGAGTCATTTTGTACACTTGGTAAGAACACAGCAGCCGTGGTTATTATCTGAACCATTGCCTCAATTGGGCAACACTAAAATAAGCTTCAATAATTTTGGAGCTGTTTTTTTGACGTATGGCGATTTTTCAGAATGGCTAAGAGTGAGGACCGAGCAAACTTTAGATTATTATTTATATACAGGTGGATACTGGATTGATTCATACGATTGTATTTCAGCGAAGCCAAATGATGGCCAGCCAATGCAAATAAATCAGCAAGCGGGCTTCGGATGTGCTTTGTTTTATTTAGGGGTTGCCGATCCCAATACAGATTATATTGCTAAAGCTCTGAACATCGCATCACGATATTCTGGTACTACGGAGGACGAAAGCAATTGCGATTACGTTAGCATTTTCGACGTGTGGGTAAACTATGGACGTGAAACAAGGAGCGTAATGGAACTTGACCCTAACGATAGTTACATCTGGCAAAGTAGTGGATGGCAGCCACATACGTGTGCTGGTCAGCACAGTTGGCATGATCTGGTTCCTGACGATTATGAAGATTTGTCACACGGATATCAAACCTTACGATATCCTGTCGCGGTGTACCGAGCATTTCCAAACACATGGTTTGAAGAGCAGGATATGATCCGTTATCGCAACACTTTTTCTTACAACATTTTTGGAGGTTATGATAATGGGTGCCCAATAATTCATCCTGCTGTTGATGGTGATGATTATGTGAACTATGAACCAAGTGGAGGATATGATGGAGTTAATAATCCTCGAATGGTTGAAGCTTCCATGCAATGGATGTACTTTGCATTGTTTGATGATGAGAGTGCCGGAACAAACGTTTATGACATTGTTATGCAAAGCTACGCGTGTGAAATAATGAATGAAGTGTTCTACATTTCTCATAGTAATGGTCTCAACGGCCTTGCCGAAGTTACCTCCGCCCAATGGGCCAACGAATGCGTCAACGTCACCTTCTACAACCGCGACCTCACCTACAACCAGGATTTCGCCATCAAAAACCGGCTCAGTATTTTGCCTGAAGCATCCACGCCGTATCACCAGCCGGGTTCTCCTTCATTTGCTGATCCGGTGATCACCGCAAACGAATTTATTATTGAGCCAAATGTAACTTCCTACATGTCGGCAGGCGAAGAAATTATTCTCGGTCCGGGTTTCATTGCCAAAGAGGGTTCCAATTTTGTGGCCTACATTAATCCTTCAGCATGCACGGATGGACAACGTTTGGGACAGCCTCAGCCACCGGGGCAAATATTTTATGTGCGCGAAGAAGTCAAACGGGATTCGGCCCAGCCAACGAAATTCTCTCCGCAATTGACCGTTGTTCCCAATCCATCCAACGGTGAAACTACTTTGCAGTTTTCACTGGCGGCACAAGGACATGTAACGCTGGTTGTAACCGATCTGTTTGGCCGCGTGGTGTTCAACGACGTGAACGAAATTCAATCGGAGCCGGGAAATTATTCTGTACCGGTGAATGTTTCGGAATATGCAACAGGTATGTACGCGTGTAATTTGTACGTGGACGGAATGTTGGTGGACGTAAAGAGAATGGTTGTGAAGTAGTGCCAGTCTCTTTTTTAAACCATACGAACTCTTTGTGCCGGAGCTTGTCCTGGGGAATCGAAGGATGGTTCAAGCCTCTTCGGAAATTATTTTTTTCTGCGAAGACTTTGGAAGCAGGCCAAACGCCAGGCGGACTTTATCTGTTTCTGTGTAATAAAGTATCGCCCCGAGTCCAACCAGCAAAAGTACATACCAGGCAACGGTTGCTCCCCATGAGCCTACAAACCATTGGGGATAACTATTCGATATGCTGAAGACAATGACCAATTCCATGAACAGGATAACGATGAATATGAACCAGATCAGGAACCTGAAAACGCGGAATGCCGTCTTACTTTGTTTCCACAGCAAAGCAGACAGGATAATCCACACCAAAGAAAGCAAGGGAAGCTTGCTGCGCTCATTCGCCAAATAGGGGATGAGTCCCTGCAGCGAGAGCGCAAAAGCAATGAGTGCAACTTTTTTTTCAGGTTTCATTTTCACGATTCTCTCACCATCAGGCTGTCGGTAAATTGCCGGAGCATTTCTTTTTTCGTTCCGTCAACCTGCATGCTGATCAGCGAAGCAATTCCCAGCTCGTAATGCGCCCACATTTCTTTTTCCGCCAGTTCGCGGATACCGATCTGGTCGTAAATGGCTGTAACCGCCTTTACTTTTTCGAGCGTATCGGTTTGACCAACCTGCATCCAGTTCTGCAGCGCTTCTTTGGAATAAGCATCTGCTTTTTCGAGTGCAGAGATCAGCAGGAATGTTTTCTTGTTTGAAACAATGTCGCCGCCAACCTGCTTACCGAATTTTTCCGGATCGCCGTACACGTCGAGGATATCATCCTGCAACTGGAATGCAATGCCCACGTGCTTTCCGAATTCGTACAGCTTGTGCGCTTCGGTCGCATACGCGCCTCCGCACAACGCACCAATTTCTAACGCGCCCGCAAGAAGCACTGCGGTCTTCAGTTCAATCATGCGGATGTATTCCGGGATGGACACTTTTCCGCGCGTTTCAAAATCCATATCCATCTGCTGGCCTTCGCAAACTTCCAGCGCGGTGCGTGTAAAAATATCAAGCACGTGCGGCAGTATATGCGGCGGTGAAAGCGCTACCTGGCGAAATGCTTCGGTGTACATCGCATCACCGCTGAGAATGGCAATGTTGCTGTTCCATTTGGCGTACACGGTGTCTTTCCCGCGACGCAATGGCGCGTTGTCCATGATATCGTCGTGGAGCAACGTGAAATTGTGAAACAACTCGATACCAATTGCGGCGTGAATCGCAGGACGAACATCATCCGTAAACAATCCTGCTCCCATCAGGGAAAGCAGCGGACGCATGCGTTTTCCACCCAGCGTCATCGTATAACGCATGGGTTCGTACAACCGTTTGGGTTCCGCAGGCAAACTCTCCGTGAACCGGTTGAGTTCTGTTTCAATAAGCTGCTGGTAGAGCGGAATGTTCACGTTCAGAGAATATACTTTGTATCGGAGAGTATCTTACGGAGACCTTCTTCAAGCGTCAATGGCGTTTTGTTCAGGAGCGTCGACATTTTACGCGTATCGGGCATGCGGCGTGTCATGTCACCTTCGGAAAGTGAAGGGCCAAACACGACTTTGGATTTCGACCCGGTTACGGCAATCACAACGTCTGCGAGTTCGCGTATCGTAATTTCTTTGTCGCTGCCGATGTTCACAACGTCGTTTACAAATTCATTTCTGTAAAATGCGTTGAGGCAGGCTTCGGTATTGTCGTCGATGTAACAGAACGTGCGTGTTTGTTTTCCGTCGCCGTTCACGACAATATCCTGGTTGCTCAAAGCCATGGCGAGGAAACGCGAGATCACGAAGTCTTTACTTTGTTTCGGTCCGTACGTGTTGAAGAAACGGAAAATGGTGTACGACAATCCGTATTCTTTCTGGTACGATCGCAGGTATGCTTCGCCGGCATTTTTCACAATGGCGTAAGGCAATCGCGAATTCAATGGAGTGGTCTCTTCGTTTTGCGGAAGCTCAACCGGTTCTCCATATACTTCGGAAGAAGAAGAAAAGAAAACGCGTTTCACTCCGGAGTTTTTTGAAAGCTCCAGCACATTCCGGAAACCGTGCAAATCACTCAGCACCATCACCGGATTATCGAGTGTGCGCTGAACGCCAACTACTGCCGCGTAATGAAAAACAAATTCGAACTGGTGCGAGATCATCACCGTGGAAAGATCAACGTAGTTGTTTACATCGCAACGGATGAAACGAATGTTGTCGTGTTTCGAAGTTGGAATTTTATCTTGTGTTCCCGTGAGAAAATTGTCGACAATCACGACAAAGTGTTCCGGTTTTTCCGCCAGTTTTTCTGCAATAGCGCTGGCAACAAAACCGGCCCCACCTGTAACGAGAATGTGTATCTGCCTGTCCATAAATTATGTCGTGAGATTTACCAGGTATTCTCCGTACCCGCTTTTCATCAGCGGCGCGGCCAGTTTTTCGAGTTGTGCTTTGTCGATGAAGCCTGCGCGGTAAGCAACTTCTTCGATGCAGCCTACTTTTAATCCCTGTCGTTCTTCGATGATGGAAACGTAATTGCTGGCCTGCAGCAACGACTGGTGCGTTCCGGTATCCAGCCACGCTGTCCCGCGATTCAGAATACTCACTTCCAGTTTGCCTTGCGCGAGATATATTTTGTTGATGTCGGTAATTTCAAGTTCACCGCGCGAACCGGGCTTGAGGTTTCGCGCCATTTCAATCACCGCGTTGTCGTAAAAATAAATTCCGGGAACAGCAAAATTGGATTTCGGCTGTTTCGGTTTTTCCTCAATGGAAATTGCTTTGCCCGAAGCATTGAATTCAACAACGCCGTATCGTTCAGGATCGGTAACGTGGTACGCAAATACCATTCCGCCACCATTGCCCTCCACCTTCAGGCGTGCATCACGTAACGTGCCCGAAAGATTGGAACCGTGAAAAATATTGTCGCCAAGGATCAACGCTGCATTATCGGCACCAACAAAATCAGACCCGATCGTAAACGCCTGCGCAAGTCCTTTGGGTTCCGCTTGAACGGCATAATGAAAACGCATGCCGAGGCTTTCACCGCTTCCCAGTAATTTTTCAAACAGCGGTAAATCAAGCGGCGTTGAAATGATCAGCACTTCACGTACACCGGCGAGCATCAACGTACTCAACGGGTAATAGATCATCGGCTTGTCAAACACGGGCATCAACTGCTTGCTTACTGCAAGCGTGAGTGGATGAAGCCGTGTGCCGGAACCGCCGGCGAGGATAATGCCTTTCATGCGCGTTGAATTTTATTTGGAATCTTCGGTTGAAGCGTGCTGAATTGTCAGTTTGTCTGAATCAATATCTTCTTCTTCATCGTAAATTTCAATCAGCGGTTCTTTCATCAGTGCGCGTGTTGCAGTCCATTTTTCGAGTGACAAGAGGATGCACGGAAGCAAAACAAGATTGGTAGCGAGCGAAACAAGCAGCGTAATCGAAAGCAGAACGCCCAGCGCTACGGTTCCTCCGAATCCCGAGAAAATGAAAATGGCAAATCCGAAGAAAAGTATCACGTTGGTGTAGATCATGCTCAGGCCGGTTTCGTGAATGGCCTGTTCAACCGCTTTGGGCGCATTGGCTACAGAAAGTTTTCGCAATTGCTGACGATATTCCGTGAGGATGTAGATCGTTCCGTCGGATGCAATACCAAACGCAATCGAGAAGATCAGGATGGTGGATGACTTAAACGGAATTCCGCAGAAGCCCATGATGCCCGCCGTGATGACCAATGGGATCAAACACGGCAGTTTGGATAATACGATAATCGCCACGGAACGGAACAATGCCATTCCGATCAGCAGGATGAGGATAATGGCGATGGACAGGCTGACGAACAAATGGTGAACGAGATAATCAAAGCTGCGCAGGAACATCAGCGAGTGGCCCGTGAGATCGACTTTGTAATATGTTGCCGGGAAAAGTGAATCAACGATCGGTGTGATCTTCGACACAATCTTTTTCGCACTGTCGGAACCTACATCGGCCATCTGGATACTTAACCGCGTTGACATGCGCGTACTGTCGATGAACGAACTCAATTTTTGCTGCTGTCCCTTTACGGTTCCGCTGTAATCGGCAAGCGCTTTGAGATCGACCACATTGTTTGGCAGGCGATACGCTTTTGGTTTTCCATCCTTGTAGGCCTGGTACGAAAACTTCAGGAGCTCAACAATGGAAACGGGCTTGGAGAATTCCGGTCGCGCCGAAATAAACCGCTGCAGTGAATCAATATTTTTCAGGACTTCTCCTTCGTGGTCAAAAAGATTCCGTGGACCAAGTGTGTCCGCTGCAAAATCAGCAGGATTGATCGGAATATTATTTTTCGCGTACACAGCCCTGATGCTGTCGTTCAGTTGCGGTTTCACAGTCACCGCCACTTCAAACGGAAGAATGCCGTGAAAATGTTTTTCGAAGAATTTCAGGTCTTCGTACATCGGTTCATCCTTGGGAAGATCGTCGACAACGTACCCAACTACGGAAATGAATTTGAAACCGATAATTGAAATGACCGTGATAATACCAACGCCGAGATAAATTTTCTTGCGGTGGTTGTGTACAAGATAATTGACCAGTGACAACAGCTTGTTGATCCGTTTTCCTTCGAGGTGTTTGGTCTGCTTCGCTTTGGGAGCCGGCAAATAACTGAAAAGTATCGGTGTAAGGATCATGGCGATCACGTACGTAATCATCACGTTCACGGCAGCAATCACTCCAAACTGAACGAGCATCTGGCTGTTGGTGAAATAGAAAACGCCAAAGCCAATTGCAGTAGTCATGTTTGCAAGGAAGTTCGACAGGCCAACTTTTTGCACCATGCGTGCAAGCGCTTTTGTTTTCTGTCCATGCTTCGCGTATTCCTCCTGGTATTTATTGATGAGGAATATGCAATTGGGAATTCCGATAATGACAATGAGCGAAGGAATCATTCCGGTCAATACGGTAATCTTGTAACCGAACAAGGCCATCGTGCCCAGCGACCAGGTCAATCCGGCAACAACCACAATCAACGAGAAGAATACGGCGTTGAAGTAGCGGAAGAATATAAAAAGGATCAACGCAGTAACGCCAATGGAAAGGAACAGGAACAACTGCATTTCCCCGCCAATCTTTTGCATGAACTGGGTACGGATATGCGGCATGCCCGAGTAGTGCATGGCTTTCGGTGTGCTGCCCGGCAATGCAGAAAGTGCGATGCCATACTTTTTCCCAAAGGCATCTGCCTGGTCGGTTATGGAGTTTACAATTTTAATACGATCAGGCGTGTTCAGTGCGTCCTGCGTGAAGGTGATCAGCATCACGGTCACCATGCTGTCTTTATTCAGGATCAGGCCATCGTAAAATGGAAGGCGATAGATTTGTTTTTTCAGGCTGTCCACTTCGTCCTGCGAAACGGGTCGGCTCTGAACGACTTGTACAATATCAAATTTCTGCAGGCTGTCGTTCCGAAAAAGATTGTACAGCCGCGCGGTGGACATAACATCCTGAACGCCTTCAATTTTTTTGATTGATTCTGTCAGATCGTACCAGCCCTGGTATTTGCCCAATGAAAACATGCCGGTATCCTGGAAACAGATCAGCATTACGTTTCCATCTTCGCCATATTTCTCTTTGAATTTTTCGTAGGCGATGGCCATTTCATCATCCTCAGGCAGAACGCGCGCATACTTGTACGACAACTCAAGATGTCCGCTTGCCCAGTAGCCCATAAAGGCCGTAAGCAATATCATGACAATGAGTAACGGAAGACGCTGACGAAGAATGAAATGAGAAAGTTTTGCCCACATAAGAATTAGTCCCGGTCACGGGGGTCGCTACAAGCTGTAAAATTAGAAAAATAAAGGTGCAGGGCTCTAAAAACAAGTGGGGCGGGGGCAACTATTTACTTGTGGAATCGTCATGTAAATAGCTGTATTCAAAGGTTTTGCCTATATTGATAACGAACACATCCAAAAGCATGAAACTTCTTTTTCTTAGCCTCCTTACCATGGGCGGTTTTCTGTCTGCTACTGCACAGACTGACACAACACAGTATCTCTTCAAAGGATTGAATTATTCTTACATGCAGTACTCGCTGGGTTACTCGCCCATGTTCTTCAATAACGGGCAAACCATTCACGGTTTTTCGGGAAGCCTGCTTGGGATTGTGCTGAGCGATAAAATTGCTTTAGGGCTGGATATCGATGGGGCAAACCCAACGGCGACCTATCCGGCGCAATATTTACCGCGAATCACTTCTTTTGTTTGCGTGTCGCTCAGTATTGAGCCGCTGATCAAGCCCCGGAAGATCATTAATTTTTCTTTCCCGGTGAAGATTGGTTATGGTGGGGCTTCGTACGAATCGACCCTGGGCAACGGTTGGTTTCAAAAAAACGAAACGTTCATGGTGGTGAATCCATCGGCCATGGCCTGGGTGAATTTATTCAAGCCGCTTTCATTGGGAGTTGGCGGCAGCTACCGGATGGCATTCAATAAAGACGATACCACATTCGATCGCTACAGCGGACTTTCTGCATTCGTGATGTTGCGGTTTAAATTTTACACCAAAGAATTCCAGCAAAAAATGATGGAGCGACAAAAGCAATACATGCAACAGCAGGCTCCGAAATAGGTATTGTGTCAGTTTAAAACCGCTGAAGCGGTTGAGCAACCGAGGGCTATCCATTGCCGGGGGCTTAAGCCCCCGGCAATGGAACCAGAATACCTGCTAAACGGTTTCAACCGTTTCCCCCAAAGGAGATTCTGGTATATTCGAATTAATTTCTTTAACAATTGCATTCAGGTTCTATTCCGAAATAAAACCACTTGTATGAATAAACATTTACGCTTCGTTTTATTTTCATTTTCAATTCTGTTCGCGGCTGCTGAAGTTCAGGCGCAATGTGCACACACCGTGAATCTCGGTCCGGATACAGTAGTTTGTGATACTGCTCTCGTTCTTGATGCAGGCAATTCCGGAATGATGTATGCATGGAATACAACAGCAACGTCACAACAGATTACTGTAAGTACAAACGGTACCTACATCGTTACGGTAACAGATTCTGCAGCGTGTTCGGTGAGCGATACCATTGATGTGGTGGTGTATGCACCAGCTGTTACAGGAACCATTTCGCAACTCGGCGGAAATGCCCTCGTGTGCGGAAACTCAGCGGGAGTTACCATGTACAGCACGGGACATTCCGGTTACGTGATGTGGTTTGCACTCGACACGATTTCCGGTGTTTGGGGTGCAATCGGTGCAGGAGACACGCTGAGTTTTGGACCGCTGCCGAATATTGCCGGTGATACATTTTTCTTCATGACCGTTGTGCTCAGCGGATCATGTCCGGAAGATACTTCGAACATTATTGCTGTGCCATATAGTCCATCGCCAGAGCCGGATCTGGGAACCGACATTTTGCTCTGCGGAGGAATTCTTGTGCTGGATGCCGGTTACCCGGGCGAACAGCATTCCTGGAGCACCGGCGACAGTACGCAAACATTGACGGTTGGTGCAAGCGGAAATTATCACGTCACAGTCACCAATTCCTCCGGATGTACGGGAGAAGATTCGATCTACGTAACGATCACCACACCACCTGTGGTTACATTCCAGTTAACAACAGATACCGTGTGCATCACCGATGCTCCAATGACTTTAAATGCACTTCCCGCGGGCGGAACATATTCCGGACCGGGAACAGTCTCCAATACATTCGATCCCGCAATCGCAGGTGCGGGCGCATTCACGCTGGAATATGTTTACATCGATTCGAACGGATGTTCTGATTCCTCAGCGGTAAGCGTAATGGTGGAGCCGTGCGTGGGAATCGCAGAAACAGGTGCAGGTGCTATCCAACTGTTTCCGAATCCGGCCACGGAAAATATTACGGTTCAACTCAGCCCGTTTGAATATTCCATCGAAATCCTGGATATGCAGGGAAGAACAGTTGATGTCATTGACAATCGGTACGGTGAATCTGAATTGACCGTGTCCATCAACGATCTTTTCGACGGAACTTATCTCATCAGGATTTCATCACCGGGAAGTGTTCGTTATTCACGGTTCGTGAAGAACGCGCACAACTGACGAATGCGTAATTTCGCATGAACGATTAACTACATTTCGTGCAATCACCGCCGGGCCTACTGAAAGTATTTCTCGTCTTTCTCAAGATGGGCGCGACAGCGTTTGGCGGAAACGTTGCACTCGTTGCAGCAATCCGCAGGGAAATCAGTGAGAAACGCAACTGGGTCAGCGATCAGGAAATCCTTGATCTCATGGTGATCGGAAATATTCTTCCCGGTCCGCTGGCTACGAATGTTGTTTTTGCCTGCGGAAAACTGCTGCATGGAGTTGCCGGTGCGTTTATCGCGTTGTTCGGCGTATTGCTTCCTTCGTTTGTGCTGATGTGTTTTTTGTCGTGGATGTATTTCTCGATCGGCAATAACGTGGCCTTCACCGCAGTGATGAACGGAATTATTCCCTGCGTAGCTGCGATCATTGCGGCAACAGCCTGGAACCTGCACCGTAAAAATGTCAAAGGCTGGATGCAGCATGCCATTGTTGTCGGTGCAGCTGTCGCAATGCTTCTCTGGAAAGGATTTTTTCTCACGTTGATTATCGTTGGTGTTGCAGCCATTGCCGGACGTCTTTTCATGTATACGCCCGCGCAGAAGCCGGTTGCAGTGAAGAAAGAAAAATCTGTTTCTGTTTTCATTCTTCCGGCGATCATGCTCCTCCTTTTTGCAGGAATTTTCTTTCTCCCTGAATTTTCGCAGGCACTTTCAAAAATGAAATCGCTTGCACTCACGTTCGGATCCATGAGTGTTACACTTTTCGGTGGCGGGTATGTATTCATTCCGACCATGGAAAAAGTGGTGGTGCACGAAATGTTCTGGATGACCACACGCGAATTCACCGAAGGAATTGCACTCGGACAAATTACACCGGGCCCGATCATGATCAGTTCCGTGTTCATTGGCTGGAAAGTAGCCGGACTGAAAGGCGCAGCAACGGCGGCGATTGCTTTGTTCGTGCCACCCGCTGTGGTGATGTATGTTGCACAGCATTACCTCCAGCGGATCAAAGCCAACGCCACCGCAGAAGCGGCGTTGCGTGGAGTTCGTCCGGCTGTGATCGGAATGATATTCGCATCGGTGTGGGTGGTCTTCAGTTCCGGCCAGGTCGATTTTTTTGCAGCCGGAATTTTCGTGGTGATTTTTGCAGTGGCCGTGTGGAAAAATCCGGAACCAATTTTTATGATTCTCGCTTCGGGTGTAGCGGGCTGGTTGATTTACTGATCAGGCACGTTGAAAAAAACGAATTTAATCGCTTCGCGATTTGTGTTGATTAATGGTACACAGAAAACGCAGAAGACACGGAATCTCACGGAAGCAATGCACCCACGATCCGCGTGGTTCCGTGAGTTCTGTGTATTCCGTGTACCATTTAAGAAGCACCGGGTAGCACCGATCGCGAAGCGATCATCCGTGAAAATTCGTTTTTTCAGTGAGGCGCCGCAGGCGACATCCGTGTACCATTAAGAAACACTTCAAGAAGCACGCCGTGACGCTGTGCCGCCGTGGTAAAATCCCAACACTAATCCGTATCTTCGTGCCGCATTTTCCCAATGTACAACGCCATCCAATTCATAGGAACGCAACGTTCCGGCTCCAACCTCCTGCGGGTGATGCTCAACCAGCATCCGCAGATTGCTGCGCCACATCCACCGCACATTTTGCAGGTGATGATGCCGCTTCTGCGCATGTATGGAAACCTGGAAAGCGATGCCGCATTCCGGCAACTGGTTGATGATACCTGCACACTCGTTGAACGCAATCCCGTGAACTGGGGAGTGAAATTCGATCGCGAAAATATTTACGAAACGATTGAGAGTCGTTCATTGCCCCAGGTGATGAAATCAATTTACGAGGCAAAAGCGCAAAGCAAACAGGCTACACATTGGTGCTGCAAAAGCATGGCCAGCATTCACTATATCCGTGAAATTGAAGAGGCCGGTCTGCACCCGTTTTATATTTTCATTTACCGCGACGGGCGCGACGTGGCTTGTTCTTTTCGCAAAGCGGTAGTGGGCGAGAAGCACATGTACAATCTCGCGCAGCAATGGAAAACGGAACAGGAATTGTCAATCGCGCTGTGTGAACGCGTTGGTGAAACGCATTCGATCCTGATTCGTTACGAAGATCTTATTCTTGATCCGAAACGCGAACTCGAACGGATATGCTCAGCATTGAATATTCCGTTTGTGGAGAACATGCTGGACTATACCACCGCGGAAGAATCGCAGGTTACCGCGTCATCCGGAAAAATGTGGGGCAACCTGGTCAAACCGGTTATGAAAGAGAACACGCGTAAATTCCTGAAGGAACTGGCGTATGATGATCTCGTTATTTTTGAATCGGTTGCCGGAGACACTTTGAAAAAACTTGGTTACCCGCTCGAAATTCCGTTCGAAAAAAGAAAAACATTTTCTGCTGAAGAAATAGCTGCATTCAATGAACTCAACACCCGGTGGCAGCAGGAAATGAAAGCACTTTCCACGGAAGACATGAACAAGAGAAAAGCCCAGGATGATTTTATTGCCGAATTGAAAAACAGGTTTCGCTCATTTACACTGAACAATGAAGTACACGCGTAATATTATTTTATTCTTCACCCTGTTTTTGCCATTCGCGGCAATGACTCAACCTCTCGCACTCAACGATTTTTTCGGGACGCAACCTTTTTTACCCAAGTATCCAATTATACCGGCGAACAAAGGCATGCTGTCGCAAACGCAGATCATGTTCGATCATCCGTACACGAAGAAAGCCGTAGTCTACCAGCTCAACATTTACGAAATGAAGGGCAAAGACTCTTCCTTGTTTCGCAGTGTAAAAGACAGCAGTTGCGCAACCCTGCTCGAAGGATTTGAATTCGGCAAATCGTACAAATGGAATTACGTATCGTACGACGCGAAGAACAAAGTACTCGCCACTTCATCCATGTACGATTTTACAATCCTTCCATTGCCGAATAAAAACCGTGTGCGTGTGATTGTCAATGATTCACTGGCCAATCAGGGTGGACTGATCTCTTTTGACTATCACTGCATGATCACCAACCGGAGAGGAACGCCCATCTGGTTTTTGCCGGATCCGGCAACGAAAGAATTCACGCGCGATGATAAGGTGCGCGATCTGCGCATTACACCGGCAGGAACCTGTACGTTCATCACGCAACGCAACGCATTTGAAATTGTACCCGACGGAAGAATTCTCTGGCGTGCACCGAAATCAGGGCCGAATACCATGGAAATTTTGCATCACGGCATTGAACGTTTACCGAATGGAAACCTGATGACGCTGGGCAATCACACGGTGAAAACACCGGTGCCGAACGATACGGGCTCGATAAAAATCGAATACGGAGTCATTGGCGAATACGATCATAGCGGTAAGCTCGTGTGGAAATGGGATTCGTACAATTACCTGCAGCCAGGAGATATTGAATTCCGTAAGTTGAGCACAGGAGAATGGGTTTCCTCTTCACACATGAACGCATTCCGTGTTTCTGCAGACGGAAAGTACGTGTACGCCGGCTTCCGCGACCTCGACCGGATTGTGATGATTGACAAGGAGCGTGGAGTTGTTGTTGAAAGTTATGGACGACTCATGCCTTCGGGCGCAGCGCCTAAGGGACATAATTTCTTCCACGCCCAACATGATATCGCTTTGCTCAGCGACGGCATGATGGCGGTATTCAACAACGATTCGATCACTAAAGATGGCGTTGTTTCATCGATCGTTGTTTTCGGTCATGCACGAACCGGGGAAGACGCGCAGATTGCGTGGCGTTTCGCCTGCAACTTCGATAAGCTCACCAACGGAAAAAGTGAAAAGGGCGGAAGCGTGGATGAATTACCGAACGGAAACCTGCTCGTCAATTTTGGCACGCTCAACCGGTGCATCGAAATTTCGCGCGACGGAAAAATTGTGTGGGATGCTTTCACCGAATCGTTTGCCGCTGATTCCGGAATCTGGCGCGCTGCGGGACAGTATCGTTCACATTATTCATCATCGTTGTACCCGTGTTATTTTACGGCCGCAATCAAAACAGCCACAAAAAAACTGGTGGTCGTTGATATCTGGAATGAAGGAACCGAACCCGATGCCTATTACACCGAACGCAAGCGGCCGGAAGGCACGTGGGAGCGCTCGGTAACTCCGCTCATCATTGGTCCTGGTGAGCACAAGCCGGTAGAATTTGCCCGGTCGAAATCTGCTCCGCTCAACGAGATCCGGATTGTTTCTGCAACCAATGCGGAATTTGTGCGCCTGCTGACTGTAAATTAGTTTCACCTGTCTTTTTACGCGCAAAACCGCCTAACTTTATAGGAACGTGCTGCGCTATTTCACTCCATATCGTTTCTGGAATGCACTGAAACTGTATTCCGGCTTTCACTACTCGAAGTGGGTGAAACGCCCTGTACAGCGCGCACTTCCCATCAGTGTTTCGATTGAACCAACAACGTCCTGCAATTTGCGTTGCCCGGAATGTCCGAGCGGACTGCGAAGTTTTACACGCGCAACCGGCATGCTCGACGAGTCGTTGTTTCAGAAAATGACCGATGAGATGAAAAGTCATGTGATGTACATGAACTTTTATTTCCAGGGAGAACCATTCCTGAATCCGAAGCTGGCGGATATGATCCGTTACGCATCCGACAGAAATATCTACACGTCGACTTCCACGAACGCGCACTACCTCGATGATGAAACATCGAAGAAAGTGGTGCAGTCGGGCCTCAATCGTCTGATCATTTCCATTGACGGATCGAGCCAGGAAACATATGCAGCGTACCGCATTGGCGGCGCCCTTTCGAAAGTGATTGAAGGCACAGAAAATATAGTGAAGGCCAGGAAGCAATTGCAGTCGCGCACACCGCACATTGTTTTCCAGATGCTGGTTGTAAAACCCAACGAGCACCAGGTGAATGAGGTGAAACAGCTCGCGGAAAAACTGGGTGTGGATGAAGTGGTTTTAAAAACGGCGCAGGTGTACGAATACGAGGACGGGAACGAGTTGATTCCTTCGAATGATGAATATTCGCGTTACCGGAAAAATGCTTCGGGCAAATGGGAATTGAAAAACCGTCTCGATGATCATTGCTGGAAGATGTGGCATTCGTGCGTGATCACGTGGGATGGGGCAGTGGTGCCGTGTTGTTTTGATAAAGACGCAACGCACAAACTGGGAACGCTGAAGACATTTTCGTTAAAGGAAATCTGGTTCAGTGAGCCGTATAAAAAATTCAGGGCAGCGGTTTTGAAGGGGCGGAAGGAAATTGAGATTTGTAAGAATTGCTCGGAGGGGACGAAGGTGTATGCGGCGGGGAGTGATTAGTGTTACTGGATGGCCGCCCTTCGTCAGGCTCAGGGCAGGCGCCGCCGCAGAGCACGCAAAGGTTTCCGCAAAGGTGTTTCTTGAGAAGGCAAAGGACGCAGAGTAATCGCTGCGCGATTTCGAAACTCAATGGTACGCGGAAGACGCGGAACGCACAGAATTTCACAGATTGGTTTGCTCATGACTCCGGCAGTTTCAAATACCCGCACCTTTTCTTCATCACTCACGAACGTAAAGTTGGCCTGTGCATCAATTTCACTTGCGCAAACAAGAATGCTGATTATTATGAAAGTCCGCATGTTGTGATTTTTGAAAGTATAACCACATAATTACCGCTCGGATACAGAAAACGGAGTACGGCATTCGGCGTATTTATTTAAGAAGCGGATTGCTAGTAATTCACTGTGTTCACCAGCTTACCTTCTTCGTAGAATTCTTCTTTGATGAGTTTGCCGGATTCGCTGTAGTATGACCATTTCCCTTCCTTGTCTGTAGCGGGAATTCCCAAATATTTGCGTCCGAACTCAGCGTATTGTCCACTACACATTAACTGTCCGTTTGCATGCCATTCTGCATAAGAACCGATGTAGCTTACATAATTAAACATCGTGGTTTCAATTTTTTTCTGGCCAGTCTCGAAGTACGCGATGAAAGGTTGTGAACCCTTAAGCCGAGGATTTACTGGTTCAAACTTCTTCTGACCGTTTTCGTAATATTTGAGCTGAACGTGCCATCCAAGATCATTGGGAAAATCTGTAGTATCATGATAGGATATATCCTTCGTCTCAATTTTTCCAGAGGGATAATATGTAAAGGATGTACATGTATCGCTAATGCAATCCGTTTGCATTTTCAGTTCACCATTTGCGTACCACCACCACCAGGTAGGACAGGTTATGCAGCCGCTTCCGATTGCTTGCCACGATCTGATTTTGCCGTTACGAAACCATGTTGTATCAACATCACAATTATATTGTCCATAACGGTAGTAGGCTGCCTTGCGAGTGAATTCGGAATCAAAATACACGTACCATTCAACGTTTTGGAGCGGTGCCAGCTTTGGAAACCAAAATGTATCATTGGACATTACATGAACACGTATTTTGGAAGTATCTCCTACCCACGTTTGTCGAATTTGTCCTTCCGCGTTCAACGCCCAAAGAAATACAAGTATCAGTGTCCAGCGCATACTCCAAGTTAAATAAAAAAAGCGCCACCTCTCAGCAGCGCTTATTTCTTTGAAACATCTTACTCCGTAAGTCTGTCTCCCGTCTATCGTCTCCAATCTAACGTCTAACCTACACAGTCATAATATCTTTCTCTTTCGCTTCCAAATGTTTATCCACTTTCGCAGAATAACTATCCGTCACCGTCTGAATTTTCGCTTCTGCTTCTTTCCCTTCGTCTTCCGGTAAACCTTTCTTGAGGAGATTTTTTACTTCGTCGTTCGCGTCTTTGCGTGCAGTGCGCACACTCACTTTCGCGTGTTCACCTTCTTCTTTTGCTTTCTTCACCATTTGCTTGCGGCGTTCTTCCGTCATTGGAGGAATGGCGCAGATGATCAGTGTTCCGTTGTTCGATGGGTTGAATCCAAGATTCGCAGCCTGTATCGCGCGCATAATGGGATCGATCATTGATTTCTCCCATGGCTGAACGGCAATCGTTCTTGCTTCGGGTGTATTCACATTGGCAACCTGGCTCAAAGGTGTGTTGACTCCGTAATAATCAACCATGATGCCGTCGAGCATGTTTACACTTGCGCGACCGCCACGGATTTTGGAAAGTTCGTTTTCAAGATGCGTTACTGCTGCATCCATCGCCTCTTCGGTGGTGGCTATGATCAGTTGAAGGTCTTCGTTCATAGAAATGTCGTTTGAGTAAAAATAGCTAAAGTTTTAGAAGTTAGCCACTAAGGCTCAAAGACCCACGAAGCAGATTCTTTGTGTTGCTTAGTGCCTTCGTGTCTTTGTGGCAATTAAAGAGACACGAGTGTACCCACCTTCTCCCCATCAACTACCCTCTTCAGGTTGCCCTTCTTGTTCATGTCGAACACGATGATCGGCAGCTTATTTTCTTTGCACAGGGTGAACGCGGTAAGGTCCATCACATTCAGGTTCTTCTCATACACTTCATCGAACGTGATGGTCTCGAACTTTGTTGCTGTTTTATCTTTCTCCGGATCGGCGGTGTAAATTCCGTCGACGCGTGTTCCTTTGAGCACTACATCCGCTTCGATTTCAATCGCACGAAGCGATGCGGCTGTATCGGTTGTGAAGTACGGATTGCCGGTTCCTGCACCGAAAATAACCACGCGGTTTTTCTCGAGGTGACGAACAGCACGGCGACGGATAAACGGTTCGCAGATCTTGTTCATCTCAATGGCCGATTGCAACCGCGACGGAACCTCGAGTTTCTCCAATGAAGCCTGCAGCGCCATACTGTTGATCATCGTTGCAAGCATGCCCATGTAATCGCCCTGCACGCGGTCCATTCCGCCATCAGCCGCCTGGATGCCCCGGAAAATATTTCCACCGCCAATGACGATGGCAACCTGTGCGCCGGCATCCACAATGATTTTGATTTCGGCCGCGTACTGGCTCAATACATTGTGATCAATTCCGAACTGTTTGTCGCCCATGAGCGACTCTCCACTGAGTTTAAGAAGGATTCTTTTGTATTTCATATCCGTAGGGTCAAAAAAAATCTCCGCCGGGGCGGAGATTCAATGAAATTATTTTTTCTAGCTGAGAGAAATCCGGCGGAAAGCAGTAACCGTTGCTTCCTTATCCGCTTCCTGGATGTACTGGCGGATCGTTTTCTTCGCGTCCTTAATGAATTCCTGGTTCAGCAAAGTGTTTTCCTTGTAGAACTTGTTGAGCTTGCCTTGGGCAATTTTCTCAACCATATCTTCAGGCTTGCCTTCAGCACGGATCTGTTCGCGTGCAATATCAAGTTCGCGCTCAAGCGTAGTTGTATCAACGTCGTCTTTGTCTACAGCAACCGGTGACATTGCAGCAACCTGCATAGCCACGTCTTTCGTCATGTCGTCGCTCAATGGTTTATTGAACGCAACAATGCACGCAAGCCTGTTTCCAGGGTGGTTGTAAGCAACAACTTTTTCTGATTCGAGTTGTTCGTAGCGCGACAATTCAATTTTCTCGCCGATACGTCCAACCTGCTCGATTACTTTTTCAGCAACCGTCATTCCTTCGCCATAAGGCAATGTGAGCAATGCTGCAAGATCAGCTGGTTTGCTGGTCAATGCAATATTCGCCATAGTCGAAGCCACTTTGTTGAAGTCGTCGTTCTTTGCAACGAAATCTGTTTCGCAGCTGAGAACAACCACAACACCACGTGAACCGGATGTTTGTGCAATAACGAGACCTTCTTTTGCATCGCGGTCGCTGCGGTTCGCTGCAACTTTCTGACCCTTCTTGCGAAGAAGATCAATTGCTGCTTCGAAATCACCATTGGTTTCCGTGAGTGCCTTTTTGCAATCCATCATCCCTGCACCTGTAACCGTGCGGAGCTTGTTTACTTCTGTTGCGGTGATTGTAACTGACATTGTATTGTATGCTTAATTCTGTTCTTTATTATCTGTAATAAACGTTCTCCGAAGCCTTGTCATCCCGAGCGAAGCCGAGGGATGGCGGTGTTGAGGAGGCCGCAGTGGAAGGATGTCGATTAAGGACGCGCCATCGGCTTACGTGGGCCACCTGTATTCGGGCCACCTGTTCTTCCGCGTGGACCTTTTTTAGCAGGGCCGGTAGAAGGACCTTTCGGAGGACCTTTTTTCTCACGCTCTTCGCCGTCGATAGTTTCGTATTTCTTCAGGCGACGCTCGTCAAGATCTCCTTCTTCTTTTTCTTCGTCTGCTTTGTCTTTGTCAAGCTTGCGGTCTTCCAATCCTTCTGCAATTGCTTTGCAAACAACTTCAGTGATGTGGTTGATCGAAGTTGAAGCGTCATCATTCGCAGGAATAGCATAATCCACTTCGTTTGGATCTGCGTTGGTATCAACCATTGCAAATGTTGGGATTCCAAGACGGTGTGCTTCTGCTACTGCGATATGTTCGTTAACGATATCAACGATGAAAATTGCTGCAGGAAGACGGGTAAGGTCTGCGATTGAACCGAGGTTATGCTCGAGTTTCGCGCGCTCACGTGACAACATGAGGCGTTCTTTCTTCGAAAGGATCTCCCAGGTTCCGTCAGTAGCCATCTTGTCGATGTTGCCCATCTTGCGGATCGCTTTACGGATCGTAGCGAAGTTGGTGAGCATTCCACCAGGCCAGCGCTCAGTAACGTAAGGCATTCCAAGTTTCTTCACTTTTTCCGCAACGATATCTTTCGCCTGCTTTTTGGTAGCAACGAAAAGAATTTTCTTCCCGGAACGTGCGATCTGCTTCAATGCATCGCATGCTTCATCCAGTTTCACAACCGTTTTATTCAGGTCGATAATGTGGATGCCATTCTTCTCAATGAAAATGTATGGAGCCATTGCTGGATTCCATTTGCGGCGCAAGTGACCAAAGTGTGCACCTGCTTCGAGAAGTTCGTTGAATGTTGTTCTAGACATGAACGCTTTATTAATAGTTGCTGTAATTCTGAATTAACGTTTGCTGAACTGGAAGCGACGACGTGCTTTACGACGACCGAATTTCTTACGTTCAACCATGCGCGGGTCACGCGTAACCAAACCATCGGCACGAAGCTTTGGTTTCAGTTCTGCGTCTGTTTCTACCAGTGCACGTGAAATAGCCAGGCGAATTGCTTCTGCCTGCCCGGTTGTTCCACCACCTTCAACATTCACGCGAATGTCGAACTGCTCGTTGTGGCCGGTAAGCACCAACGGCTGGATGACTTTATTCTGCAATACTTCAGTAGAGAAGTACTCTTTGTAATCACGGTTATTAATTGTGATCGTACCATTTCCACGCTCCATATAGATGCGTGCAACAGCGGTCTTACGACGACCAAGTGTGTTTGTAATTTCCATTATGCTCTTTCCTTAATTGTAGTAAGATCTACTTTCTTCGGGTTCTGCGCTTCGTGCTTGTGTGCAGCGCCTGCGAAAATGAATACGTTGCGACGAAGACGGTCTCCCAAAATTGTTTTTGGAAGCATACGGCCGATCGCAAGTTCAAGTACACGCTCCGGCTTGTCTTTCAACAACTCTTTTGGAGTTGCGAAACGCTGGCCGCCCGGGTAACCGGTATAACGCTTGTATACTTTATCCGTCAATTTCTTTCCGGAAAAACGCACTTTTTCAGCATTAATGATCACTACGTTGTCACCACCATCTACATGGGGTGTGTAGCTCGTTTTGTGCTTACCGCGTACGAGGTATGCAACTTTAGAGGCAAGGCGACCAACGGTTTCATTCTCCGCGTCGACCAAAAGCCACTCTTTTTTTACTGTCGCCTTATTGGCTGAAACAGTTTTGTAAGACTGTGTATCCACTTGATTATCAGTAATTTCGTTCTACTAAAAGCAGAATTTCCCCTTAATTAGGGCTGCGAAGATAAGCAGAAAATCTCTCCTGCCAAATTTATCCACAAATAATATGTTGATAAGCCCGGTTTTCCGCAGATTTCAGGGCTTTCGGAAAAGCGCACGAAATTTATCTGCATTGAGCTGATTCGCAATGATTTGCAAAACGGTTAAATTCCTCAGCCGATCGGCGAAGATGGAAAAACGAGTTGAACGTATTCGGTCGGGGCAGTTAAAGCAAGCATATCATAGTATAAAGTCAGCGTGTTCTTTGAGATTCATCTTAACCGCTTTTTGTCCCATTGTTTCCAGGTAAACCAAGATGCCTTCTTTTCGAGCGAGCTTCATAGGCGACACGAAGTCGGAATCCGCCGTAACCAGAACCAGTTTATCAACGATTCGTTTGGACGACATCCAAGCAATGTCTAGTCCAATCTTCATGTCGACAGATTTCTGTTTAAAATCTGGTATAGGTAAGTCGTTAGGGTTTTTAGGGTTGATTTTCCAGCCATCGAATGAAAGTTCTCCCAAGCGGAGTGCTAATTGTGGATGAGTTTTCAGATCCCGGTGGAAATTATTTGCAGCAGTAAATGTCTTCGAAGCGGAAAAGTCAACGGTTATTCCATCTGGCCGTTTTTGTGCGTCACCATAAGGTCGGCAATCGTAATAATATATTCGATACAGCATATCCACACAGCCCTTATCGGTTAGTTGCTGAACCTTAGCCATAATGCTATCTGTAAAGGGTTTCATATCGCTAATTGTGGGAAATTTTCCTTTAGCGATCTTGTGCTGGGTTTTATAGAACCCGGCATCAATTAATATTGCTGTTTTGAAATGCATAAATCGTAAATTGATATTTCTACAAAATAATTAAGCCACTCAAACCCATTCTTCACAGGTTCAAGTGGCTCGTTTTTGTGCCAGCCTACTGGCTATAGCGGATAATACTTGTGCAAAGGTATATACAGTTCCAGTTTGTTGCAATAACAGTTAAGTCTTTTTGTAGCGGTTTTTGCAAACGCTCACTGTACAGTGGTAACTGGATGGCGTGTATATACATGTGGGACGTAAATCTGCCACAAATATTTGGCAATAGCCGTTTACAAACGTTTAATATCGGCTACCACTATAATTTCATGATTTGTACGGCGTCCGAATTGTGCACGATGTATCCAAGTTAGTTTCGGACGGCGTCCGAATCCCCTACAACATATAGAAAATTACAAAATAGTCGAGTTACTCAGCCGATCGGAGAAGATGGAAAAACGAGTTGAACTTGTGGCCGTCGCAGGGTGAAGTGAGTATATAATAGTAAACGCCTTCCACCAGGTTGTCGCCGGTCCAGTCGTTTATATAATTATCGCTTTTGTAAACCGGATCGCCCCAGCGGTTAAATACTTCGAGCTGCCAGCCCTCACCGAAAACACAGTCAAACCTTACTACATCATTTTTGCCGTCATCGTTCGGCGTGAAAACGTTGATCAGGCTGCACGTGTATTTTTCGCACGGATCATACGAGCAATTGCGGTATGTGGCGCAGGACCCGATTTGTGTTTTGGGAACATCCGAAACATTGTTGTTCAGGTCCACCATATATGAATTTGCGTATACGTAATCGGGTGATGCCGGATTGGTTGAGTTGCCGCTCGCTGGCAATCCCGCAATACCATAGATGTGATCCATGTTTCCATCCGGGTTATAACTCGAGAATTTAATCGCATCGCCTGTGGACCAGATGAGCTGCTCGCATCCGTTGAGTGAATCGGAAGGTTCGGAATCGAGATACGCGAAATCGGCTCCGCCTGCAGTATTCGCAGCGAGTCCATCATCGAGACCAATTACTCCAAGATTATACATGAGTAACTGCGACCAGGTTCCGGCTGTAAGTTCCAATGTGTATACGCGGCTTTCGTGCGCGCTCGGATACAAATCAAACATGGACCGTTCGGCAACGAGCATGGTTCCACCGGCAGAAAAATTAATACACGATACCGGTGAACCGAGTGGCGATGACCAGCTGGTTGGAATATCCGGCACTGTATACTCGAGTTGTTCTGTGCCGATGAACTCTCCGCTCGCATCGAGCTCAACAGACCAGATCGTGTTTTTATCGAATGGCGGCGGCGGAGAGCTTGTACTCCATCGCGCCGACCAGTTGCCGTAATACACGCGTGCATTGCCTGCGCCGTCCTGGTACACACCAATCCCCCAGAGTACTTCCTGGGGCAGTACCATACCGGATGCTCCGTTATCGGCTGTGTGCGGATCATACGTACTCAGGATTGTTCCGGTCATGCTGATGCGGTAAATTTTTCCGTCTTCAAAATTCGTTGCAAACAATTGGTCGTGCCATTGATCGTACGTGATGTTACCCAGGCCACACCCGGTATTCGGGATCATGGTCGTACTGGTTGAAGTCGGGTTCGGATCAGTTACTACAAAATCGGAAACGCTCCAGTCATTTGCATTGACCCGGTAAATTCCTCCGGCGCCGGCTGTTCCAAATGGGTTGCTGATAGAGGGTCCATATACAGCAGCAGCAGACACGTAAAAGTTAGCACTCGCATCAATGGTTACACCGAATACGCTTCCCATGCGGTTGAATTTCCATTGTGCCGCATCGGCAGGCGAAGGTGGCACCAGCGATGTTGCAGCCCAATTGGAACCTTGCGTTGCCGACACGGCTACATTGCGCGTATCGAAAACCTGCACTACAGGCTCTGAATTGGTATCAGCGGGCATGTGCGTGACAATAGTCATTCCCAGTTTAAGCAGGGGCTGAGCCATTGCGATGAACGGAATACTGCAAAAAAGGCTCAGTAGCGTGAAACGTTTGAAGTTTGCCATGCGGGTAGGTTTAAAGAAGAAACAAGGTAGCCGGTATGTAGACGAGTTTCAAACCCAAAAGGTTTCAATTCTTACTGACCCAACAGGGATGGTAGCGGGGCAGACTTTCGTTTTTCGCGTTTTGAATGGATCGCGATACGGCTTTATTGTTCTGTTCGCAGAAGATGGAAAAAGCCGTTCCCGGTATGTCCGTCGCAGGGAGAAGTAAGGATGTAATAATACACGCCTTCCGACAACTGGTCTCCATTCCAGTCGTTGAGGTAATTGTTGCTGGCGTACACGCGATCACCCCAGCGGTTAAACACTTCCAGTTTCCAATCCTTGCCGTAAATGCAATCAAACGCAAGCAGATCATTCCGGCTATCGTTGTTAGGAGTGAAAACATTCACCAGCGAGCATTCGTAATTTTCGCAGGGATCGAATTCATAATCGCGCAAGACAGCGCATGACCCGATTTGCGTCTTCGGAATATCGGTAACGTCGTTGTTCAGATCCACCATGTACGAGTTTACATAAACAAAATCGGGGGAGACCGGATCCGCTGAATTGCCGCTGGCCGGTAATCCGGCGATACCATATACGTGGTCCATGCTCTGGTCGGGATTGTAATTCGAGAACTTGATCGCATCACCAGTGGCCCAGATGAGTTCTTCGGAACCATTGAGGGAATCTCCGGGATCGGAATCGAGGTACGCGAAATCTGCCCCGCCGGCCGTATTGGAGGCCAGTCCCATGTCCAGGCCTATGACTCCAATATTATACAGGCGCAACAGCGACCAGATTCCCGCGGCAAGCTCGAGTGTGTATACCCGGCTTTCATGCGCGCTGGAGTAAAAATCATACATCGTTCGTTCGGTCACCAGCATGGTTCCGCCAGAGGAGAAATTAATGCAGGATACCGGGGATCCTACAGGTGAAGACAAGGCACTTGGAAGATCGGCTACGGTGTATTCGAGCTGTTCGGTTCCGGCGAATTCTCCGTTTGCATCGAGCGCAACTGACCAGATGGTATTTTTATCGAAAGGTGCTGGCAATTGCGCAAGGCTCCATCTTGCCGACCAGTTGCCGAAGTACACGCGTCCATTGCCCATGGTATCCTGGTAAACGCCAACGCCCCAGAGAATTTCTCCTACCGGCGCTATTCCTACGGATCCGTCATCAGCCGCATGTGGGTCAAACGTGCTCAGTATGGTTCCGTTCATATCGATGCGGTAAATTTTTCCGTCTTCGAAATTCGTTGCGAACAGCTGGTTATGCCATTTGTCGTAAGTGATATTACCGAGCCCACACCCGGTATTCGGAATCATAGTTGTACTGGTTGTGGCCTGGTTGGGATCGGTTACAACAAAATCGGAGACACTCCAGTCGTTGGCATTCACCCGGTAAATTCCTCCGGCGCCTGCTGTTCCAAACGGGTTGGTCCAGGTCGCTCCATAATAAACGACGCTGGCCGCCACGTAAAAATTACCGTCTCCGTCGATGGTGGTTCCGAATACGGATCCCATCCTGCTGAATTTCCATTGGGCAGCATCAGCGGGTGATGGGGGCAGCAATGAAGTCGCCGACCAGTTCGAACCCTGTGTAGCAGCAACGGCCACATTTCGTGTGTCGAAAACCTGGACCACATTTTCGCTGTTGGTATCGGCAGGCATGTGAGTCACCACGGTCATTCCGAGCCTGAGAAGAGGTTGAGCCATTGCCACGAATGGACTCCAAAGCAGGCACGCTAATGCGAGAGGTTTGAGGTTAGCCATAGGAGTTGATTTTACTGATTACGCAAAGTAATCAATATGTAGACGAACCTCAAACCCAAAAAGGTGCATTTCTCAGTGACCCAACAGGGGGTGTAACGGGCCAGGCAGGTATACAACCTTATTGTTCCGCACGCAGAAGGTGGAAAAAACCGTTGTCGCGGTGTCCATCACAAGGCGAAGTAAGGATGTAATAATACACGCCTTCCGACAACTGGTCTCCATTCCAATCGTTGAGATAATTGTTGCTGGTGTACACGCGATCACCCCAGCGATTAAACACTTCCAGTTTCCATCCGGTGCCCGTTGCACAATCGAAACTCAGCACGTCATTCCGGTTATCGCCGTTGGGTGTGATCACATTCACAAGCATACACGGACTGGTGTCGCAGGAATCGTTGGGCGGATCAACAATTGCAGTATCATCATTGAAGCAGGTACGTAATACGGCACAGCTTCCCATAAATGTTTTTGGAATGTCGGTTATGTCGTTGTTCAGATCAACCATGTAGGAATTGGTATACACAAAATCGGTAGCACTAACATTGACTGAATTGCCGGCTATGGGTAACCCTGCTAATCCATAAACATTATCGGGACTGTTATCCGGATTTTCAATGCCGCGCTTGATGGCATCTGCGGTACACCAGATCAGTTCTTCACATCCATTTAGTGTATCACTGGGATCGGAATCAGCGTAAGCAAAATCAGCGCCACCTGCGCAGTTCGCTGCGAGTCCATCCTGGTATCCAACGATTCCTACGTGATAACTTCGGAGCAACGTCCATGTTCCGGCCACCGATTCGAATGTGAGCACGCGGCTTTCATGCGCATTCGCGGAAGATGTATTGAACATGGTCCGTTCAGCAAGAAGCATGGTTCCGGTGGAAGAAAAATTGATGCAGGAAATAGACCGGCCGTTTCTCAATCCCCACGGAGTCATGTAATCGGGTGAAGAAATTTCCAGTTGTTCTGTGCCTGTGAAATTTCCTGCCGCATCCAGCGCAACTGACCACACGGTGTTTTTATCAAAAGGCGAATTGAGCGCGGGACCTCCTGCGGAGTATGTCCAGTTGCTGAAATACACGCGACAATTTCCTGCAGTATCCTGGTAAACACCAATGCCCCAGAGAATGTCGCCGAAAGCAGTTACGCCGGGTGTTCCGTCATCTGCAGTAAACGGATCAAATGTGCTGAGTATCGTTCCGTTCGTTCCGATCCGATAAATTTTTCCATCCTCCATGTTGGTTGCGAACAACTGATCGTGCCATTTGTCGTACGTGATATTTCCCAATCCGCAACCTGTGTTGGGAATCATGCTCGTGCTGGAGGTAGATGGATTCGGATCGGTAACAACAAAGTCACTCACGCTCCAGTCGTTGGCATTGATGCGGTAAATTCCTCCTGCGCCCGCTGTTCCAACTTGTCCGATCACATCATTCAGAAACCGGCCGGATGCGGCGTAGATATTTGCATCGCCATCGATGGTTACGCCAAACACTTCGCCCATGCGGTTGTATTTCCACTGCTGCGCATTTTGAGGCAATGGTGGAAGCAAACAATTCATGGACCAGTTGCTTCCGGGCGTTGCTACGGCCACTACGTTGCGTGTGTCAAATACCTGCAGCACATAATCCGTGGTGGTATCTGTCGGAAGATGCGTGACTACGGTCATGCCGGGTTGCAGCAACGGCTGTGCCCACGCAACATGCGCGTGACAAAACACGATCAAACAACACAGGAACGTTACCCGGCTCAGCATAATTATTCAAAGTTCATCATCACGGGAGAAGCCCCGGCAAAAAATAAAATTGTTCTTACCCGTCCAAACTACGCGATACGCAGGCCAATGACGAGAATATCATCGGGTTGTTCACGGCTTGCTTTGTGTTTGCGGATATATTCTTCGAGCAATTCCAGGGCGGAAGAATGCGTATTGTTCAGCGCCAGTAAAAGTTCGTTCAGCGTCTGGCTGCCCGAACCGGTTTGTGCAAACGCATGAATGCCATCACTGAAAAGGAACAATTCATCGCCCGGCTGAAGCGGAACTGTTGTTAAGGTGTACGGATTGTTTCCCGGGAGCGGAGCTGCCCCGGCCGGAATATCATTTCCACGGTATTCGATCACCCGGTTTTTTCGCGCAATGATCACGGGCATACCGGCTGATGCGCACGACAGCGAATCTTTCTTCTTGCTGATTTTACAAATGGCAATGTCGATCGTATCGGAAACCAGCGGAACATTTTCTTCCGTTCCGGAATGCTGGAGCGCGGCGCGGACTTTGTTGTTCAGTTCGTAAAGAATTTTTTCCGGCGAATGAATTTTGTTTTCGATCACAATTCCATTGAGGCTCGAAGCGGCCATAAGACTCATGAATCCTCCCGGAACACCGTGACCGGAGCAATCGCCGAGCGCAACAAAATAATCGTCATCCGTTTCGGTGGTCCACCAGAAATCGCCGCTGACAATGGACCGCGGGCGATTGAACACAAACGAAACCGGGAACATGGCTTTGAGCTGATCTTCCACGGGTGTAACTGCGTCCTGGATACGCCGCGCATAAGTAATGCTATCCGTGATGTCTTTGTTTTTCGATTCAATGATTGCTTTTTTCTCCTGGAGTTGCAGCCCGGCGATTTTCCCCATGCGTATCCTTCCGAAGAGGAGAAAAGCAACTACAACAAACCCAATGGAAAAAACAATTCCACCGGCGACAAAAATTTTCTGCAGGCGATCATCTTCACGAAGCAGGTCGAGCGCTTTTTCCTGTTTCTCGTTTTCATACACCGCTTCGAGATTGTGAATGTTCTGCTGATTTTTTGTGCTGAGAATGCTGTCTTTCAGCAGCTGGTGTTCACGGTAATATTCCAGCGCCAGTTCGTTGTTCCCGTTGAGTTCGTGGAGTCCCGCAAGAATGTGAAGATGTTCCATGCGCGAATCACGCACATTGAGTTTGGTTGAAATCGCCAATGCAGAATCTACAGCCGCGATGGCTGCGGGATAATTTTTCTCCAGCTTCCGCAGCTTGGCCATCTTCACCCAGGCGTCCATCATGTCGTACTCGTTCTTTTCTCCCTCTACGAGATCGAACGATTCCTGCATGAGCACATTCGCTTTCTTAAAATCGCCCTGGAGCGCAGTGCAATAGGCAAGGCCTCCAAGATTCGCGGCCTCCCAGTGAACAAAACCATACGTGCGTGCAATGCGTGCGCCTTGTGTAAAATACCGGATGGCCGCATCAATGCTGTCCATTTCTAGATACGCCTCGCCAATGTAATTCGCGACGGGGCCGATGCCGCTGCTGTCTTTCGCTACGCTGTAATACTCGTATGCTTTTCGCTGGTAAGCCAAACTGGTTTCAACGCTGTCCATTGAGAGGTAAACCAACGCGAGATTGTGATACGATTCTCCGAGTTTGTCGGGTCTTGCCTCGTCGCGGAGACGGATTGACTGAAAGTGTGCGTCGATAGCCTGTTCGTATCGACCCATATCGGCGTAAATAGTTCCGAGCACGTTCAGCGCTTCTGCCTCTCCTTTTTTGTATCCGAGATTACGCGCTAGCGTTACGGACCGGTTTGCAATTACAAGACCGCTGTCGAGATTGATGTAACTCACGTCCCACGCAATCTGGTTGAGGATGTGCACCTTCGAACTGTCGGTGTCGTCCATCTTCTCAACAACCGTCTTGAGCGAATCAAGATTGTATTGCGTTTGGGCGCGGCATTGAAAAATGACGGCCAGTAAGAGGAGCAGGAGTGCGCGTGTCTTCATATCCTGATTCCGATTACAAGTACGTCATCAACCTGTTCATGACGATTTTTCCAGGACTGGAATTTTTCATCCAGCACTTTATGCTGATCGTCGCAATTCATTTCCGCAACGGAGCAAAGAATATCACGCAGCTGTTTATACTTCAGTTTTTTTCCATCGGGGCCACCAAACTGATCGGCATAACCATCGCTGAAAATGTAGATCATATCACCCGGTTCGGCCTCATGCGTGAGCAGGGAAAAATCTTTTACTTCCCCGTGGTATTCACCCACCGGAAATTTATCGGCGCGGTATTCAATCACTGCATTTTTGCGGATCACCCACAACGGGTTCATCGCGCAGGAGAATTCCACTTTGCGGTTGTTCTCTGAAAATGTGCACATCACCATGTCCATCCCGTCTTTCACACCCAATCCCATTCCCGAACGGTTGAGTGTAGAAATGACTTTTTCCCTCAGGTGATTGAGAATGGCCGCGGGTGAACGCACACCTTTTTCGGTAATGATATCGAACAGGAAAACGGAACCCAGCATGCTCATGAAGCCACCGGGAACACCATGGCCTGTACTATCGGCGCCGGCGAGATAAAACACATCTTTCTTTTTTGTGCACCACCAGAAATCACCGCTCACAATGTCTTTGGGTTTTGAAAGCACAAATGCATCGGTGAAATTGTTTTTCAATTGTGTTACTGAAGGAACAACAGCTTCCTGGATCCGACTGGCGTAACTGATACTGTCAGTGATGTTCCGGTTCTTCTCTTCAATTTCTGCGTTCTGCCGTTCGGTTTCGCGGTTCATGCTTTTCCGGAACCGGTTGCGCTTGTAGAGCATGATCACGAGAAAAACGAGAACAATAAACGAAGCAACGATCGCGAGCAAAAACCACCGGCGTACATTTCCTTTCCGCGTGAGCAATTCAATTTCCTGTTTGCCTTTTTCGCTTTCGTACAAGGCTTCGAGATTCCGCTGGTGATTGAGTACGTCTTCATTCACAAGGCTGTCTTTGAGCACCATGTATTGTTTCCAATACACAAGCGCGCTGTCGTACCGTTTTGTTTCGTTGAACAGGAGCGCCATTTCATTGTAAAAGTTCACGAGTTCTTCGCGCACACCGATCTCGCGGAAAATACTCAGCGCTTTGCGGTAGTATGATTCAGCGGTGGCATAATCCTTTTCAATCATGTAAATAGCAGCGGCGTTTGCATAGATCTTCGCCAGTTCATACGGATCCTGCAGTGTGTCTACAATGGCAATGGCCCGCGCAAGGTATTCGTGTGATTCGGCAACTTGCCCCGATTCGGCCAGGCAAACGGCTATTCCACTCAGCGAATGCGCAATGAATTTTGCCTTGCCCAGTTTTTCCGAAAGCGCAAGTGTTTTCCGGTATATCTCCAGGGCTTCACTGTTGCGGCCAAGTTCGAAATACTGCGATCCGAGATTGATGTATGCCACAGCAAGCCCGCTTTCATAATTGATACCCTCGTATGCATCGATGGCGCGCTCGAGGTACAAAATGGAATTTACGGTGTCGCCCATGGAATTATAGACGAGCGAAATATTCATGAGTGCCGTACCAACCCGTTTTTTGTCGCCGTATTTTTCACTGTAGCTCAATCCCTCCATGTGCGCAGAAAGCGCATCGTCGAAATTGCCCATGTCGTTGTATGTGGCACCAATGGTATTCAGCGCGCTGATCACTCCACGGTTGAAATTGAGTTTTTTGGAAACACGCAAACCTTCCTGCGCATATTCGAGACCAAGCGCGAGATTGAAATACGCAGTATCCCACGCAATGCGGTTGAGGATTAAAACCTTGTTGGTGTCGTCGGGAAGTGCCTGGATATCCTCGAGTGATCTTTTGGAAGGAAGGGGTACATCACTGCGCTGTGCATAAAGCCTGGATCCGCCGGAAATGAGCAGGATCAAAACAAAACAGACGCGTAGAAATGGAGGCATTACTCAAATGTACTAAAACTGGTTACAGGGATGATGTGACTACGTGAATTCAGTAATGGCCCAGTTTGAAATTATTTTTCCTGATATACTGGAATGAAAAACGGTTGAAACCGTTTGGTAAAACTGTTGTATTCATTGCCGGGGGCTTAAGCCCCCGGCAATGAATAGCGATTGATTGTTCAACTTTCATCAGTTCATGGTAGTCAAACTGAGCCACTACCTGTTAATTCATCACCAACGGAAACCAAAGATCAGGATATCGTCCACCTGTTCGAGGTCTCCTTTCCAGGAAAGAAATTTTTCTCCGAGAATCTTGGATTGTTCGTTCAAAGCCAGTCCGGCATTCGCGGCCAGCAATTCGCGCAAGCGTGTTTGTTTGAATTTCTTGCCTCTTTCGCCACCGAATTGATCGGGATAGCCATCGGTGCTGATGAAAATACTGTCGCCGGTTTGCAACGCCACCTCGTGTGAAGTAAATGGCTGAAGTTGCTCGGTGTGACTTAATCCTACGGGAAATTTATCGGGCCCGTGCACGGTCATGTTTTTGTTGCGTACGTGCAAGAGTACATTGTTTGCACAGGCGAAACGAAGCGTTCCTGCGTTCCGGTCAAGAACAAAAACTACGGCATCCATTCCATCGCGCGACGGCTCCTGTCCTTCGGCGTTCAACGAAGCAATAACATGTGTGCGGACGAAATCCAGTATAGCGCCCGGATCGCTAAGATTGTTTTCACTCACCGCGCGGTTCAGGAGGTTGATGTTCAGCAGCGACATAAATGCGCCGGGTACGCCGTGTCCTGTACAATCGGCAACCGCAAAAAAGAACTGGTTGTTTTTTTCTGCGCACCAGTAAAAGTCACCGGAGACAATATCCTTCGGTCTGTAGTGAACGAAATGCTCCGGCAGATTTCTTTTTATGGTTTGCGCTGAGCCCAGCAGTGCGGTTTGAATGCGTTTCGCGTAGTTGATACTATCGAGGATGCTTTTGTTTTTTTCTTCGATCTCATCGTACGCCTGCTTCAGCTCCACGTTTTTCAGGCGGTGAATTTCAGCTTCTTTGTCGGCCCGTTCCGTGGCATTTTTTTGCTGCAGATGTTTAATCCGGTTGGATGCTTCTTCACCGGAAAGTTCGACTTTGACGCGGTACCCGGTTTCGAGTTGTTCAAACGCCGCCTGGAATTCGCCGGTTGATTTGTAGACCTCTGCGAGCAACATGTAACAGGTTACTGTTTTTTGGCGGGCATGAGTTTCGTTACTCATTTGCAACGCCTCCTTCAGTAATTTTTCAGCTTCCTTAAAATTGTTCTCCTGGAGAAAAACGCGGGCCAGCTCAATTTCGGTGGTGATCAGTCCCGGCCGGTAATTCATTTCCTTCCGGATATGCATCGCCTCGGCCAGGTTTTCTTTCGCGCGCAGGTTATCACCTCGGCGGGAATAAATCACACCGAGGTCATTTAACGCGCGACTCACTGCGGTCAGCTGTCCGCACTTGCGATAACCGGCAAGCGCTTTCTCATTGCGGATCAGTGCATCGTCGAATTTCTCCTGGGCAATGTCAATGGCTGCAAGACCAGAATGGACGCGGGCCAGTTGGTACGTGAGGTCATGTTCCGAAGCCATTTTTTCGGCGTTCAGAAAATATTTCCGGGCGCTTTCATAGTCTTTAAGATCCGAATGAAAGACTCCCAGCTGGAAATCGGACCAGCCCAATCCTTCATTCGTATTGTCCGGAGCCATTTTGCGCGATGCGTATGCCAGTTCCAGGCCGCGGTCGCGCTCACCCGCCGACCAGTGGTTGAACGCGCACATCTGCAAGGCCACAACTGTGGCAAACGAAGGTTCGGCCGTCATCGCAAATTGTTCGCCTTCGTTCAGTAAGCGCTGATGTTCGGTGTGGTTTCCGTGCGTGAGATGATAAAGCGCCATTTGTACGGATGCAAACGCCTGTAAGCCGGCGTCCTTTTCGCGTCGACCTTTTTCCAGAAGATCTTTACACACCGCGTAGGACTCATCCACCAGGAAATCGGCTGCCCCGGTTATAAAATGGATGAGAAACTCATTCTTCTCTTTTTCAGAAGAAAGCGTTGGCAGGTGTTTGTTTAACCAGTCGAGGGAAAAGTACATAGAGCAATTGCTTGTGAAAAGTAATCAATAGCTGGCACTTTGGGAATAAGCTGGTTAATTGGGAGTGTATCAGTTTGGTTTCAAGGTGTCGGGAAAACCGCTTAAGCGATTAAGTAATCAGAATCTTTCATTGCCGGGGGCTTAAGCCCCCGGCAATGAAAACAGCAATGCCTCCAAACGGTTTCAACCGTTTCCTATCCATCGCCGCGAACGATGATTGCAAACTGGGGCGCCGAAGGTTAATTCCACAATTTGGTGGTTCGCACAAAGTGAATAACCGGTTTTCGGAAGTAATACAGGTACATGATCAGAAAAATCAGGGGAATCACTTTCCCGGCGAACAGCGTTACAGAATTAAAGACGAAAGTGTACGTGCTCACCGTGTACGGGTTAAATTCAAGATAAAAAGTTGCCGCGATGAAGAAAAAGAACAGGGCAATTTCAAATACGCGGCGGTGAATAAAAAGCACGACCGACAGAATAGCTATTGCGCAGGCACCGGCAATGAATGGTGTGGAAATAATTGCGTTGGGAAGATGACTCAACGTTCCCCAGAGGAAACAAAGGAGTGCGTACACCCAAAACGCAATAAAGAGCCAATGGGTGAATTTCGCTCTGGAGAACACCGCGAGGAACTAAACGGTTGAGACCTTCTTGATCACTCCTAATTCTCTTCCCACTTTCTCAAACGCAGCAATCGCTTTGTCGAGATGTTCTTTCTCGTGCGCGGCACTGAGCTGAACGCGGATGCGCGCTTTGTCTTTGGGCACAACCGGGTAGAAAAAGCCGATCACGTAAATTCCTTCGGCCAGTAATTTTTCTGCGAATTGCTGCGAAAGTTTTGCATCGTACAGCATCACCGGAACAATAGCCGATTCTCCCTTTCTATATTCGAGACCAATGCGGTCCAGTCCTGCTTTGAAATAATTCACGTTCGCCTCCAGCTTGTCGCGCAGGTCTGTTGCTTCGCTCAGCATATCGAACACCGCTATGGAAGCACCAACGATCGAAGGCGCGAGTGAATTCGAAAACAAATACGGGCGTGAACGTTGGCGAAGCATTTCGATAATTTCTTTTTTGCCGGTGGTAAATCCGCCCATGGCACCGCCCATCGCTTTGCCGAGTGTGCCGGTGATGATATCCACGCGACCCATAGCGTTTCCGGCTTCTACTGCACCGCGACCTGTTTTCCCAATGAAACCGGTTGCATGGCTTTCGTCCACCATCACGAGCGCTTTGTATTTGTCGGCGAGGTCACAGATTTTATCCATAGGCGCAACAAAACCGTCCATGGAGAAAACGCCATCGGTTACGATAATTTTAAAACGGCAATTCGCTGCGGCTTTCAATTGTTCTTCCAGATCTGCCATGTCGCAGTTCTTATACCGGAAACGTTGTGCTTTGCAGAGACGAACCCCATCGATGATGGATGCGTGATTCAGTTCATCGGAAATAATTGCATCGTTTTCTCCCAGCAACGGTTCGAATACACCGCCGTTCGCGTCAAAGCAGGCTGCGTACAGAATGGTGTCTTCGGTCTGGTGAAATTTTGCAATTTTTTCTTCGAGCGTTTTGTGAATGTCTTGTGTGCCGCAGATGAAACGCACCGATGACATGCCGTATCCATGCGTGTCGAGTGTTTTATGCGCCGCTTCAATTACGCGCGGGTGCGACGATAGTCCGAGATAATTGTTCGCGCAGAAAATGATCACTTCTTTCCCGTTTACTTGTACGGTTGCACCTTGCGGAGTTGTGATCACGCGTTCGCGTTTGAAAAGACCCGCTTCTTCGATGGTCTTTAGTTCTGCTTTTAGAAACTCTCCGAATTCTCCGTACATAATTGTGGCGTTGTTAATTGCGTGCTCAAATTTACTAAAACATGCCATGATTTTTGCCACTAAGGCGCTAAGGCACAAAGCAACACTAAGAAATAACACTTAAAACTTTGTGAATCTTAGTGACTTCGGGCCTTCGTGGCAAAAAAACCAGCAAATAGTTTATTTTTGTACGAGTTGGCACCAGCAATAAAATACAGCGAAGAACAGTTAACCGAACGGCTACGTGCGCAGGATGCGGATGCGTTCAGCTACCTGTACGACAATTACTCTGGGGCGCTGTACGGAACATTGATCCGTATGGTGAACGATGAGGAAGTGGCGCAGGACCTTTTGCAGGAAACCTTTGTTAAAATCTGGAAAAGTTATTCCTCGTACAATGCCGAAAAAGGGCGTTTGTATACGTGGATGGTGAATATTGCGCGAAATCTCGCTATTGACCACAAACGTTCCCGTGCATTCAAGTCCGGAGAGAAAAACCAAGACATAGACAAGTCCGTAAGTGCTATAAACAGGTCGCAAAAGACCGTGTTCAATATAGACCGTATTGGTCTGAAAGAGCTGGTCCAAAAGCTGAAACCGGAATCGCAGGAAATGATCAACCTCCTGTATTACGGTGGTTATACACAGGAGGAGGCTGCGAAGGAATTGGGTATGCCGTTGGGAACAGTGAAGACGCGAACGCGCACAGCATTGATTGAATTACGAAAACTGATTGACTAGTGGACAGCAAGACGTTCATAGAATCCGGAGCACTCGAAGCCTATGTAATGGGTCTCGCAACCGAACAGGAAGCGAAACTGGTTATGGAGATGGCTGCGCAGTATGCGGAAGTGAAAACGGAATTGCTGGCGATTGAAGATGCGATGCGGGTGTTTGATGGGAAGAATGCGGTTACACCACCCGTCGAGTTGAAAGCGAAAATACTGGCCCGAATCGGAAGTTCCGAGTTTCGGGTTTCGGGTTCTGCCAGTTCGAGCACAGTCGGGAACGCTGAATCCGAAACACAACCGAAAGTTCGAAGGTTGAACGATGCTGCGAATGCTGCGGTTGCGAAACAAAGTCCTTTCTTCAAATACGCTGCGGCTGTGGCACTGCTTCTGCTGATCGTAAGTGCGTATTACAATTACTCGCTTTCCAATAAGCTGGATGAAACCACGAAGCAAGTGGCCGAGATCCAGGCGCAGAATGATCAGCTGAATTCAACCATGGCATCTGCCGATTCTTCAGTGAAAAAGATGATCGCAGAAATCATGTTGCTGAAAACGCCTGCGATGAAAAGCGTTGAACTCAAGGGAATGGAAGTGGCTCCGGAAGCGAAAGCAATGGTGTACGCGAATACGCAAAGCGGTGAAGTCTATCTCGAACTCGTGAATCTTCCTCCTGCACCGGATGGCATGCAATACCAGTTCTGGGGAATTGTCGATGGCAAACCGGTTGATGCAGGCATGATTCCGCTGGACGGAAATTTATCCGGAATTCATCCGATGAAGACGGTGACGAATTCTACGGCGTATGCAATTTCGCTGGAACCGAAGGGTGGAAGTCAGCAACCGCAAGGGAAAATCTACGTATTAGGAAACGTGTAGTTCCTTGTCTTTCCTCGGCTTCGCTCACGACAACAAGCTCGCCGAGGTGAACAATTGAGGAGTCACTACTACTCCGGATTGAGCAGCAAAAACTTTTCCGAAATGTATTCTTCATCATTGCGTACCGTTGCAAAATACACCGCCCTTGCATCCAATTGCATTTCGATGTAACAGGTTGTTGCTTGCGTAGCGTATTCGCGCACAACCAGTCTTCCACAGACATCGTAAATGGTGATTTCACTCCCCGGAACAATTGAATTGGAAATAACAGAAATGGCAAACGGGCCAGACGTGACCTGGATCGTGGTTTGATCGTGCAACGGGTTTCCTTCATCGCATGTTTCTGTGATGCCGGTACGCAGGTAAAGACCTTCATTATCCTGGTAACAACGAAGGTTCAATCCCGGTGCTGATGGATTCCACATGTCCATGTGTGGAATAAAAAAGCCCGTGTTCCCGATTTTTTCAATTGTTCTGAACGAAAAATTGTTCATAGAAGTATGTTGCGTTCTTAACACCGCACTGCCGATTGTGGTTTGGGAAATACTGTCAACCAGGAACGGCGATGTACAGATCGCACAGCTCAGCCAGCCACCGGTCGTTTGTGTAAAATCATAAAGAATACCGAACGTACCATTTTGCGGTTGGTGGATCAGAACGGAGTCTGCATTACCGTATGTATAATGGTAGTTTACGTGCATCGTATCTGAACCGGCATTGTTGTAATTGAACCAGGAGAATTTCAGCTCATCACAAAATTTTCCGCTCATCCACACTTCGCCGGTTTTCTCAATTTTTACATACGCATTTTGCACCCACGGGTAGTGACCATAGAACCATGTGGCGCCATCGTTAAAATAAGGTTGCGCGCAGAACAGGAGTGGGAATGTGAAGAACAGGAGGGAGAGGTAGATTTTCTTCATACTGCAATTTACTCCATATGCAGAAGTAATGCTTGTTAAATTGATAAATGGTGTTGCATGCCTCGTAACTGGCTCCTTGAAAACAGGTCGTTTGCGAACGCCTATTTACAACGATCTATCTTTGAAACACCTTGTCAGACCGAGCCATTCGGTTTCACTCACGACAAGCTCGCCGAGGTAGACACGCAGGGAGCGCCTCCGGGGTAGTTGCTCTGTTTGAAATAATTTATTCAATGTCGCAAGAATGGAAAACGGTTGAAACCGTTTGGCAAACTCACTGTGTTCATTGCCGGGGGCTTAAGCCCAATGTCATTAAGTTCCCTCTCACAGTGCCCTTTTGTAGTTAAGCTCTGTTTGATGTCTGCCGGTTAGTCGCCTTC
>Ga0193752_1000156_pt1 | contig 90724 bp, 77 predicted proteins | sample H1c1metaG_FD_144924 | JGI IMG/M metagenome (GOLD analysis project Ga0193752, IMG submission 144924) | Soil microbial communities from a riparian zone of the East river system, Colorado, United States - H1c1 | ecosystem: Environmental > Terrestrial > Soil > Riparian zone | place: USA: East River... | reverse complement strand
GATAGGTCAGTGTGTCCGCAATGTAGATGTTGCGGATCGTGTTGCCGCCACCGCCGTACATGGCGACACCGGCGGCGCGCCAGGTCGTCAGCGAGGTCAGGTTTTCAAACAGGTTGCCGCTGTTGATACCCGCCATGCGGTCTTGGGCATTGAACATCGCGAAGCTGTCGTCACCGCTCGAGCGCGACTCGCTGTTGCGCACCGTGTTGTTGCGACTGTCATTGTTGAGGTTGATGCCGTCGGCAAACAGGTTGCGCAGGCGCAGGTTCGTGAACATCGAGTTGTCGACGTTCGCAGTCCAGATTGCCGGCACCGAGTGCTCGATCCAGACGTTGTCCATCGTGATGTTCGCCACGTTGAAGAACTGGATCATCTGGCCGTTGCCGTCCTGACGATTGGTGAAGTTGCCGAACAGCGCAAGGTTGCGCAGCTGCGCGCCACTGGCCGTCGCCCCCGTGAATGAGAAGCCGATATCGGTGTTCTCCCCGGCCTGCGGCGCGTAGATCCGCGTGAACCACGGTCCGGCGCCGACGATCTGCAGTCCTTTCTGCGAGATATTGATCTTCGAATTCATCTGGTAATCGCCGGCGGGCAGGAAGATACCGACCATCGTGGCGTTCTGGTTCGCCGTGTTGATGGCGTTCTGGATGGCCTGTTGGTCCGTACCCGACACCGTCACGAAGGTGGACGGGTTCGGGTTCGCAGTCACGGTCGCCAATTCCAGCGACAGGAAGTCGAGGGCGACGGCCACCGACGAAGTGTTGCGCACCTGCAGCGTGACCCCGGCCGGGACAGTAGCGGTGAGCCGCACACTCGCTTCGTCATAGATGTGACGCGGATTGGTACCCGAGTTCTGCGGCACATTCTCTGTGCCGTACAACCAGGAGTACTTCGACACGAGGTTGAGCGTGCCGACCTGCGTCGCGCCGTTGAACACGCCAAGCGTCGCGGTCGAGCCATCGGGAATGGAGAAGCGGACCACGGCCGTGTTCGTGCTCGCCCGGGTCGTCCACTGCACGGACGATCCATTGGTCGGCAGACGCACGGCCCGACGGCCCGAGGCCTCGCCGGCGATGTCGCCGATGGTGCGGTTTGGACCGACGACTACCGCGCCGCTACCCGGCGTGCCGTCTTCGGCTTCGTACATGTCGTACGGCATGTTGGCGCCGAGGCCAACGACCAATGTCGCAGTAGTGGTGTTGTTAGTCTGCTTGACCGGCGCCTCGTTGGCCTGATCCGGCGCTACGGTCGTGGTGACCGTGTATCTGCCGTTGGCCGCCACCCAGGTGCCGGCGGTGACCGTCACGCTGCCGCCGTTCGCATTGATGACACCCGACGGCTGGCTGGCGGGACTGAGGGTGCTAACTAGCGTTCCCGCCTGGTTCCTGATCTGGACGGTAATGGTGTGCGGGGTCGCGCTCGAGGCCTGGTTGCCCTGGTTGACAATGGTCGTTGCGAACGTAACGGTCTGGCCGCCGGACGGCGACGAAGGCGACCAGGTCGTCGACGGCACGAGATCCGCGCTGGTTATTGGCGCGATGCTCATGTTGCCGCCGGACGCGGTGTTGTTGTTCTCGTTCTGTTCGACGACGAGGCTCGGGTCATCGACTCGTGCCGTCAGCGCGCAGGTACTGGCGGGCTGCGTGCCGATGTTGACCGATACGGGCGTCGATACACCCGCATTGAGCGTACTCACGTTCGCGGATCCACCAACCTGCGTCGTGCCGCAGAAGAATTTCGCGGTCGTGGCAACGGGCGTGGCCGAGATGCCGATGTTGTTCACCATCGCGCTCAGCGTGATGGGCGTGATCTCGGTCGGCGAGGATGGCGAGAACGTCACACCCGAGATGGTCAGATCCGGATTCGGACCTGGCACACCCATGATGATGACTTCCGCCACCTGGCCGCCAGGCGCACCGGTGTTGGCAGTGAATGTCAGCCGCACATCCGCCGCGAGCGGAGCGCTGGCGGGCACGTCCAACGACACCGTATTGTTGTTGCCGGGCGCCGTCGTGCCGGGGGTGAACACCCGTCCGCCGGAACCGACCAGCGAGTTGAAGTTGCCACCGGCCTGATCGCGGCCTTCGATGGAATAAGTCTGCGTGCGCTGGCCCCAGGCCGGATCCGGATTCAGGCGCACGGTCACCGAGCAGATGCGGTAGTTAGTACCCAGCGGCGCGGTGAGCGTCACGTTCGGGAACGGACCTTCCCAGTACGAGGTCAGGTTGTTGTCGTTGGAGTTCGTGGCCGGGAATCCGCCGGTGGTGCCTGAGGCCACTGGCGTCTTTCCCGCCGCGACATTGGTCGCCTGCTCGCATCCGACGACCACCGGGTTGGTGGCGTTACCCGAGAGCGACACCGCCAGCGACGGATTGCTGGCGTTGGAGTTCACCGTCAACGTACCGCTCTTGGCGCCGAGAGGGTTCGCCGAAGCGAAGGTCACGGTTACGGTGCAGTTGGCGCCCGCGGCCAGCGCGTTGCAGTTGTTGGTCTGCGTGAAGGGCCCTGTGACGCTGACACCAGAGACCGTGCCCGCGCCCGTCCCGCTGTTCGTGATGGTCACGGTGCGCGACGAAGAAGTGTTGATCACCTGATCGCCGTAGGCGACCGGACTCGGGCTTGCCGAAAGCGTCGCCGTGCCGGGCGGCACGCCGGTGCCGCTGAGCGGCACGGTCAACGAGGGATTGCTCGCGTTGGAGCTCACCGTCAACGTACCCGTCTGCGAGGTCGCCGAGGTCGGCGCGAATGTGACCGTCACCGTGCAGGTGGCATTGGCCGCCAGAGTGCCGCAGTTGTTAGTCTGCGTGAACTGACCCCCGCCGCTGATGCTCACCCCGGTGACATTGCCCGAAGCGCTGCCCGCGTTGGTGATGGTCACCGCACGCGTCGAGGAAGTGTTGGTCGCCTGGTTGCCGAAGGCCACCGGACTCGGGCTCGCCGAGAGTGTCGCCGTGCCGGGTGGCACGCCGGTGCCCGAGAGCGGCACGGTCAATGAGGGATTGCTCGCGTTTGACGCCACCGTCAACGTGCCCGTCTGTGAGATCGCCGTGGTCGGCGCGAACCTGACTGTCACCGTACAGGTGGCACTCGCCGCCAGCGCACCGCAATTGTTGGTCTGCGTGAACTGGCCCGTACCGCTGATGGTCACACCGCTGACATTGGCCGAAGCACTCCCGGTGTTGGTGATGGTCACCGCGCGCGTCGAAAAAGTGTTGGTCGTCTGGTTACCGAAGGCCACCGGGCTTGGGCTCGCCGACAACGTCGCCGGCGCTGACGCCGCATAAACCTCGAGCTCGGAGATCTGGCCTGCCTGCCAGCCGGTATTGGCCGTGATGCTCAACCGCACGAAGCGAGCTTGAGCGGGCGTTGCGAAGGTGATGTTGACGACGTTCGTGCCGCCGACGAACTGGTACGGCTGCGAGGACGCGAAGGTAATCGGGAAGTTAGTGCCGTCGGTGCCGCCCAGGATGGACATGGTCTGGGTACGGCTGCCCCAGGCAGGCGGCAGCTTCAGCACCACGCGGCCGACCAACGTCGGGTTCGCGAGCTCCACGGTCAGCGTTTGCGCCTGCGGGAAGAGATTGTTGACGCTCTCCCAATAGCTGTTCACGTTGCCGTCCGTGGCATTGCCCGGCGGGAATCCACTGTTCGTGGTGCTGGCAGTTGCCGGTCGACCGGCTGCCAGGTTGGTGTTCGGAGGCACAGTCGTGCCGGACAGCGCGACCGTGGTGGGGCTGTTGGTGGCGTCACTGCTCACCGTCAGCGTGCCGGTGCGATTGCCGGTGACCGTCGGCGTGAAAGTGACGTTCACCGTGCACGAGGCACTGACGGCAAGCGAGGCGCCGCAGTTGTTGGTCTGCGCGAAGTCGCCGCTCGCGAGGATCGAGCCAATGGCGGCCGAGAGTGTGCCCGTGTTGGTCAGCTGCACGGCCTGTGCCGGGCTCGTGCTACCCACCGCTGGGCTCGTGAAGGTCAGACTGGTCGGATTCCCCGAGATTGACGCCCCGGCCGCGGCGCCGGTGCCGCTGAGTGCGACTGAAGCGTTACCCGCGCTGCTATTGATGCTCAGCGAGCCGCTGCGAGTTCCTGCGACCGTCGGCCTGAACACCACGTTCACCGTGCATGAGCCGTTCGCCGGCACGCTCGTGCCGCAGTTGTTCGTTTGCGTGTAATCCCCGCTGGCCGCGATCGAGCTGATCGGCGCGGCGCTGGATCCGGTATTGGAAACACTGACGGCGCGCGCGGCGCTGTTCGTATTCACCGCCTGTGAACCGAAATCGAGGGCCGTGGGACTAGCCAGTAGGCCACCCACCGGCGGCGGGAAGACCGGCGTCGGGTGGGTACCCTGGCACAACGGGGAGTTGATCCACGTGTCGTTGCCGCCGTTGTTGATGACGTTGAACTGGCCCGCCCCCAGGCAATTCCAGATGCCGGCGCGACCGATGTTGCTGGCCACCACGTTCTGGAAGCTCGCCGAGCCGCCGACCTGCAGTTGCAGCACGTAGGTGCCGACGCCCTGCACCGTCACGTCATTGAAGTTCACGTTGGTGATGCTGGGACCGGAGACGAACATGATCGCCGAATAAGGCGCCTGCTGGATGAGCAGGTTGGTGACGTTGATGGTGCCGTTCATGGCGCCATCGCGCGCATCGAACCAGATGGAGCCGACACCGAACTGCCAGTTGGTGTCGAGGTTGCCGCTGCGAATCAGGGTATTGCGCGCAATCGTTGTTATGCCCGATAACGCCGGCGCACCGAAGCGATTGCCGACGTGGATACCGCCGCCTTGATTCAGGCCCGTGTCGATGACGCGGTTGTCGGTCACCGAGTTGTTGGCGCCGCCGTAGATCGCGATGCCGTTGGCGAGCAGTGTCGTCTCGACCGTATTGAACGTGAAGCTGTTGTTCTGGTTGACCTGCAGCGACCACATCGCCAGGCCGTCGTCACCGTTGTTGCGGAAGTGACTTTGCGTCACCAACGAATTGGTGAAGCCACCATTGAAGTTGATGCCGTCCGCGTTGGTATTGCGGAAGCGCACCCCGGTGAAGGTGAGCCCGGTGGCCGGACCGAACATCCACGCACCGACCTTGAAGTGCTCGGTCCAGACGCCGGTGATGCTCGAGTTCGACAGCCCACCGCCGAAGGAGTTGGTTTGCTGATCGTCATTGCGCTGTTGAATGTTGCCATTCATGCGCAAATTGGAGATGTGGACGTTCGTGCTCGGGTTCGGCGGCATGTTGCCGTGAAAACCGGTGTTGTCACTGTTCGCCGAGAAATTCAGCACGGTGTGCCACATGCCCGCGCCGCGAATGGTCACGTTGTTGACCATGATGCGGCTGTTGACGAGATAGCGGCCCGCCGGAATCCAGACGATCCGGCCCGCCGCCTGCGCGATCGCCGAATTGATCGCGGGCGCCGCATCGCTCCCACCGGTGGTATCGGCGACCACGGTGATGGAATTCGCGGGAGCACTCGCCGCGGGAGTGACCTGTTCGAAATCTGCGAAGTCGATCGTAACCGAGGAAGCCGCGCCGGAGAGCATCTGCAGTCTAACTAATGTCCCCGCAGCCAGGTTCGGCAGCAGCGCCGACACTTCATCGTAGTAGTGATGGTGGTTGGTCCCGGGGGAATTCGTGAACGGATAAGAACCGTAGTAGTGGCTGTAGGCGTTTGTCAGCGTCAGATTCGGCTGGGCGACATTGGCGGAGCCACCGGGAGAACTGCCGGTGAACAGCGCCAGTGGTGCGGTGTAGACTGCGCCGTTGCCCGAATCCGGGATGCTGAAGCGCACGACGATGGAGTTTGCCGCCGAGGGCAGCGTGAACTCGACGAACTGGCCAGGCGCAGTCAGCGTGACGGCACGGCGTCCCGAAGCTTCTCCGCCGAGCGTATTGTATGTGTAGGTCACCGGCAGAACCGTGCCATTCGTCGCTGCGTTTTCCGCCTGCACCTCGGAGTACGGCAGCGATGCGCCGCTGCCGCCCGTGGCGGCCACCGCACCCTGCGCACCTAACAAGGTGACCGCAAGAATTGCGCAGGCCATTTGCAGCCAGCCTGAAAACCGAATTCCGTTTCGAAGTGTCGACATAAAACCCCTGCAATACCCGGCTTGAGCCGGGCGCAATGAAGCCAAGACCGTTGATTGGGTATTCAAAACTTGAAGTAATAAGTCCGCGGCGCCTTAAGTCCGCTGGACTGGCGGCCGCCCTATTTCGGGCGGATTGCCGGAATCGAATCGCCGATAGTTTGCGAGCTCATCATTTTTCCCCCTGCTACTCGCGGCGGTTTCTTGACCGCCTAACTTCACTGACGAACTGGACTGAAGTTTTCCTCAGTTCAACGACGAAGATTTTTTTGATCGGACGAACATAATCAACACTTTGTCGGACTCCGCCTGCACGCGCGCCGACGACAAAGGTGAATCGCCGAGTCGAAGGCTCACTCGCTTTCGGACCAGGTCAGAAGAAACAAGCTGGCTTTCGCGATGTGCTTCTCCACCGCGCTCACGGTGATCCCCAGGCGTGCGGCGATGTCGCGATGTTTCAGCCCGCTGATTCGATGCATCAGGAATATCTCGCGCGTGCGGGCGCCGAGCGACTCGAGACCCGCCAATACATTCTCCAGACGTTCTTCGGCAGCCAGCATCTCGCTCTGCATGGGCTGCTCGTCGGCGACTTCCATCAACTCGATCAGCGTCGAAGGAATCTCGCGCCGCAGGCGGCGCCGGCGCTCATCGACCGCGAGGTTCGCCGCGGTACGCACCAGGAATGCTGCAGGGTTCGCGACCGTCTCACGATCACGATATTCAGCGAGGCGAATGAATGCGCTATGCAACAGGTCTTCCGCATCGTTCGTGCCGTGCAGAACACGCCGCAAAGTGCGCAATACGGCATGCCACCCCTGAGGGGTTTGCAGAGATGCGCCCGTGCGCTCTGCGAAGTCGCATCGCGCCGGGGCCACTTCCTTGCGGATTTCGCTCATGGATTTGCCGCTGTTGTTACGCGCGGCGAGGAAGGACACCTCGGCGTTTTTCTCGCCTGACGTTCATGAGCGCGGAGTTCATCGGCCGCGATAGCTGTGCTGTACGGCAAAAGCAGCGAGTTTCCATGAATCCCCCTGAAGCGGTTTTGCGTAAATTTGCGCTTGTCAGTCGCAGGCGCTTTCGGCGAAACGGCGGGCATACACTACGCGCGTTGCAAAAAATTGCGCAATAGCCGGAGAGCGTTTTGCGTAAATTTGCGTTGATTTATGTGGTGACGCGCTGCGATAGCCGGGGTCTGAAGCGATGTCTCCGTCGCAGTTACCGGTACCAAACTACTGAGACTTTCAAACGGTGCCGAAACTCCGCGCCGCACCGGCACGATCTGCCGAAGCGCTCGTTCGACAACAGAATCCGCCGCGTGGATGCGGCGAAGATGAGGAGCACATTGGCGAGACAAGGAGCAGCGCCGCGTGCCCGACTAACTACTCGGCGGCGCGCAGGCGCCCTGAACCGCACTTGACCTTGCGCCGTCTGTTAGCGCGACCATTTGCTTTTCGCCGGGAGCTTGCGTAATCATTCGAATGACACCGGTGACATTGACACGGGTCAATTTGCGACGGCGGAACAGACGAGGGGACTAACAATGATCAAGAAAGATGCTCTTTGCACGGGAATGACCGTTTGTGCGCTTTTCACTTCGGCGCCGCTGTGTGCGCAAGCTTCGCCCGAGCCGCCGCCGAGCCCGCCCGCGGCGGCGCCGCAGGCCGAAGAACAAACCGTAGACATCGTTGTCACCGGTTTCCGCCAGTCGTACATCGACGCGCTCAACACCAAGCGGTCGTCACCCCAGATCACCGACTCGATCTCGTCGGACGGTCTCGGCCGTTTCCCCGACCTCAACGTCGGCGAGGCGGTCCAGCGCATCCCAGGCATCCAGATCAACCGTGAGGCCGACGCCCGCAACGCGACAATCAGCCTGCGCGGCCTGCCCGGCACCTTCGCGCGCACGACGATGAATGGCATCGGGTTCGCCGATCCGGTGCTGAACGGATCGACTCCGCTCGGCGCGTTCAACTCGGACATCTTCACGTCGATTACAGTCATCAAGTCGCCGTCCGCGGCCGACCTCGCGGGCGGCCTGTCGGGCAACATCGACCTGCGCATTGCGCCGGCGCTGTCGCGACGCGACGGCGGCTATGTCAAGGCGTCGTACGAGTACGATGACCTCGCCGACCTCGGCAGTCCGCAGGCGTCGGTCGGCTACAACTTCCATGTGTCGGACGATTTTGCGCTCTTCGGCGTGCTCGCCTACAAGGACGAGAAATTCCGCCGCGACTCGATCACCGTCAATAGCTGGGGCAACCGCCTCGGCGCGATCCAGCTCGGCAACCAGGCGGCAGCCGGCTCGAATCCGGTGTACGACTCCCTGATCGCCCAGTATCCGGGCGGCGTCTACTATCCCAGCCAGACGCGCCAGCTCGTGCGCAACAACCTCGGCAGCCTGTGGACCGGCGCCGGCGGCTTCGAGTGGCAGGCGTCGGACACCTTCAAGCTCGGTGCGACCGGTTTCTACACCGAGCGCAAGCTCGACGAGTCGCTGAATCACCTGCTCTACATCGACGCGGGGCCGGGCACCAACACCAACACCGGCCTCAACGCCACTTCGGCGGTCGCGCACATCACCAGCATCGGCACGCCCTATGTGGTCGATACGCCGACCGGTGAGCGCGCCTACATCAGCGAGTTCTCGGCCGAGAACATCAACACTTTCGACTCGCTTCGCTCGGAGCCGGGCACGCAGGGCACCTGGGCGATCATGCCGCGCGCCGACTTCGAGAACGACACGTGGCGCGCCAGCCTGCAGGGCACCGTCTCTCGCGCCAAGGTCGTCTCGAACCAGATCGAGCTCGACATTGTCCAGAACCCATATCGCAACCTGGGCTCAGCCGGACTCAACGGGATCACGACGTCGGTGTTTACCGGCGGCGACGATCTGTCTGACTTCGGCGTGACGCTCAACACGCCGCGAGTGGAGCACGTGCCGGTGGGCGGCTATCCGCTGCCGCCGACCGCCAACGCGGCGACACAGGCCGGCGCGCAGATGCCCGGCGCTCCCGCCGGGACGGCCGGCGACCGCTTCGGTGCCACCGGTACCAATGGTGAGAGCCGCAATATTCTCGACGCGGGTCAATTCGACATCGAGCGGCTCTTTGACGAGAACTCGTTCCTGTCGGGCATCCAGGCCGGCGTGGGCTACGAGCACCGAAAATATACCTCGTCAGGCTCGCGCAACACGGCGCTCGGCGCCAACACCAGCGCGATCACGCCGGCGCTCTCGGTCCAGAATCCGTACGCCTCGGAATTCTTCGGCGGCAACGCGCCCGGCTTCACGACCAACTGGCGCAACCTCAACATCGAAGAGACTTTGGCGATGATCACGCCCGTCAACGTCGACCCCCGCAGCGTGACCAATCCGAATGGCCTGCCGGACCAGTTCACGGGCGGTGCCGAGACCGGTGTGTTCCTCACGCCATACGGCTTGGTGAACAATTATTGGGACGTCAACTACTACAACAACAACTTCAGCAATCAGAACGACGTCATCTCGGGCTACGTCATGGCCAAGCTCGACTTCGAACTCGCCGGCATCCGCATTCGCGGCAACGGTGGCGTTCGCTACGAGCACACAAAGAACGAAGTCGTCGCGCTCGACTGCGTGAATTGCGCTACGGCGCTCTCGACGCGGCCGTTGCCGATCAACCATTCGACGATCACGCGCGACTACGATCAGACATACGACAACTGGCTTCCGTCGGCGATGCTCTCAGCCGACCTGACCGAACAGCTCGTGCTGCGCGTCGCTTACTACCAGACCTACGTCCGTCCACAGCCGCGCGACACGGCGCCGATCACTTCTGTCCAGGTGCCGCAGGATCTCGTTCCGCCGGTCGATCCGGTTTACACGATCGCGATCGGTGCCACCGACCTCAAGCCCTACACTTCTGAGTCGTACGATATGTCTCTTGAATGGTACAACCGTCCCGGCGGCCTGTTCGCCGTGGCGGCCTACCAGAAGAACGTAGACGACTATATCGGACCGATCACGGACCAGAACACGCTGTGCCCGGCGAACGGCATCATCAACGGAGTCGACTACGGTCTCGGCACGCTCTCAATCGTCGGCACCAACTGCTTCAGCTCGAATACCTTCATCGGCGCCGGAGGCGCTCCCGTGAATGCCCGCGTGACGGTCTCCGGCCAGACCAACCAGAGCCCGATCCGGGTCCGCGGCCTGGAACTCTCGGTCCAGCAGAACTTCGACTTCCTGCCGGGCTTCCTCAGCCACCTCGGCGGCGCCGCGAACTACTCGCGCGTCAGCATCAAAGGCAACGATGCGGCCGGCAACGCGATCACGTTGCCGAGCGTGTCGAAGAACAACCTGAACCTCATCGGCTACTACGAGACCAAGCGCTTCGGCGTCCGCGTCGTCTACAACCGCCGCGGCATATACGATCTCGCCGCCGGCAACAGCTTCGTCGGTGATGCGCGTCAGGTCAAAGAGCGCAGCCAGGTCGACGCTTCGGCCTCGGTCAACATCACCGACAACATCTCGTTCTCGGTCGATGCGTTCAATCTGACCGACGCCATGCGCGCCGAGTTCGAGAACGATCCGTCGCTGCCGCGTCGTCTCGACTACGACGGGCGGACCTATCAGGCCACCCTGCGGGCCAGCTTCTAAGGCCAGGGGATCGACCTTTCATGTAAGCAACGCTGGCAGCACTTGGGAGTGCCATACCACCAATGACGATATGAATCTCGAGATCCTTCAGCGCCAGCCATGAACTAGTCCACGACGAAGTCCCGCTAATGACTCGTGGGATTACGACTACTTCCCCGGGGCGGTCTAACCCTTGCGCATCGGGCGACGTCTGATATTCACGTGTGGCCACGCAGTCCTATGTTGGCCTCATAGCTACAATTTTCTGGGTTTGGGGAGGCGAAGCGGCGCGGCGCACGCTCCCTCGCAATGGGTCATTTTTCTGATCAGTGTCCGCATCCAGGTGCCACCCTTTGTGCCCGCCAGGCCGAGCCAACGATGGAAAAGCAGCCTGCCGAATGAACGCCGCACCATCGCCGAAAACCGTCGTTGCCACTCCGCTCGACAATCTGGTTCTCCGTGCCCTGCCTGAAGTGGAGCGTGCGCGCCTATTCCCGCATTTGAAACTCGTTCATATGCCGCTGGGCACGGTGCTGAGTGAATCCGGCGCAACTCTTCGTCACATCTACTTCCCGGCGAATTCCATTGTGTCGTTGCTGTATGTCATGCAAAACGGTGCTTCCGCAGAGATCGCTGTTGTAGGCAACGAGGGGGCCGTCGGCGTGTCTCTGTTCATGGGCGGTGAAACCACTCCCAGTCGCTCAATCGTGCAAAGTGCCGGTTATGGGTTCTGCCTGTCGAAGCACCGGCTCAAGGAGGAATTCGCCCGGCATGGAGAAATGCTCCATGTGCTGTTGCGCTATACACAATCTTTGATCACGCAGATGGCGCAAACCGCAGTCTGCAATCGACATCACTCGCTCGACCAACAGCTTTGCCGCTGGCTGCTGTTGTCGCTCGATCGCCTGAACGGAAATGAACTTAAGCTGACGCAAGAGCTCATCGCGAACATGCTAGGTGTGCGGCGAGAAAGCGTAACGGAGGCGGCAGGCAAGCTGCAGAACCGCGGCGCCATCCGCTATGCACGAGGCAAGATTACCGTGCTTGATCGGGGGCAGCTCGAGCGCTGTTCGTGCGAATGCTATGCGGTCGTGAAGAGGGAAACTGAGCGCTTACGGAGTTCACAGCAAGCTTCCTCCCACACCCACCCCACGTCAGGTTAGCTCCGCTGGATGAGCGGTAGATATCTGCTGAGAATCAACACGAAAAATTGGCGCGCCCGGAGAGATTCGAGCTCCCGACCACCTGGTTCGTAGTTCGAGGGCGTGAAAAGCTCGGGAGAATCCGACCACTGGTTGCCGTCGGCGACGCGCGTCAGGTCAAAGAGCGCAGCCAGGTCGACGCTTCAGCCTCGGTCAACATTACCGACAACATCTCGTTCTCGGTCGATGCGTTCAATCTGACCGACGCCATGCGCGCCGAGTTCGAGAACGATCCGTCGCTGCCGCGTCGACTCGACTACGACGGGAGGACCTATCAGGCCACCCTGCGAGCCAGCTTCTGAGGCGCGCCGCTCATCTCAGCGTTCCGTACGCGTCCTGCTGAAATTCCTGAAAGAGCGGGTGGCCGATCGCAGAGGCGAACTCGCGCTGGGTATGCAGAATCATCGTCAGATCCGCTGCGGGGTCGCTGATCCAGAAGCTGCCGTAGCCTCCATTCCAGCCAAACGAACCTGGCGCCGGTTGACCTGGAATGGGCTCCACCACGACTGACATGCCATAGCCCCAGCCTCGGCCGCCAAAGAGGATCTCTCTGCTACCGGCACGCTGCTGTGCGGTCAGGTGGTTAGTCGTCATTGCCTTGACCGAGCTGCGTGCAAGCAGAGCTCGTCCGCGATGCTGTCCACCGGCGAGTAACAAGCGCGCAAAGGCGAGGAAGTCATCCGCTGTCGACGCCAGTCCCGCATCGCCCTGCTCGAACCTGGGCGGCCGGCTCCACTTTCCGGTCGCCGGCACGTCGGAGATCACGAGTCGCTTCTCTTGTTCGCGATAGGCGGTCACCAGCCTGTCTACCTTGGCAGGCGGTACGAAGAACGCAGTGTCCTTCATCGCGAGCGGCCCGAAGATGCGTTCCTCGAAAAAGCGTGGCAATGGCTTGCCCGTCGCCCTCGCCACGAGGACGCCCTGAATGTTCGAGCCTGCCGTGTACAAGAAATCCGCGCCTGGTTGCGCGAGGAGCGGGAGCGCGCCGAGCTTCTGCAGCCACTCGTCGCCGTTCAACTGCAACCCAGGGTCCGGAGGACCGAATCCGACGTTGCCAAATTCGGCGACCGCTTTCTGGATCGGATAGCGTCCGGGCGGCCCGAGAATGATCCCGAGTCCGCAGCGAAAGGTCAGCAGATCCTCGACGGTGATCGGCCGTTTCGCCGGCACCGTATCATCGAGTTCGGCGTCGATCCGCCGCAACACCCGGCGGTTGGCGAGTTCGGGGAGCAACCGGTCGACCGGCTCATCTAGCTTCAGCTTGCCCTCCTCGACGAGCATCATGACCGCGGCTGCGGTGACCGCCTTGGTCATCGAGGCAATCCGGAAGATCGAGTCGCGGCGCATGTCTGCGCCATCGCCGAATGCCATCTTGCCGAGTACGAAAGTCTCGACATCGGGTCCGTGCGCGACGAGGCCGACCAGACCCGGCGCGAATCCGGCTTCAACCTGGCGCGCAAGGCGCGAGCGAAGTTGCTTCAAACCATCAGCGCCAAAGTGCCCGGTTGCTGCCCGGGAGAGGTCTGTCAGGAGCAGTGCTCCAAATGCAGCGCCGCCCGCGAGCACGGTGCGACGGTCGACGGGTTGAAGGACAGTTTGGCTTGGCATCTCGGATTCAACCTCCATCTTTGCACTCGTCCCGCATCACGCCGAATAGACCAATGCGATGACGCCCGACGGGAAGGATTTGGCGCTACCCAATTTCAGAGCTCTGCGTTCGATCACTTCGGAGAACATTGATACGCCGCGACCGACAATCGTGGGGCTGACCTTCAGCCAGTACTCGTCAGCAAGATTGGCAGCCACGAGCGAGCACAGAGTTCGCACGCCTTCGAATGCCACCAGGGCTCGACCTGAAGATTTCTTGAGTCGACGGATGTGCTCCACGCCGTCGCCGACTGCCACGCTCGAATTCTTCCATGCGCCAACGTCGAAGTTGCGATCGGTAGATAGCAGGAGTTTCGGCGTGTTGTTCAGCCAGGCCATCTTGCTATCGACAGCGGGCCAGTAGGCAGCCATGTCGAGGAACGTCTGGCGACCCACGACTAATGAGTGGCTTCATTGTTCTTCTGCTCCGATTGTCTGAGGCCGCATCTCCAAATCGGTCGCAGCATAGGCACGGAAGAGGACTAGCCGAAGAGCCAATTACGGTGGAATCGATTGGTCCAATTGTTCAGGGGACTCCAATGCCGCCGGGCCTAACTTCCCGCGGAAGATGCGGACGAAAGTCCAAATCGCTTCCGCGTCAGGTTCGGCTGCTTGACGGCGTGGGGGCATGGACGGACTCAGACATGCAGGGTTGGCCGGTAGATGAGTTCTTGGATGTTGCCGTCGAGCGTCCGGCTCTCGATCAACTCGAGGTCGAAGTCGGCCGCATCCTGGAAGATCGGTTCCTGTCCGGTCTGACCGGTGATCACGGGAAAGAGCGTCATCTGGACGCGGTCGACCAGACCAGCGGCCATCAGCGCCCGGTTCATCGATAGGCTGCCGTGGGAGCGCAACGGCACCTCGGACTCCTCCTTGAGCCGGGCGACGACGTCGACGGCGTCACCGCTCACGACGGTCGCGTTCGGCCAGTTGAGGGGGCCTTTCAGCGTCGTGGACACGACCGATGCCGGCAGACTTCTCATCCGAGTGACCCATGGGTCGTTCACGTCGGACTCCTTGGTGCTCGAAGCCAGCACCCGCGCGAATGCGCGGTACGTGTTGGCCCCGAAGACCATTCGCTGCTCCGTGCCGTACAAGGCTAGGCGGTGGTCGAGCAACTCGGGGCCTTGCTTACCCCAGTAGCCGCCCCAGTTGCCGTTGTGGGAGCCAAAGCCGTCGAGGCTGGTAAAGACGTCGAAAGTGTAGATAGCGGTCATGATGCTCTCCTCGAGTGCGGTTGTTCCGCAGGTGGCGAACAGGCTGCAAAATTCACCAGCAAAGCGCTGAGCACTGCGGCGTGCAGGAGCTGTGGGAACTTGCTGGAAAGGACAGACCACGTGCGGCCTAGCCCTCGCGCTTCATCCGCTCTCGGCGTGCTTCCTCAGCCTTGCTGGGCTTATCGAGCGCGGTGTCGCCGATCTTGATCTCGCCGGCGCGCTCGTAGTGGCCGATAAGGACGCCGGTGGACGAAACGCGCGAGCTCGTCAGCTTGAACGCATGCGGCGCCGAGCCGTCCGCGAACAATTTCTTGCCGCCGCCGAGAATGACCGGCACTGTGAAGATGCTCATCGCGTCGACCAGATCTTTGGCGAGCAGTGCATGCACGAGTTCGGTACTGCCCTGCGTGACGAGGTTAGGGCCGTCGTCTTGCTTCAGACGCTTCACGTCGGCGATGTCGTGGAGGAGCACCGAGCCCTGCCAGCTCGTATCGACCTCGCCTGAGCGCGAAACCGCATACTTCTTGATCTCGTTGAACCGTTTGGCGATGCCGCCATCTGCGCCGCCGTCGTCATAGTAGGGCCAGTACCCGGCGAAAATCTCGTAGGTCTTGCGGCCCAGCAGGAGGTCAAAATTCTTGAAGATGCGGTCGAGCTCTTCGCCGAACTCCTGATCGTAATAGGGCATCTCCCAGCCGCCGAACTTGAAGCCCCTGGTCGGATCCTCGGTTGGCCCGCCGGGCGCCTGCATGACGCCGTCCATGGAAACCATTGCACCGACGATGATCTTCCGCATGGGTCACTCTCCTTGTTTGGCCCCAGGTCATTGGCGACGGGATTTGCACGCGTTCGGCGTGAGTCGTGCCCAGCATAGGCACGGAAGAGGACTAGCCGAAGAGCCAATTACGGTGGAATCTATTGGTCCAATTGTTCAGGGGACTCAATGGACCTTCACGTCAACCTCGTCGATCGGAAGGACTTGAGCGGCGAAATCTATCGCCAGATTCGGCGCGCAATGGCTGAAGGGCTCCTTCGTCCGGGCGAGGTCCTTCCGCCAACCCGCCACTTGGCCCGCAGGCTCATGGTTTCGCGGACGACAGTCACCATCGCCTATGAGCGACTCGCTGCCGGAGGATTTGTGACGTCGCGTATCGGGGCCGGGACGTTCGTTAGCGACGACGCAGCGCGTCCCAGCGCTTTACATCGATTTCCTGCGGATGGCGTTCTTCGCGCGCGAACCGTCTGGGATTCCATCCGCCTGCCGACGACCTTCGACAGGCCTGCCCGCTATGACTTCCGCACCGGTTTGCCGAGCTTGGAGCTATTTCCACACCGGGCATGGCAACGTCTCGTCCGACATGCGCTGCGCCCGGGGCTCTTTGCGGCTGGCGTCTACCAGGAACCGGCGGGACATCGCGGGCTTCGAGAGGCGATAGCCCGGCACGTGGGAATGTCACGAGGCGTCTCGGCGGTGGCCGAGAACATCACGATCACGAATGGCGCTCAGCAGGCACTGGATATTCTGGCGCGCACGCTCCTGGCTCCAGGTGATCGAATCGCCGTCGAGGATCCGGGATATCAGCTCCCCAGGCGCTTGTTTGAGTCTCTCGGCCTCGAGACCGTGGGCGTCCGCGTCGACCGCGACGGGCTCGTTGTTGAAGCTATCCCCTCTGGCGTTCGAGCGGTGTATGTGACGCCCTCGCACCAATACCCGCTCGGCGTCACCATGTCGCTCGCACGCCGCCAGTCCCTCCTCTCCTGGGCGGAGAGAACCAACGCGGCAATTATCGAGGACGACTACGATGGCGAATTCCGCTTTGGCGGCCGCCCGGTCGATGCGCTGCAGGCGCTCGATTCCTCAGGTCGCGTTGTCTACGTAGGATCCTTCTCGAAAGTAATGCTCCCCACGTTGCGACTGGGGTTCCTCATTACGCCGCCGTCAATCAGCCGGGCTGCGCAGGCGGCCAAATACGTAACTGACTGGAATACTTCGTTGCTCACGCAGGTGGCGCTCGCGAGTTTCATTGAAGAAGGGGATTTTGCCAGGCACTTGCGGCGCGTCGGGGCGGCCTATCAAGAGCGCCACGACATCATCGCCGACTCCTTGCGCCGCGACTTCGCCGACCACTTGGAATTGCTTCCTTCCAACGCCGGCCTCCACCTGACGGCCCTCGCCAAAGGTGCGACGGCCCCGGAGATCATCGCCATCACCCAAAACGCAGCCAGGCGAGGCCTCGCCTTTCATCCATTGTCGATGTTCACGGTCGAGAACGCGCCGTTGGCTGGCGTAGCGCTCGGCTATGGCGCCATCGCGACAGACGATATCGAGGAAGGATTACGTCTGTTGCAGGTTTGCTTCTAGGAGAGGACTTGCTAGGCCACAAGAGTTCTCCGATGGACTCCTGGTTCACCGCCTTTGAGTATTCTGAGGGCCCGATACCTCCTTCGATTCAAACAGGAAGCGAGATGCGAAACGGAACTCTGCGCCTTCTGCTGACTGTCCAATTTGCCTTCTGGATTCCGATATCCGCGACGTCTCAGTCGTCGACGACGCAAGTCGCGGCTGCGCCAAGGCAAGACCTCGCCGAATTCGAGGGGCGCTATGAATACCGGGACGGGTTGACGCTCTTCATGGTGACGAGCGGCGAGCAGCTGATTGCGATCATCGACCAGTCGAAATATTTGCTGCGTGTTGCGGGTACCGACACTTTCCTGAATCCGGCTGGAGATTTGATCCCATTCGTCCGTGACGAGAACGGGCGCATCGTGGCGTTCAAAGAGTACGGCGACACGTTTGCGCGACTCTCGCTGAACGTCCCTGCATCCGCACGATTGCTTCTCGAGCCGCGAGCCAAAGGTCCGAAGGGAGCGCCTGCGGTCTATCGCTATGAGTCTCCTCCACGCCTTGCAGATGGGATTCGGGTTGGCAAGGCCAGCCCAACCACGCTTCCGCCCAAGGTGGCGGAGCAGCTCGTGAATGGCGTCATCGACAAGACCTATGCCGATGTCCATTCGATCCTCATCTATCACAAGGGCGCACTGCTGCTGGAGGAATACTTTTACGGCTTCGACCGGAACCGCCCGCATGAAATGCGCTCCTTCACCAAGAGTGTGATCTCGCTGCTCGCTGGCGCGGCCATCGATCGAGGATTGCTGCGTGCCAACGAACCGGTCCTTGCACGGCTGCCTTACTCGTCCTTCGGCAATCCAGACCCGCGGAAGGCCAAGGTAACGCTGACCCACTTGTTGAGTAATCAATCCGGATTCGACTGCAACGAATACGATCGCAGCTCGCTTGGTAACGAGGTGAACCTGTTCGAGACTCAGGATTGGGTCAAGACGTTCGTCGATCTGCCGATGGTGTCCGATCCAGGCACGGCCGCTCGCTACTGTTCGGGCGGGTTTTACACCGCTGGGAAAATTGTCGAACGCGCGTCCGGCAAGCCGTTGCCTGAGTTTGCGGACAAGGTGCTGTTCAGGCCCTTGGGCATCGAGCGATCCGATTGGAAATGGAACTTCGCGCTCGATCTCAGCCAGCGCAACGAATTCGGGCAGATCTTTCTCCGACCGCGCGACATGTTGAAGCTGGGAATTCTCATCCACGACCGCGGTAAGTGGAAGGACCGACGCGTCGTATCTGCGTCATGGATCGATGCGGCCGTTGCGCGTCAATCGCGCATCGACGAGAGCGACTACGGTCTGGGCATCTGGCACCGCTGGTACAACGTGCAGAGCCCCGCGGGCGACCGCCGAGTCGACACGATCATGCTTTCGGGCAACGGCGGCCAGAAGGTGTACGTCGTTCCATCGCTCGAGCTGATCGTGGTCTCGACAGGGACCGCCTTCTTCGTGGACTCACCGGTGAACGAAATGATGACGCAGGTTCTGCTGCCTGCGCTGATGAAGAACGAGCAGAACTAGTCGCAAGAGACAATTCAGCGACAACTACTGCGCATCCGGGATCTCCCGGTTGGAGAAGTACCCCGCCCAAAACGGATACTCGGTCGCAAGCCAATGGCACAGGGCGCGGTAGGCCTTGCTGTAGTAACCGGCGTCATAAGCGCTCGGCGTTACCCACCAGCTTATGTCCACGTCGTAGCGCAATAGCGCTTCGGTCAGCTCGGTACGGCCGCCCAATGGGTACAGATAGCAGCAACCCAGGTACGCACCAGTTGCGTCGCGCAAGACGTAGGTGAAGGAATCTTTTTCCCGGAATTCCAGTTCGTGCCAAACAAGATCGACGAAGTTAAATTCTGAGGTGACTGGCCCGGTAGGCCACGGCCCGCCTCGCGTCCGGCGAATCAAATCGAGGCTGGCGTTTATACCCCGTACATCATCTTCGAGGTCGGAGCGACTGATGGCCGTGGCCACGAGATCGTCGTAGATGAGATGAGCGGGAGGTGCGAAATCCGCTGGTAGGTTGAGCTTCTTTTTCAGGAGTCGGTAGTTCATGCGGACTCGACTCTGACACCTTCTTTTTCCCGTCCGCACTCCCACGACTGCCTGACGCAGAAATCGAACCGTTTGGCTGAGCGATGGGTAATCGCTGAGAACCGAAACGAAAAATTGGCGCGCCCGGACGGATTCGAACCGCCGACCACCTGGTTCGTAGTTGGAGGGGGTGAAAGGCTCCGGCAAAGCCAAGAGCGTAGATAGTTGATTTTGTTGAATCATTAATCTCGAGCTCACATGGCATCCGTTGCATTTGTCACGACTGAGCACTACGAAGCATGACTAGGTCCCGCAAATCTCCCGCAAGAACCTGGCTAATTTCTACGCAGAGCCACCTGGTAATTGGCCAGGTCGTCGGGACTGGCGGCTAGCTGTTCAAGTGAACACGGCCGCTGAGCCCGAACAGACTGCAGTGCAGCTGTAGCTACACCCCGGTTGGCGCATTGGGAAGATTCGAGATGGCGTGTGCCTCGGTTCCCATGTGGTACCGCTCGGTCTCCCAGGAAGCCCACAGCTCTCCGCGACCGGGATTCTCATTGGTGTTTACGGGAAAACGGTAAGTGTCCAAGAATAGCTGTTCAAGATACTTGGCCACACGGTTCTCGCACTCGAAGAAGCTTATCCAATACGGCTCATCCCAATGGAATCTTTCCTTCTTCTTCCTTCGATCCTCTGCCTTGCGTTTCTCCAGTGCCGCCATCGCTTCTGGATCGAAGCGCGCCGCTTGCTCTTCGAGCGAGTCACTCATGTGATCAAGCAGGCGCGTAAACGCAGCTCCCTTCCCCACATACATGCACTCGAGATTGTGGCGTTGATGAATATCGCAAAAGTCGTCATATCGCCAGATGTGGTAAACGCCCATACCGCCGCTCAGTCCTCGCACCAAATCTCTCAGCGTCAGCCCATCAAGCGCACTCATGACATTTCTTTGGATCATCGTGCAGAAAGAAGACTCGTTGACGATGAAGCCGGCTGATGCTTTCAACGCGAGCTCGGCGCTGATCAGATTGTCGAAGCGGGTGTAGGGCTCTACAGGGCAGCGGCACTCGCGATCAAGAAAATGAGGCATGGACTACCCTATGAAATGTCAAAGCGCTGGACGTTCATTCAGGGACTCTCGACCGAGCGGTTTGTTGATCGCTACTTCCAGTTCTTAGTTGCTCATGTCACCAAAAACTTCTGGCAAATGCCCGAGTGCCCGGCCACTCAAAGCCAAACTTGAATCAAGCAGCGGTGCTGGTCACCACTTCGTCTTGTGCAGGAAGTTGATGCGGCCCGGATGGTAGGTAATCTTCAACTTCTTCGTAATCGAAATCGCTGCTACGGTATGAGTCCACTTGCTGCTTCCTTGATAGGTCTCCTGCTCAGAGCGCCGCAAGACAACCAGAATCAGCAGCGTCTTGTTGTGTTTCGACAAAATCTCTCCTAGCGCCGAGGATTTGCCAAGTAGTCGCAGGCCGGGGTGCGGCCCTCGCTCTCTTTCCGATTCATTCCTACCCCAGGCCTGGGCGCGTAGAACAATTGACGAATCGCCTTGACTCCACACCCGTCCGAACGCATCAGCCGACTCAATCCCGAGCGACGTCGAATACAAACTCGCCAGAGAGGAGCGATGGTTTGCCTCGTCAACTCCCAATGGATCCAACTTGTCGAGCCTCGAATCTCCAGATGGATTCAGAACCCATGGCTCGTACCCTTCCTTGGTATTGCTTGAGTATTCCGGTTCTTCGCGGCTGCCGCTGAAGGTGGGTAACCAAGTCAAAACGGGCTCATCATCAAGCAACTTCTGGGCGAGACTCTGAGCATCCTTCGGATCAACTAACGCTGAAGAAATGCTGATCTTCACGCCATCAGCAGAATGCCAATCACCTTCAACTACGATTTCTTGCGAGTTCGTCCCGACTCCGACAAGCGACTTGATCACCTCTTCATCGCCGGTCAACTTCAAATGCTTTCTTCCTTGGAGCAGAAGGAAGCGCTGAGAATCAATCGGGATTCGATCAGTGCCATCCGATAACCAAAGACCATCCTTCCTGCTTAGCGTGTACCGCCGCAGCCAGTTTGCCCAAGGATCCGCTTCGCCTGAATCCCACCAGTCATTGGTGACCGGATAGTCCTTGAGCAATTTTGCGGCTGCGTAAAACAGTGAATGCCACCCAACGTATTGTCCGTATGAGTGGTACCTATCGCTCATCCCGTACGATTCGCGGCTGAATCGCGACTGTCGGCCTTTCGCGTCGTACATCGACTCTATGCTTGGATCCAGACCCTTCACGATGCTCGAGATCAGATCGGATACCTCCCAGGTGCCTTTGCCAAATACCTGACTCAGGTTATCGACATCCGATTTGTTGAAATCCATGTCCAGGTGGAACTCGAAATCCGGCTTCGGTGTTCCTTTCGGTCGCCCGTGATAAGCCCCACTACGACCCTTTGTTTTGGCCTCAAGCCGCGGATGAGGAGATTGATCAGCGGATCGCAATCTCTCTTCTTTGCCCGATTCGAGTGTAAGAGCCCCAGCATCCAAGCAGAAGAGCAATGCTTTTCGAGCGAAGTGCCGCAACAACACATGGGGCTCTGCAGCTTCGATAACGGCGCCGAACAGGGTGTCTCTGTAGCGTGCTACTTCAGTAGGATGCTCGAGAGCCAGTCTCGCGAGAGCAATGAAGAGCCACAGCCTCGCATGCAAATAGTAAAACACCAGCTCACGTGCTTGAAACGAACCTGCCGTCTTGGACGAGGAAACTGCGACAATCCGATCGATGACATCCCAACGATTGAGCCTGCCCAGGGTCCGAACTGCGTGAGCGGCACGCCACCTGTCTTCGGCGTGAGGTGAGCCGAGCTGTCGCCAGATCAATCCGCTGGCGACTATGCGCGTATCGTCTTCAGGATAAAGACCTGCTAGCCACTTCCCATCCGCCACCCCGTTGGCAAGCCCAGCCGACTCGCTGGCCAAGAGACGTTCCAACGCCAACTGCCCCATTCCGGCATCCGCCTTCGGTGCGATGGAGCAAGCCATTCCTAACCAGGCGGCGCCGCCAGCGACCGCGTCAGGCTGCGACAAGGCTTTGATCAGATTCAACACGAGGTCCGACTGGGATACACCCGTCAAATCGGACAGCTCCTTCACCTTGTAGCCGGAGAACCGGCCATCCTCCACGATCGCGTCTGCATGGAGGCCGAGCAACGAATCCGCTGTGCTTGCAAGGGCGGCGTCTATCGACGATGACGAGCTCGACCAAAGCCTCTTGCACTCTTCCAGCTCAGCAAACTTCCAGAACCAGTTCAGGTGCTCGGATGTAGCAACGATCTTGATGTACTGCCCGCGAGAGCTGAATTCGACCTTCTTGCGTACAGCGTCAAAGAAGCCGCCCCTCAGGTCCCACACATGTTCTAGTTCTGCCAGCTTCTTCAACGCCCGCGCGAGTGAAGACTCATCCGCAGGATTTGCCTCGCGAGATAGAAGTTTCAGAATCTTGCGATTCTCTCGATCCCGATCGTTCACGCGCGCGCCCGGAACAATGTCCCTTTCGTTTCCGTGAAAGTTCTGCTGCGCACTCTGCTTTGCGCGGATCTCGCCAAATTCCTTTTCGCCTGCCCGAAGGTACTTCGTTACCTCCGCCTCCTCTCCCAGTACCGACGCCGCGAGCGGAGCAAGCACCGCTACAGTCGAGTCACTCGAAATTCCTGGATTGTCATCAAGGTACTGATTTACTAGTTCTGCGACTATTTCCGTCCTGGTCGTCGCTCCCCGAGCTTGGAGCGCCGCAATGAACTCCTTGGTCCCAAATTCGTAGTATTCCGCTGGTTCCGCGAGGCGATTGAGGGCTAGCGCCAGGTCTGACTCCAGTTTTCCATCGCCGACCAGGAGAATCAGATACGGATATAGCGTGTAGTGCAGTCCAACTCGAGTACGGTCATCCCACCGACTCAGCTTTGCCAGCCCGCGCGCGCCCGACGCTTTCGACATTCCTCGCGCGTAAGCAATCCAGAAGAACTTTTCAGGTTCTTCACCCAAGTTCAGCTCTGCGATATTGCTCAGCGTGTGAAAGTGCTCTTCAGGCAGCTCGCCGCCCTTAAGCGTTGAAGCAAAGAGCAATAGGTCGTTCGTGAAAACGTAGTCGCCAGATCCAATGGCATCCATCTTCTCGAGTCCCGCGTGGAAGTACGTAGCCGCCTCATTCTGGCTGGCAGGCAAGATGGCGCGGGCAAGACTTGCGAAGTGCGAGGCCTTTTGAGCTACGTCGTTCTCCGTCTCGATCTGGCCACGCGCTTTGACAGCCTGCTCGCCCGCCAGCTCATGAAGGGGTTGCCTCTTCGCAAGGATGGCAACGAGTTGAATCAGCGTGGTTGTTGACGCGTTCTGACTGTGTAGCGTCTTCAGCAATCGCTCGACTGACGATTTGCTAAGTTCTGGGCGTACCCAAAGTACAAACAGCGCCATTTCCAATCCGAGCATTCGGAAGAGGTTGTCAAACTCGCTCTCTCGGTATGAGTCCTTGTGCTTTCTAGCGATCTCCCAGGCGTTGATCAGCTCGAGGAAGGCCACGTCAACCGCTCTCTTCGAGGCAACAAGCGTTTTCCCGAGCGCCTTGGTCATCGACAAGAACAGCGGAAGTTTCCTGACGAGGAAGCCTTCAGCATCGCGCTTCTCGTCATATGACATCGCTCTTGGATCTTTTGACGGCTCCTTGCCATCTCGATCCTTCGTTGGCGCTTCTTTTAGGAGCCTCCTTGCCTCTTCCGTGAAGTCACTGCTGCTCAAGCCTTGCTTGATTGTCGCCAGGACGAGCATCAGATCTTTGGGCAAAAGATCCGCTTCCTTGATGGCTTTGCCGTTGATCGCGCTTAGCAATGCCACACGGAAGGCAAATGGAAACAGGTCGCTTCTGAAAGCGTTGTCGCGAAAGAACCAAACCGTTGGTTGGCTGTATGGGATCCTGAGGCAAAGTTCTTTCGCCTCCTTCGACTGACCATTCAGCACCGCGCGAATGCAGCCTCTTCGAATACCGTCGGAAAGATCGTAAGTCCGTTCCTTGTGATAGAAGCTGCCCGAAGTGAAGTCCTTCTCGGTTCTGCAGGCCCGCACTAGCTTGGTGATCAGTGCCTTTTCAGAGCCCTTGCCAAGCTCGCCGAACGAAAGCGCAGCTGCAAGCGCCCCTGTCTCGCTCAATTCGTCCAGAAATGCGGAGACCTTTCGTCCGCTGGCTCTCTTTAAGCTGGCGGCTAGACGAAGGCAGTCAAATAGGTACTCACTCACCTCAAACGAGTACCAGGCGCGCCAACCCTCAAGCATCCGTTTCGCATCAACTACTCGCCCCCGGCAGACGAGGAAGAACGGAATCGCCGCTATATCTAGCCTCTCTGGCTTTACACGATTCGTCAGATCATTCTTGGGGTTGTAGCTGCGCCTGTGGTGATCGAGCCATTCACTAGCAGCTCTCGCGTGCCGATAAGCCTCACCCGAATCGCCTGACAGAGCGTTGGCGATGGCCAGTCTCGCGTGGCGTGCGCCAGGCCAAGACGTTCTCGTCTCGAAAAGCCTCCTCATTGAATCCGCATCATTCGCCGCAACGACCAGATCCGGATATTCGAGAATGTAGTTCGCGCCCCGCTCATCGACGGATGCCACGGTCGAGAGCTCAACCAAAAGACGAACTAGCTTATTGTAGTCCTGCTTGTTCGCCGCATATCTAACGGCGGCTTTGATCCGCGAGTAGCGGATATTGCGTTTTCCTACTGTGCTTTTGATCGTGCTTGGAATTCGGTCATCGAGAGCGAGTTTGAAAAGCTGATCACCATCATCCAACTGCTGGAGCAACGCCGGCAGCGCTCTGGCAGCGTAGACAGATGAGTCCTGACGCGACTGCAGATTCTCGGCGACCCTCTGAAGAGCTTTCTTGAGAGAAGAGTAGCGTTTGCGGACCAGCGTTTCGGTCGGCTCATCTCTAAACATCAGACCTTGGTTCGTTCTCTCGAGTAGCGGGTTCAAGTCAGAGGCGAAGCTTTCAATTTCATCGAGCTTCATACCGTGCGCATTCGCGTACTCATCGAGAGGTACCGGGGGCGGCAGCGTCGCAAGGCCTGCAAGGAACGCGTCTATGTCTGTCTGTTGATAGCCACGCTCAATCGCGATGCCTAGCGCGGCGGTGATCCTTTGCTGGATGAGGTCCTCAAGCTCGATCTTTTTCTCCACTTCGGATTTGTCGAGCAGGCCGCGATCACTCGTGACGAGATACTCGAGAACGCGTGCATTGCCACCGGATCTTGCTTGGGCGACCTGAATCTCGCCTGCCGAGACACCTTTGAGGCGCCCCTTCAGGTAGGTTTCAGTTTCTTGGAGGGTAAACGGACGAAGCGAAAAGTCCTCATAGCCAGTCAAGCTCTTCGGCTTTCTCTCCGGCCGGCAGGAGACGACCAACTTAACGCCATCGATGGGCTGATACCGCAAACTCGCCAAGAGAAGCGTTGGAAATGCCTCCTGTTGACGCTCATCTGCAAACAATTGGGCATTGTCGATCGCATCGATAAAGATCACAAGATTGCGTCCGGCAGCCTGCGTTTTCAGTGTTGCCACGCATTGCGTGAGACGACGACGGAAGGTCGTCAACAAAGCCTCGGTGTCCGTTGCACCGGGCAAAATCGGATCACAAAGGCCGCGAATGGCGAGCGTGTTTGCGATGTGAATGAGGCCCTTCTTCGGCAGGTGACGCGCGTCACTAGGTGAGCGATATGCGCCGCCGCCGAAGCAATCAAAGAAGACCGTCTCGCTTTCACCAGTTATGCGTGCGGCCAAGCTTTCCATGAACACAGTCTTTCCGACTCCACCTGTCGCATGCACGAGAAGTGGAGTTCTCAACGTTGGTATCAGCGCAATGGCAGCGCTCAGCTGATCTCGCTCGACAACCTTCTCCACCACTGGCAAGGCGGACTTGCACGGCAGCAGATCCTCGGCGTCTTCGATGCCCAGCTCAGCGAGCATGTCAGTACGCTTGATGAGGTTTTTGTAACTACCCGCGTGTCCCGCCTTCTCGCGGATGAAGTCCTTTACTTTCCCCAATCGCGACGAAGCGATGAGGTCATCGGTGGCACTCCAGTCGACGACCAGACGAGCCAAACTCCGTTTGCCTGCTGCCAAGCTGCCAGATGTCCCGTTCAAGGTGATCTTCCCGGCGAACTCGGCAAGCGCCTTACCTTTAAGCCCTGCAGCGTGGGAAAACTGCTTAGCTTGATTTTGAGCCGCGGCGCTTCCGGCAGCGCCGCTTTTCAACGAATCAATTGCGTCCTGAAATGGCGCAAAGATTGGCCTGTTGGTCACTAACTCGAAGTCGAGCTTTTGTCTGACCGTGTCAACCCCGTGCTTGCGTCGAATGCTGCGATAGCTCTCGGCGAACTTCGCGATCGTCTCCTTGACGTCTGTCACTCGCAGCTCAGCATCCCCCTTGGCGATGGAATACTTGAACTGCGAAATCGTGATCCGAGAAGCCCGATCGAAATCGGCTTCGCCGTAGTAAAGAGTTAGATCGGCAATCTCGACGGTGCTTGAAGATGCGTTAGCCTGGTCACGGGGCGACAAGCCTTCAATTGCAATCGCCGTAAGTCGATTGCCCGGCAGCAAGAGCTGCATAGCGCGGCGCGCCGTCCAGATCTCGTGGAACTCATGTCCGTCTCGAGAGGCCCTGACCTTATCCACCGGTTTCTTCTTTTTGGCCATTTGGGCCCCTCTAGGTCGGCACTTATTCTCCAAGGTGGGATTTCCTGCGAGTACCTTGGGCAACATTTCTTCATTAGCTGAATCTGCGTACGGCGCGAAGCAGTTAGGCGCGTCATTGCGGAACTAGCTCCCGAGCGACACGGCTGCGACGAAGCGCTTCCAAGCTTCGAAAAACCCCTCCGCGCTCTTGCGATTGCTAACCATGTATTCCTCGCGCAGCCCTTGCGTGCTGGAATACTCTAGCTTCCCGTATATCGCCGTTGGGATTCGGCGGTTGTCTTTGAATCTCATGTCCGGCGATCCACTCTTATTAACACGTAACCAAGTCCCCTCGCCACGCTGGGCATCACTAGGAATCTCGGTCCCGTCCTCGAGGAACTCGATGTGTGACATTTCCAGGTTCACCATCGAGTACTCGAGCAACGCAAACTTGTCGCGCGAGATGAAGTACACGATGAACGCTGGGAACAAATACAGATCCCCTCCATTCGCGTTCTGCATGTGCGGTACCTTCTGAAGCGCTTCGAGCAGGGGGCATGGTGCGACGTCAAACTTGACTAGGCGGCGTTCCACGGTGCGTGCCGCCGCGGACCGCTCACGCACTTGATTGACGGATCGTTCACCGATGGTGTCCCAAATGGCGCGAGACTGCGCCAGTGCCGTGAAGGCCAACGTTATCCGTTCATGTGCGCCGCTCACCCCGGGAGGGATGGCCATCACCGGCGCCAGACGCGCAAGCTCACCCTGCTCTTCCAGTTCTTGTTTTTGTGCGAGTAGCTCCGCCGCTTGAGTTCGCATCGATTCAAGCTTCTTTGGAAACCACTTCCTTAATAGAAAGCCCCGGTCCCAACGCGAAACCCGACCAGCCGTCGTCCCATACTTCGCTGCGACAGGCGCGAGCGCTTGCGCAATTTCTTCGCGTTCGGTGAATGACCGGCGCAATAACTCTTCGAATTCGGCCAGGCCGACAGTCGTCAGCGCATCGGATCCTGCACTGGCCACGTCTGTAAGCACGCTCGGGCTTTCAAGTTGTATTGGCGCAGGATCAGGAAGCTGCTGCGGCACCCCAAGTCGATGCTCAAACGACAATCCTGTGCCAGGGATGCGCGCCGTCGCGCGTGCCCTACGAGGGCCCGATGAGATGCGGAATGGACCGGCGCCTACTGATGTAGAAATGCCGCTGGGCGAGAGCGTCAATCGGACGCCCGGAATCGGTGAAAACGATTTCCGAAATCTCCACGCCATTCAGGACTCCTATGCCAGCTCTACAGGCGCCGGTCTCAATCTTTCAACACCGAATCACCGGTTACGCGGTAGATCCGGCGACAACCCTGACTTCACCACGGTCGTCGTGGCGCCGAAGGTCCCAAATCAAAGAGATTTATTAGCCAGTTTAGCTGCTCATAATCTGGCGGGAATTTGCGAGCCACTACATCGTCGCCCATCGCCTGGATGTTTTGCCGAATTCCACCCGTACGCATCGTCTCTGCCACGGCATCGATTCCTCTAACAGGCCATACGTCCTGGATGGCTGGGTTCGTCGATGCCGACTGCCAAGCGATTTGATCTGAAACGGGGAAGCTGACTGCCCAAATGCTAAGAACGCCATTTCGCTCGGCCACGGCGTACAGGTTCCACAAGGCCTCAGGTCGACGGAAGAAGACATACTGCCATCATTTCTTCGCTTTCTCTCTCCGTGCGATTCCCAAAATGGCGTTGCGTGCGTTGCCGTTGACTAGCTCGGCAAGGAACCTCGCAAATGGCTTGATATCTCCGCCCACACTCGCGCCCTCAAGGGCAGCCATGTAGTCCGCACGGCGCTCGAGCGGAATGATGGTCCATGGATAGCCGCCAGAGGCGAGCATGAGATTCATCAAGAACCGGCCAATTCGACCGTTCCCGTCCCTGTACGGATGGATGTACACAAACATAAAGTGCCCGAGCACGACGCGCACTGCCGCCTCATCTTCGCGCTCCAACAGGTCGAACAGAGCCGGCATGAGTTCACGCAACGCTTCGATGCTCGGCGGCGTGTGCATGGATCGCCGTATGTACACCGGAGCATTTCGGTATCCGGCTAGATCAGCGGCGCGAAGAATGCCTGCCGTGACGCTCGGTCCGAATAGTTCGCGATACCAGGTAGCGAGATCGCGATCAGCGACCCGCCCTGCATTCTCGCCGCCCAAGACCTTCTTGATGCTCTGTTCGACCGCTTGAAACGCCTGCCAATATCCGCGCGCCGCCAAGGCGTTGCGATGTTCCTCGTCGTCCTTGTTGGTGTCCGGGTCCCAGTTTCCGGCGCGTACCTTCTCGATGAGCGCTGCGCTGACCTTGTAGCCCTCAATGGACAGCGAGTTATAGGCGTCGTTGACGTAGATCTCTTCAACTTGCTTTAGATACGCAGCGGTATTCTTGGGGCGACCTGGCGCTGCCGGAAAGATGGCGAGCACGTCTTCGCGCATCCGCGACCAGTCCATGCGCATGCGATTGACGTAAGGAGAAGTGTCGCGGGCGCCGAAAGCGATGAGAGAGTGATCCTCGAACGGATCGCTTTCGCTCACTGTGTATCCGGCCGCCTGCATCGCGCCGACGATGTCGTCGGCGATACGGTCGCGACCAATGTTTCTGAAGGCGGCCGCCATCCGGCCGGCGACAGTGCTGCGTCCTCCATCGAGCAACCGGCTGAGGAGGTCGGACGCGTCTTGAACCATGGCGAGCGCGGCGCGCATCTCGGTCGGCCGTGAGGCAAATTGCGCCGACGAACAGGACAGCAATGCGGCGGATAACTTGTAAAGTCCGACGCCGTCTTTGACTTCCCGATCCGCGGCGGGAGGCAAATCGAGGCGGACATCGAATATCGACGTCCCGTGAATGAACTCGGTGGGCTTGTTGTTTCCGCGCGGTGAGCGCACGAGCAACTGTCGTGGCACGGTCCAATTGCCGGTATGCAGGCTGATGGATTGCTCCGGACTGACGCACCAGTCCTCGTCGAAACGGGAGTCGAGGTAGGACGAGCAGAAGGACCAGAACGACGCGTACCAAGAGGTGCTCTCGCCTGCTGGCTCGTCCGGCCGGCACGGTATGTACCAGCCCCTTATCACCTCTTTGATGAATCCGGCTTTGATCAGACGTTCGCGGTGCGTTCGGCTCATGTCGCTGGCGCGAAGCGCAACGCGTCCCGCGTCCTGAAGTTCTTTCAGGACGGCAAGGGAAGCGGCCAATTTGTCGGCGGGCGTCGCCATGGGCGGTTGCTGAATCTAGGGTTTGGCGTTGTGCGGTTTCTAGGTTTTAGTGTTGTATTGTTTCTAGGTTTAGGCGTCAAGTCGTTTCTAGGTTTTGTGCCAAATCGCGCCACACGGCGCCCGATTGGCCGAATTGGTGCCGCCCGCGCAGACGCCTGTAACTCAGGGCGCCCTAAGCGCGTCGACTATTGTGGATCGGATGGACCTGATTGCCGGGAACAGCCCGCCCAGGATGCCGATGCTCCCGGCCAAGGCAATCGCCAGGAGCACCAATGGCGGCGACACACTGAGCGTGTAAACGATCTGCGTATCCCACAAGGAGCCACCGAGCGTGTTGATGGCCTGTCCATTGAATGCTGCGTAGGCCATGGCGATGCCCACGAAAGCTCCCACGAGAGACAGCAAGACCGCCTCGAGCACAATCGCGCTGACGATAGCCACCGGCGAAAAACCCAGCGCCCGCAAAGTTGCAATCTCGTTCTGACGCGACGCCATTGCCGAGTACATGGTGTTGAGCGCACCGAACAGCGCGCCAATTCCCATGATGCAGCCGATCAGATACGCGACGGACTTGAGCCAGCGGTGGATGGAACCGGAAACCAATTCCAGGTAGTCAGGCTCACGCATCACCGAGACCTTCAGCGATGGGTCGCGTTTGAGAGCTTGACCGAACATCGCGAACGAAGACTCGGAGGCCAGAAGGGCGGTCGTGCTGTTGTACGCGCCAAGCTGGTACGCCGTCATCACAGTGGTGGCGTCCGCGATGGCCTCGGACTCGCGCACGCTGTCACCGGCGGTAAACGTGCCGACGATGGTCCAGTCACCATCGTGCAGGCGGATCACCTTTCCCAGCTCCAGGCCGCGGAATTGCTGTTGTGCCGCCTGACCAATGATGAGTTCATGCAGGCCGGGACGGAACATCCTGCCCGCCACCAGTCGCAGTTCTGGACGCACCAGCATCAACTGCTCGTCAGATCCTCGCAGGGTGATGTAAGCATCTGACCCATTGCGCCGGATCACAGGCGCGACCAGCACCACCTCCGCGGACGCGATGGCTTTGCCCGCGCTATCCCGTTTGATTCCCGGCGCGGCCTGGATGAGGTCCGCGTTTTCGCGTGACAGCGAACTCGAGCCTTCGGTATCCATGCCATTGGTGATCACCAGCACCCGGTCTGGCCGCGCGTCCGCCTGGATAGTCCGCTCGAAGCCCGTGGCCATCGCGAGCACCGAGAGCAACACTGCCACCACGCAGGCCGAGCCGATGACGATGACCGCCGAATTGCCTCGGCGATACGGAATATTGCGCACTCCCACCGCCGTAAGGGCCAGTATCTGCCGCGCGATGTTCATGAGATCCGGGCAGACAAGGCGCCAGCCACCGGCAGCCGATAAGCTTGCCAGCAGGGGATTGCGGCGCTTGCGATCGCCAATGCCAGCGCCAGCGTCATGCCGCGCAGGTACACGGCACCCGTCACGTGAACCGCCGAGTGAATTTCGCGTGCCAGCGGGGTCAGCAATGACGCTAGCCCAAGACCTACCCCCGCAGCTAGAAGATAAACACTCAGCGACTCGGTGAGCGCCAGCCGCAGGCACGCGCCGCCGCTGAAACCCAGGGCCTTGAGCACGCCGAATTCCGAGATCCTCTCCTGGAAAGACTGGCGCGTGATGTTAGCTGTGAGGAACAGGATCATGAACAACACGGCGCCCAGCACGGCGTTGGTGAAGAAGCCGATGTCGCCCATTTGCTTGCTCTCGGCCTCGGCGCGATCCTGGTCCGATCGGGTGCGGGTCTGGTGCGACGAGTTCGTGAATAGCGTGTCGATGGCGGTCGCGGTGGCGATGGACCGTTCCGGGTCGGCGATGCGCACGAAAAAGCGATCCACCGTGCCGCGATTGGTGATGCGCGCATCGTCGAGATACGAGTAGTCGATGAGAGTGAAGAAGGCATTGTCGGGGTTGATCAAGGCCTCGAAAACTCCAACGATCTCGAAGCTCCAATCGCCGCTCCCGTCGGCCTTGAGCTCTCGTGATCGCAACGTGAGCTGGTCGCCGACCTTCCAGCCAAACTGTTTGATCATCGCGGGGGTGACCAGCATGCCGTTGCGCGTTCGCTCCATGGCCTGCAGCGCCGACTCGTCCACGCGGAACTGGCGACGCAATTTGAACCAGGCGCGGGGCAGCGTCGCTATCGCGGCGATGGTGTATGGCGTTCGATAGTCGCCCATGAAATATGAGCGTGGCGCTACATCGGCAACGCCTGGCACCTTCCGGATCTGTTCCATCATGGCGATAGGCATAGGTGGGCTGCCACGCAGCCGAGGGTCCGTGGTAAGCACATCCCGGCGCGCCTTGGCGATTGACTCCGCGAAGCCGGCATTCACCCCCTGCAGCAGGCCGATGAGGAGGAAGGCCATCGCAATGGACAGCGCCGTGAGCACGGTCCGCACGGGCTTGCGCCACAGGTTGGCCCAGGCGAGCGTGAAGGAGTTCATGTCTGCGGAGGCATATAGCACAACGCGTACCGCCCGTGCCGGAAAGCGCTCGAGACTAGTAAGTCTGATGTTTCTGATCAAACTACGGCTTCACACTTGCAGCCGGGTATGGAGATCCGCGGCCCTACGCATCTGCTTCTGAATGCCCGACGCTCCAACTTCGCAGGTTCGCCTTGAGCAGCGCTTTAGTGTTCTCGCGCAACGCTTCGCAGATCCTGAGCATTGCCCGGAACTCCTCGCGCACTGAGCCGGGAAACCCGCCTCCCTCATTCGCGACCTTGGCAATCTGGTTGATGTTACGGCCAATGGCTGCCAGCTCCGCGATGCTTCGCTTGAGCGCGAGCAACTCGTCCTTCGGCAAAGGAGTGAGCGATCGCAGATGTGCTCGCACCAGGACGGAGACATAGGTCGCCGCCGGCATCGCTCGAGCCGCGGCGCGATCACGCAGTAAAACGTGATCGCTGGGCTGCAGGCGAACAGTCAGTCGCGCCTGGCGAAGCCCTCCCTCGCCCCGTCTGGGCTCTGAGAGCACTTCATCGCCCACGCCACGGAGCATGACTCCGAGCAACTGCTTGACGACCCCGGATTCGGTCCGGCCTTCACGCTGCGCAAGCGCGCGAAGCCGTAGCTTCGTCTCCTGAGTCACGCGCAAGTGAATGAACGCCGATGCCGCCATGCGTGTGATCGTGAGACAAGAGCCGCCGCGAGGCTATCCTGCGTTTCACTCCAGGCGAGATCGTCAAAGCCCAGGAACTGCTAGCTAAGCGAATCGACGAGATTCGTTCGGCGCAGCTCTACGGCGCGAGACCCGATCGCACGTTTCGTGCAGCAGCAACCAAGTTCCTGAACGAGAACCAGCACAAGAGGAGTATCGACGACGATGCGCTGCACTTGTCCCAACTCGATCCCTTCATCGGGAACCTGTTTCTCAAGCAAGTGCATCTGGACAGCCTGCAGCCTTTCATCGCCAGCCGGCGAGCGGATGGCGTCAAGACGACGACGATCAACCTGGCGCTTGGCACGGTGAGGCGAATCTTGAATCTGGCGGCATCAGAGTGGCGGGACGAGCGCGGCATGACCTGGCTGGAACACGCAGCGAAGATCAAGCTGCTCCCAGTCAAAGACAAGCGTGCGCCCTATCCGCTTTCGCGCGAGGAACAGGCATCTCTATTCCAAGAGCTGCCCGACTACCTCGCACGGATGTCACTCTTCAAGGTCAACACCGACCTTCGCGAGCAGGAAGTCTGCGGGTTGAAGTGGGCCGACGAGATCGAGGGTCCGGAACTCAACACCTCGGTGTTCATCATCGAAGGCGACAAGGTGAAGAACGGTCAGGACCGCCTGGTCGTTCTGAATCGCGTCGCACGTTCGGTCATCGACAGTGTCCGAGGTCAGCATCCGGAACACGTCTTCGTTCGGCTTCCGAAGCCGAAGAAGTCGGAGGTCGGAAATCCGCTCGTGGCACGGAAAGGCTTTCCACTAACGGGCATGAACACGACCGCGTGGCAAAACGCTCGTGTTCGCGCCGCGGACAAGTGGAAGGTGCGAACGGGAGTCGAGGCAGCCGACGGGTTTCGCAGAGTGCGGGTCCACGATCTGAAGCACACGTTCGGCCGGCGTCTTCGCGCGGCCGGAGTGTCCTTCGAAGATCGCCAGGACCTGCTCGGCCACAAGAGCAGTCGAATCACGACGCACTACTCCTCAGCCGAGCTCACGAGCCTGATAGCTGCGGCGGAGAAGGTCTGCGACAGCGAGTCCCACAATTCCCCCGCAACCACTTGGTTACGGCGACGAGTGGGAGAAGTGAACCGCGGCAAGACGTTGTCGCGGTAAGAGAAATTGGCGCGCCCGGAGAGATTCGAACTCCCGACCACCTGGTTCGTAGCCAGGTACTCTATCCAGCTGAGCTACGGGCGCGTGGCTCAAATTTAAGGGGCGCGATCATAGCAGAATGGGTTTCTGACCCACGAACAAAGATAACCCTTTTCGCCTCAATGACTTGCATTCCTACCGGCCAGCCGGGATTGGCTCCCCGACAGCACTCCTCGCCCATCGCCCGCCCGCGGTCGCAGTCCAGGCACCCCATTTCCGCCATCCGCTCCTCGACCATTCCGATGGCCGCGGGCTCGTCCGGGTAGTTAGATTTCTGTTTGTTAGTGTGGGCTTCATCCGTCACCGTAGTCAGACGGCTCCTACACGTGTATTTTGCAGCGGATGTTTAACATCGCAGCTCGTTTCAACTTCGGGGATCGGCGATGGCTCACGTATTCATGTCCAATGTTTTGAAGAAGAACACCAACGAATTGCAGTCTGCCTGGGCCAAGGAGCTGGCCACCGCCATGCCAACGGGCAAGGGCCGGATCTCCGCCAGGGAAGTCGAGCAGCAGACGACGGAATTCCTGAACCTGCTGTCGGCCGCGATTGGACACGCCAGGAACGGCGACATCTCCGGCACCGAATTCAAACCCATACGCGAATTCCTCGAGGGGCTCTCCCGCTCGCGCGTTCAGCAGGGCTTCACCTCGGACGAAACGGCGACCTTCATCTTCTCGGTCAAGAAGCCGCTGTTCCAGGCGATTCGCGTCGAAGCCGGCAAGAACGCCGATGTGCTGGCCGATGAAATCTGGCTGGTCACGCAATTGCTCGACTCGCTCGGGTTGCACACGATCAAGACTTACCAGAAGGCGCGCGAAGAAATCATCAACCGGCAGCAGCGCGAAATGCTCGAGCTGTCGACACCGGTCGTGAAACTCTGGGACGGTATCCTGGCGCTGCCGATGATCGGCACGCTCGATTCCGCGCGCACGCAGGTGGTGATGGAATCGCTGCTGCAGCGCGTGGTGGAGACGGGTTCGCAGATCGTGATCCTCGACATCACGGGCGTGCCCACCGTGGACACCCTGGTCGCGCAGCACTTGCTCAAGACGGTGACGGCACTGCGCCTCATGGGCGCCGATTGCATCATCAGCGGCGTGCGACCGCAGATCGCGCAGACGATCGTGCACCTCGGTGTCGATCTGCAGGGCGTCACGACGAAAGCAAACCTCGCGGACGCGTTGAAGCTGGCGCTGAAGCGCACCGGCAGCACGCTCCAAGCCTGATCTGCGCCCATGGAACGCATACCCATTCTGCGGATGGGCGAGTTCTTGCTCGTCACCATCCAGGTCGACATGCAGGATCAGCTGGCGCTGAAGCTGCAGGATGACCTTTCCAACACGATCCTCAAGAGAACCACGCGCGGCGTGCTGATCGACATCTCCGCGCTCGAGATGGTCGATTCGTTCATCGGTCGCATGGTCTCGGACATTTCCGGCATCGCGAAGATTCTCGGCGCGGAGACGGTGCTGGTCGGCATGCAGCCAGCGGTGGCCATCACGCTGGTGGAGCTCGGGCTGTCGTTGCCAGGCGTTGCAACCGCGCTCGACATGGAGCGGGGCATGGCGCTACTGCGTCGGATGATCGACGGAGCACTGGAAGCCCATGACACAGTTGTCGGGTGAAGCGCCGCTGCGCTCGGAACATGACGTCGTGCTCGCGCGGCAGCTGGTCCGAAGACTCACGCTGGAGCTCGGCTTCTCACTGGTCGACCAGACCAAGATGGTCACGGCCACGAGCGAATTGGCGCGCAATGCCTACACCTATGGCCGCGGCGGCACCCTGCACTGGGAATTCGTGGAGCGTGAAATGCGCCGAGGGCTAAAACTCCTGTTCGCCGACGAAGGTCCGGGAATTCCAAACATGGACCTGGCGATGACGGACGGGTGGACTTCGGGACACGGTCTCGGCATGGGCCTGACGGGTTCAAAACGCCTGGTCAATGAATTCGAGATCGACAGCAAGGTCGGCGGTGGTACTCGCGTAACCATCGTGCGCTGGAAATAGTTGGCGGGACATACGCATTGGACACTTTGGTGAAATATCGCGGATACAGTGCTCAGCAGCGGCACGTCATCGACGACGACAGCAAGGTCGGCGAGGCGCGCCGGGCCGCACAGACCCTCGCGAACTTGGACTTCGATGCGGAGTTGAGCGGACGCGTCACCATCGCCGCTACCGAGCTCGCCAACAACCTCATGCGTCATGCGGGCGGCGGTGAGCTGCTGCTCCAGCTGCTCGGCGACGAAGATTCGCCCACGCTCGAGTTGTTAGCCATCGATCGCGGTCCGGGCATGGCCAGTGTCGAGCGCTGCATGTCCGACGGCTACTCGACCGGCGGCACCACGGGTACCGGGCTCGGTGCAGTGCGGCGTCTGGCGAACGAATTCGACATCCACTCCGCGCCGGGCGCAGGCACGATCGTGATGGCACGGTTCGGCGTCACGCCCGCCGCTCGCTACGGCGCCGTGAGTGTCCCGCTGGCGGGCGAAGTCGAGTGCGGCGATGCGTGGTGCATCATCGAAGGGCCCGATGCCACTGGGGTCATCGTGGTCGACGGACTTGGCCATGGCAGTTTTGCTGCGGAGGCGGCACAAGAAGGGATCGACGCATTCATGGTCGATCCATTCGCTCAGCCACAGGACACTCTGCTGCGCGCAACGACAGCGATGTCCAAGACGCGCGGCGGCGCCGGGGCCTGCGCGCGGATCGCGCGTGACGGCACGATGTCGTACGCGGGCATCGGCAATATCGCGGGCAATCTCGTCTGCGCTGAACGCTCGCAGGGACTGACTTCGCACAACGGCACGCTCGGCATGCCGCTGCGCCGCATCCAGCAACTCGAGTACCAGCGCGCGCCCGGTAGTTTGCTGGTCATGCACTCGGACGGCCTGTCGGCGCGCTGGACCTTCAAGGATCGGCCGGAAATCCTGACGCACCACCCCGCCATCATCGCGGCACTGTTGTACCGCGAGCACGGCCGCAGCCGTGACGATGCCACCGTGGTGGTGCTGGCGTGAATACTCAAGAAGTGACGGCGGAGCTCGCGGCGCGCGAGGCCACCATCGTGTCGCTGCGCGAGGAGCTGGACGAAACCAACAAGGGCGTCGTGGCACTGTATGCCGAGCTCGACGACAAGGCGGCTGAGCTGCGCGAAGCCACCGAGCTCAAGAGCCGGTTTCTGAACTACATGAGCCATGAGTTCCGCACGCCGCTCACGTCGATGACCAGCATCACCGGCATCCTGTTGTCACGTCTCGACGGGCCGTTGACGGTCGAGCAGCAGAAGCAGCTGGAATTCATTCGCGGCTCGGTGCGCGAGCTCACGGAGATGGTCAACGACCTGCTCGACCTGGCCAAGGTCGAGGCCGGCCGCATCACCATATCGCCCGAATGGTTCGAGATGGTCGATCTGTTTGCCGCGCTGCGCGGCATGTTCAAGCCGATCGTCGCGACGAGCTCGATCTCGCTGGTGTTCGACGAGCCCGAGGGTGAGATCAAGCTGTACACCGACGACAAGAAGGTCTCGCAGATCCTGCGCAACTTCATTTCCAACGCGCTCAAATTCACACCCGTGGGCGAAGTGCGCGTCACCGCCACCGTGCTGCCGGGCGACCTGGTCGAATTCGCCGTGATCGACACCGGCATCGGCATCGCGCCGGAACACCTGGCGCAACTGTTTTCGGACTTCGTGCAGCTGGACGTGCGGTTGCAGAAACGACTGCGCGGTTCCGGGCTGGGTCTTTCGCTCGCGCGCAAGTTCGCGGAACTGCTCGGCGGCAAGGTGGCGGTCGAAAGCGAGCTTGGCAGGGGTTCGCGTTTCTCGGTGACCCTGCCGATGCGGCTCGCCCCAGGCGAAACTGCCGCGGTATCCGCATGATCACCGCAGTCCACACCTCTCTCTTGCCGCGCAAGATCGTCGTGGTCGATGACAATCCGGCGTCGCTGTATTCGACGTCCCGCATTCTGCGTTCGGCCGGGTTCGAGGTGATCGAGGCTTCGACCGGCACCGCGGCGCTGGCGGCTGCGGACCAGGACACCGATCTCATCGTGCTCGACATCAACCTGCCGGACATCGACGGCCTGGAAGTGTGCCGCCGCCTGCGCGCTCGCAGCAATACGGCCTATCTACCCATCGTACACCTGACGGCCACTTTCATCGGCAGCGAAGACTATACGCACGGCCTCTCGGCGGGCGGCGACAGCTACCTGACGCACCCGGTGGACCCGCCGGTGTTGATCGCCACCGTGCGCGCGCTGCTGTTCGCGCGCCAGGCGGACGTGACCCGGCGCAGCACCGATGCGCGCTTTCGCGCCGTGTTCGAGCTCGCCTCGAGCGGCATCGCCCTGTTCGATTCGGATCTCATCTTCCAGGACGTGAATCCGGAGTTCTGCCGGCTCGCGGGCCGTGAGCGCGGCGAGATCATCGGCAAGAGCTGTATGAACCTGATCGCGCCGGGCCATGAAGAGCTGTGCTTTCAGCTGCAGAAGGCACTGGTGAATGGCGGACGCTGGGAAGGGACCATGCCGGTGGCGCGTCCCGACGGCAGTGTCGCCGAGGTCGAATGGCGTATCGCCGCCGATAACAGTCACGGCGCGCGCATCGCCATCGCGACCAACGTCACCGAGCGCGAGCGGTTGCTGGCCAGCGAGCGCGCGGCGCGCACCGAGGCCGAGCGCAGCAATCGCCTCAAGGACGAATTCCTCGCGACGCTGTCGCACGAGCTGCGCAATCCATTGAACGCGATGCTCGGCTGGGCGAGCGTGCTCAAGCGCAAGAACGTGACGCCCGCGATGCTCGCGCAGGGCCTCGACGCGATCGAACGCAATTCGCGCGTGCAGAGCCACCTCATCGAAGACCTGCTCGATTTCGCCGGCATCCGTTTCGGCAAGATGCGCATCGACCTCGACGCCGTTCAACCCGCGTTGTCGGTGGAATCCGCGGTGGAAGTCGTCGGCACACAGGCCCAGCACAAGGGTGTACGGATTCAGGTCGACATCGCCGATCGCGAGGCCTACGTTTTTGCGGACGATTCGCGCCTGCAGCAGGTAGTCTGGAACCTGCTCAGCAATGCGATCAAGTTCACGCCGGCGGGCGGCGCCATCGATGTGCGGGCGCGCGTCGCGGGCGATCAGTACGAAATCGCCGTGAGCGACACCGGGCGCGGCATCAACCCGGAGTTCCTGCCGCTGATCTTCGAGCGCTTCAGCCAGCAGGAATCGGGCACCGGCAAGAGCTTCGCGGGCCTGGGGATTGGCCTGACCATCGTCAAGCACTTGGTCGATATCCAGCAGGGGACGATCGACGTGCAGAGCGAGGGAATCGGCAAGGGCGCCACGTTCCGCGTGCGCCTGCCGCTCACCGACAAACGCCCGAGCGAGACCGCCGCGGATCGAACTTCGCAGCTCAAGCGCGTGAAGGTGCTGGTCGTGGAAGACGATGCGGATGCGCGCGCGCTGATTGCGCGCGTTCTCTCCGACGTGGGTGCGCACGTCAGCGACGTGCCGGACGCGGATGCGGCGATGCTGCACATCAGGAACAGCGTGCCGGACGTGCTGATCAGCGACATCGGCATGGCGCGCCTCGACGGTTACCAGATGCTGCGCAATCTGCGCGCCGCGGGTTTCGATGCCGAACGGCTGCCCGCCATCGCGCTGACGGCGTTCTCGCGCCTGCAGGATCGCGGCGATGCGCTCGAGGCCGGATTCCAGGCGCACCTGGCGAAGCCGGTGCGCGCGGAAGCGCTGATCAGCGCAGTAGCGAACCTGATCCGCAAGAAATAGAGGGGACATTCCTGGTTTTCACTATCGGACGGCGGCGCTTCGCCGACGTTTCCGTCGTGGCCGTCAGGCCTGGGAATGATGTCCCCTCTAGTTAGCCGGGAATCTCACGGTGAAGACCGTCTCTTCTGTATTCGAAGTCACATCGATCGAGCCGCCATGTGCGCGGGCGATCTCCGAGGCGATGTAGAGGCCCAACCCCAGGCCCTGCTGGCCGGCCTTTACTTCACCACGCGCATACGGCTGGAACAGGCGCGACATCGATTCCGGCGGAATCGGCTCACCCTGGTTCCACACCGATAGTTCTAAGTGGCCCTCTGCGACGCTGGTCTTCACACGCACCGGCGTGCCCGCTGTGCTGTAGGTCAGTGCGTTGGCAACCAGGTTGGAAAGCAATTGCGCGATACGCGCGCGATCGCACTTGACGCACTCCGCATCCGTGAATTCGGTTTCGATGACGCGCTCGGGAAATGCGGCGCGCAACTCCGCGACCACCTGATCGAGGACCGGCGTCAGCGCTTCTGTCGAAGTCGACAGCGCGAGCCCGCCCCCCAGGCGTCCGCGCGCGAAATCGAGTACGTCGTCGATGAGGTGCGCCATGCGCCGCACGCTTCGCTGCATCATCGCGACCATCTTTTTCGCGGGTTCGTCGAGCTTCGATCGCTCGAGCACCGCGGCGGCGCCCGCGATGCTGTTGAGGGGATTGCGCAGGTCGTGTCCCAACACCGCGATGAACTGCTCGCGCAGATGCGCGGTCTCGCGTTCATCGAGCAGCGCGTCCTCACTCAACTTGATGCGACGGTCGGCGTCGAGATGGAACGCAATGAGCTCGGCGAACAGCTTGAACGTGCCGATGATTTCCGGCGTGTTGATGCGCGCCGGCCGCGGATCGATCGCGCACAGCGTGCCAAAGAATTCCCCATCCGGAAGCACGATCGGCATGGAGATGTAACTCTGGATGCCGTACTTCGCAGGCGTGTGGTGATTGCAGAACTGCGGATCTTTCGAAGCGTCATCGATGACCACGGCCTTGCCGCTCGCGCGAATCTCGTCGCAGATCGTGGTCTTCACCTCGAGCTCATCGCCGGGTTTCACACCGAACCCGATGTCGTCCCGCACGCTGCACGCAATCCATCGGGATTCCGTGACGCGCGCAACCGCGGCGAATCCCATGCCGGTCGTGCGGCACACGACGTCGAGGATCAAGGGCATCGACAGTATTTTCTGAACGGCAGCGATGTCGTCCTGAAAAGCCGGCTCTGGCGGCGTTGGTGACACGGAATCCTTGGGGTCGTTCGCGGGACGCGATCATACGGGCGTATTTGCGCAAACCAAGGCTTATGCCCTGCGCCAGCCCTGTCGGCCGTTTGTGGCAAAACTTTCAATGGTCAGAGGGGACATTCCTGGTTTGTTGGAAATAAAACGACAAACAAGATGGAAACCAGGAATGTCCCCTCTAGATCTTCCTGAACGAAAGTGTCTCCCAGACGGCGACAATCACCAGAATGAGCGTCGTCGCTAAACCAAGCGCCAGCGGGGTCACATGCTCGAATGACGGCGAGATCATCGCGACGATCGCCAATAGCCCGAGGCCAACTAGATGCGACAGCGGGTAGTACTTCGCGCTGGCCCGTTTGAAATAGATATTCCCCGCCAGGTACAGCGCGGGCCCCCCTAACAAAGCGGCCGTGGCCCCGGGTGTCAGATGACCGATGGGATGCGCAATCGTGATCTCATCAGCGACCGCGCACACCACGATGCCGGCGATGATCGGAATGTGAAAATACGTGTACACGTTGCGTGCCACGCGACCGGGATCGGCAGCGCCCGCGAACTCCCGGCTGCCGCGCTCCGCGCCGATGTTGAAGTAGATCCACCACATCGCAACGCTGCCCACGAACGCCACGAGGAATGCGCAGGTCGCGGAGGCCGTCGCGGGCAACGACGCGGCGGTGGCCCCGGTCACGAGAATCGATTCGCCCAGCGCGATGATGACGAACAACGCGCAACGCTCTGCCATGTGAGCGCCGTCGACCTTCCAATCCGAGGTGCTCGATCGCCCGAGGCCCGGCACGTAGAAATACGCCACGGGACCCAGGTACTCGATCGCGAGTGCGACCAGCCACAGCAGCACGCGCCGCTCACCGGCAGCGCAGCCGCCGGCGATCCAGAACACGGCCGAGACGATGAGCCAGACGATGGCGCGGCGCATGTTCGTGAAATTCGCTGGATCGCGCCGGTGCAAGGCGTGCAGCAGGAATGCGGTTCGCACCACCTGCATGAATGAATACGCGGCCGCGAACAACAATCCCTCGTGGCCAAAGGCGTTCGGTGTGGATGCCGACAGCAGCAACCCCGCCAGCATCAGCGCAAACATCATCATGCGCACCGACGGCTTCTCAGGATCGATCCAGTTGGTGAACCAGCAGGTGTACATCCACACCCACCATACGGCCAGCAACAGAAACAACGTCTGAAATGCCCCGACGAGCGTCAGGTGTTCGAGCAGCGTGTGCGACAACTGCGTGATCGCGAACACGAACACCAGGTCGAAGAACAGCTCGACATAGGTGACGCGCGTGTGCCCTTCGCGCGAGCGCAGCAGATTTTTACGGCTCATTGGCTCCCTCTCGATTCGCTCGCGAGTCTGCCAGAAATCGCGCGGTCCGCGCGGCGCCGCGTTGCCCGCGCGCGAGCACCCCATTAGTCTTCGGTGGATGTTCACTCGACGAAGATTCGTCCAAGGCCTCGGCAGCAGCGGTTTGCTGCTGGCGGGCGGGCGTCAGGCGCGCGCCGGCGCCAATGCGGTCACCGAACTCACCGGGCCCGAATTCGATCTGACCATCGACGAGTTGCCGGTCAACTTCACCGGCGCGCCACGGCGCGCGGTGGTCGTCAATGGTCGATTGCCGGCCCCGCTGCTGCGCATGCGCCAGGGCGACATCGTCACGATCCGCGTCACTAACAAACTGCGCGAGCGCACCTCGATCCACTGGCATGGCTTCATCGTGCCTGCGGACATGGACGGCGTGCCGGGGCTTTCATTCGACGGCATCGCGCCCGGCACCACGTTCACGTACCGCTTCAAGGTGAACCAGTCGGGCACGTACTGGTACCACTCGCACTCGCGTTTTCAGGAACAGGTCGGATTGTACGGCCCCATCGTCGTGGAACGCCGCGGCGGCGAGCGGCACACGGCCGACCGTGAGCACACCCTGCTGCTGTCGGACTGGACCGATCACGACCCCGAACACATCTACGCCACGCTCAAGCGGCAGAGTGACTACTACAACTACGGCAAGCGCACGGTCGCGGATTTCCTGGCCGACGCGCGCACGCGTGGATTCGCCGCCACCGCGGCCGAGCGGCGCCTGTGGGCGTCCATGCGCATGGATCCGACCGACCTCGCCGACGTCGGTGGCCATGCGTATACCTATCTACTGAACGGCGCGACGCCGGCAGGGAACTGGACCGGTACGTTCGCGTCGGGCGAGCGCGTGCGACTGCGGCTCATCAACGGCTCGTCGATGAGCTTCTTCGACGTGCGGATTCCGGGGTTGAAGCTCACCGTCGTTGCCACCGATGGGCAGGACGTCGAGCCCGTGACGGTGGACGAACTGCGCATTGGCACGGCCGAAGTCTACGATGTGTTGGTAACACCAGGTGACGCGGCTTACACGATCTTCGCGCAATCGATGGATCGTTCGGGCTACGCGCGCGGCACGCTGGCGCCGCGCGCCGGCATGTCGGCCGAGGTACCCCCGCTCGAAACGCGTGCCGTGCTTACGATGACTGACATGGGCCATGGTTCGATGGATCAGGACGATATGAGCCACGGCAAGATGGATCACGCGCCGCTCAATCATGCAGCGGCCGAGTCCGGGCCCAGCGTGGACATGCGCGCGAGCATGGCGATGTCAAGGCTCGATGACCCTGGAATCGGCCTGCGCGCCAACGGCCGGCGCGTGCTCACCTACTCCGACCTCGCAACGCTCGGCGGACCCATCGATCGCCGCGACGCCGAGCGTGAGATCGAACTGCATCTGACCGGCCACATGGAGCGTTACATCTGGTCGTTCAACGGGCAGAAGTTTTCGGATGCCGAGCCGCTGCCGCTGAAGCATGGTGAGCGCGTGCGCCTGGTGCTGGTGAACGACACCATGATGACGCATCCCATCCATCTGCATGGCATGTGGAGCGAGTTGCTGGACGCGCGCGGCGATTTTCTCGCGCGCAAGCACACCGTGATGGTGCAGCCGGGTCAGCGCCTGGCCTATCTGGTCACGGCGGACGCACTCGGTCGCTGGGCGTATCACTGCCACCTGCTCTATCACATGGAAGCGGGCATGTTCCGCGAAGTGGTGGTGGCATGAGGCACCCGCCACGTGTCATCGCCGCTCTTGCGCTCGCGACCTGCGCGTTCGCGCGACCCGCGTGCGCGCAAGGCCAGAGCGAGCTGGAGCACGTGCCGCCCGATGCGCCGCGGAGGCGCGTGCACGCGATGCCCTACGACGAAATGACCGAGATGATGGGCATGGACGACCGCAGGCGTTTCGGCAAGGTCATGCTGGACGAACTCGAGTGGCAGGATGCGGAGGACGGATCCGCGTTCGCTTGGGACGCAGCCGCCTGGTACGGCGGCGACTTCAACAAGCTGCGTATCGAAGCGGAAGGCAAACGCTCCGCGGGCGAGACGCACGAGTCACGCACCGAGCTCACGCTCGAGCGCATCGTGAGTCCGTGGTGGAGCCTGCGCGCCGGCGCGCGACACGATGCGGGCGTGGGTCCGGCGCGCGACTGGGCCACTTTGGGCGTCGCCGGCCTCGCACCGGGGTTCATCGAAGTCGAGGCTGCCATTTACCTGGGAGAAACCGGCCGCAGCGCCCTGCGGCTAACTACCCAGTACGACCTGCTGCTGACCCAGCGGCTGATCCTGCAGCCCGAGGCCGAACTCAACGCCTACGGCCGCGACGACGCCGCGCGGCAGATCGGAGCGGGCATGTCCGACCTTACGCTGGGATTACGCCTCCGTTACGAATTCCGACACGAGTTCGCGCCCTATTTTGGCGTGATCTGGGCGGCGCATTTCGGCGACAGCGCGGATTTGAGGCGCGCCGCGGGTGAGACTGACAAGGAGTTCAGATTGATAGCTGGCATTCGCGCCTGGTTCTGAGCGAAAGGTCCGATAGTCTGACAGCGCCGGCGCCGTTCGGGCCTTACGCTCTCGCGCCATGAAGACCCCACAACCAGAACGCATTCCCGAACTGCCGCAGGGCTGGCCGGCATCGCCACGCGCTGCGCAGGCAGCCGCCGCGGCCGCGCGCGCCGAGGTAGTTAGTTTCAGCGAAGACCGGCATGCACGCGGACTGCGCGCGCTCAGCGACATCACCGGTTCATCGGGCGCCGAGGCGGTCGAGTCGCTGCGCGACATCGCGCCGGACTTCGCGGACTGGATCGTGGATTTCTCGTACGGCGACGTGATGACCCGTCCCGGACTCGACCGCCGCTCGCGTCAGTTCGCGACCATCGCGGCCTTGACGGCGCTGGGCAATGCCGCGCCGCAGCTCAAGGTGCACATCGCCGGCGCGCTGAACGTGGGCTGCAAACCGCAGGAGATCGTCGAGGTGATCCTGCAGATGTCGGTGTTCGCGGGTTTTCCGGCGGCCATCAACGCGCTGAACGTGGCGCGCGAGGTGTTCGACGCGCAGCGCTAGGCTGGATTGGTCCGAAGAATGGGCATGTCCCCTCTCTGAAACCCGCCCTTCATCGCAAGGGCAAAACTGCTGAACGGAAGCGCTCTAGCGTGCCTGCCATACCAACGTATGGGAGGCAACATGACATCCACTTTCCGCGCGCACGCCGTATTCGCAGGCATTGCGGCGCTCGCGTTGCAGGCTGCGGCGCAGACGCCGCCGCCTGCACCAAAAGCCCTCGAGATCGCTCACCTCACGCCCACAGGCGATCTCACGAAGCCGGCCGACCTCGCGAGCTGGGTGTTTCTCGGCGCCTCGCTCGGCATGGGATACAACCCGGGATCCTTCAACGCCGCCAATCCGGGGCAGTTCCAGGTCGTGTTGATGGAGCCCAATGCCTATCGTCACTTCGTCGAGCGCGGCAGCTATGCACCCGGCTCCATGTTCCTGCTCGCCTTTTTCAACGCCGATAAGCAGGCCCGCTCGATCAATCAGAATGGCTTCACCCAGTCGGATCTCACTAACTACGAGATCCACTTGATCAGCCCGAAAGAGGGGCCGGAGCGCCACGCGTTCTACATGTTTGGCGCGGACGCAACCGTTGGCAAACCCCTGCCGCCAAACAACAGTTGCGTGCGCTGCCATATCGATCACGGCGCGTTCGACGGGACGTTCGCCCAGTTCTACCCGACGATTCGCCCACTGATTCCAAAAGAAGCGCTCGAGAAGGCCGCCAGGGACCACGACATCCGCTGAGGCGTAACATCGCCAGTTGCGCATGACCGAGCCTTCACATCCCCTCACCCGCCCGCTGCCGCCCGATGTGGCCGCGGGTGAATCGGCGTTTATCCAGTTTTATCAAAAGTACGCCGTGTTCAGCTGGCCGTGGGCGTGGCGCAGAACGGTGTTGTTCGGCTCGATCGGCGCCCTCGCGGGAATTTCCTTCGGCGCTTCGCACGGGCTGTTTGTAAGAGACGTCGGCGAGGCGATTACGGTGTCGCTGGCCTGCGCCGGGGCGAATATCGTACTGGTAGGTGCCGGCCCACTGCTCGCGGCATTCTTCCGGCACCGCGCCTGGTCGCGACGCGTACAACGCGCGTTTATCATCGGCGCGGTGATCTGCGGTGTGTTCGCGGGCGCGATCTCGGATGACTCGGCTTCACGATTCCACGATCGGCAGATGGCCGCGCATGGCGCGCATTCGTCGGGAAAAATGACGCCGGCCTCGGACGTCCACATGTTCGTGCGGCGCTTCCTGGATATCAGCCGCGATCTCCTGATCCTGTTCATTGCGAGCGGCGGGCTCGCCCTCCCCGCCTACTTCTCGGAGCAGAAGCGCTGGGCGGAACACTGGCGGCGCGTCGAGCTCGAAAAAATGAGCGCGCAGAAAAGCGAATCGGATCTCAAACTCACGTTGCTGCAGGCACAGGTCGAACCCCACTTCCTGTTCAACACGCTGGCGTCAGTGCGCTCCCTGCTGACATCGGACCCGCAACGCGCGGCGCAGACCATCGATGCGCTCGCTCAGTACCTGCGTGCCACGCTGCCGAAGTTGCGCGCCGAAACCGGCACGTCGCAATCGACGCTGGGCGAACAGTTCGCCATCTGCGCCAGCTACCTCGAATTGATGAAGATCCGTCTCGGCGAACGACTGCGCGTCGATCTGCGTCTGCCAGGCGACTTGCATGAAGTACCGTTTCCACCCTTGTTGCTCATCTCGCTGGTCGAGAACGCCATCAAGCACGGCGCCGAGCCAAAACCTGGGGTGACTCACGTAACGCTCACGGCGCGCGCGCTCATTGATGGCGACCGGCAGCGACTCGAGGTGAGTGTCGAAGATGACGGCGCCGGGCTCGCTCTCGGCATGGGTGAAGGTACCGGGCTCGCCAATGTGCGCGCCCAGTTGTTGACGCGTTTTGGGTCCCAGGCTTCATTCGAGTTGTCGCAGCGCGCATTTGGCGGCGTGCTGACCCGCCTGATCGTTCCGCTGGAGTCGCCAGCGACATGACGCGCCCCACGGCAATAATTGCCGAAGACGAACTGCCGCAACGACAGGAACTGCGCGCGATGCTGGCCGAACTGTGGCCGGAGCTCGACGTCGTTGCCGAATGCGAAGATGGCCTGGCGGCACTCGCGGCACTCGAACTGCACCGCCCGCAGGTGCTGTTCCTGGACATTCGCATGCCAGGCGTGAGCGGGTTCGAGGTGGCGCGCGCCGCGGGAACGAATTGCCAGGTGATCTTCGTGACCGCGTATGAGGAGTACGCGCTGCGCGCCTTCGACGAGGGCGCGGTGGACTATCTACAGAAGCCGATTGCGCGCGAACGGCTGCGCCGCGCCGTGGAACGTACGCGCGCGCGTCTCGGCAGCGGCTCGCGCTCCGACCTGGCCGCGCTGCTCGACATGGTGCAGGCGAAGCTCGCGCCGGGGAAGAACGGGATCAAGTGGATCACCGCGAGTGTCGGCAACACGATGAAGATGTTCTCCATCGACGAAGTGCTTTTCTTCCAGGCGCAGGACAAATACACGCGCGTGGTGACGGCGGAGAGCGAAGGCCACATCCGCACGCCGCTCAAGGAATTGCTCCCGGCGCTGGACTCGGAGTCGTTCTGGCAGGTGCATCGCAGTGCGATCGTGCGTGTCGGCGCGATCCGGGCGGTCGAGAAGGATGAGGATGGGAAGCTGCGTCTGAGCGTGCGCGGTCACGCAGAAGTCTTGCCGGTGAGCAGCGCGTTTCAGTACCGGTTCCGGGGGATGTAAGGCGTCACGGCTCCGGGCTGCCACGCAAGATATAAGGAGTGAGTTATGACAAAACCGGCCGGCCCGGGCCGCTGTCGAACTTGTTCAACGAAATATCCAGGACGCGCAGGCCGATCTTCGAGCCCTGGGTTACCAAGTTCACCTCCTTGTTAGGCGGTTCGCTCGCCCGCCGTCAGCAGGTCGCCGCCCATCATTTACACCCGGACGCACCGTATGAGGGAATCCTCCTACAGCTTGATTCCCAAGGGAAAGTTTACGATGCGCTGCGTTTCCAGCATCCGGCGACCCAATGAGCGTCAAGATTCCAACGGAGCCGATCGGGAGTATTCCGCGCCCGCACGCCCTCATAGCGGAGATCTCCCGTATTGGCGATGGTACCGACCCGAGCCTCGAGCCGTTCTATCGCGAAGCGTTGCGCGACACGCTGCAGCGCTTCGAAGCTACCGGTTCGCCGGTCATCACCGACGGCGAGCAGCGCAAGTACCACAATTTCTGGACCTACAGCGTTCAAGGCCTGCCCAACACGGTGCCGGACGGATTCGGCATTCCATTCGCCGCGGGTCACGTGCGCCGCATGCCACGCCTCACGGCCGGACCTTTTCGTTACATGCGCTATGCGGATCGCTTTCTCGAAGAAGCGATGAGCCTTACGCGCCTGCCCATCAAGCAGGCCGTCATCTCGCCCTCCGCGCTCAGTCTCATGTATCCCGAATATGGAATCCCCGGTTATTCGCGCGAAGCTTTCATCGAAGACCTGATGACGGAACACACCACCGAGGTGCGGCGCTGTCTCGACAAGGGCGCCCACTCCGTGCAGATCGATTTCACCGAAGGACGCTTCGCGGTGAAAGTCGATCCCACCGGAGAGCTGCTCGCGAGTTTCATCGATCTCAACAACCTGGCACTGGCGCGTTTTTCGGCCGCCGAGCGCCAGCGCATCGGCGTTCATACCTGTCCCGGCGGCGATCGCGACTCGACGCATAGCGCGGATGTCCCCTACGCCGAGTTGTTGCCCAGCCTCTTTCGGCTCAATGTGCGGAATTTCTACGTCGCACTGGCCGGTGAAAAAGACCGCCCCGCGGTGCTCGAAACCATTCGAGAGCACCTGCAGCCGGATCAACGGGTGTTTGTCGGCGTCGTCGCGCCTATCGATCCGCGCATCGAAACGCCCGAAGAAGTGCGCGATCGCGTACTCGAAGCGGCGCGCTACATTCCGCTTGCGCAGCTCGGTACCACCGACGATTGCGGCTTTGCGCCCTTCTGCGACGACACCTCCACGACACGCGAAGTCGCCTTTGCCAAGATCCGCGCGCGCGTCGAGGGCACGGCGCTCGCGGAACAGTCCCTGAGCCAGCAGGCCGGCAACCGATGATCGTGGGCGATGAAGAAGAGCAGGTCCGTATCCGCGCCGCCGCGCTCAAGAACATCGAGGCGATTCTCGCGGCGCGCCAGCGCGCTGAACGCGAGCTGGCCGCCTCCGTCGAGGCACTCGCGCGTCGGACGGAAGAACTGCAGCAACAGCGCGAATGGTTCGAGGTCACGCTCGCCAGCATCGGCGATGCGGTCATCACCACGGACGTCCAGGCGCGCGTCACGTTTTTGAATCCGGTGGCGGAAAACATGACCGGCTGGAAAAACGCCGAGGCACGCGAGCAGCCGCTGCTCGATGTGTTTCACATGATCAACGAGGACACCCGCGAACGCGTCGAGAACCCGATCGATAAGGTTCTGGCCACGGGCCAGATGGTGGAACTCGCCAATCACACCGCGCTGGTCGCGCGCGACGGCCAGGAGACCGGCATCGAAGACAGCGCCGCGCCGATCCGCGGCACGAACGGCGCCATCGCCGGGGCCGTGATGGTGTTCCACGACGTCAGCCGCCGGCGCAAGCTCGATCGCGCGCTGCGCGCCAGCGAACAACGCCTGAGGGCCATGTTCACGCAGGCCGCGATTGGAATTGCAGTGGCCGACCTCGACGGGCACTTTCAGGAAGCAAACGACAAGTTCGCCGCGATCCTGGGATTTTCGCTCGACGAACTTCGTGAGCGCACCTTCCTGCAGATCACCCATCCCGAAGATGTGAGCCTCACCGAGAATCTCGTGCGCCAGCTGCTGGCCGGCGAAATCGAAAGCTACGCCTGCGAAAAGCGCTACCTGCGCAAGGATCAAACCGCGGTCTGGAGCAGCACCACCGTCACCCTGCTGAGAAAGGACGGTGGTGCGCCGGAGCAGTTCATCGGCTTCATCGAAGACATCTCCGAGCGCAAACACGCGGACGAACTGCGCAGCCGGCTCGCAGCGGTGGTCGAATCGTCCGACGACGCCATCATCTCGAAGACACTCGACGGCATCATCACCACGTGGAATCCGGGTGCGCAGCACGTGTTCGGTTATACCGCGGAAGAAGTGATCGGCAAGTCCATTACGCTGCTGATTCCCGCGGAACTCCAGGGCGAGGAGCCGGCAATCCTCGCGCGCCTGCGCGCCGGCGAACGCATCGAACACTACGAGACGACCCGTGTGCGCAAGGACGGCACGCGCATCCACGTGTCGCTGACTTCCTCGCCCGTCAAGGATTCCCGCGGCGTCATCATTGGCGCCTCGAAAATCGCGCGCGACATCACGGCACAGAAGGCAGCCGAGGCCGCGCTGCGCCTCATCGACCAGCGCAAGGACGAATTCCTGGCGACACTCGCTCACGAGCTGCGCAATCCGCTGGCGCCGATTCGGCATGCGGCGATGATCTCGAACGCGGCCAACGCGACGGACGAGCAGAAGCGCTGGAGCCAGGAGATCATCAGTCGCCAGGTGCGGCACATGTCCTCGCTGCTCGATGACCTGCTCGACATATCCCGCATCACGCGCGGCACCCCCGAGCTGCGCATGCAAAAGACTTCGCTCGCCTCGGTGGTGAGTACCGCCATCGAGACCGCGCGCCCGCTGATCGACGAAAAGCAGCATCGGTTGCTGGTCGAGATAACCGAGGAACTGGTGGAATTCTCGGCCGATCCGCTGCGTCTTTCGCAGGTCCTGTCGAACTTGCTGACGAACGCGGCGAAATACACCGATCCATGCGGCACGATCCGCGTACGCGCATCCACGGATGCGGAGTTCGTCACGATCTCGGTTACCGACACCGGGGTCGGCCTGTCGAAGGACTCATTGAACGCCGTGTTCGAAATGTTCTCGCAGGTGAAGGCGACCCAGGATCGCTCGGAGGGCGGATTAGGAATTGGCCTGGCGCTGGCGCGCGCGCTGGTGCATCTGCATGGCGGCACCATCGAGGCCCGCAGCGAGGGCATCGGCCGCGGCAGCGAATTCATCATGCGAATTCCGCGGCGCGGCCTGATCGTCGCCGAGCCCGCCCAGACAGATGAGGATGTGGGTCCGCCGCCGGTGAAGCGCCGCGTGCTCATTGCCGACGACAACCGTGACGCCGCCACGAGCCTTGCCATGCTGCTCGAACTGGAGGGCCACGACGTGACAGTGGTACACGATGGCCGGCAGGCGTTGCAGAACATACAAAACCACAATCCGGACGTTGCGATGCTGGACATCGGCATGCCCGAAATCGATGGCTATGAGGTCGCGCGGCGTGCGCGCCAGCAGCCTTCCGGGCGCAGCGTGATGCTGATCGCCGTCACGGGGTGGGGCCAGGAGGCCGATCGCGCGCGGGCGATGGAGGCCGGCTTCGATCTGCATTTTACAAAGCCGGTCGAGCCGGAAACGCTGATCAACCTGCTGCGGACCGGCGCGCCGCTCTGAGCCTCCCGCCAAACTCCGCGATGACGGCGCGCGCGAAAGTGTAGGATCAAGCGCCGTTTTAGGCGAGCAATCCGCGGGGGAAACTATCTTGAGCTCGCTCGTATCAGCCGCGCGCACAGCAGCGGCCCTGCCTCGTCATCCGCCGGGACCGCGCGGTCTGCCGATCATCGGCTGCCTGCTGCCCATCCTGCGCAATCCCATGTATGCGCTCGCGAAGGCCGCCCGCCAGTTCGGCGGCATCGTGCGCATTCCGATCCGCGGCAAATTTCTGTATCTCGTCTCCGAGCCCGAGCTGCTGCGCGAGCTGCTGGTCACGAATCGCGACAAGTACATGAAGAACATCCGCTACCGGCACATCCAGGCGCTGGTCGGCCAGGGGATGCTGCTCTCCGAGGCGGCCGAGTGGCGCCGCCAGCGGCTGGTCACGCAGCCGGATTTCAAGCCCGATCACATCGATGCCCAGGTCGCCTGGATGACCGAGCTCACCGATCGATTCCTCGACCGCTGGCGCACGCTGGCGGACAGCGGCCAGGCCATCGACGTCGAACCGGAATTCGCACGCCTCGCGCAGCTGCTCGCCGGACGCTACTTGTTAGGGCCGGGATTCGACGCCATCGCCGAGCGCTTCTGCAAGGCAGCCGCGGGCGCCAAGGAGCACTGGCCGCTGGCACCGCGCGGATTGATCGCGCTGTTCAAGAAGCCGTCGAAGGAGAAGCTCGCGGCGTTCGACGCCGCGATCGCCGAGCTGGATGCCTGCATCTACGGCTACATCACCGAGCACCGCAAGACGGGTTTCAAGGATTGCGGCGTCCTGACGCGGCTGGTCGCCTCCGGCAAGGACGGCGAGCCGGAATTCTCGGACACTTCGCTGCGCGACCAGATCTCCACGCTGTTCTTCGCGGGCCACGAAACCTCGGCGACCGCGATGTGCTGGATCCACTACCTGCTGTTCAAGCACGGTGCGGTTCGCAACGCGCTGCAGCTGGAAGTCTCCGATGTGCTCGGCAATCGCCTGGCCACGGCCGCCGAATTGCGCAAGCTGCAATACACCAGCCAGGTGATCGACGAATCGATGCGTCTGTACTCGCCGATCCACTCGATCTCGCGCGTCGCGATTGAAAACGACACGGTCGGCGGCTATTACATCCCCGCCGGCGCCACCGTGTGCATGTCGATGTACGCCACGCATCGCCTGCCGCACTACTGGCCCGACCCCGAAAGGTTCGACCCAACCCGCTTCGAGCCCGCGCAGGTCGCGGCACGCTCGCGTTTTGCCTACTTTCCATTCGCGGCGGGGCATCGCAATTGCGTCGGCGCGGCGCAGGCCCTGGTGGAACTCAAGCTGGTCATTGCGCGCATCGCGCAACGCTACACGCTCGAACTCGTGCCGGGACAGAAGATCGAGCCCGCGCCCGGCACCACCATGTATCCCCGCCACGGAATGAAAATGACGATTCATCATCGGTCGCCGTCTTGAACACCCCCTTCTCGCGCAGCGAGCAGGCGCGGCAGTTCTACAACGCCGCCGCGACCACGACCACCGACTTCTGTTTCATGAACTACGGCTACGCGCCGTTGTCGGCGGAACTGGCGAGTTCTGCCGAGGCCGAACGCTACTGCCTGCAGCTGTATCGCCACTTGTTAGGCGACGCGGACCTCACCGACAAGCGCGTCATCGAGGTGAGTTGCGGACGCGGCGGCGGCGCGGCGCATGTCGCGGCCGCCTACCGGCCGAACCAATACCTGGGTTTCGACATCAGTGAGAAGAACGTGGAGCTGGCGCGACAGCGCTTCGGCACCATCGCAGGCTTGCGGTTCGAAGTCGGCAATGCGGAAGGCCTGCCGCTCGGCTCGCAGGTCTGCCAGGCGCTGATCAACGTCGAGGCGTCGCACCTGTATGACAACCCGCTGCAGTTTTTTTCCGAGGCATGGCGCGTGCTCGACAGCGGCGGCACGTTTTTCCACGCGGATCTCACCTGGAAGGACAAAGACCCCTCGACACTGATCGAAGCCGCCGGATTTACGCTGGCGTCCGTCGAAGACATCACGGACAACGTGCGTCTGGCCCTCGAGCTCGACAGCGATCGTCGTGAGCAGATCGTCATGAGTTTTCCAGAGCAGCTGCGGGCCGACTTCCGCGACTGGTCCGGCGTCAAGGATCATCGCGCTTATCGACGGCTGGTTACCGGCGAGTGGAAGTATTGCTGCACGCGCGCCATCAAGAAGTGATGGATCTCGGCCGTTGATCTCTCGCGCGGCGCGCAGGCCCGACTCCAGCGCGCCCTGCATCCAGCGTGGTTTCGCTCCCGGTCCCATCGAGTATTCGCGCATTACAACATCGAATCAACGCGCAATCCGGTTCCTACTCGAAGCGGTAGCTCACCTTCACCAGCAGCTGTTCGTCATCGCGCAGGCTGAAGCTGTCGCGCAGCAGCCGGCCGGAACCCTCGGCCGTGGGCTCCTGATCGAATCCGCCGCGGCCATACACCACGTACAGATAGGACAGCGGTCCGAGCTCGTAGCGATAGCGAATCTGGAAGCCGAGATTGCGCACGCTGAAATCGTCCACCGGCTCCGCGCTCTCGACCGGCGCACCATTGGGCGCGATGCGATAGGCAGTCTCGAGGCGCGCATCGATGGCGATGGCCTGCAGCTTGAGCCGCAGCTCCTGGCGGTGGCTGATGGTCCAGTCGAATCCCGCGTTGAAATGCGACTCGCGCCCGTCGAATCCGCCGACCAGATTTTCCCGTTGCCAGACGAGCCAGTCCGGCGTGTGCATGAATGACCCTCCCACGTACAGATTGAAGGCATCGCTGATGAAATACTTGGGTTCGACGTTGATGTTGTAACCGAGCCGGTGGTTGCCCACGAATCCGCCGGTGGACGCTTCGAGTTCCACTTCGTACGCCCAATTCCCCTTGCGCGGACGCTCGTAGTTGAAATAGGTGTTGAAGTTCGGCGGCGTGTTGGCGATGCCATTGCCACGCGTCAGCAGATTATCGTGTCCGGCGCTGTTCACATTGATCTGCGCGTATTCGTAAGAACCGTTGCGCAGCCGGCTTTCGCGGCTCATGCGGTACTGATGATTCAACAGCTCGCCGTGGTCGTTGTAGACGCTGCTGGCGCGCCAGCGCCAGTCCTTCGATGCGTAACGCGATTCGGCGGGCAGATCGGTAAAGCGGCGATTCAACTGATAGTGCAGGTAATTCAGGTCGTTTTCCGAAAGGTAGCCGGCGTCGTTGATCTGCAGCTGGTCGCCGAAGTGCATGGCGATCACCTGCTGACGCCAGCCGTGATCCATCTCGTAGTCGGCCCAGATGGTGCTGCCGGTGTCGCGCGTGCCCTGCCCCGCTTCATCGATGTCGCTGCCGAACACGCGCGTGCGCACGTTCCAGCGAGGACTCGGACGCCAGTTGTGATCGACGCCGACGACGGTCGCCGTCCGGTCGAAGAACGGTCGCTCCACCTGGGTCGCCATCAGGCCCACGTTCTGCGTGCTGAAGTCGCGCACCAGCCGTAGTGCGCCGAAGGTCCGGCCGACCTCCTCCGCCTCGTCGGCGAAAAAAACGCCGTACTTCGCCGCCCCCAGGCTGCCATTGAGTTTGAGCGCGCCGACAATGTCGCCCGAGCCAACGCCGTCATCATTCGGAGCGCCGATGCGGCGCGTATACAGCAACTGGCTGAAGTCGGACGGCGTCGTGAACTCGAACAGCCCCTGGTTCTCGGTGAAGAACGGACGCTTGTCGCTCACGAATGTTTCCGTGGCATCGAAGCTGACCACCAGGTCGTCGCTCTCCACCTGGCCAAAGTCGGGATTCAGCGTGGCCGTCAACTGCATCTGGCCATTCGGCTTCCAGAACACGTCGACGCCGGCATCGCCCCCACTGCTGCCGCGTACATTGTCGTACACGCTGGAAACGTACGGTGTAACGGCCAGCAGCGACTGATTGTAGTTAGCCAGCTCGACGGGCGCGAAATCGGACACGAAGCGTGGCCGCTCGAAACTGGCCTGCGGCCAGGCGACGCGCTCGCCGGTCGCGCCGATCACGCGGTCGAGGTAGATCTTCACCGTGCGCTTGTCGCCATCGGCCTCGCGCATCGGCGCGATCGCCCAGGGAATCAGCACTTCGACCGACCAGGATTCCTCGTCTCCCGTGACGGCGTGCAGCCAATTGCCGTCCCAATCCTTGTTGAAATAGTTCTCGTTGCTGACGATGCCGTCAAAGACACCGTCGGTGGAGCTGACCGTGAAGTTGTAGGCCGTGCGGCCGTCGCCGTCGAAATCGACCATGACGTTGATGCGGTCGACCTGCTCTTCGAAATCGCGCTGCACGCGCTGCCGGTTTCGCGGCACGGACGACGGCTGCGTATTGTGAAAGGCGATCGCCAATCCTTCGGGCGTGGAGAGAATCCACGCCTCGGTCGCGTGAGAGGCCGGCTCGCCATTGAGCGGCTGCGTCTTGCGGAAATCGGTGACGTGCTGTGCAGCCTGCCATTCCTCGACGCCGATACGACCGTCGATTTCGACCGCGAACACCGGCGTAGCCGCTGCTGTCAACAAGATTGTCGCAATACTTCGCTTGAACCTCATCGAGTCCCTCACCACAGTCCTGCTGGAACCTAGGATGCCGGCGTCAGGGAATCGGTTTGAATCAAAGGTCGACCGCCGCGGTAAAACGCCATCATCTTGTTGCTCATCGCGCGCTGTTTCTCTCTTGCTGGTACAACCGCAGTCCAAACTTCCCGGCGCGGGTTTCGCGCAACCGCAGGACCTCCGCGCGCATCGCCACCGGGACATCGTCCAGCGCCGGCAGCACCGCGCCACACTCGGCTGGAAACAGCAACGGCGCGGCCAGCGCTGCGAATGTGAGATCGGCCGCGGTGAAGCGATCTCCGACCAGGAATCGCCGGCCCCACAAACGAGCGTCGACCTCGTCAAATACTTCATGCACGCGTTCGAGCGAGCGAGCGCCACTTACCGGCGTGACCTTGTAAGCACTGCGCAGAAGTTTGCGCGCGACGGGTACGATCAGCGGCAGCCAGGCCACCTCTCGCGGCGGTGCACCGCGCGACCATAGATCCCGCAGCAACGCTTTTTCCGGCAGCAGGTGCACGTAGGCCCAGCGGCGGACATGGGCGCCGAGATCCTTGTCGAAGCGTTTCACGAAGTCTTCGACCTGGCTCCGCAACTGCGGGTCTTTCGGATATAGCAGCTCGCCGCCGCGCGTGGAGTCCGCGTGCTCCAGAATCTCGCTGGAATCGGTCAGCCGCAGTGCGCCCTGAACGAGCACCGGCACGGTGCCGCCGTCCCCGCGCCGCGTTGCCAGGCGGCTCAGCAGCGGCACGTGCGCCTCCTCGCGATACGGTAGTTGGGCGCGGTCGAGGCCCCAGCGCGCCTTCTCGCAGTAGTGGCTCAGCGGAATCGTGATGAAGATGGCGCGCGCGTCGCTCAAGGATCAGGTGTCTCCGGAATTACTTCGCTTCCCTCTGGACTTTCCAGTCGTAGAGTTCCGCGAGGACCAGCGCGACCATCGGCATTCCCGGGTTGTTCCAGCGCGGCTTCGCGGGATCGGATTCAGCCTTGCAGATCGCGGTGACCTCCGCGGGGCTTTTGTCCGCGAAGAGCGGTTCGAGGACCATGTCCCGGATTCGCGCCTGCACCACGGCAATCACGGCTTCCTTCGATTCCTTGGGCGAGAGCAGTGGTACGACTTCCGCGATGCGCTCGTCGACCGCCTGGATCAGCCTGGAATTCTTCTCGAGCCAGGCACGCACTGCTTTCTGGCGGATTTCGACACCCTCCGGGCCTGCGGTTCGGCAACGCTCCGCAACGGTTTCGGGACCGAGTCGCCAACCCAGGGCGACACCGATATTCATCCCCGCCGTTTGATCGGGAGTGGCGTCCGCGCGCGACGCTGCCGAAAACAGTATTGCGAGGATCAGTAGTGTGAGGGTTTGCGGACGCACGAAGTTCTCGCATCAGCCATCGGTTTTGAGGGTCAGAGCAGCCTTACGGCTGTCACCGGCTGCGTCCGATCGTATAGAAAATGCCGGGCCTCAACATGCGAATCTCGCGAGGAAAGACCGAAGGAGCCCGCCATGCCGACACCCAGCAAGACCCTCATCGATCTCGAAACGAAGTTCTGGCAATCGCTCGTCGACCAGGACACGGATGCTGCGCTGGAACTACTGAATCAGCCGGCGCTCATGGTGGGCTCACATGGCACGATGAAGTTCGATCACGCCGGCTATCGGAAAATGGCCGAAAAAGGGCCATCGGTCCTGACTGAATTCGAGCTCAGCAAGATGGACGTGGTATTTCCAAATGACACGACCGCGATCCTCACCTATCACGTCTCGCAGAAAGTCGCGGCACGCGACAACAAGGACAGCAAGACGCAGGAGATGAACGATACATCGACCTGGGTCAAAGCCGGCGCCCGCTGGCAGTGCGTGATGCACACCGAGACGCCGGCGAACGCCTAACTGCTCCACCATCCGGCGTAGGGACTGTCGCTCACTTTGTGGCGATTTAAATCCGGCGCGCCGTCGGTCCACCAGACCGGCCCGCGCTCGCCGAGCGAGATCTTGGCCACATCGACCGCCTTGCGGGCGCGCACGAGTTCCGCAGCGTCGGCGGACTTCATGGCCTTCTTGACAGCGCGCCGTGCGTCCATCAGTTCGCGCACGAGTCTTTCGCGCTGGTCGGCGGGCAAATCCGGATTGGCGCGCCTCCAGAGGCGCCCACGCACGACGAAATAGCGGCCGTCAGGCGTGACGCGTTGCTTCTCGGGCTGGCTCATCGGCAATGCCCCGCGAAATCGGGTGACTCGAGAAAGCTCGCAAGCACGCGCCGCCAGGCCGGCCATTCATGCTTGCCGGTAGTCAGGAAGACGCGCGCGGGCGGCAGCTCGGACGTCAGCAGCGAATCCGCGTCCCGCAATTTATCCTCCGCGCCATAGCCGGCGAAGATCAGTGGCGCGGCTTCACGGCCCTGCGTCGCCGCCTGCAGCCAGCGCCAGATTTCACGTTGATAGTTGTCGGGATTCATTGCATCGACGCGCGCGGGTGCGCGCCAGTTCTTGAGTCCGCCCGCCTTGGTGATTTCCTCGATCAGAACCCGGTCACCGAGGAACGGTGCGATCGCCAGCACGCCCGTGATGTCCGCCGTGTTGGCGCGCGCGTAAAACAAGGATCCGAACCCACCCATCGAGGGACCCGCCAGCCAGATCTCCTGGTACCCGTGCTCCTTGGCAGGTGCGATCACATCCGCCGCGAGCCGATCCAGAAACGTGCCCTGCATGTAATAGCCAAACGTGGCGTCAGTCGCGCGGATATCGATCGACAGCGAGTGACTGCGCAACTCTTCGACGAAACCGCGCTGCTCGAAACTCTCCGCGTGATCGCCCATTCCCGGCAGCAGCACGAACAGGCATTTCGCGGGCCTGGAGCTCCCCGCGTATTCGATCGAGCGCAGCGGCGTCGGCGCCGGGAATACTCCCGCGCATCCGGCCATGAGTGCCGGCAGTGCAAGGCTGATCAATCGAAGAGGTTTCATTCAAGCCGCCAATGGCTGCGCGGGTTTTCTGATCCCGAACGACAGAAGCACAGCGGCCACCGCCACCGCTGCCGAAGCTATGTACAGCCAGGAGTAGTCGTGGAAGCGATCGAACACCCAGCCGCCGCCGAACGGGCCGAGAGCCATGCCGAGACTCGACAACATGGTCATGGCGCCAAACACCGTGCCCATGATCTTCTGGCCAAAGGTATCTCGCGCGATGGACGCATACAGCGGCATGCCGCCGCCATAGGCGACGCCGAAGATCGCCGCGAGCGCGTAAAACTCCTCGAGCTCGTTCACCTTGAGATAGGCGGCAATGGCGAGCGACTGCGTCACCAACGCCGCCACCAGTATGCGCTTGGCTCCGTAGCGGTCGGCGAGTACGCCTAACAACAATCGCCCGACGAGTCCGCCGAACCCTTCAACGCCGTAGACGCTTGCCGCGGCCATGGCGCCGATTCCGCAGTACATCGCGTAGCTCACCACGTGGAAGATCGGACCCGAGTGCGCCGCACAGCACAGGAAGAAGGTGAAGCCCAGCACCAGGAATTGCGGTGAAGTCAGAGCCGCACCGATCGAGCCCTTGTCGGGGCCGGCCTCTGCGGATGCATCCGGGCTTTTCTCGTCGCTCGGCGGCGGCCGCCGCACTGCCAGCGATGCCGGGATCACCAGTACCCACGCCAGCACGCCGATGTAGAACATGGCCGCGCGCCAGCCGTATTGCGTGATCAGCCAGCTCGCGAACGGCGAGATCGTGAGCGGCGCCATGCCCATGCCGGCCGATACCAGCGATACGGCAAGGTTGCGGCGCGTGGCGAACCAGCCCGTGACCGTCGCGATCATCGGCGCAAAGAACGCGCTCGCCGCAATTCCGACGAGGATTCCGTACGTGAGCTGAAAGGCGATCAGCGTCTGCGCGCGGCTTGCGAGCACGAGTGCCAGGCCGAGCAACACCGAACCGCACAGCGTGACGACGCGCGCGCCCCACCGATCGCTGGCCGCGCCCCAGCCAAACGAGCCGAATGCCATGACGAGAAAGTTGATCGTCATCGCGAACGAGATGCCGGCGCGCGACCATCCGGTCGCCGCCGACATCGGCGTGAGAAACACGGCGAGCGAGAACATCGCGCCGAGCGCAACGCAGCCCATGAGCGCGCCGAGCCCGACGATCACCCAGCGGTAGGGAGATTCAGTCATGGAGCGGATTTCAGCACATCTCGAGCGCGTCGCGCCTTCTTGCTTCGCGCCCCGGCCTCACTCGCGGCCGCCAAGCCCAGCAGGCGACGGAACGTGGGGCATTCAAGGTGGCTCGGCGCCGGGCAGACCGCAGCGTGCCGCAAACCGTCGCGCATGGCGGTCATCTTGCGGATGGTGAGGTCCAGCTCCTTCGCCTTCTTCGCGAGCACGCGACGATCGATTTTCGGCCGCCCGTCCGCCGCGAACATCTGCGCGATCTCGTCGAGTGAAAACCCCGCAGAACGTCCGAGCGCGATCAATGCCAATCGCTCCAGCACGTTTGGGTCAAACAAGCGCCGCAGCCCCCGCCTGCCCACCGGGCTGACCAACCCCTTTTCCTCGTAGAAGCGCAGCGCGGACGCCGGCACCCCCGAGCGTCTCGCCACTTCATTTATGTCCAGATCCGCCACGGCACTTGACCTCAAGTGGACTTGAAGTGGCACTCTGCCCCCATCGCCGATCGAAGGCAAGTGTGAGCGAGAGTGCAATGGAAAACCTGGCGTACGTATTGTTTACCGGTGTTGGCGCGACCGCGGTCATGGACCTCTGGTCCCTCGTCCGCCGGCGCCTGCTCGACGCTCCGCTGCCTAACTACGCGCTCGTCGGCCGATGGATCGCGCAGCTGGCCCGCGGCCGCGTACACCACGATTCGATTGCGGCAGCCTCGCCGGCGCGCGGCGAACGCGCGATCGGCTGGACAGCGCACTACCTCATCGGCATCGCCTTCGCGTGTTTGCTGCCGGCGGTGTGGGGAGTGGCCTGGTTCAGGAGTCCTTCGCTCGCACCCGCGTTGCTCGTCGGCATCGTCACAGTGCTCGCGCCGTTTCTGGTGATGCAGCCCGCGATGGGCGCAGGTTTCGCCGCCAGCCGCACGCCGCGCCCCGGTGCCGCAAGACTGCAGAGCCTCCTCACACACACCATTTTCGGGCTCGGCCTCTACGCAGCCGCGCTCGTCATCGCCCAACTTTCCTCAGGAGATTGAAATGCGCATTCCCGCCCGATTTGCACCGTTCGTTTTCGGCGCTCTGCTCTCGTCCATCATGGTTGGCATCGTGTCCGCGTTCGTGCTGCTGACTACCCAGGGGCTCAGCGACGGATTCCTGTCGCAATGGGTCAAGAGCTGCGTGCTGACCTGGCCGGTCGCATTTCCGACCGTAACTTTGGTGGCGCCGTGGGTGCGCAAGGTCGTGGGTCGAATCACTGCATGAGGACGACGCGTTGCCGCCGGCAGTTACCTCAAGTCCGCTTTATCTTCAGGCGCGATTGACGTGTGTGTAGATGACGCGCCACTTGCCGTTGCGCTTCGCCCAGATGTCGCTGAAGCGCAGCCGCAGGTCGTATGCCTGGCCGTCATCCACGCCGCGGATGCGCGCGACGCCACCCATGACTGCGCCGTCGTTCCAGACGACCTCGACCGGCTCCTCGATCACGAACGGCTCGAGCTTGAATCCGGGCTTGGTGTAATCGTGGATCAGGTCCTTCTTCGTCTGCCGCTGGCCGCGACTATTGATGAGTACGTAGTCATCGGCGACGAGGTCTTCGAGCGCCGCCTTGTCGCCCTGCACCTGCGCCTCGTCGTACGCGTGCACGCGCGCGGCAAGATCCGCGGGAATTTTCTCACTCGAGTCCTTCGCGGAAAGCGATGACGTCACGCCTGACAACAATACTGATGCGAGCGCGATGGCAAGGATGCGTAAGCGTTGGGTCAAGTCGATCTCCAGGATCTAGGGAAAGTTGAACTGCCAGGATATGCCCCAGCGATCCTGCAGCCAGCAGAACCATTGGCTGAACCCGTAGTTTGCGGGACCCATCAAGTAGTGCCCGCCCTCGACCAACGCGCCGGCGAACTCCTCGAGCTGCTGCTTCGAATCGCAGTCGACGAACAGCGAGATCGCGGGTGTGAATCCAAAAGCGTGCTTCACCGGGCTGTCGAAGAAGCGATAGCGCGTGCCCGCAAGCACGACGATGGCGCCCTTGACGCTGCCCTCCGCGCCCTGCTCTTTGGCGCCGTATTTGTCGAGGGATTCAATCGAAGAGTCCGGCAGCAGATTCACGTAGAAGCGCAGCGCCTCTTCTGCCTGCCCGGCAAACATGAGAAAGGTGGTAATCCGCATGCGCGGAAGTATTCAACGGGCCGGCTTTGCCGGCAAGCCATCAATCAGCGCGTAGGTGACGTCCTAAGCGCGCGCGCTACGAAAAAGCCCGTCGGTAATCCCACCAGCACGATGTGCCAGAAGGCATGGATGTGCAGCTGGTTGAGCGGGTAGATGCCATGCCCGATGGTCGAGAGCGGCAGGATCACGTAGTTCATGACCAGGAGAACCGCGACGCCGTGGATTACGGCGAGGGCAAACCACTGTCGCGGCAACCACTTCACGCGACTTACGACCAGGTAAAGAATCGCCGCTGCGCTGATGCAGATGAACCAATGCAGCGCCGCTCCGAGCACGGCCATTTCAATACCGCCGTCGCGCGCGGTCTGCCCCAAAAGGCCGCTGGCAACCCCCTTCCATGGCTGCGTCCACGGATTGCCGGCCATCAGGGTCTTGACGGTGGGATAGATGAAATCCGCAAGCCCCGCGAAGAATCCGCCGAGCAGGATTCCGCGGAGCGCCTGGTTATGGTTGTTAGGTGTCGTGGTGGTCGCAGCGGTGGTGTTCATGGTTCCCCCTTCGTTACAAAGAGCCTACCGCGCGAACACCGCACTGCGAAGAGTCACCGCGCATCCGTCCCGAAGCCGGGCCGCACGCGGAATTTATCCGGCCGGCATTCGCTCGAATACTTTCAACGAGGAATCGAGCGGATCCCAGGCATGTCCGCGGATGCCGTAGGTGATCACCTGCGGATTGAATAGTCCTGGGTCGTCCAGGCTTCCCGCTGACAGCGCAACCAGTTCAGGCATTGCGGCAAACGTCAGGTAGACCGGCGTTCCGCAGATCGGGCAGAAGGCATGGAGCTTGTCGTTCCCGCTGTCGCCCGCTACCCGCCAGGTTTTCGCTTCGCCCGTAATTTTCACATCAGCCCGGTGGGGAAAGGTCAGATAGGACCCATGCCCCGTACCGCTTCGCTTCTGACAATCGCGGCATTGGCAGTGGTTCTCGAAGATCGGTCTGCTGCTCGTTTCATAACGGATCGCGCCGCACGCACATCCGCCGACATAAGTCATGGTCATGGTTATCTCCTTCACGCTGGAGATACGTTAGTTGCCTGACACCGAACGCCGTGAGTAACAAGTGTGACGGGAATCTGCGGTCAGCTGACTTCGATGTTCTCCCGTCGCGCGCCGCGCCACCGCGTGACATACGGTTGCACGAACATGTACAGGCCCGTGAACAGCAACAAGGCGAGCGGGAGTAGCGGTGAATAGGTTACCCAGGCCGGAGGCGGCCCCAGAGACATGGCAACGAAGTTGGCGATGACCGTGACTGTAAAAACAATGGACGTCCAGCGATGGAACTGGCGAATTCCTGTTTTCACGGCGCTCATGACTGACCCTTCCGTGCCTCGATCATCTTCCAGCCGTTGCCGGACGGATCGCGGAAGCTGGCATCGGTGCTGCCGTAGCGAGAAACGGGCTCCTGCGTGAACTCCACATTGCGCGCGCGCATGCGCTCGTATGCGGCACGGCAATCATCGACGACGAGCACGAGTGGCGGCATGGCGCCCTTCGCCACGATCTCGCGCAGCGTCTGCGCAGTCGCCGCATCGAGTGTCGGCGGCCCTGGCGCATAGAGCCCGAGCTGGAAAGACGGCTGGTCCGGGTGCTGCACCGTGAGCCAGCGGTAGTCGCCGTTTTTCGAGTCGGTGTGGACGCGAAATCCGAGCTTTTCCACATAGAACTTGAGCGCTTCGTCCTGATCGCGAACGTACAACCCGACAACTCCAACACCCTGACTCATGGGACCTCCTTTTTGGTGGCCTTAGTCTTACCGATCGCGTCCCGTCGCCGCTTCTCCGAAACTGCGATCTTGAGGTCGGGCCGATGCGCGGCGATGAGGTAGCAGGCTGGCACCCGATCCAGCGCATGCGAAGCAGCCTTTTCGCGCGCACGAAGTTCTCCCGGGCTCTCGCCCGTGACGTCGCGGAAAATGCGCCCGAATGTCCCCAGGCTTTTCCAGCCAGTCCGGAATGCAATGTCGGTGATGGACAGCTCGGTGTCCCGCAACAGCGCCTTGGCCCGCTCGAGCCGGCGCGTCAACAGGTAGCGGTGCGGCGGCAGGCCGAAGGCATCCCTGAACGAGCGCGCGAAATGCGCCTGCGAGACATGGCTCACGCGCGCCAGCCGCCCGACCGGCCATTCCTCGTGCGAGGCGACGTCCATGCGGTCCTTCGCGCGCAGCAGGCGGCGCAGGAGTTCAGGATCCAGACCCATGCGCGCCGCGGATCACTTCTTCCGTCCGTAATAGACCTTGTTAGCTATCTTCCACTCGCCGTTCACTTTCAGGAGTACGAAGTAATCCGTGAAGACCATGGCGCCATGATCCAGCGTCGCCTTCGCTATGCCTGAATCTCCCGACAGATCGAGCAGGTCGATAGTTCGGGTTCGCGTCGCTTCATCCGCTGCGGACTTGCCTTTGAACAGACCGCAGTACTCCTCGAGTGTCCACGATGTGAACTTGCCCTCGCGGTTCCCCTCGATGTGCGCGGTCGGGAGGAATGCCTTTCTGAAATGTGAAGCATCGCCGGTGGCGTGCCCCTGGAAATAGCGGTTGATGGCGGCTCGGGCGCCCGCCTCTTCGCCCTGTTCTGCACCAAGGGCAGAAACGGCGAGGAAGACGCTGACCAGAAAGAGTCGAAGTGGTTTGTTCATGCACTATTCCCTCACCGCTCGATTGAAGGCCGACACGTTGGCCACTCGTTGAGTATTGGGCGTGCGGGCTCATGCCGGCAAGTCATGACAGAATGCGCGCGGCTCTATGCGCAAACTTCTCGTGTTCCAGCATTCTGCCCGCGAACCGCTGGGCGTTTTCGACCCGATGCTCCGCCGCGCCGGATTCAGCATCCGTTACGTCAATTTTTCGCGCCAGCCCGATCAGCGTCCCGACGTCAGCCGCTACAACGGCCTCGTCGTCCTCGGCGGACCGATGAACGTCGACCAGGCGGAGCGCTTTCCGCATCTAACCACCGAGATCGCGGCCATCCAGCAGGCGCTGGAGCGCGGCATGCCAATCCTGGGGATCTGCCTCGGCGCGCAACTGCTGGCCGCGGCGCTCGGCGCCAACGTGCGACCCAACAATGTGCGCGAAATCGGCTGGTATCGCCTGGATCCGACGGCGGCGGCGGAAGGTGATCCGCTTTGCCGGCACCTCGATGGCAGCCAGCATGTGTTCCAGTGGCATGCGTACACGTTCGATCTTCCGCCCGGCGCTGTGCACCTCGCCAGCACGCCGACTTGTCCCAACCAGGCATTTCGATTCGGAGACCGCGCCTACGGGCTGCAGTTTCATCTGGAAGCCGACGAAAATCTCATCCAGCGCTGGCTGCATGTGCCCGAGTATCGGGCCGAGGCCGAGGACGCGGGGCCCGAGCATCATCTCGACCATATCTTGCGAGACACGCACCAACACGCGCCGCAGGCGCTCACGGTGAGCGAACGCGTGTTCGGCGAGTTCATCGAGTTGTTAGGCTGGCGCCGCAGGATGCGGCTTGGCAGCCTTTGATGAGAAAGGTCAGCGCGCAGCAACCCGCGTGAGCCACGCGCGCATGGTGTCGAAGTACCCATCGACGAAGTGCGGGGGCGAACCGGTCATCTGGTTGTGATCGGCGTTCTTGAACACCCTGATCGTCAGATCGCGATTGCCGCTTTCCTTGAATACGTCGCGAAAGATGCGCGCGCTCTCGCTCCAGTTCACCAGCACGTCTTGATCGCCGAAGAGCGCCAGAACGGGTTGATGCAACTCCCGCAATGCGGTGTCCGATCGGTAGTGAAAGTCCGCCGTGTCCTGCCACTTGCGATAGTTTTCCGGTGTACCGACCGTGATGCCGAGTTCGCGCAGCGAGGGATACTTCTGCAATGGCTCGACCGCAGCCACGTACTCCTCGACCGCGCCTCCGGCGCGCATGATCGCGAACGCGCGCCGCAGATGTGCCGCGGCCACCTTCAATTCCGCTTCAGGTGTGCCGCGTGCCCGTAGTTCCATCAGCGCCTTGTACTCCAGTTGCGAGACTGCATCGCTCGCGGGCGCGCTGACGAGGATCAGAAAGTCCACGTCGTCCGTCTGCACGGCGGCCATCGGACCAACCCAGGCCCCCTGACTGATTCCCCACAGACCCATTTTGGCGGCATCGATATCGGCGCGTTGTTTCAACGCGCGCAGCGCAGCGAGCGTCTCGCGAGCTTCCACTCTGATCGGATTTCCATGAGGGTAGCCGCCGGTGCTGCAGCCGTTGCCCGCCTTGTCCCAGACCGCCGTCGCGAAGCCGGCGTCACGAAACGTCTTGCGAAAGCTTTCGTATTTGCCGTTGTACTCGCTGTTCCCGTTGAAGACGTCGGTGCTGCCGGAGCCATGGATGACGAGGACGACTGGGTGCCGGCCCGGAGTGGCGGGAATATCGATGAAGCCCCGCAGGTGGTTCTGTTCAGCGGAAAATTCAAACGGTTGAGTGCCGGCCGGGACCTGGCACTTGTCTGGCTCCTCCTCGGCGGAACGTATCGGCGCTGAAACCAGCGCGAGTGCGATCAGAACCCATGCGTGCTTTGTTGGAATCATGAGAGCCGTCCTTCCGCGGTCACGTTCTCTTGAGAGTCCGCAATCTCATCTCGACGATGAACCCGAACAGACTCGCGAATGTCAGCAGCAGGCCCGCGAGCATGAGATAGCGATTCGCGGGTTGCTCCTGATAGTCGCGGTCCCTGAGGTTGTAGACACGCGAACCGCCGGGTACCTGCTCGATGAAAGCGTCGCCGCGATTCTCGCGCAGAGTGCGAAAGTCGAGTTTCATTCGCGACCACAATTCGGATTCACGTTTTTTTGCTTCTGCTGCGTCGATTTCGCCCGCGGCCAGCTTCACCCTGATCCAGCCATTGAACCTCTCGAAGATCTCGGACGGCTCGTCCGGATGCACGACGCCGTCTGACCGGTACGTGTACTGCCAGTTGGACGTCAGCAACTGCTTGTATCCAGCGCCAAAGAGCGTCAGACCCAGCACTCCTGCGATGGCCGAGCTGAAAAGCCATTTCTTGACGTTGTGGACCCGCAGCGCGACCTGCGAATTCAGATGGTTCGCGACTTCCGGCACCTGCCGCAATTCGCGGTGCACAATGTTGTCGTCGACGCCTGCGAGGAAGGACGCCACGTCCATTTCGAACGCCCGCAGGATGGCTTGAAAGATATCCGCGCCCGGAACGGATTTGTCGTTCTCGAGTTTCGACAGGTACGACTGCTCGATGCCGATCGCCTGCGCCAGCTGAGGCTGGGTGAGGTTTTTCCGCGTTCTGAGCTGTTTGAGCCGATCACCGAAGTTCATGGGTTCTCCTCGCGGCAACATACCGCGATGAGAAAGTCTTGGGAATTCCTGCGGAAAACGGAAGGTGAATATCGGCGACTAGCGGGAATAGTTGCGGTGGATTCAGAGTTTGAAGGCTCGTTCGATGAGCGCGCCGTGATCGAGCCCAGCAGGTAGCGCGCCGAATACCGCCGGCGCTCCCGTCGCGATTCGAGACGAGATAAAGCTTTCCGCGACAGAGGACGCTCCGCCCGCCAGCAGAATGGTGGCTTGAGCGGCGAGCGCGATACGCCCGGTGAGCACCCGGGCATTCGCCTCGTCACCGACCCCGCGCAAGTCGTCCAGCAATCGCGCGACATATTGATCGTAGCGCGCATCGCGGCCGCCGCTGCGCTGCAAGAACATCGCCAACGCATCGAGCGTGCGCGGCTCACGCGACAAGGCTCGAAGCACATCCAGGCACATGATGTTGCCCGATCCTTCCCAGATGGAATTGAGCGGCAGCTCGCGGAAGCGCCGTGCGATCGGTCCTTCCTCGATGTATCCATTGCCACCCAGCACTTCCATCGTTTCGACACCGACGGCAGGTGCGCGCTTGCAGATCCAGTATTTCGCCACCGGGACCAGGACGCGTCGCAGGGCAACTTCCGCCTCATCCTGCTGTGCATCGAACGCGCGCGCGAGCCGCAGCGCGAGCGCGATCGCGGCCTCGCATTCGAGCGCGAGGTCGGCGAGCACGTTCCTCATGAGCGGCTGGTCAATGAGCAACCGGCCGAACGCCGATCGGTGCCGCGCGTGATGAATGGCCTGCGCGACACATTGATGCATGATGCCGGCCGCACCGGTTGCGCAATCGAAGCGCGTGAAGACGCCCATCTCGAGAATCGTCGGGATGCCCCTGCCTTCCTCTCCCACCAGCCGGCCGAAGGTGTCGTCGAACTCGACCTCGCTCGAAGCATTGGAGCGGTTTCCGAGCTTGTCTTTCAGCCGCTGTAGGTAGACGTTGTTGCGCGTGCCATCCGGCAGAACGCGCGGGACGAAGAAGGACGACAGTCCGCCGGCCGTCTGCGCCAGCACGAGAAAAGCGTCGCACATCGGGGCAGAGAAAAACCACTTGTGGCCGGTGAGCCGATATTCCTTGCCCGGCCCGGAAGTGCCGACCGCGACTGCACGCGTCGTATTCGAGCGAACGTCCGAGCCGCCCTGCTTCTCGGTCATCCCCATTCCAATCAATGCGCCGCGTTTCTGCGCAATGGGCAGCAAGCGCTCGTCGTAGTCGCGTGACAGCAACCGCGGCATCCATTCGCCAAAATCAGCGGGTTGACGCGCCAGCGTCGGCACGACCCCGTAGGTCATCGTCGCCGGGCACTGCGTGCCGTTCTCGATCTCTCCCCAGAGTAGATAGGCAGCGGCACGCTCCACGTGCGCGCCAGGCTTCGGATCGGCCCAGGGCGATGTGTGCAGGCCTTCCGCGACGAGCACGCGCATGAGCTCGTGCCACGCGGGATGAAACTCCACTTCGTCGCGCCTGGACCCAAAGCGGTCGAAAAGTTTGAGCACCGGCGGATTACGGTTCGCCGCATCGCCGAGCGCAAACATCGCGCGGGTCCCGAGTCGGGCACCGAGCTGCCGAAGCCGACCGACCGCCCAGGACGCGCCTTCGCGCTCGAGCGCATCGGCTAGCGCCGCATTCGACGTGAACAGGTTGTAGTCAACCAGTTCGTCCGGATGGTTGGCGGACTCGTAGATGGCTTTCACCCAGCACCATCATTCCGCGACCCAGACCGCGCCGTCGCCTCGCTTTTCGAACTTTCCGAGTCCCGGGAAGGGGAAGTGCACCGCGTAGATGCGCTGTCCATCGGCTACCGATTGCGAGAGCACGGCTGCGCGACTCTTGGCGCCCGTCGCCTGGTTGGCGTCGAAGTTCATCGGCCAGTCCGGTTTCTGCACCGAGATGATGGAGTGATGCATCGTGTCGCCGATATAGAGCAGCGACTCCGGACCCGAAGTGATCTTGTATCCCGAGTGGCCTGGCGTGTGTCCCTTGATCTCGACCGCCTTCACGACGCCGGGAACGAGTTCGGCGCCTGGCGCGAACGCCTCGACCTTGGACTTGATCGCAGCGACGAGCGCGGTGTGCCCGTCGAGCCCGATGCTCTTGGCCTGTTCGTCCGTCAGCCCCGAAAGGAACGCCCACTCCGGCTTCGAGAGATGAATCCTCGCATTCGGGAAAACCAGCTCGCCCACCGGGTTCAGCAAACCGCCGACGTGATCGCCATGAACGTGCGAGATGAAAATGTCCGTGACGGTTTGCTGATCGACGCCCGATTCAGCGAAAGAGACCGCGAGCTTGCCCGCGCTCGGGCCGAAGTTCGTGCCTGCGCCCGTGTCGAACAGCATCACGCGATCGCCGGTCTTCACCAGCAACGGCTCGAGGCCGAGCTGTAGTTTGTCGGTCGGCAATCCGGCGGCGGAGAGGAGCGCGGCGACTTCCTCGGGCGTATGACCCACGCCGAAGACCTTGTTGTCGTTGGGGAACTCGAGCACGCCGTCGCGCAGCGCGAAGGCAGAGAATTCGCCGATCTTGAACGCGCGCGTGTTCTCCGGCTTCGGAACAGGGGCAGGTTCGGCTGCGGGTGCAGGCGCTGGCGCGGCAGCAGCGGGCGGCGGCGGCGCTTCCGCGGTCTTCGAACATGCGGCGAGCAGCGTCGCGACGACGATGGCGGTGAACGACAGCACACGGAAGTTTGAAGGGCGCAGCATGGGGAGGCTCCTGGGTCCGAAAGAGGTGGGATCTTGGATCGTAGTAATGAGCAGAATCAATCGTAGCGAAGGGGTAACCCGGGGGCGCGAAATTCAAGACGCATGCGCGCCGAATCCTACGCCCAGGCCCGCGCCACCGGCACGTTCGCGAATCTGCAATCTGGGGGCACCAGACTATCGCCGCATGAAACGGCTTCATTTGAAATACTGGCCACTCCTGGCATTCCTCTCATCCGCCTTTGCTTTCGCGGATCCCATCCACGCGATCGCGGACGGCGCGTACTGGCATCACGACAGCGGCTGGGTTTTCGCACAGAAACTTGGCGATTTCGAACTGGTCGGGATACCCCAGGACGTTGCCGGCTCGCGCGATGCCGTCGCGTACTACGCGCGCACCGCTGCGGGGGTGCGCACGGTTGCCGCCGTCGATGTGTATCCCGCGGACTCCGCCGCCTCCGGAGCAACGCTCGAAGCTGCGAAGGCTGACGTCGAGAGGAAGAATACGGGCGATGCAAAACAGATGTCGGAAGAACCACTGGCCATCGACCCCGGCGAATCGCTACGCGCCACGCGCGTTGTTTACGCATCACCTTCCGGCAGTGCAATGACCGTCCTCTACTTCGTTGCGATGCACGACTGGCGCGTTCGCGTCGAGGTCACGGCGCCGGCGTCGGATGCGACCACCCTGCCGGCGCTCGATGCATTCGTGCGCGGACAGCGCTGGGAGTCGCTCGCGGGCAACTGACCACGCGGCAGCTAACTAGCGGCCACCGATTCGAGCCGCGCTGCCCGCTCGCCCGGGATTCCAACCGTTCGCCACGCCCTTTTGACCGCTCGACATCTCTCAGCAGAGCCGGGCGGGCGCAGCTGTAACCTGCTCCCGGTGAACTCGTTCAAGGGGCTGTCATGAATCGATCGATCTCCCTCATTGTTGCGGCAGGGGCTGCTGTTTCGCTGTTGTCTGCAACCGGCGCGCGGGCGGCCGGCGAACCGCTGCTCATCGAAAACGTCACCGTGCTGTCGCCCGAGCAGCCGCAGCCGCTCGGCAACCGTTACGTGCTGGTTCGCGATGGCCGCATCGCCGCTGTCAGCGATCAGAAGATCGCCGCACCAGCCGGCGCACGCCGGCTGGATGGCACGGGCAAGTTCCTCGCGCCGGGAATCACGGATGCCCACGTCCACGTGTCCCAGGCGATCGGCCTGCCGTTCGTCCCGAACGATCCCGCACTCGCGGCGCTCGAGAAGGATTTTTTCGCGCAGCAACCGCGCAGCTATCTCTACTTCGGTGTGACGCAGGTGCTCGACCCGAGCAACCTGCCGGAGAAAGTCGCCGAGTTCGCGGCGCAGAAGCTGCACCCGGACATCTATCGCTGCGGCGCCGCGCCGGTGGTCGATGGCTACCCGCTCGTGTTCGTCGACAAAGCGGTGCGCCACACCATCTTCAACGACTACATCTTCGAACCTGCGAACGCGCGCGAACATCCATTGCCCGCGGGTGTCAATGCAGCCGAACACACGCCGGAAGCCGTGGTGGACCGGATCGCCGCGAGTGGCGCGCTCTGCGTAAAGGTGTTCCTGGAAGATGGTTTCGGCGATCGCACCGACTGGCCCATGATGAGCGTCGACACTCTGCAGCGCGTGCGCACCGCCGCGAAGAAACACGGTCTGTTGCTCGCCGCTCATGCCAATGCGCTGGACATGCAGCGCATGGCCGTCGCCGGAAACGTCGACATCATCATGCACGGTCTGTGGAATTGGAACGCGCTCGAGGGAGAGCACGGAATGCCGGCCGCCATTGCGGATCACTTGCGCACGATTCGCGACCAGAAGATCGGCTACCAGGCCACGTTGCGCGTGCTGCCCGGCGTCACCGAACTGCTGGATCCGGGCGTGCTCGCAGATCCCGTGTACGCAAAAGTCGTACCGCCCGCCTTGCTTGCGTGGTATCACACCGATCAGGCGCAATGGTTCAAGCACGAGGTCTTTGGACCGAAGACAAATGCAGCGGCGGTTCTCTCCGACATCCGCGCGGCGAACCAGCACTGGGAGACCTCAGAGCGCGGCATGCGCGCGTTGCGGTATCTCTACGAGCTGGGCCAGCCGATGTTGTTAGGCAGCGATACGCCGTCGGCGCCGACGTACGGCAACCAGCCGGGCTATGACACGTTCAAGGAGATGCGCACGATGGCCCAGGCAGGAATTCCACTGTCGGCCATCTTTGCAGCCGGCACGATCAACAACGCTCGGCAGTTGGGTCTGGACAAGGACTACGGCACGGTCGAGAAGGGAAAGATCGCCAATCTGCTGCTGCTCGATGGGAATCCTTTGGCGAATGTGGAAGCCTGGACGACAATCGACAAGGTGATCCTGCGGGGCGAGCCCATCGAACGGCAGTCGCTCGCCGCGGACGCGAAGAACTGAGGAAAACCAGTCTGGGATATTGGGCACTACAACTCGCCGGGTGGGGCTTTGTCTTCTATGCGCAGGCTTCCGGCGAAGTCATCTTTGCCTCGGCGCCGTGGAGCAAGGCAGCCACGCTGTGGGGCGGCGTAAGTCTCGCGGGAATCGGCCTCACGCACCTGTTGCGTTGGCTCGTCCGGCGCCATGGCTGGCTCGCCCTTCCACCCATGGCGCTGCTGGTCCGCATCGTTGTGACGACCTTGCTCGTCTCGCTGACCTCCTATCTCATTGCCGTCGCATTGTCCGAGGTCGTGTATGGCACCGCCGCGGCGCCGATCACCCAGGCCCTCTATCAACGGTTGCCTCCGGACGGTCAGCTTCGCAACCAGTTCATCTACCTGCTGATCACACACGCACTGTGGGTCACCGCCTACCTGGCCTTCGCGATGCAACGTCACCGTTACCGCGCCGAGTTGCGCCAGGCACAGCTGGGCGAAGCCTTGCAGGCTGCGGAGCTGCGGCTGCTCAAGGCGCAACTCAACCCGCACTTCCTGTTCAACGCACTGAATGGCCTGCGATCGTTGATCGCCGATGAGCCCGCGCGCGCGCGGGACGCCGTGACCCACCTCGCGCGCTCGCTGCGCTACTCCTTCGCGGCCAGTGACGAGGATCTGGTCTCCCTCGAGCGGGAGCTTGAAATGGTGGATGACTACCTGGCGCTCGAGTCATTGCGACTCGGCGATCGATTGCGTGTCGAGCTCGACATCGACCCCGCGGCGCGCACCGCGCGCATTCCGGCCATGCTGTTGCAGACGCTGGTGGAGAACGCGATCAAGCACGGCATCGCTGCCCTCAAGGAGGGAGGCACGCTGCGGATCACGGCGCGGATCCCGGAAAAGGAACTGATTCTGCAAATCGTCAACCCGCGGCCGGCAGACAGCGCCGTTGCGACGGGTGAAGGTGTCGGGTTGAGGAACTCCTCGGAACGCCTGCGGCTGCTGTTCGGCACCCGGGCAAGACTCGAACTCGACCTTTCGCATGCGGGGCTCGCAACCGCGGAGGTGAGGCTGCCGGCATGAGGGCCCTCGTCGTCGATGATGAACCCCTCGCCCGCCGCGAGATGCGCCGGCTTCTCGATGCGTTTCCGTGGGTCGAGGTCGTCGGCGAGGCCGGCAACATCGACGAGGCGCGCGCGCGTATCGAAGAACTCACGCCCGATGTCGTATTCCTCGACATCCAGATGCCTGGCGGCACCGGCTTCGATCTGCTGACGCAGCTCGACCGCGTACCGCGCATCGTCTTCACCACCGCGTACGATCAGTTCGCCGTGAAAGCCTTCGACGTGAACGCGCTCGACTATCTATTGAAGCCCATCGAGCCCGAGCGTCTCGCGACAACGCTGCGCAAGATCCAGGCGACTCCACTCGCAACGACCAACCACACGCCGCTCGAGCAGCTTTTCATCCGCGACGGTCCGCGCTGCTGGTTCGTGCCGCTGCGCGAGGTGAGCGTGTTTACCGCCGAAGGCAACTACGTGCGGTTGCTGTGGGGCAAGGAGCGGCCTTTGCTCGGGCGTTCGCTGACCGCGCTCGAGGAAAAGCTCGATCCCAGGAGTTTCTTCCGGGCGAACCGCAGCCAGATCGTCAACCTGGATTTCATCCAGCAGGTGGAAGCGGGTACAGGCGGACGACTGCACGTGCAAATGCGGGACGGGCCGGAAATCGAGGTCTCACGTCGTCAGGCACGATTGTTTCGCGCCCGAACGACGGTGGGGTGAGTCAGGGCAACTCGGCGAAGCCGCTGAGAACGCGAGCGCCAGCAGCGCCGCGATCAACTTGCTCCCTGTGCCCATCCCACGCTCCTCCGCCTCTGGAGGGCGGTTCAGTAGTTAGAGCCCATCATACGGGTAGTTTCAGTCAGGGCACCACTGGCAACACCACCGCGGTCGAGTTGACGCCGCCAAACCAGACGCTTTGCGTCGCCTTGCGATAGTCGGCCGGCTTGGCGTACATGATGTTGTCGACATAGGACTGCGGATTGCGATCGTAGAGCGGGAAGAGGCTGGACTGAATCTGCACCATGATCCGGTGCCCCGGCAGGAACACGTGGTCGACGTTGGGCAACGCCCACCGATAATGCTCGACCTTGCCGGGCTTGAGCGGCGTTGGCACGGCGAAGCTCTTTACATAGCGTCCGCGAAAGATCTCGATGCCAATCGGCAGCTCGTAGCCGGCCATTGACGGCTTCGCACCTTGGGACGCAACTTCCGGCACGTCGTTCGGATACACGTCGATCAGCTTCACCACCCAGTCGCTGTCCGTGCCGGTGGTCGAGGCAAACAGCTCGACCTCCGGCGCACCCATGATGTGAACCGCCTTGTCGAGCGGCGCGGATTTCCAGCTGGCAACGTCAGGGCGCTCCGACACGAAACGCTGGTCGTGCACGAGCCACGGCTTCCACTGCGTCGCATCGCCCGAGTCGATCGGGCGCGGGATGAATGGCACCGGTTTCGCGGGATCGCTGATGTACTCCTCGTGCCCGCTCGCCTTGGGGCGGTCAAAGGTAGCCACTCCGCCGGCCGCCAGGTAGATAGGCTTTGCAACGCCCATCGGCCAGCGCGGCGAGCTCTGCCACTTGTTGATGCCCGTCGCGTACGTGAACACCGGCGGCGTCTTCGGATCGGGGCCGCCCTTCAGCCAATGGTCGAAGAATGGCTTCACGTACTCCGCGCGCCATTCGCGCGCCGTGTCCCCGGTGAAAGTCAGGCTGCCTAGATCGAATCCATAGTGGTTGGCCCCCGAGTGCCGCCACGGCCCGATCACGAGCGACACCATGTCGTTGTTCTTGTCCTTGGGCTCGAGCGCGCGATAGACCGCGGGCGCGCCATAACTGTCTTCCTGGTCCCACTGGCCGACCTCGAGCATCGTCGGCACCGTCAGTGGCTGCGCCGCGAGCCATTTGTCGACCGCCTGCAACGACCAGAACTCGGTATAGGCCGGGTTGTCGAGGAACTTGCGGACACCGGGAAACTTGTCGATGCCCAGCATCTTGGCGAAATCCGCGGTGGAGCCGGCTTCCAGATAGAGCGTGTACTCGTCGCCGGCGCCGAGCGCGAACTCGCCGCCCCCTTGGGCCTTGTTGGTGCCTTGCCCGACAGGGAACCCGAGCGAGCTGACGCGAAATGCGCCATTGTGAAACCAGTCATCACCCATCCAGCCGTCAACCATCGGGCTCTGTGGCACCGCAGCTTTCAGCGCGGGGTGCGGATTGATCTCGGCCATCAATGTCGTAAAGCCCAAGTAGCTAGAGCCGATGATCCCGACCTTGCCGTTCGACTCCGGCGTGTTCTTGACCAGCCACTCGATGGTGTCGTAGGCATCGGTCGACTCGTCGATGCCGGTGTCGTTCAGCGGCCCTGCCAGCGGCCGATTGAGAACCCACGCACCCTCGGAACGATGCAGGCCGCGAATGTCCTGGTAGACACGGATGTAGCCGTCTTCGACAAACTCGGCATCCATGATTTCGAGGATGTCGACGATTCGCTGGCTCGCGACGCGATGGGTCGACTTGTGCGCGTCGTAAGGCGAGCGCGACAACAGAATCGGACCTTGCGAGGTTCCCTTCTTCATCACGATGGCCGTGTAGAGCTTGGTGCCGTCGCGCATCGGCACCATTGCGTCGCGGCGGATGAAGTCCGCCGAGGGCAGCGTCTGTTCGTACTTGTCGATGACATCGGGCGTCATCGGCGTTACGCGAGGCGGGGGTTGTACCGGTGTATTTTGTGAATGGGCAGTCGTGCCGATGAGAAATCCGGCGGCGACGAGCGAAATAATGCGTTTGTAGGAATGTGCCATGGGCACGTAGCCTACGAGTCCCACGACGAACCCGCAATGTTCCGACTGTAACGCCGGACGTTGTTTCATAGCGTCGACGTGTGGCTGCGCAATTGAACACAACAGTTCGTTCCAGGTTCGTGCTGGTGGTCGATGACAACCACGACGCGGCCGATTCTCTTGCGCAACTCCTGAGACTCTCCGGTCATCAGGTGGACGTCGCGTACACCGGCATGTGCGCGCTGGCCCGGGTACGCTCGTGCTGTCCTGAGGTCGTGCTTTGCGATCTTGGCTTGCCAGAACTCTCCGGCTATGACTTCGCCAAGGCCATCAGGCGTGAGCTCCCCCGAACGATCCGGCTCGTGGCAATCAGCGGCTACGCGCAACCCGAAGACATCAGCAGGTCGCTGGAGGCGGGTTTCGACGCCCACGTCGCAAAGCCTGCGAACACCGCCGATATCGAGCGCTGGCTGAGTTAGCGCGACGACGCGGCGCTTCCCTAACTACCTCTTCGGGCAAAGTTGCCACTGGGGAGGTAAGCCGCAAGGCCACGCAGCGTCAGACATTGGCACGGCAAATGGCATCGAGAGACTGACTGCCTGCGCGACCGTCGCCGCGTACGGTGCGAGTGCTGTCCACAACTTCCTGGAGCTGATATGAACACCAAATACCTGATTCCATTCTGCGCCGCCGTGGCGCTGATGGCCGCATGCAGCCAGGGCGACAAAAACGCCGCGCCTGGCGACACGGCCGGCGGTGCGGCTGGCGAAACTGCCACGCCCGGCGCCACGCCCTCCGACACTCCACCGCCGTCCGAGACTCCACCACCGTCCGACACACCGCCCGCCGAGACCCCGCCGGCTGATGCTCCGCCGTCCAACCCGCCGCCGTCTGGAGGCCAATAAGCGCGGCGTTGCCTTCCCCACGGTAATCCGCGGCCGGGTGCTGACCCCGGCCGCGGAGGTTTGAGTACCAGTTGTTGGTTCGTGCGACCCTTCATTGACCGCCCCTTCGGGCCGTGATGAAGTTTGGGCATGAAAAACATCAAGCTTTTCCTGGCTCTTGCGGTTTCAGCCTGCGCAGTCGCTAACGCGCAAACGGCCAGCAATGAGCACGGGATCCCCGATGCTCCGACCCGTATGCTCAACTCGTCGAGCAGCGAGACCGGCACCATCCTGAAAAGGGATTTGAGGTGGCGGTCGAAAGTCCCTCTCAACAAGACTTACGGCGAACTCACGCCGGAGCAAAAGGCTGCATTTCATGCGTTATACGAAACGCTTCCGGAAGGCGACGAGCCACCCTTTCCGGTCAAGGGCATCAAGCCCATCTTCAGCCAGCTCCAGCAAGGGCAGCGCGTGCTCCAGGCGCGTGGAGAGTTGAATCTCGCCGTGACCGTCGGTTCCGACGGGAACGCGATCAAGGTCGAGGACTTCGGCGGCGTAACCGGCGCCAACGCCTACGAAATGACGAACTATGCGCAGTCCCTGCTCATGATGGCGAAATACAAGCCCGCGCTGTGCAAGGGACAGCCGTGCGTCATGCAGTTTCCGTTCAAACTTGCGCTGAACTGAATCAGCGCAATGCTCTGCGCAGGCCGCTCGACGCAGCGGCCATGCTCTCGTCGGCGATTCGCACCCGGTCACGCCCGTCGCGCTTGGCGTGGTAGAGCGCCGCATCGGCGCTTGCGATCAAATCATCGAGAGACTTGATGCTCGGTTCGATGGTCGCGAGGCCGGCGCTCAAACACACGCGCAAGCCGGCGCCGGTCGCCGGTAGTTGGATCCCCAGCGCCAGGGTGCGCAGGCGTTCGAGCGCGATCAGCGCCGTCTCCAGGCTGGCCTCCGGCATCACGAACAGGAATTCTTCGCCACCCCAGCGTCCGAGTACGTCTGAATCGCGGATGGACGCACGGCACGCGAGCGCAAAGTCCTGCAGGACCTTGTCGCCGGCAGCATGACCGCAACGGTCATTGATGCTCTTGAAATGGTCGAGGTCGATGAGCGCCACGGTGAGCGGGACTTGCGCCGTGCGTGCATGCTCCATGGCCGTGGTCGCCAGTTCATAGACGTGGCGCCGGTTGGGGATACCCGTGAGGCTGTCCTGGTTTGCCAACACCGCAAGTTGCCGGCGATGCCTCCGAATCGAAATGATTTGAAGCGTCAGCAGTCCGATGACGATGGCGCCGGTCCCAGCGGCGATCGCGGTCCAGCGCTTCTGCTGCATTTGTCTCTCGTGCGCGGCCGCAAGCTCGCGCTTGAGCTCGGAGTTGCGCTCGAGCTGCCGGTCAGTCTCGAAGCGCGCGCGCAGTGTCGCAGCCTGCCGCACGCGTCGCGCCTCGTCGACGGCGGTTTGACGTTGCAGATACTCGGTGAGGTCCAGGTAGCTGTCGGCGAATTTGCCGAGCGCGGCATTGGCACGCGACCGAAGCTTGAACAACGGCGGCACGCGCCGCGGTGGCATGTCGGCGGCGCCATTACGCAACAGGTCGTTCAACGTTGTCAGTGCACGCGAGGGATGTCCTTCCTGGAGGTCGATACGCGCGAGCGCCGCCCGCGCCTGCTTGGCGACATCTTTCGAATCGGCCGCGGTGAAGACTCGCAACGCGTCGTTGCACCGGCGCCGGGCTTCCTTCAACTCGCCGCTATCGATCTGCAATCCGCAGATATCGAGGTCGGCAAACGCCACGCCCATGGCGTCCTTGAGCGTCACGCTCAGTTCGCGTGCTTTCTTGTATTCCTCGATCGCTGCAGGAAAATCGCGGATCTCGGTGAGAATCGTGCCGCGCAAGTACCTGGAAACCGACAGGGCCAACGTGGCGCCCTGCGCGGTGTTCCAATCGATGACTTCCGCATTGAGCGCCAGTGCCTGCGCGTAGTCGCCCATGTCGCGCATGGCGGATGACAGCGCCGAGGCCGCGAGCATCCGCTGTTCCAGCCGGCCGGACATCACGCTGCTTTCATAGGCATGCATCAGATTGACGATTGCGAGGTCCGCGTGGTCCTGACGAATCTGCAGAATGCCGAGAGTGATCCGCAGGCAGGATTCGGCAATGGAATCGCGTGCCTGGCGCGCATGCGCCGCGTCGATCGACTTGATCGCGGCGTCGATGCCGGCGTGGTCGTAAATGTTTTCGGCGTGCAGGGACAGCAGCTCGAGGTGAATCACGTTGTTGGATTCCGGCACGAGTTTCAAGCCGGCGAGTGCCGATGCGCGCGCGTCGCCATCGAGCTCGAGCACCGAGTAGCTCTGCGCCTGGACCGCCAGCAGCGCGGCGACCCGCATCGGATCCCGGAGCGCCGCCTTGTTCGCAAGGTCCAGCTCCGCTTGCACCTGAGGCAAGGCGGCAGTCGCGTCCCGAGCGGCGAGTGTCTGCAGACGCTGTATCGTCGGGTCCGCGCTCTGAAAACACGCCGCCTGCACGAAGCTCCCAATCCACAGACTCGTCAACGCGAAAGCGGCGCGTAAGAGTTTCCCGGAGCGGGACGCTGCACGGCTCTCACGGTAAGGGTGGCGAGACATTTGGACTGAGCATAAGGCGGCGCAACCACCACGCGCGTCCGCGAAATTCACGAAACCGGCGCAGCCGGAGCCACGCGGTTCACACTTGCTCAATACAGTGTGCGCCCGCTCACATTTTGCCGCGCGCGAACAGCCCGGCCTCGACGCCGGGGGACGTCCCTGTCCCGATGCACTCCGTTGTTATTCGCGAGCCAGCTCGCAATCGTTCTTGTCGTGGTGCCGGCGATGGCCATGCTTGCCGTGGCCTTCGTCTTCGTCGTCGCAATCGAGCAGCGGCGCGACATGCAGCACGATGAACTCGTTGTTGTCGGCGACGCCGAATTCCCGGCCGTTCGAGCCCGGGTAGTTGTTGTCGTCGATGACCAACAAACGATTGTTGTCGAGCACCAGCACGTCTTCGATCGTGTTGAATGGGAACGTGAACACCGTATTCGCGCGGCCGTCTTCTGCAACGTCGCGCGGGTCATAGATGTTCATGAGATCGACAACTTCTTCCTTGATGAGCATGCCGCTGGCGTCGATTTCATCGAGATCGATGCGGTAGATCTTCTTGAGCCGCGCCGGGTTCGTCTGGCGCGGATCGGACGCGTCGCCCTGCCCCTGGTCGCGCTCGATGATGACGAACTCGCGGTCGGTGAGCGCCGTCATGTCGCCGATGGAATTGGCGGGCGCGTCAATCAGGTATGCAAAGGTCTTTCCGGTGTACCTGTGCGCGCCCAGTGAAAACTCGTTGATCAGCAGCCGTGTGCGGTTCGGATCGCCGTTGATGGCCTTCTCCAGCAGCGCGTAGAGCTTCGTGCCGCTCTTGTTGAGCGCCATGCCTTCGAAGCCGCCCGAGTCCGGCAGGTTTGCCGCGAGTGTGCGCTGCGGATTGCTGACGGATTGCACGAGCGGATTCGTTTCCGGGCCGCCGAGCGTGCTCGGGAAGGCGCGGAAGTTAGGCAGCGGGATGGGGGCTTCCAGGACGCGGCCGAATTGATCCGTATGCAGCAGGTACGGGCCGAATTCGTCGCCGAACCAGAACGTGCCGTCTGGCGCGCGGCGGAAGGATTCGATGTCGAAGTCGGCGCCTGTCAGCAGTCGGCCGGCCTTGATCGAGGGATCCACCGGGATCGGCGCACCGCCGGCGGTGGGCGTGTTCGGGTAGGTAGCGCCGTCAGCGACGATCTGGAATGGCACTTTCCGATAAGGATCGCGCAGCGTCATGAAGCTGTCCGGCGTGAATCCGGCGAGCTCCTCGCCCGTGAAGCGATTGACCGGCGTCACGTCGCCGGTTTCGAAGTTCGGCTTCATCGCGCTGACGCGCAGCAGCGCATCGGCCGAGTTCGCCTTGGCGCCGAAGCCGTTATCGGACATCACGAGGTACGTGCCCTTCTTCGGGCCAGGCAGCACGGCCGAGAAACCCTGGACCGGCTGCTTGTTGATGAGTGGCAGCACCTTGCCGTTCGCGCCCGAGGCGAACTGGCCGGAGGTCGGACCGGTAGAGAACGTGTCTGCCGGCAATACCGCGCGGTCGAGCAACTCGGCGGCGATCGCAGAATTGCCGAGTAGAGCGGAAGCGACGAGTGCGATCATGGCACTGACGCGAGAGCGGATGAGATGCATGTACTGACTCCAGCGCGCACCGACAGCCAACCTGGCCCGTCGTCAACAAGCGGCGCGGGCGAGATGCTCGGCGAGTTGTGTTTCGAGTGAATGAAGGTTCGCTGACGAGTTCGTGGAGCTGCACACTTGGCATTGACTCACCACCACGCAACGCGTAGTGGAGGGAACGATGAATATCCTGATCTTTGGCGCCACCGGTATGGTCGGCCAAGCCGTTCTGCGTGAATGCCTCGCAGCCAGCGACGTGGGTCGTGTTGTGGCCGTTGTGCGTCGACCCACGGGCGTCGTGCACGAACGCCTGTCGGAGCTCGTGGCGCCCGACCTCACCAACCTCGAGCCGTATCGCGGTCGGCTCGCGCCGTTCGACGCGTGTTTCTTTTGCCTGGGTGTTTCGTCCGTAGGCATGAACGAGGAAGACTACACACGCGTGACGTACGCCCTGACCATGAGCGTGGCGCGGCTTCTCGTGCGTGAGAATCCGCAGATGGTTTTCACCTACGTCTCCGGCGCGGGCACCGACAGCACCGCCGAGGGCAAACGGATGTGGTCTCGCGTCAAGGGACGCACGGAGAACGCGCTGATCGCGCTCGGTTTCAAAGGCGCATACATGTTTCGCCCCGGCATCATCCAGCCTCTGCACGCCGTGCGCTCCAAGACGGCCGCGTATCGCGTGACTTATGACTTGGCAAAACCCCTGTTCGTGATCATCCGGACATTCTGGCCGCGATCGATCGTGACGTCCGAGCAGGTCGGACTCGCAATGCTCAACGTGGTTCGGCGCGGATACGCGCTCGCGATCCTCGAAGTGCCGGACATCCAGGAAGCGAGTCACTAGCCAGCGACAACGGGAAACAAACCCGTCACGCGATTGCAAAAACGCGGGTTCACGCTCCGACCTTCGCCGCGTACGGCGACCGCTTCGTCACCGCTAAGGAGCAGCACCATGACGCCATTCGATCGCCGCTCGTTTCTCAAGTTACTGAGCAGCACCGCCGTCACGTCGACCTTCATGGAGAGCATCGCCAAAGCATCGGCGGTGTCCGCTTTCTCGCGCTCCGGAACGATCGACGACGTCAAACACGTGGTGATCCTCATGCAGGAGAACCGCGCGTTCGATCACTACTTCGGAACGATGCGCGGCGTGCGCGGCTTCGGCGATCCGCACCCGGCAACGCTGCCGAACGGCAAGCCGGTCTGGTATCAACCAAATGGCAGCGGATTCGTGCTGCCCTACCATCCCACCTCCGACGCCTTCGGCGATCAGTACCTGGTCGACACCGCCCACGACTGGAACGACACGCACGAGGCGTGGAACGGCGGCAAGTACGACCGGTGGATCCCCACCAAGTCGCCACAGACGATGGCGTACTACACGCGCCGCGACATCCCGTTCCACCACGCGCTCGCCGACGCATTCACGATCTGCGACGGCTACCACTGCTCGTTCCTCGGCGCCACCGATCCGAACCGGTACCACATGTGGACCGGCTGGGTCGGCAACGACGGTCTTGGCGGCGGCCCGGTCATCAACAACGCGGAGGCGGGTTACGACTGGTCTACCTACCCCGAGCGGCTCGAGCGCGCGGGCATCTCGTGGAAGATCTACCAGGATAGTGGCGTCGGCCTCGACGGACCCGGCTTCTGGGGCTGGACGAGCGACCCGTACATCGGCAACTACGGCGACAACTCGCTCCTGTACTTCCACCAATACCAGAACGCGCTGCCGGGCTCTCCCCTCTACGAGAAGGCGCGCCGCGGCACCAACATCAATGTGCCCGGGACACCGTTCGATGCCCTCTTCGACGATCTGCGCAAGGATGTCGGCAAAGACCAGTTGCCGCAGGTGTCATGGATAGTCGCTCCTGAGGCTTTCACCGAGCACGGCAACTGGCCGGCGAACACCGGTGCGTGGTACGTCGCCCAGGTGCTCGATGCGCTCACGTCGAATCCCGAGGTGTGGAGCAAGACCGCGCTGTTCGTGATGTACGACGAGAACGACGGCTTCTTCGATCACGTGGTTCCGCCGACGCCGCCGCGCACCGCCGCGGACGGCGCATCCACCGTCGATGCGAGCGACGAGATATACGCAGGGGATCCCGATCATCCGTCCGGTCCGTATGGCCTCGGAGTTCGGGTCCCGATGATCGTAGTTTCGCCGTGGAGCAAGGGTGGCTATGTGTGCTCGGAGGTGTTCGATCACACCTCGTTGATTCGTTTCCTCGAGCGCCGCTTCGCGCCGCACCATCCCGGTCTGATCGAGACCAACATCACGCAGTGGCGCAGGACAGTGTGCGGCGATCTCACGTCGGCCTTCGACTTCTCCAATTCGCGTGCGGCCACGGTCGAGCTGCCGGACACGACTGGCTACACGCCGCTGAGCCGCGATCGATTTCCGGACTACGTGCCCGAGCCGCCGTCCCAGCAATCGCTGCCCAAACAAGAGCGAGGGTTACGGCGTGCACGCGCATTGCCGTACGCCCTCGACGTCGATGCCAACGTGTTCGATCACGGCGGCGGTGGGCTTCGGCTCGAGTTCAAGAACAGAGGCAAGGCCGGCGCATGCTTCCAGGTTCGCTCCGGCATCGGCGCAGAAGGACCGTGGACCTACACCGTCGAGGCGGGCAAGTCGCTCGCCAACAAGTGGGCACTCGGCCAAGCCCACGGAAAGTATGACCTCTCGGTGTTCGGGCCCAACGGCTTCCTGCGTCGCTTCCGCGGCAAGGTAGACCGGGACGCCGCCGATCTCGATGTCAACGTACGCCTCGACGTCCGCGACTACGCGCTCATCGTGCGCGTGACGAACCAGACGCGGAAAACGTGCCGCGTGAGCATCGAGAACGGGTACGGCGAGCGCGCCATCGTAGATTGGCTGCCACGCGGCCGCGCGCTCGAGAAGCGCGTGTCGCTCAAGTCGAGCTACGGCTGGTACGACGTGGCGGTTCGCGCGGAAGGCGACGGAGACTTTCTGCGCCGTGCGGCAGGGCATCTGGAAAACGGCAGGGACAGCGCGAGCGATCCGGCGTTTGGAGCGCGCCTTTGATCGCAATGTAATAGGCTCGAGGACCGCGAGCGCGTAGGCTCGCGGTCCATGAGCGCAGGCCTTACAACCACGCCACCCATCGTGCGGCAGTTCCGCCAGATCGTCGTCTGGCCCGTGCAACTCATGCCTATAAAGGCGGGTGCGCCCGTGCAGTGCCACTGGGAAGCGCTCGAGAAAGTGAAGGACGGCAATCCGTGGCAGCGCTGGCGCGGCAAGTTCAACATCGGCGAGACCGAGGATTTCCGCGAACGTCACTACAAGGAGTTCGTGACGTTCCTGCCATTCGTGCAGCGGTTCCTGTATGGCTCGCCCGCGGGCCAGGAAAAGTCCGAAGATTCCGGCGTCTCGAGTATCCGTGTCTATCGGCGCAACGACGTTGCCTCGGCCCGTCTCACGTTCGCGGACGGCTGGGCGCATGAGTGCGCGATCCATCGTTGCGATCTCTATTTCTTCCACGACGCGGACGTCCTGATCCTCGTGCTGGAGATCAGCTCGAGCGAGTTGCCGCTCGATCGCGCGCAGGACCTGCTGTTCCGCTTTGCCCGCGCCTATCCCGCGTTCTGGGAGAAGGACGGTTCGCCGGGCAATTGCCTGCGCAAGGTGGAGTGGCTCGACGGCCGCGGCGCGGTGCTCGCGACTTCCGATCACGGAGACAAGGAGCGCTACATCGATCACGTGGCGCGCAACCGCACGCCCTGCCTCGCCTCGCACTGGAGCTGGCTGATCCAGCCGCTCGGTTTGGAGATGCCCGGACAGTCGGCGTCGCTGAAATTCCGGCAGCTCGAGTATTACCGCATGCCGTTCATGGCGTACCTCTCGCTCGATGACCCCCACCGCCTCACGCGCGCGGATTTCGTGCGCCTGGCGTACGTGACGCGACCCGGCCCATCCGAGGAGCTCGAGTTCTCCGAAGCGTCGCTCGAGCAATTCGAGACCAACTACTGCGACGATCGATACTGGGGACGCTCGGGCGGGCGCAACAAGGGTGACACGCGGCTGGTGTGCACCGGGCGCACGATCGCGCTCGTGGGCGAGCACGAAAACTCGTTCTTCTCCGGATTCGAAACCGGGCTGCTCGCGCAATTCCGTCATCAATACTTCCTGCTGTTCCTCATCGCGCATTTCAACAAGGCCGCGTTGCTGTCGATGTCCGACGAGCTCGCGGTCGCGATGAATCGGCTGAGCGTGGGCGAAACGGAATCCGTGAAGGAGTTCAAGCGCACCATCCGCCAGTCCATGGAAGTATTCCTGCGGTTCACGCACCGCTACTGGTTCCACGCGGTCTCGAACCAGGACCAGGCGCGGATGCTGTTCCGGCGCATGCGCGAGCATCTGCGCCTCGACGAGCTCTATGAAGAAGTGCGCACCGAGGCCATGGACATGTCCACCTACCTGGATACCGACAGTGTGCGCCGCCAGGCCAACACCGTGTTGCGCCTCACCGTCGTGACGATCTTCAGTCTCATCGGCACCATCGCCACCGGGTTCCTCGGCATGAACCTGCTGTCAGAAGCCGACAAGCCGCTGCTCTACCGCATCGGGCTGTTCCTGCTCGTGAGCGCCGCGACCGTTACCGTGACGGGGATCATGATCGTGAAGTCCAAGCGGCTCGCGGACTTCATCGATGCGCTGTCGAACGATCGGATCGGGTGGCGAAGGAAGTGGCTGGAGTGGAAGAAGGTTTGGTAGACGCCAACTTCCAGGTACCCGTCCTCTTTGACTACGCCGCCACGTTCACGTGGGCGGTCAGCGGCTCGATTGTCGCCATCCGCAAGCGTTTCGACATCGTCGGGGTATTCATCCTGGCGCTGCTGACGGCCATCGGCGGCGGCCTGCTGCGCGACGCCGTGTTCTTGAACCGCACGCCCGTGTTCCTGCTCGACCCCGCCTATCTATCGCTGATCGTGGCCGCCACCGTCGTCACGTCGGTGTTTGCGCGATATCTGCGCAATCTCATCGGCCCCGACACGGTGCAGAAGGTCGTCGACTACATCGATGCGCTCGGCACGCCCGCCTTTGCCGTGTTCGGCATGGAGCTCGCCGAGCGCGCCGGTCTGCCGCTGGTCGCGATCGTGTTCGTGGGCGTTGCCAACGGCGCGGCGGGCGGCCTGCTGCGCGATGTGGTGATGCGGGAGATCCCGGCGCAGATGCGCCCTGGACAGTATGCATCGCTGACGCTGCTGGCGGCCTGCGGTGTCTATCTATTGTTGACGCTGAACCTCGCGTTCACTCCGATGCTCGCCGCGTGGATCACCGTGGGCGCTTTCTTCCTGGCACGCGTGCTCACGATACGGTTCAACTGGCGGACGCGGTCGGTGTGGGACGACGACTCCCAAGCGCAGTAAGTCATCCTCATTCGGGCGGGATTCGGTCCTGGTACTTCGCCAGCCAGGATTTGAAGTCGAGCAGCTCGGGGTTCAATGAGCGCGACGTGTCCAGGCTGCGCGCGCCCGCGAACTCCTTCTCGAACTCCGCGTAGTACTGGAACATGTTGCCGAGATCGTCCGCGCCCGGGAAACCGATGCCGCGAAACACCTCGGGACTCACCGCGTTATAGCCCACTTCTTTGCCGAGCGCCTTGGACATGTCGGCCGCCATCTGTGCGCCCGTAACATGATCGCCCGCGATTCCCACACGCTTGCCGATCCATGTCTTACCCTGCTTGAAGATGCCGAACGCGCACTTGCCGATATCTTCGGCCGCGATGCCGGACAAACGCGATTTGCCCATCGGCAGCGTGATGCTGAACTTTCCGTCCGGCCCCTTCTTCGGTCCCATGCCGAAGTAGATGAAGTTTTCCCAGTAGAAGGTCGTGAGCAGGTATGTCGTCGGCACGCCCGCCTCCGCAAACTGCGCGTCCGCCTCGCCCTTCGCGTCGAAGTGCGGCACCTTGTATTTCTCCATGAGCGTCGGCATGCGCGTATCCGAGAGCGGCACGAGCTTGCGCGTGTCTTCGAGCGTCGACCAGACCACGTGCGTAAGCTTCGCCGCCTTCGCGGCCTGCGCCATGTTGCGCGCCTGGCTCACTTCTTTGGCGGGTGTCATGTGTTCCCAGTAGTTGGTGACGCAGAACGCGCCGTACGCACCTTCGAACGCCTTTGCGAGCGAGGCTTCGTTGTCGAGATCCGCCTCGACCACCTCGGCGCCGAGCTTGCGCAGTGCCGCCGCCTTGTCGCCGCTCGCCTTGCGCGTGATGGCGCGGGCACGGAAGCCGCCGGAAGGATCGGCAAGGATGGCACGGACGAGGCCGCCGCCCTGGGAACCGGTTGCGCCGACCACGGCGATGATTCTGGAATTGGACATCAGTGATCTCCGGGTTTGCCCAGCAGGTTGGCACGCATGGGCTGATAGCCTGCGCGAATCTTGTGTACACCATATAGCAACGGGCGCAAGACCTCCGCCGGCCGGCGCGCCCAGCTCGCCCAGGCGAGCGGGGTTTCGCCGCGCGCATCCTGACGCTCGCGGTCAGCACCCGCCGCGAGCAGCATTTCAATCGTACCCGGTGTTCCGAACACCGCGGCCCGATGCAACGGAGTTTCGCCCCGCGTCCTGCTGTCGCGCATGAACGAGCCGGTCTCAACACCCGGAGTGGTTGCGGCGTTCGCGTCGGCGCCGGCACGAAGGAGCACCTGGGCGACCAGGTCGTAGCGAAGGCGGTCGTCGTTCGTCAACGCGGAGTGCAGCGGTGTCTCGCCGGTTTCCGGATCTGTATAGAGAGGGTTCGCGCCGCTTTCGAGCAGGAACTCACAGAGTTGCCAGTGACCATGAAATGCGGCCGCGTTGAGACCCAGGTCCGGCCCGAGCGTCGTCAATGGCAGACCAGACCTAAGCAGCAAGCGACACGCCGTGACGTCCCCAAAGTAGTTGCACCAAACGAGCAGCTTCTGGCCGTGTTCCTGGAAGATCGCCGGGCCGTCGCTTGCGGCGCGCAACGTCTCGACCAGGTCCGTGCGTCCGTTCTCGATGCGGCGCAAGAGTTCGGTGACTTGCATGGGTCGTCTCCAGCGAATCAATGTTTAATCGGACCGTGAATCGCACCTCGCAAGAGCGCCTTCAAAAGGGCGTCCTCACGTTGATAGGTAGACCAGCACCTCGGCGGACCGCGCCACGCTGTCCTCGTTCATGATCATTGCGCTCACATACGGCCCCATCACCGGCGTGTGCAGGATGTGCGCGAGGTCGCGACCCCCGAGCCGCGGCAGGCCGTTGTTCGATTTGAGATCGCTCGTCCCGAGCACGTTCAGCCGCTGTTGCTCGACACCAGATTCGCATTCCGTGTCGAAGTTGAAGAAGCAATCGGCCGCGCCGACCACACCGACTCCCGCCGCAAACGGATACAGCGAGAACGACAGCCGCAACGAGAAGCCGCGCATCGTCGTGCTGTTGAGCGAGTCCGAGATCAGGTAGGCGGAGAGTTTGCGATAGCCGTCGATGTTGACTGGCGGCGTACCGATGCCGGAGTGCGGCGGAACCACACGCTTGCTGATGAGTGTCTTCACCGACGTGCAGGCCTTGTTACAGGTGGCGGCGAAGATTGGCGCGACTCGAAGCGACTCCAGTTCGGCTTCGGGAAGGTCGATCAGCACCACGGGGCGGTGTGCGTTGCCCTTCTTCCCTCGGCCTGCGGGCTTCCTGGTGGTCTTGGCAGATTTCCCGGCCATAAATACTCCCTTCAGATTGCGAAATACATTGATGCGGCTGTCGAGGCGAGCGAAAGACGTTCCGGCTGGAACGTCCACGAAATAGGCCGTCAGACGTATGCAGCGGCAATGAGGAGC
>Ga0193752_1000155_pt1 | contig 91397 bp, 77 predicted proteins | sample H1c1metaG_FD_144924 | JGI IMG/M metagenome (GOLD analysis project Ga0193752, IMG submission 144924) | Soil microbial communities from a riparian zone of the East river system, Colorado, United States - H1c1 | ecosystem: Environmental > Terrestrial > Soil > Riparian zone | place: USA: East River... | reverse complement strand
TTCGTCGCTGTTGCATTCGCTTATTGCGATTTTTTAACCTTCTTAGCCACCGCTCTTTAGCGGTAAGTTTAAAAAATCGCAATAAGCGAATGATGGTACTAACGGTATCGTATAACTAATCTTTATGATAAATAGGACGCACCCGTAATTGTATTTAATGCAACCCGTGCCACCACAGAGCGAAGATTTGTGAGGAGAACTTATTATATTTGAGTGTGCGAATATTATTCGATATAGAGAGATTCTATATACCGCACATGGATAATCTTCTGTGTGATATGCTTTTTATAATTAAAAGCGATATTGAGAAAACATTATCACACATTAAGCAGGATATAGAGAAAGAAGATGCTATTTTAATAATAGTATTTAAGCCAGACCAATCTGGTGTTAAAATACTAAATGCATCTGAAGTACTTATAGAAAGATTTTTAGAAGCTACAAAGGAGATTGATTTTAATAAGTCAGTTGCTCCTTTTCTAAGGAAGCACAAAAACTAACTGTTTCCTGTATATCGCATTCTACGAATGCACTATACCGTTTCTTTTTACGCCAAAAAAATAATATTGATAATAACTTTTTTATGACATAAATATACGAAAAATAATTGTACTGATTTTTGTATTGCCACCCAAATTACGACAGTTGGCATAAAGACAATGCAGGGATTACAGTACGCCGTATGGCGTAGCTGTATTCTTTGTGTCTTGAAGGGTGTCGTAACCCAGGGTGGCGCAATTAATCGGCTGCGCCATTTTTATAACCCTAAACACGACAAAATGAAATTATTCCTACTCGTAAATGTGTTACTCCTCACCTGTTCGTGCTTCGCACAAACCAAACCCAAAAAAGATGATACCAAGATAACAATAGTGTTTGCCGATACTACCAACAAGTGGCTGCAGGCTAAACATGCGTTCATAAGGGAAGGGTTCCAGGTTGAGGACATTCCCGGGGACATTGTAAAGACATATCCCCGATCATTCGCTAATGTGGGTCTTGTGTTAGCCACCGGAACCATATCCGGTAACACAATAACCCTGACGGGTTATTACGGTTTTAAACTTGCAAACCTTACAGGTTTGGATATAGATCCGGCCAAGGCAAATACTATCCGTATTTCATATTATAAGGCAAGTAAGACATGGAAATTATTGATGAACGTTGCCAATAGGCTTGGCAGCCAAATTACCTACGGTAATTAATATGCGTTACCTACGAAAATTATACAGTAGATTAGTGGGCATGATAAAGAACAAGCCCGAATACAGAAAGCTATTAGAATCCTTAGAAAGAGAGGAATGGCCAAAATGGCTAGATTTATACATTTACTTTGAGGGATATGAAGATGCATCAAAAGATGTAAAGCTTATGTTAGAGGATCTTCTTTCTGAAAGTAAAAAACTAATTCGCCTTTCAGACGAAGATAGTTATGTAAAACTTGGCAAGATCGTAGAAGATAATGAGAGGGTGACATTTAAGATGCTCAAAGATGAAGGTATAAGACTTGATGCTAAAATTACATCATTAGGCAGAATGTATCTTATTGATTTAAGAAGGCAGGAAACTCAAACTGTTTTCACAAAAGCTGCAACTGTTGCTACATGGACTGCTGCAATATTTGCAGTACTAACATTTTTAAATTTAAGGGGATGTTTAAGCATGTCACAGCTACCCCAATCCAATACAGAAAAAACAGGGTGCTGCCAACCCAAACAATATCTAAACAAAGACACATTCGTGTGTAAGATGAATCCCTTATATTTTCCCAAGAGTAATTTAGACTCTTCCAAAAAGAAACCATAAAAAAACGCTTCCAACTTTTTGCAAAAGCGACAGGCAGTGAACCACTGCCCTCTTTTATACCTTAGCGTATTTTCTTTTCCCCTCTACTCCCCTTCCATACTACGTAAGGTCGGTGATTAGAGTCGAAAGCCTCCGGCAGCTTCGCATTAAATACAAAAACTAATCCCCTTCGCTTCGTGTCGTTTTATCAAACTTACGACACTCGCTCCACAGCCCCAACCTATATTAACATAATACATGGTTATACAACTCCGTTAGTCTTCTTATTATTGCCGCTCCTTCGTCGCTGTTGCATTCGCTTATTGCGAAAAATTTAAATTATTAGTCACCGCTCTACAGCGGTAATTTAAATTTTTCGCAATAAGCGAATGAAGGTACTAACGGCATCGTATAACCTAACATTATGTTAAATAGGCTATTTTGCCGGAAACCCTATATTATATATCTTGCAGCCGATAAGCGCCCTAAAGCTTATTTCCCCTATGCCCTCCTTTTTCTCTCTTTGTTGCAGCATAAACAAAGCCTGGTTAAGCATATTCATTTTGCTGTTAACCTTTCCGGCCATGGGGCAAATCTGTATACGAATAAAAACCGACACGGTCCCTTTTCTCAGATTATACGGAAATGATCCTTTAACTAAAACAAATACAACTGCAATATCCGGTTGCAATACCAGCACTTTTTTTAAGCATTTTACCGCCGGCGGGCAAAAAATACAGATCGCCGAAGTACAAACATTAAAGGATGGCAATTTTTTACTGGCTGGTAATATTACCCTGGCCAGTGGCCAGCGTGAAGGCATTTTATGTATCCTGAGCAATGCCGGGAACATACTGGCGCAGTACCAGTTTCGTATAAATAATACACCGGTCAGCATTTACTCATTAAAAGTGAAGGCTAATGGTAAATATTTAATTGGCGGCGTGTTCCATGACCTGGCGGTAGAAAGGGTATTTATCGGGCAGCTAAGCAGTGATCTTAGCTCAGATTGGCTGAATATGATCATCGTTCCTAACGCCGTCACCGAACTTAAGTTAGATTGTGCCGATAACGGCGATGTTTTTTTTGCGGCCAAAATGAATAACCTGCTCTATTACTCCATGCTGAATGTATCGGGCACACAAATGTGGAGCCGGGTTTCATCCCCGGCAGGTTTGGATGCCCTGGTTGGTATTGGCCATGTAGATTATGGAGAGATAAGTATAATGACCAATTGTACCCGTGGAGGGTTAAAAATTGTGGAGCATACTTCCGTCAGCCAGGCCACGGGTGCAAACATTACTTCTCATATACTGGGTAACGGCACTACAGAGAATTATTTTACCGAATTAACATCTTACAGCAACCGGGTTATTTTTTCGGGCATAAAAAAGAATGGCGCACAGTTTACACTTACCCGGAACATCGGTTACAATTCAGTAAGCATTGAAACAGAACATAGTTATACCATACCGGGTACGGTAGATTTTAATACCAGCTCTGCCATGGATAATGTTGGCGATGCCATGGGCTTTTGTTTTCCTGCACAGGGAAAACTTGTGTTCATACGCCAGTATGCTGATTATTCAACCAGCCCCGATCTTACACGGCAATATACAGTGCCTGCAGGCAGCAATATCAGGTCCATCACCCGCTCTATGCTTGATGGAGGTTATCTTTTTGCATTGAACAGCGCCGATTCCAGCGAATTCATACTCATCAAAACTGATAGTATCGGCACTTTGCCAACCTGCGGTTCTCAAACCATCAGCAATTCTTTTACAGAAACCCTTGTGCAGCAAAATACAGCTTCGGCACCAACATCAGGAAGCGGTTCCAATAACACAGTTAACGTTTCAATATCATTATCAACTGCTTCTTTAAGCAGCACGGCAGATTGCAATGAGACCTACTGCCCCCCTCCTCCATCCGAAGATACCTGCATGGCTACTTACTTAAAGCTTTTGCGTTCAAATAGTTTCGCAGACTATTTTAATAATTTCTTTCTGATGAGGAACAATATCAAGCTAATGGTTACCAGCAGGTACACCCGTATCTGGAATGAGAATTTACTTACCTACGGGCTAAAAAGATTTGACGAAAGAGGGAATTTTATTGATGGGGTCAGTTTGCCTGTAAGTGCTTATGGCAATATTTCATTTCAAAAGCAGATCGACGACAAGCGCATCATGTTTATCTTCAACTCAACAGTTGATAACAAACAGGCGATTACTTTTATGCTTGTGAACGATAATATGCAGATCGTGTGGACCAAAACCGTTAAAACAGACTACCAGGCCTGGCCCTTTAACGTTTCTTCATACAGTCCCGATATTGTTGGTGATGCAGAAGGAAATTACTATTACATTGCCAATAACCTTGGTTTTAATGAAACAAGAAAGGTGGTGGTGTATAAAATGGATGCCAATGGCGACCAGGTGTGGTTAAAAATATATGATGTGCCCGGTGGCAATTTTTACTCAAGCAGTATAACCTGTACCAACAGCAGTGTTGTTGCCGTAGTGCAGGGTACGCCACGCAGTGCTTCGGTGAGGCTTGATAAAACTACCGGCCAGTTACTGAATGCCTACACTTTTATTACCCAGTATAACGGGGCCTCTTACCGGCGTTTTTTAAAGTATGACAATGGCAGGATCTATTATGGTGGCAACGCCAATGATAATTTAAGCATGGGCTTGTTTGATACTACCGGTAAACCTTACAGTATGAAGATCATTAATCAAAACTCCACAGGTGCCAGGGCCATTAATGTAAAGGATGGAAATCTTTTTATAGCCTATAATTATTTTACCGGATCTGATTTCAGGTATGTTTTGTTTAAAACAGATAGTGCATTATCATTAGTTTTTTCAAAAGAGTTTTCAGAAAATAACCAGGTATTACAAGCAAGCAACCTGTTATTAAGTGAAGAAGGCAATATTTATGCAGCGGGCAATTATAATTATGGCGGAAGTGCAGGCCATTATAACGAGCAGTATTTCATCAAATTTGATCCCGGCGGAACACTGGGTACATGTGGTTCAGTCAATTTCACTCCCCCTTTCGTTGATGTTAATTTTGATGTGCAGACAGCAGCCGGCAATCCTTTCACAACACACTTCACTCCCGCTACGCCCATGGCGATCTCATTTACGCCGGATACAATGGGGCACCGCATCAGTGCTGTTTTATGCAGCAGCCCTGTACAATGCAGTTCAATAAACCTCACCGGCACCGATATTATCTGCCAGCTTAATCAACCCTTTACCTACCATGCCAACCGCAACCCGGGCTGCACTGGAATTGCTTCCTGGATATATGATACTACCTATGCAGTTTTGCAGAGTTCCACAGATACCAGCGCCACTTTTACTTTCAGGATACCGGGTAATACCTGGCTTAAGACCAGGGTCAATATGGGCTGTAGTTTTATGACAGACAGTATTCTCATTCAAATACAAAATTCACCCCAGTTCTATTCATTGGGTGGCGATGGCTTTTTATGCCCCGGCAATACCCTGCAACTTCATGCCGGGCCGGGGTTCAGTTCTTATTTATGGCAGGATGGCTCTACCGATTCTTTGTTTACTGTTACCACACCGGGTATGTATCATGTACAGGTAAATAATTTGTGCGGGGACATGTTCAGGGATACGATCATTATCGCCCCTGCAATAATACCTGCTTTAAATATTGGTGCCGATACCGAAGCCTGTTTTGCAGACACTTTACAATTAACAGCTTCGCCTGGTTTTAGTAACTATGCCTGGCAACCAACAGGTTTAATAAATGGATCGGGCCAGCAGGTATTTGTTGTGCCGCTGCAGAACGAACAGGTAACTATCATAGCCACTACTGCCGAAGGTTGCAAGGCTTATGATACCCTAAATATTACCAGCATTAGTGCCAGGCCGGTCTGGTTGGGTAGCGATACCAGTTTTTGCCAGGGCGGTGCAGTAACACTTTCAGCTGGTGGCGGTTATACACAGTATAATTGGAGCACAGGCGCAACAGGCAGTTCTATCACAGCAAACCAGGCTGGCATCTACTGGGTTAAGGCATTGGATATAAATGGCTGTTATGCAAAAGACAGTTTTGAAATAATACAGGTTTACATCAACCCAAAACCTGGCCTGGGCAATGATTTTGATATATGCCTGGATGAACCTAAAATACTGGATGCCGGTAATTATGCAGGCTATGCATGGAACACGGGGGCTACAAGCCAAACTATTGCCGTTAATTCAACCGGGGATTATTGGGTGCAGGTAACTGATAATAATAACTGCAAAGGTGCAGACAGTATAAAATTGAAAAGCATCTTGCCTTTACCTTTTAATTTTTTAAAGGCGACAGATAGTATTTGTCAGCGTGAAAATATCATCATAAGTTCTTTGTCAAATTTCAATAGCTATTTATGGTCCACAGGCTCTACCGCATCAACCATCCAGGTTGCAAGTGCGGGCCAATACATGCTTACCGCAACTGATAATAATAATTGCAAAGGAAAAGATACCATATTGATAGTTGAAAAAAATTGTACAAGGGCTGTATATATTCCCAATGCTTTTACACCTGATAACAATAACAACAATGATATTTTTAAGGCAACGGTATATGGTGAACTCTTAACCTTCCGCCTTGAAGTTTTTAACCGTTATGGCCAGCTTGTATTTTTTACCAATGACCCCTTACGGGGATGGGATGGCAATTACCAGGGAAAGCCCCAACCCTTCTCTACTTATACCTGGCGCTGTGTTTACCAGTTTGCAGGAAAAATGTACACAGAAGAAAAAGGAACGGTGATCCTGATAAGATAAATTGCATATTCTGCCTGTTAAGCAACCCGATCCTAATAATTATATAAAATATTAGTGGTATTCTGTAACGGCTGTTTATTTATTATCGTCACCTTTACATTGGTTCTCATATAGCATATTGGATTTTAGGGGCTGAGTTTACTCTTAGCCCCTTTTTTGTTTGGTTACACAGTTTCTGAATTATGCTTGAGCTTTCAAATTATCGTACTCAATTCAATTAAAAAAACACTTAACATGAAAACTATCACATCTTTTAAAGGAATTATTTCTACCTGCACTGTAAGCCTGGTATTGCTATTAACGGCCTGTTCAAAAGGCGGTGATCCAACTCCCGCCCAGGTGCAGCCTACAATAACAACCAATGCTGCAACTTCCATCAGCAGCACAAGTGCCAGTTTAGGAGGCAACGTTACCAGCCTGGGCAATCAAAATATCCAGGCACGTGGTTTTGTGATGGCTACCAGTGCCAACCCTACTATGAGCGACCTGATTGAATTAGCAAGCGGCAGTGGCCTTGGCCCTTATACTATTGCCAGCACACGTACCCTGGTACCCAATACCTTATACCATGTAAGGGCTTTTATACAAACAGATACCGGCGTCACTTATGGCAACGATATAACATTTACCACCCTGCCGTAAAACATGGTTTCTTAAATAGCATAATGAATTTTGGGGCTAAGTTTATTCTTAGCCCCTTTTTATTTCTATCTTTAGAAGCATAATATCAAACTTTATGAAAAAGATCGTACTTGTATTTGCTGTAGCCATCGCCTTATTATCTTCTTCCTGCGAAAAGAATAAATGCTGGATAATAGTTGATTGTATTGGTAATGATCTGCAAAGCCGTTGCGGAACAGAAAGTGATATTCAGAGCTACTGTGCTTCACAAAGTCCGCCAGGCTGTACATGGACTTACAGGGAGGAATAATTATTCACTTATTTGCCTGTTAACTGTATAAAAATAAAGACCCGGTTTAAAACCGGGTCTTTTATTTTTTGTTTTCTCATAAAGCAAATGATCTATTCCGTGTCCGTTGGTTCGGCCGGTTCTTCAGGCGCTGCGTCGGCTCCACCTGTTTCATTTGTATCTTCTGTTGCTGGTAAAACCGGGTTGCCGGCTTCATCAAGTATTACTTCTTCTTCAACTTCTTTTTCATCCAGCTGTGTAATGGCTGCTATCTCATCGCCTTCATCAACCTTTATCAGTTTAACACCCTGCGTGGCACGGCCCTGTTCGCTGATCTGGTTAACCGGCATGCGAATGGTAATGCCGCTTACGCAGGTTATCATCAAATCCTCGGCTTCGGTAACTGCAAGTAATCCAACCAGTGAACCGGTCTTTGCTGTTACGCTGATGGTTTTTACACCCTTACCTCCACGGTTGGTAATGCGGTAATTGGCTTCGCCTGTTTCTGCATCATCCAAAGAAGTACGTTTACCATAACCATTGGCGCTTACCACCAGTACGGTCCTTGTCTTGTCTTCCACATTTACGCAAACCATACCCACCACTTCGTCGTTGGCATCATCCACATCAATACCGGCAACACCAATACCACCGCGGCCTGTAGGCCTTACTTTAGCCTCGGGAAAACGGATGGCACGGCCGCTTTTTACAGCCATCATGATCTCGCAATTGCCATCGGTGAGTTTGGCTTCCAGTAACTGGTCGCCTTCTTTAATGTTAATGGCATTGATACCGTTCTGGCGTGGACGGCTGAAATCCTTTAACCTTGATTTATTGATGATACCCTGTTTGGTACACAGTACGATGTAATGGTTACTCAAATATTCCTCATCATCTAGGGTCTTAATATCAATGATCGCTCTTACTTTATCATCCGGCGGTATCTGTATCATGTTCTGCAATGCCCTGCCCTTGCTGGTCTTATCGCCTTCGGGGATCTCGTACACTTTCAGCCAGAAACATCTTCCCATTTCGGTAAAGATGAGTAAGGTATGATGAGTGCTGGCAACAAACAGGTGTTCAATATAATCTTCCTGCCTGGTGCTGCTGCCCTTGGCGCCACGGCCACCACGGCGCTGCTGGCGGTATTCGGCTGCAGATGTACGCTTGATATAACCGAGGTGAGATATGGTTACCACCACGTCTTCATCTTCTATCAGGTCGAGCATATTGATCTCGTCGCCTACATAAACAATTTCAGATTTACGTTCGTCGCCGAATTTTTCTTTTACTTCTGCCAGTTCTGTTTTGATGATATCGTAGCGCATATCTTCATTGGCAAGTATCAGTTTCAAATGCTCTATCAGTTTCATGATCTCGGCATGCTCTGCACGGATCTTATCGATCTCCATACCGGTAAGGCGTTGTAAACGCAGTTCCAGTACAGCTTTTGCCTGTATCTCACTCATACCGAACTGGGTCATCAATCCTTCCTGTGCAATATTTGGTGTAGATGATTCACGGATGAGTTTGATCACTGCATCCAGGTTATCCAGTGCGATGATATACCCCTCTAAGATATGTGCACGTTCTTCTGCCTTGCGTAATTCGTATTGTGTCCGTCTCACCACCACTTCATGGCGGAACAAAATAAATTCACTGATAAGGTCTCTCAAATTCAACACCCTCGGTCTTCCTCTTACTAATGCCACATTATTTACACCGTAAGATGTTTGTAATTCAGTTTGTTTATAAAGATGATTGATAACAACCTGTGCCACCGCATCTTTCTTCAGCTCAACTACAATACGGGTGCCTTCTTTATTATTACTTTCATTGTTTACATCAGAGATGCCTTCAATGGCTTTATCGTTGATCAGGTCGCCGATCTTGGCAGTCAGCAAGTCACGGTTTACCTGGTAAGGCACTTGTGTGATGATGATCTTTTCACGGCCATTTTTTGCAGTTTCAATATCAACCTTACCACGCAACACTACCCTTCCACGGCCAGTCAGTAAACCTTCTTTCACGCCTTCAAAACCGTAGATAACACCACCGGTTGGAAAATCGGGGCCCTTTACATATTTGATCAGTTCTTCGCAGGTTATTTCTTTATTGTCGATATAGGCAATACAACCGTCAATTACTTCGCTCAGGTTATGCGGCATCATATTGGTGGCCATACCTACGGCAATACCGCTACTTCCGTTCACCAGCAACTGCGGGATACGGGTTGGCAATACCATCGGCTCTTTCAATGAATCATCAAAATTCAATTGATAATCCACGGTCTCTTTCTCAATATCATCCAGCATGGCTTCGGCAAATTTCTCCATACGTACCTCGGTGTAACGCATAGCAGCCGGCGGATCTCCATCTTCGCTACCAAAATTACCCTGGCCGTCGATCATTTTGTACCGCATGGCCCAGTCCTGCGCCATACGTACCATGGTATCGTAAATGGCCTTATCACCGTGGGGATGGTATTTACCCATCACCTCACCCACTATACGGGCTGATTTTTTGTAAGGTTTGTTGCTGGTATTGCCCAGTTCGCTCATACCGTATAAAACACGGCGGTGAACAGGTTTAAGTCCATCCCTTACATCGGGCAAAGCACGCCCAACGATCACACTCATGGAGTAATCGATGTAAGATGTCTTCATTTGCTCCTCGATATTCACGGGGATGATGCGGCCGCGGTTGTTCAGGTCTCCCCCTTCCAAAGGCTGGTTTTCGTCGTTTAAATTGTCGTTATTTTCCATAATTTTTTCTAGTGTGCGAATGTACCATTTTTAAGCCGTTTTTCCGCATAAAAAACGGCGATTTTGGGGTTATTTTTTACACATATTTTTGGTGTTTGTGGATATAAGAAAAGCAGGACACCAATTACACGAATTTGACGAATTAAACCCAAATAATAGTTAGAGAAATTAGTGCAATTCGTGTAATTCGTGTTCCATTGGTTAACTTGCAAAAAATATTTTTATTTGAAAACGATCGTACTCATTGGCGCCGGAAAATCGGCCACGGTTTTAATAGATTATCTGATAGCTGAAGCTGAAAAGAACAACTGGAAATTCATCATTGCTGATGCCGACCGGGCGCAGATACTGCTTAAAACAGATAACTCTCCTTTTGCCGAAGTGTTAGAACTGGATGTTACCAACGAAGAACAGAGAAGCGCTTTAATTCAAAGGGCGCATGTGGTCATTTCAATGATGCCCCCTGCCCTGCACTTTTTGGTTGCCAAGGATTGTGTTGAATACCGCAAACATTTATTAACCGCATCTTATTTAGATGATAAGATGAAAAGCCTGCAGGATGAGATAAGTAACCGTAAACTATTATTCATCTGCGAAATGGGGCTTGACCCCGGCATTGATCATATGAGTGCCATGAAGATCATTGATGAGATAAAGGCAAAAGGTGGCAAGATCACTTCTTTTAAAAGCCATTGCGGCGGGCTGGTGGCGCCGGAAAGTGATAATAACCCCTGGCATTATAAAATAAGCTGGAACCCAAGGAATATTGTAATGGCGGGACAATCGGGCGCTGTGTATAAAGAGAACAATGAAATACAGCACATCGATTACCAGAACCTGTTTGATTGCAGCAACGAAATTGTTTTTGATGGGCTTGAAGGGCTGGCTTATTATCCCAACCGGGATTCGTTGAGTTATATCCCTACATACAAATTACCAGATACAGCCACATTCATCCGTACCACTTTACGCCATGTTGATTTTTTTAAAGGATGGAATGCGATTGTACATGCAGGGCTAACGAATGATACAAAAACAATTGATGTAACAGGATTGACTTATAGTAAATGGTCCGCATCAATTTTACCTTTTGTAAAAGAAGATAATAAACTGATGCTGCAGTATCTCGGTTTGTTTGAGGATTCAGCCGTTCCGGCCACCGCAAAAACATCGGCAGACATTTTACAGTTTTTGGTAGAGACAAAATTGAAAATGGAGCCGGCAGATAAGGATATGATCGTGATGCTGCATGAATTTGAGTATGAACTTGCAGGAGAAAAGAAGGCTTTGAAAAGCTGCTTAGTTGTAAAAGGAGAAGACAACCTGCGGACTGCCATGGCAAAAACGGTTGGATTGCCGCTGGGTATAGCAGCTGGCTTAATTTTAAATGAAACTATTAAGCTGAAAGGCTTGCATATACCAACTGCAAAAGAATTATACCTGCCTGTACTGGAGGAACTGGAGAAAGCCGGGATATTGTTTACCGAGGCTTCAGCATGACCTATTGATGGAATATGCCCTTCTCGGCATCTAAAATAGTATCGTTACGGTTAGAGAGAATGAGGTTCTTATATTCATTCACTTTTACCCAATGCATTATCCAGCAAACCAAAAAACCAAGGGTCGCCAAAATGCCGATCACCGGAATAAAACTGCAAAGCCTCAAAATATTCTTTGCATTGCCAATACCCTGGGTTGGTTTTAATTCATTGGTGCTTATGTTCAGTTTGTAACACTCCAGCTGAAAGGATTGTGCGATCTTACTTACCACAAAGAACATCCATACAAAATTAAAAATGGGAATTAAGGATAGCCATACCTGTCCCGGTGGCATCATCCTGTGTTCAGGACTTACAGCTTCCAGTGCTCTTTGTAAACTTATAAAATAAAAAATGGTTGGGAGCAGTAGCAATACCAGTAGCAATAAAGTAATAACTGCTGTGCCTCCATAGTTTTCCAGTTCGTACATAAGGTTAGTTTAAGTAAACAAAGAAATAGAAAATTACAGTGCAGATAAAATTCTTTTTAGTTCTTATACTTCTCTTTCTAAAAAAGTTTGTCAGCCTGAGCTTGTCGAAGGCGGGTTTCATCAACATATCGGCTTCGACAAGCTCAGCCTGACACCTCAAGGAATATATAGCTTATCATTACTTTAATAAAATTCTTTTTAATTCCCCCACTCCTTCTGTTGCCGGCATTTCAATAATGTGCAGGTTATTTTGCTTTTCTGTAGCAGGTATTTTTTTGTCAATGATGAATTTGGGTAAATGGCCGGGAGCATAATACAAGAGTGACGCTGCCGGGTATACCTGTAAGGAAGTGCCCACCACTACAAAATAATCGCAGGACTGCACTACAGCCGCAGCTTCTTCCATCATGGGTACGGCTTCGCCAAACCAAACAATGTGCGGACGAAGTTGTGCGCCATCCGATGCCTTATCACCCATGTTTATATCTCCACGGATCTCAAAAACACTTTCCTCATCAGCTATGCTACGCATTTTAAATATTTCGCCGTGCAGGTGCAATACATTGGATGAGCCTGCCCTTTCGTGCAGGTCATCTATATTTTGTGTGATCACAGTTACATTAAAATCCTGTTCCAGTTCGGCCAACCCAATATGAGCTGCATTGGGGGATGCAGCAGCCACATCCCTTCGGCGGGCATTGTAAAAATCTAAAACCAGTTGGGGATTGTTGTGCCAACCTTGCGGGGAGGCAACTTCATACACATCATAACCATTCCACAGGCCATCGCTATCACGAAAGGTTTTTAGACCGCTTTCTGCACTGATGCCGGCACCGGATAATACAACAAGGTGTTTTTTATTTTTCATTGAAATTTTTCTTACCTGCCTGTAATTTTTCGATGGTTGTTCTCAGGCGCAATTGCCTGGTCTCATCTTTTTTAGCGCTGACGATCCATTCCACGTATTCCCTTTTATGGGTAAATGCAAGGCTGTCAAAAAAGCCGGCAGCTTTTTTATGCTTACTGAACAATTGCTGCAGTTCGGGAGGTGCTGTTATGGTACGGTTTATATAGTCTACGCCGGTGCAGGATTCGTGCTGCTGAAGCTGTCTTTTTTTTTACGCCTTCGTGTTGCTTTTTAAAGCGCCCTGCACTCCATACATTGTCCAGTGCGATCATGCGTACGGCTTCAAATCCGTAATCGGATACAAAATCCCAGTTCTTATCACGTGACAAATCACTGGCAATTTTAGAAGTGAGTTTGGGATATGCTATCCAGAATTTGGCGTCTTCCTGCAAAGCCGGGATAACGTCTTTCAATATATCAACCAACTGGCGCTGACTTACGGCAAATACAAGGGCAAAGTCTATTTTGCGGCTTTTTAAAAGCGGTGTAACGTTTTTTGAAAAGTTAAGTTTTATAAACTGTTTCTCTATTGATGAAGGGAGGCCTTGTATCAATAGATTTTTCTCATCCTGCAACTGCAGTTTTTCAAGCAATGATTGAGCGGTCATATCTGGTAATTAAGAATTAAAACAAGAAGGGTAGATTTAGTAAAGATTTACTTCATGGGCGAAGCTTTCGTTTTTTGTGGTAACAATTAGTTTTGGCTGGTTGAATGCAGTTCTCATGCTGCTTTCGGCGGATAAAGTTAAACATTATCTGTGACAGATAAAAGCTTTGCACAAAAAAAACTCCATATAAAATGGAGTTTTTTTGCGAATGTATTAAATATTATTTACCTACAGGCTTATAATAGCTTAACGCTGTAGGCATATGAGCTTCTAACCTGGCTATCCGGTTCTCATCTGCAGGATGTGTTGATAAGAATTCCGGTGGTTTTTGTCCATTGGCAGCCGCTGCCATTCTTTGCCAGAAAGGAACTGCTTCCCTGGGATTATACCCGGCCATAGCAGCAAAATTTAATCCGTATTGATCAGCCTCATACTCCTGGTTACGGGAGTTGGGCAACAAAACAGCTACCTGTGCAGTAGGTGCAAATATGTTATTGAAGAGGTTGTTGTATTTTGGATTATTGGCTGTAGCAATATTACCCACAATTTCCAATCCCTGTGCAAGGGCTCCCTGGCTCATACGTTCATTACCATGATGCGCCACGGCATGTGTGATCTCATGGCCCATTACAACAGCCAGGGCTGCTTCATTTTGAGTAATACCTAAAAGGCCTGTATACACAACCACTTTACCGCCCGGCATACACCATGCATTCACTTCTTTTGAATCTATCAGGTTGAATTCCCATTTATATCCATTCAATTCAGCTCCCAGTCCTTTTTGAGTATAATAACTGGTTATAGCATTTGCAATTCTGTTCCCTACCCTTTTAACCATTTCAGCATCTCTGTTAGCACTACCGCTTATTACTTTATTCTGCGACAAAAAAGACTGGTATTCTGTTAATGCCTGTTGTTGTAAGGTTGCCTCGCCAAATAAAGCAAGCTGCTTACGGCCGGTTATGGCATTTTCGCTGCAGGCAACAAAAAAAGAAGAAGTTATAAGGAAAAGAAGAATTTTTTTCATTTTAGTTTGAGTTTTATAACCTGTGTAATCAATTGGCGTACCAACTATTTACTTTGTAATAATAATACAAAAAAATTAGTCCGCTTTAAACAGAGTGGGATTGGAAAATATAAAATTAATCCTGGTTTTGACGGGTCTTTCTTTTATCCCTGTGTTTGAGGATCGGGATACGGCTTTCTACACCACGTAAGATACGGCCTATGTTTTTTTGATGAGTAATGACTACCAGGACAGCTACGATCAATGCAAACACACGGTAAAGGACCTCATGCTCATTCCATATCCACAATACGCAAACAGGAAGAGATAATGCGGCTAATATTGAGCTTAATGAAACATACCTTGTCAAATAAAGTACGAGCGTAAAAATACCGATACAGCTTACTGCTATTACAGGTTGTATGGCCAGTACCATACCCAGTAAAGTGGCAACACCTTTTCCGCCCCTGAAACCGGCAAATATGGGAAAAACATGTCCTAACACAGCTGCTACACCAAGACCAAGCATCAGGTTTGTTCTTTCCAGTTCATGATTTAAATAGAAGGGAAGAAAATTATACAGCATTACTGCAGCCATTCCTTTTAAAATATCGATCACCATTACCATGGTTCCGTAACGTGAACCCAGAACCCTGAAAGTATTGGTAGCACCCATGTTTCCGCTGCCGTAATCACGGATATCGATACCAAAAAATTTTTTGCTAACCAATAAAGCTGTGGGAATTGAGCCAATTAAATAAGATACTATAATGAGAACTAGTTCCTTCATCCGTTTCTTTAGCTTGAGTTGAACGGCAAAGATAATGAAAAGTTAACTCAGATAACCCCTTATTTACTTACAAGATTATAATATGTTGATAAAGTTTTTTGACAGGCTATTTCATTTCCGCAAGTATACTGATCCACTCGCCTTTTTGCGTGGTTTTAAGTGGATAAATGCCCGTTTTTGCCAGGTTTTCCAGCATAATTGCTTCATCAGCTTTCATAAAGCCACTTAAAAGGATAAAACCGCCTTTTTTACTTACTGATTTGATCGCTCCCAGGTTACTAAGAATAACATTCAGGTTGATATTGGCGAGGATGATATCATAAATTGAACCGGTATTGATGGTCTCGTCTTTAATAAGGTTGATCTTACTGCAATTGTTTGCACCCGCATTTTCAATCGAATTTTCAATGCTCCACTCATCGTAATCAATAGCATCAACAGAAGTTGCACCCATTTTTTCGGCCAGTATGGCCAGCACGGCTGTGCCTGTTCCAAAATCAACAACTGTTTTGTTGGTAAGATCCAATGCTTCCATTTGCTCTATCATCATGTAAGTAGTGGCATGATGGCCGGTACCAAAACTCATTTTAGGCGTGATGACGATCTCATATTTTACCTGAGGAATTGGCGGATGAAAAAACGCCCTGATGCCAACAAAATAATTTACCAGGATTGGTTCAAAGCTGCTCTCCCATTGTGCATTCCAGTTTTCTTCATTAACTATTGTTTTTGAATAATTAGCTGGAATTTTTTTTAAGACATCTTCCAGGTCAACGCTCTTAAAATTTTCTTCTTCAATAAAAGCATTTAATATACTTTCCTCCTCTTCAAATCCTGTAAAGCCAATATCAGCCAGCAAAGCTATCAACTGATCATGTTGCCCTTCAGCAGTTTCAGAAAATTGCAGTTTTATGTATTTTTTGTTTTCCATTGAAATGTGATGTAAATATGTTTTTGGTTGAAGCAACATTGCACTATAACTGTTGTCTCTGGTTCAACAAAGATAAGCCCGGTTAAAACGCCGTTCATAAAAATTGACTGCAGATATGCTTACCGGGAATTATCTTTATAAAACCGGAACATTAAAATATAGCCATTTTAATCTCTTTTGATGAAAAACATTATTGCTACCATTGCAGGTATTATATGCCTGTATTCTTTCAGTTTTGCGCAGGGAACCATAAAAGGCAAATTGGTTGACTCAACCTCAAAAGCCCCTTTGGGCTTAGCTACTATTACCGTTTTTAAAGCGGCAGACACGGCCATCATCACCTATCGCCTCAGTAATCCTGATGGGGATTTTAAGGTTCCCGGAATTCCCTTCAATATTAATTGCAGGATGGTAGTTTCATTTAATGGCTATGGCGGCTACAGAAAGGAGTTTACTATAAAACCCAATGAAGCAATTATTGACCTCGGTACCATTACCATGAAGCCATCTTCCAAAACAATGGATGAGATTGAGATATTTGCAGAACGGCCACCGGTGGTCATAAAAAAAGATACAATTGAATTCAATGCATCTGCCTTTAAAACATTACCCAATGCATTGGTGGAAGATCTTTTAAAAAAATTACCGGGAGTGCAGGTAGATGGAGATGGAAATATTGTTGTGAACGGAAAACCGGTTAACAGGATATTGGTAGACGGCAAGACATTTTTTGGCGATGACCCCAAAATGGCCACCAGGAATTTGCCTGCCAATGTGATCGACAAGATACAGGTAACCGATGATAAGGAAGAAATGATGCGTAATGGCGATGATAACCCGAACAATGTTGGTAAAGTGGTAAACATCACTTTGAAGAAGGGCGTGAAAAAGGGCTGGTTCGGAAAACTATATGCCGGTGCCGGAACACAGGGTGTTTTTGAAGCGGGTGGTATTGCCAATGTTTACAGGGATACCTTACAGGTAAGTGTGTTAGGCTACCTGAATAATTTGAACAAGGCAGGTTTTGGTTATGGCGAATTGATGCAGGCCGGTGGCTTACAAAGAAGCAGGGATAATATGGGCAGCAGCAGCACCAATACCTGGCGAAATGCAAACGGCAGCGGCGTATCTATCAATGGTGTAAATTTTGGGGGAATGCAAAGCCATGGTGGTGTTACTACCAGCAAGGGTTATGGTATCAACCTCAATCATACACCCAATACGAAACGTTCGTTCTTTCTGCAATACTTCAGGGGTAATATTAATATTGACAGAACCAATATTACCAATACTGAACAATACATCAGCGATACGGTCGTGAAGAACAATACCGTACTTGGCGGCGATGTGGAAACCAATGCACATAATATCGGTATTGGCGCCAGGTTAAAACCGGATTCGGTTACCAATATCCTGATCAATGCAAATTACCTGGTTGGCCTGCAGGATGAATACAGGATAAGCGATGTACAAAGCAACAACAATAAATTGGGGCCTCTGAGTGCCGGTAATGTTTTTCAATACAATCCTGCAAGTACTTATTATTACCGCCATGGTATTTATATTACCCGTTTGTCAAAGAAGAAAAAGGGAAGGCGTTTTAATTTTAACCAGAACCTGGATATCAATAACCGCTTTAATGATTACAGCACAGAATATAACCTGCGGTTTTTCTATCCAACTGTTCATGACAGCCTGCTTTCTCAATTACGTGTAGAAAGAATACCCAGAACAGATGTGGCAACCGCTTTACTATACAGTGAGCCTCTTTCAAAAAAATTTATTTTGCGTTTTGGTGGCAGGCATGAATACAGTCAAATATACAATACAGTAAACACCTTTAATAAAAGCGCCGGGTCTGTTAAATACGATTCACTGAACCAGAATTTAAGCAGCAGGTTTTACCGCAAAGGCAACCGGTTTTTATTTACATCCGGGCTGGAGTTTAAATGGAAAGACCTTACCATTACACCAACTGCCAGGATATTATTGCAATCATTCGAAAACAATTTAGCTTCCCTCCCATCACCGATCGATCAAAAAAAGAACAGCATTTTGCCTGCGCTGAATATTGTGTATAAAAAACTGAACCTGAGTTATAATAAAGATATCCAGATGCCGGGTTACACCAATCTCATACCTGTTTCTGATAATACCAATCCTTATTTTATTTCAAAAGGAAATCCTGATCTGCTGCCGATGGAAAGACATAATTTTTCGGTGAACTTTAATTACAACAATCCCAAAACAAACTTCAACGCATTTGTGTATGGTAACGGGGCTTTCACCAATAATGATGTGGTACAAAGTATTGTGGTTGATGATAAAGGTGTACAAACTACCATGCCGGTGAATGCGGATGGCAGTAAGTATTTCTATCTGAATTTTAATATAAACAAGCAATACAAGAATAATCCGAAATTTATTTACAGCTGGAATGTTGGTGTCAATTATAATTTTAATCAATCGCAATTGTTGTATAACAATACCAGCAACCGTCAGCGAACATATAACCTTCATAACTGGCTGGGCATTAATTTAAATTTTAACGACAAAATAGAATGGAACAGTTCGGTAAGCCTGGGTTACAATTTTGCCCGTCATTCAACCAGTATTTTTAAACCAATCAACAATCGCTTTACCTGGTGGGATAATGAACTGATCGTAAGATTTCCGAAACACTTTATCTGGGAAACACAGTTCAACCTGGATTATAACAGCAATCTCCCTGCAGGACAAAAAACCATTAAACGATGGAATGCAGCACTCAATTACACTATGTTGAAAACTGAAGCATTGGTTTTCAGGTTATCTGTTTTTGATATTTTAAAGACCAATATAAATTTCAGATCGAATGTAAACGGGAATACGTTTTACAGCACTCAAACCAATACTTTACCGCAGTATTTTATGTTAACCGCAACTTATAATGTAAGGCCTTATGGCGCTGCAAAGAGAAAAGTAGGTGGAAGAGATGGATTGTTTTTGTTTTAGGATTTCAGCCTCATAGAGGCGGCATGTTAGTAGAAATGAATCCCATAATATATTTCAGAGCTCCATCGGAGCGATATGTTACATGTCGCTCCGATGGAGCTAAAACCGAATCTGCTTTAATTTTTTCTACTAACATGGCGGCCCGATGGGCCTTTTCAATCCAGACTATTGAGCTGCTTTGTTATTTCTTTAAGTTTTTTGTAAGGAATGGTTGCCATTGTTTCTTTCATATCTATTGAACTGTCTTGTTGCGGCAGGTTAAATAAAGGATGATCTTTTGAATATTGCTGGTCTTTGTCGGGTGACCACAAAAGCAGGTCGTTGGGTTCGCAAACCAGGGTTTTGCATAGCAATTCAATATGGTCTAATTTAAAAGATCTTATGCTGCCATCTAAAATTGCATTGGCCGAAGCGGGGGAAATGCCGGCTTTTACCATGAAAGAGAAAGGGCGTTCAATGCCACGGGCTTTAAAAATGGGTTTTAAGTTAAGTGAAAGCATAATTGAAGTGTTTGTGTGAGAAAATGTATTGCAAAGATGTGTAATAAAGTTGATACAAATGCAAATAATGATGCAAGTTTTGGAAATAATGTAGTTAAAACTAGAAATGTTTTATGAAGTATTGGAAATACAGACGTTAAGATGGGAAATTACATAGTTAATTTTGGAAATAATGTCATTATTGTGGGAAATAATATTATTAGTTTGGGAAATAAGATTATTAGTGTGTGAAATGACAGCGTTAGTTCGGGAAATAACATCGCTTGTTCGGGAAATAACATCGCTTGTTCGGGAAATAACGATGTTAACACGGGAAATGTTTTCGATAATTTGAATTGAAGGATATATATTAAAATGGTTACAGCTTCGGCTGTTGGCGGGACGCCGAACAGCGGCGTTAGGATAGGTTGATGTTTTTGCCGTTTAAGGAGCTCAGAGCCCCACAAAAAGCGAGCTGCTGAACTATTTCGGGGAGTTCCGGCAGGGTTTCGGGTAATCTCAAATAAGCTTAAAATGTTCTCAAGCCCGAAGGGCTTTGTTAAATGGGCTATTTCGGTGAGTCACCTCATTAGGGTGGCTCACCGTGTAAATTATTAGGGTGCTACCTGTTTGGCCTGCATTTGGTAATTCTGGGGTGAGCCACCCTTTAAGGGGTGACTCACCCTATCTCCGCTGCGGACAAAGCTCAATAAAAATATAATGTACAAGTGTGCGACGCCACTGAAGTACCACAAAGATTTACCGCCGGGCTCCAAAAAGAAATAAAAAAACCGCAGGTTTTGAGTCCTACGGTTTATAAAATGTAATGTTATTAATTAAGCTTCCTGTCCGCCTTGCTGCGGCTTAGGCTGCATTTCAGGCTTTGGCATTAAAGCTTTGCGGCTCAATTTAAACTTGCCGGTCTTTTGGTCAACATCCAGCAGTTTAACTTTAACCTTATCGCCTTCTTTGAAGATGCCATCCATACTTTCCAAACGCTTCCAGCTTATTTCACTGATGTGTAACAAACCTTCTTTCTTTGGCAGGAACTCAACGAAAGCACCAAATTCTTTAATGCTCTTCACAGTTCCTTCGTAGGTATCACCAACAACCGGTACTGCTACCAGGCCGTTGATCCATGCTAATGCACGTTCCAGGCTTGCTTTTTCTTTAGAGAAAATGCTTACTTCTCCCCTGTTATCTACTTCTTCAATATTGATGGTAGCACCGGTCTCACGCTGAATTTCCTGTATCACTTTACCACCTGGCCCTATCACCGCACCAATGTATTCTTTGTCGATAATGATCTTAACCATACGTGGCGCATGCGGCTTAACATCTTCCCTTGCAGCCTGTGTACATGCATACATGGCTTCCAGTATGTGCATACGGCCTTTTTTAGCCTGAGCAAGCGCCTGGCGCATTACATCCATGCTTAAACCGTCCACTTTAATATCCATCTGCACACCGCAAATACCATCACGGGTTCCGGTTACTTTAAAATCCATATCACCTAAATGATCTTCATCACCCAGGATATCGGTCAAAATTGCAAAGTCATCTCCTTTTTTGATCAATCCCATGGCAACACCGCTCACATGCTTTTTTAAAGGCACACCGGCATCCATCAAAGCCAGCGAACCGGCACAAACCGTAGCCATTGAAGAAGAACCATTACTTTCCAGGATATCACTTACCACACGTACGGTATAAGGATAATCACTGCCAGGCATCATCTTCTTTAATGAACGCATAGCCAGGTTACCGTGACCAACTTCCCTGCGGCCAACACCCCTCATCATTTTAACCTCACCGGTTGAAAATGGCGGGAAATTATAATGCAAAATGAACTTGGTATAGTCTGATTTGAATGCGCTTTCTACCAATAACTCATCTAACGGGGTTCCTAAAGTAACTGTTGTAAGTGATTGGGTTTCACCTCTTGTAAATAAAGCCGAGCCGTGTGGAGTTGGCAGGTTATCGATCTCCATTTCCAACTGGCGTACATCTTCTGTACCACGGCCATCCAAACGTTTTCTGCTGTTAAGTACCATATCACGTACCACATAATATTGCAGGTCGCCGGTGTAATGGCCTATCAACGCTTTGTCTTCATCTGGTAATTCGGTACCTAAAAATTCTACCACTTCCTGGTGTAAGGCTTTAAAGGCATCGCTTCTTTCATGCTTTGCAGATGCAGCAGCAGCAATAGCATGCATTTTATCTTTAGCAAAAGCTGTTATCTTTTCGTTCAGCTCTTCGTTGCGGTAAGGTTTTGGATAATCCCTCTTGGTGGTTATTCCTAAAGCATCCCTTAAGTCCTGCTGGGCTTTAACCTGTATGCGGATAGCTTCGTGGCCTGCTTCAATAGCTTTGATCAGGTCTTCTTCCTGGCACTCATTACTTTCACCTTCCACCATCATAATGTTCTTATCGGTAGCGGCAATAATGAATTCATAATCAGAAGAAGCCATTTGTGTACGGGTTGGGTTGATGATGATCTCACCATTCACCCTTCCGATACGCACTTCCGAAATGATCTCCTGGATGGGTATATCTGAAACAGCCAAAGCGGCTGATGCAGCTAGGCAAGCCAATGAATCTGGTAAAACCTCATCATCAGATGAAATAAGTGAAACCAGTACCTGTACTTCGCAGAGGTAATCTTCAGGGAATAAAGGCCTTAAAGCCCTGTCTATTAATCTTGAAGTAAGTATCTCGTAATCATTAAGGCGGGCTTCTCTTTTAAAGAATGAGCCGGGGATACGGCCTGCTGAACCAAATTTTTCCTGGTAATCTACTGATAAAGGAAAAAATCCCTGTCCGGGCTTGGGTTCTTTGTTTGCAACAACGGTAGCCAGTAAAATGCAATTGCCCTGGCGAACGGTAACTGAACCATCGGCCTGGCGGGCCATTTTACCTGTTTCGATGGTTACCTCACGGCCACCACCTATATCAAATTTTATTGATTTTGGGTTTAATAAAGACATAAAATAATTTATGATTTTAGATTGGCGATTTTAGATTTGAGTAAAGCCGCAATCCAGATGATTAAATACTGTAAAAAGAATAATTCCCAACTGTAAAAACATAGTTGGGAATTAAATTATTTACATGTTGGATAGTTTATTTACGTAAACCTAATTTCTCAATTAAAGCCCTGTAACCGGTAAGGTCGTGCTTGCTGAGGTAGGTTAATAAACGCTTGCGTTGTCCTACCATCATCATTAGACCTCTTTGTGAAGAGAAATCTTTTTTGTTGGTTTTCAGGTGATCTGAAATGTGGTTGATACGCTCAGTTAGTAAAGCGATCTGCCCTTCAATTGAGCCTGTGTTGGTAGCTTTTGCTCCAAAAGTGGTGAAAATGTCTGCTTTTTTTTCAATTGTTAAATACGGCATCTTTGTTTTTTTAATAACGTCTTTGTTATGTTTCTTTTTTAAATTGGTTGCAAAAGTACATATAAATATTGGTTTTTAAGCGGCAGTTTAAGGATTTTTTTTGAATATTGCTATAATATGAAGCCATCATTTGCCATAATCGGATGCGGCAGAATTGCCGGCAGGCATGCTGCACAAATAATAAAGCATGGCAGCTTAGCGGCTGTTTGTGATAATGTGCCCGAAAAAGCAGATATAATGGCGGCTCTTTACAATGCAAAAGCATATTATTCCATAGATGAGTTGCTGCAGGCGGAAAAAGACCTGGATGTTGTGATCATCTGCACACCCAACGGGCTTCATGCTGAGCACAGCATTAAAGCACTCGAAACCGGTCACCATGTATTGTGCGAAAAGCCTTTATGTATTGATGCTGAAAGTGGGAAAAGCATGATCGCTGCGGCAGAAAAAGCCGGCAAAAAGCTATTTGTAGTTAAGCAGAACCGCTATAACCCACCGGTTATTTTTCTGAAAGAGCTGATCTCAGAGGGTAAACTGGGTAAGATATACAACTTCCAGGTAAATTGTTTTTGGAACCGGCCACCAGCATATTATACCGATTGGAAAGGCAGTAAAGACCTGGATGGAGGGACACTGTTTACCCAATTCAGTCATTTTATTGATTTGCTTTATTGGTTATTGGGGGATGTGGCGACTGTAAGAGCAATTGGTAAAAATTTTGCTCACCCAGCCATTGATTTTGAAGATACCGGCGTTGTACTTTTTGAAATGAAGAATGGGGCCATCGGATCTTTAAATTATACTGTAAACAGCTTTGAAAAGAATATGGAAGGTTCCATTACTGTTTTTGCAGAGAACGGGACTGTAAAAATTGGCGGCCAATACCTGAATGAACTGGAATATTGCCAGGTTGCGGGAATTGAAAAGCCAAGCCTGCCAATGGGCAATCCTGCCAATGGCTATGGCTTTTACCAGGGTAGTATGAGCAACCATGATAAGGTTTATGAGAATTTGATGTTGGCTTTACAGGATGATACGCATCAATTTGCCAATGCTGAAGATGGGTTGAAGACGGTGGAGATAATTGAAAAGATTTACAACAACGCCCCCTCCGCCCCCTGAAGGGGGGAACTTTGCACCCTGATACTTTAAAGATCTCAAATCATAAATACAGTTAGTTTACAAAATATTAGATGCCTGATTTACTAAATAAACTTTCTTCCGCAGACTCTAAAGTTCCCCCTTCAGGGGGCGGAGGGGGTTTTGGGTCTATTGTCTTTACCGTAACCACCGACCTTACTTACGACCAGCGCATGATACGCATCTGCACATCATTAGCCAATGCAGGGTATGAAGTATTATTGGTTGGCAGAAAAATGCGATCATCAATTCCCTTATCTGGCCAACCATTTGAACAAAAAAGAATTAACTGCCTGTTTGAAAAAGGCAAATTGTTTTATGCCGAATACAATATCCGGCTGTTCTTTTACCTGTTATTTAAAAAGATGGATTGTATATGTGCAATTGACCTGGACACGATCCTTCCCTGCTATTTCATCTCCAAAATAAAAAAGATAAAACGGGTTTATGATGCCCATGAGCTTTTTTGCGAAATGAAGGAAATTGTTACCCGGCCCGGTATTTATAAGTTCTGGAAAAAAATTGAAAGGTTTAGCGTTCCAAAATTCGCCCATGGATATACAGTAAACCAGCCTATTGCTGATGAGTTTAGAAAAATGTACGGCGTAGAATATGGGGTTATAAGAAATATTGCTTTATTAAAAGATATCCAACCTGTTGAAAAAAAAGAAAAATTCATTTTGTACCAGGGTGCTGTGAATGAGGGCCGCTCCTTTGAAACACTGATCCCTGCCTTTAAGGATATCAATTGTCAACTGGTTATTTGCGGCGATGGCAATTTTATGCAACAGGCAAAGCAATTGGTTGCAGAAAATAATTTGCAGGAAAGAGTAATTTTTAAAGGAAAGATAAAACCACAAGAATTAACCGCCATTACACAACAAGCTTATATCGGCGTTACATTGTTTGACGATAAGGGATTAAGCAACTACTATTCCCTTGCCAACCGTTTTTTTGATTACCTGCATGCCGGCATTCCACAGCTTTGTGTAAACTATCCGGTTTACAAGGAGATAAACAACGAATTGCCGATCGCTGTACTGATCGATGATACCAGTTCAACAAATATTACCACCCAACTGAACAATTTACTGGTAAACGAGGTTTTGTATAATGAACTGCAGCAAAACTGTTTAAAACTGCGACAAACTTTAAACTGGCAACGAGAAGAAATAAAATTAATTCAGTTTTATAAAGAATTACTTGGATAAACATGTACATATCGTTTGCCTCGAAATTCCTTACCCTGTTGATTATGGAGGAGTAGTTGACCTGTTTTACAAGATCAAAGCGCTGCACCAGTTGGATGTAAAAATTCACCTCCATTGTTTCACAAAAAACAGAACTTCCCAGGAAGAGTTAAATAAATATTGCGAAACTGTACATTGCTATCAGCGAAAAGCAAATAACAAAAGCTTTTCTTTCAGCGTACCATTAATGGTAAACTGCCGTATTAATGATGAGCTGATAAAAAATCTGCAGAAAGATGATCACCCGATTTTACTGGAAGGAATTCATTGCACTTACTATATACACAATGGACAACTTGATAACCGTAAAGTAATGGTGAGGCTGCACAATACCGAGTTCGCCTATTATAAACAACTGGCAAAACATGAAAAGAATCTGTTTAAAAAACTTTACTACTTACACGAGAGCAGGCTCTTAAAAAAATACGAAAAAACTATTGCCAACAAAGCAACATGTTTAGCCGTGAGCAAGCAAGATGCAGATCTGTATCAACAGGAGTTTAACGCAACTGACATTCATTACCTGCCTGTTTTTTTACCTTATACTTTGGCTGTTGGTAAAGAAGGAAAAGGTTGTTTTTGTCTTTACCATGGCAATTTAGCCATCAATGAAAATGAAGAAGCAGCCATATGGTTGTTGCAACACGTGTTCAGTAAACTAAGCTTGCCTTTTGTAATTGCAGGTAAAAACCCATCTAAAAAATTGCAACAGCTTGCGCATGATCACCCGCAAACCTGTTTGGTTGCTAACCCGTCTGATAAAGAATTGCAGGATATGATCTGTAAAGCACATGTTCATGTTTTGCCATCTTTAAACAATACCGGCATCAAATTAAAATTACTGAATGCGATGTTCAATGGCAGGCATTGCCTGGTTAATAAAGCTGGTGTTGAAGGGTCAGGACTGGAATCTTTTTGTCACCTCGCCGAAGATGCAACATCTTTCAGAAAACAAATTGAAGAACTGTACACACATCCTTTTACCGAACAGGAAGCACAGCAGCGTCAGGGTTTATTGCAAACAATTTATAATAACGAAGCAAATGCCAGGAAGCTTATGACATTTCTATGGTAGCATTATCCCAAACCTTGCCGGTCTCCGTTTTAATGGTACGTGCCGGAAATTTTTTGATCACCGCATAATCATGTGTAGCCATGATGATGGTGGTGTTATAGTCCCTGCAGATATGAAATAACAACTGCATGATCTCATCAGTGGTTTCAGGATCAAGGTTACCGGTTGGCTCATCAGCCAGTATCAGTTTGGGTGAATTTAACAGTGCACGGGCGATATCCACACGTTGCTGCTCGCCACCACTCAGTTCATAAGGCATTTTAAAACCCTTTGTTTTCAATCCCACTTTTTCCAGTACGTCGGCGATCTTTTCATCCATTAGTTTTTCATCCTTCCAGCCTGTGGCTTTTAAAACAAACTTCATGTTCTCATTCACGTTCCTGTCGGTAAGCAATTGAAAATCCTGGAAAACCACGCCCAGGTTACGCCTTAAAAAGGGAACTGTTTTCCAGGTAAGGCCTTTTAGTTCATGGCCGGCAACCCATCCCTCGCCTTCTGTCAGTTGAAGGTCGCCATACATGGTTTTTAACAAGCTGCTCTTGCCGGTACCGGTCTTCCCCACCAAATAAACAAACTCACCCTTATCCACCGAAATGTTTACATCATTTAAAATAAGGCTGGTGCCCTGGTAAATATTTACATTCGTTAATTCAACTATTGATTGAGACATAAATGATTTTGAGTTTGTGGTTTTTAGTTTTTGGTTACAAACATTTACAATTCTATTCAGCATCGTTGTGTCACTCACTTGTACTACATACCATTATTCAACTTTCTTTTAAGTAGTGATTTAATGCCTGTTCGCAAAAATAGCTTTTACAAGTTCAGTTTTAAAAAATAATTTCTCCATCATTTGTTAAAAAATAAAACAACTAAAAAAATAGTTGTTAAACTAAATAAATAGTTATACATTTACTTTATCAACCCAAAAATTATTTGAAATGAAAAATTTAACCAAGGCCGAAGAGCAGATCATGCAGGTGATATGGAAGCTGGATAAAGCTTTTCTGAGAGAGATCATGGATGAATTGCCTGATCCAAAACCACATAGCAACACAGTTGCAACTATCATCAAGATCCTCGTAGATAAAGAATTTGTAGGCATCACCCAATTTGGAAGAACACACCAGTACCATCCTTTAGTTAGTAAAGATGCCTATAGCAAAACCACCATGAAGAGTTTTGTGAAAGGATATTTTGACGGTTCATTCAGCAATGCTGTATCCTTTATGGTGAAAGAAAATAACCTGAGTGTGGAAGATCTGGAGATGCTGTTGAAACAATTGAAAAAACGTTAATCGTTATCAGTTACCCGTTCATTGCTCAGCAATCACCCTGGACTCAAAAAAAACATTAACAGATAACAATTAACCAATAACAATATTTACAATTAAAACCTATTGCTATGCTACCCTTCTTCTGGTACATGCTGAAAGTAATGATCTGCTCAGGCATTTTATTTGGGTATTACTGGTTGTTCCTGCGCAATAAAATTTTCCATCAGTATAACCGGTTTTATTTACTGGTATCTATATCGCTATCACTTTTATTACCCTTGCTGAAAATAGATTTCTGGCAGCCTGCTGTACAACAAAGCCAGGCCATTAAAGTATTACAGGCTGTTTCAGTTGGCGATGAATATATGAACTCGATCTTGCTGACAACAAAAAAAAGTAACTGGAGCCTGGAACAGCTGTATCCAATGGTTTACATACTGGTTTCCCTCATTTTCTTTTTGTTAATGCTCCGTACTCTATTCATGATCCACAGGCTGTTAAAAAAATATAAAGTACAAAAAGTAGAACAGGTATCATTTGTAAACACAGAAGATGCCAGCACACCTTTCTCATTTCTGAAATACATGTTCTGGAACAGCGGTATTGATATTGACACTGCAACCGGACGGCAGATCTTTAAACATGAAGTTGCACACATACAGGAAAAACATACATACGACAAACTCTTTGTAAATATCATTCTCATCTTTTGCTGGTGCAACCCTTTCTTCTGGCTCTACCGTAAAGAACTGAATATGATACATGAATTTATTGCTGATAAAAAAGCTGTGGAAGACAGCGATACCAAAGCTTTTGCCGCCATGATATTGCAGGCTGCTTATCCAAAACACCGCTTTGAACTCACCAATCACTTTTTCTACTCACCTATAAAACGCAGGCTGATGATGTTAACTAAAAATAAAAACCCAAGGGTAAATTATATTGGCCGTATAATGGTATTGCCTTTAGCTATACTGATATTTGCTGCATTTACTTTCAAGACAAAAAGCGATCGGCATATCTATTCCGGAAAAAAAATAACCGTAGTAATTGATGCCGGTCATGGTGGCCAGGATGCAGGCGCAAGAAGTGCTGACGGTATTCTTGAAAAAGACCTGACACTTGCCATTGCAAAAAAAGTTAAAGAACTGAATAGTAATGATGCGATTGAAGTTATTTTGGTAAGAGATGGAGATGTGTATATGAATCCTCAACAAAAAGTAGCGTTTGCTAAAAGTAAAAATGCTGACCTGGTTATTTCACTTCATGTTGATAACGGGCCAAAAGAGCAGGCTAATACCCAAACAGGTATGTCGGTTTTTGTTGCAAAAAATGAATTTGCCAATGCTGCTGAAAGTAAGGTTTTAGCCTCAGCCATTGTGAATGAGTTCAGCAATAATTATGGCCTTGTTGTAAAGCCACAACTCAACCAGCGCCAGGTGGGTGTTTGGATATTACAGGCCAATACCTGTCCGTCTGTATTGATAGAAGCCGGTTTTATAAACAATAAAAAAGACCTGGCTTATCTGCAAACCTCATCAGCAAAAGAAACGATTGCAAAAAATTTGTTGTTGGCAATAGAGAAGTTTGCATCAATGAGTAGATCAATTCCTGCAAGCGTAAATTCCTTGCCAGGTTCACAAACATTATCTCCACAAACCTCTTATCAAAAGATTAAAGATACAGTACCTGATGATTACGCTTCAATAGATAACGAAAAGGCTTTAATGATCGTAAACGGAAAAGTTGTTGGGAAGGGCACAAAAACTGTGAATATGAACAATCTTATTGCAGGAACTGTAAATATAAAATGGCTAAAACGTGCTGAAGCCATTGCAAAATATGGGGAGCCAGGTGCAGATGGCGCCTGTGAAGTTAGCTTTACCAAGGAAGAAATCAAAGATGCAGATAATATCCGATCAGTCAATGATCTTGCTGTTAGCCAGGAACCAATATTACGCCTGGGTGTTACCAATGGTGGAAGAATACAATCAGATTATTTGAAATCTGTTAAAGAAATAAACCTGGGTACCGGCTATAAATTAATTAACGCCACTATTTACTTCCAGGGGCCTGGGTTTGATAAGAATGTGGTGCAGGTAAGGATAAATTCAAATTCCCTTTCTTCTGTAGCAAAATATATTGAACGCTGTGAAGACGATGCCCAAATAGTTTTTGACGATGTTAGCTTCTCTGATCAATATGGAGTTGTTAAAAAATTGACTAATCCCCCGGTATTTATTGTAGGATTTAACAATATGCCCCAAAATAATATTTTAGAAAAAAAAGTGGAAGTGCTTGATCTGCAGAAAGAAAAACAAAAGCTCATACTGGAACAAAAGATCAAAAACCTGGCCCTTACAAAATACGGGGACTCAGCCGGGACTATAATTTTAGCTGGCGTACAACTGGACAATCTTGAAAAACAAAAGATTGAAATAGCTGAATATAATAAAGCAAAACTGGCGTTTAGTAATAGATTAGAGGAAGTGAGAGTGCAAGGTTACCCCCTGGATAAAAGCAAGTTGCAGGAAAAAGAAATTGTGGAATTAAAACTAAACGCAGAACGATTAAACCAGGCAAAACTGAAGTATGCAGAAAGCATGAAATCAAATTTAATTGTTGAAAAGATTGCGTTGCAGGAAAAAGAATTACAGGCCGCAAAAAATAATTTAATATTTACACAGGTAGAAGTAAACCCTCAGTTTACCGGCGGCAAGGAAGCATGGATCAAATTTCTGCAGGCCAACCTAAAAGTGAGCATACCGGTTGACAATGGCGCAAAAGCCGGAATATATAAAGTCGTATTAAAGTTTATAGTGAATGCAGATGGTACATTAAGCGATATAACCTGCGAAAATGATCCGGGATTTGGAACATGTGCAGAAGCACTCCGATTTATAAAAACAACGCCTAAATGGCAACCAGCTGTTCAAAACGGTAAAAAAGTAAATGCCTATTTAAAACAGCCGATAACATTTGTTGTAGAAGAAGGATAGCCATGAAGTTCTTCATTGTTAAGAGATGGCAGCTTATAGCTGCCATCTCTTTTTATCAATACCTGATCTCTTCGTTCTTTAACTTAATCACCAATTCCTTTTTTTCACTCTCTTCTACCCTTCCAATAACCTGCGCTGCAATATCAAATTCATTTGCTGCAGCGATCATGGTATCTGCATCAGCTGCATCGCAATAAATTTCAAGCCGGCATCCCATGTTAAACACTTCGTACATTTCTTTATTGCTGCTGCCGCTGTTTTCTTTAATGATGTTGAAGATCTCCGGCGCTTCAAATAAATTATCCTTTATGATCCTGAAATTACCGGGCAGGTATTTCATGCATTTGGTTTGGCCGCCGCCGCTGCAATGTATAACACCATGTATCTTATCAAAATGATCTTCCAGTAAAATCTTCATCACCGGGGCGTAGGTTCTTGTTGGAGAGAGAATGAGCTTACCAATAGTTGTTGTGAGTGGTGAGTCGTGAGACGTGAGTTGGATGCTATCTGTCAGCTTTTGCTTTCCAATGTAAACAACATCATCAGCAAGATCATTATCAAAACTTTCCTTATAATTTTCCGCATAAAATTTACTCAGCACATCATGTCTTGCACTGGTAAGTCCGTTGCTGCCAAGGCCGCTGTTATAAGCTGTTTCGTAGGTTGATTGTCCATAGCTTGTAAACCCAACAATAACATCTCCTGCTTTAATTTTTTCATTGCTGATGATCTTAGCTTTCGACCATCTGCTCGTCATGGTTCCGTTAACAGCAATCGTACGCACTACATCCCCCACATCAGCCGTTTCCCCCCCCAGGTAATGAATGTTTACCCCAAAGCTTTTTAACTGATCAAACAATTCCTGTGAGCCGTTGATAACCTGCTCCAGTACTTCCCCAGGTATCAGGTTCTTGTTCCTGTCAATGGTGCTGTTAAAAACAATATTATCATAAACGCCCACACAAAGCAGGTCATCCAGGTTCATCACAATAGCATCCTGTGCAATGCCTTTCCAAACGGATATATCCCCGGTTTCTTTCCAGTATAAATAAGCAAGAATACTTTTAGTACCTGCACCGTCAGCATGCATGATGTTTACAAAGTCATCATCTCCGCCCAAAAAATCGGGATATATTTTACAGAAGGCATGTGGATACAAGCCCTGGTCGAGATTTTTAACAGCCGCATGTACTTCTTCTTTTTGGGCAGATACGCCACGCTTGGAATATAAAGACATTATTTAAAGTAAAAAGTCAAAAATAAAAAGTCAAAATTCTGCCGCAAATTACAAAGCAATTATCCAATATCCATTATAAAATTATCAATTAGATTTGCACTTCTGAATTATGCAAATACACCGCGACATAAATAACCTGCCCGTATTTAAAAATGCTGTCATCACTATCGGTACTTTTGACGGGGTTCACCTGGGCCACCGCCAGATAATTGACAATTTAAAGGAAGAAGCTGCCAGCGCCAATGGCGAATCGGTCATCATTACCTTTCATCCGCATCCACGTAAGGTTGTTTCCTCGGTCATTACAGGTGTAAGATTGATAAATACATTACCTGAAAGAATTGAATTGCTGGAAAAGACAGGTATCGATCACCTTGTTATCGTACCTTTTACTGATTATTTTGCAAGCCAGACGGCTGAAGAATACATACAGGATTTTCTTGTTGAAAAATTTAAGCCGCATACCATCATCATCGGTTACGATCACCGGTTTGGAAAAGAACGCAGTGGCGATTATAAACTGATGGAAGAAAAAGCGCCGGTTTATAATTACAACCTGAAAGAAATACCCGAGCATGTACTCAATACCATCAAAGTAAGCAGCACCAACATCCGTAATGCCATCTTACAAAGTAATATTGAGGAAGCTAATAATTTCCTGGGCTATGAATTTTTCTTTGAAGGAGAAGTTTTTCATGGCGATAAGATCGGGCGTACTATTGGCTACCCTACCGCCAATTTAAAAAGTACCGATGATGAGAAAATATGTTTAGGCGATGGTATTTATGCCGTGTATGCTGTTGTGGAAGGTAAAACTTACAAAGGCATGATGAGCATCGGTTTCAGGCCAACTGTTAATGGCAAGGTAAGGGTTACAGAAGTGAATATTTTTGATTTTGAAAAGGAGATATATGGCGAAACCATCAGGGTTATTGTAAAAAAATATTTACGCAGTGAAGTAAAGTTTGATGGATTGGAAGCTTTAAAAATGCAATTGCATAAAGACAAAGAAGATAGTTTGAAATGCCTCTGAATCTGCTAAAAATAAAATGCGGGAAAGCTCAATAAAGTTATAATGTACAAGAGTGCGACGCCACTGAACCTGAACAACGAAATATTGCCGGGTACAAAAAAAAACAGAATTCGCCTGTGGCAGATTCCTACCTGGCAACCATCTTCACCACCATTTCTTTCATCAGTGAAGCATCGGATGTTCCGGTATCGCCCACCCCCACTCCTTTTAAATTGTAATGATGCAGCAACAGTAAGATCCGTTCTATACCATCATAACCATAATTATTGATGGTTTCCATGGCATTTTTTACGGCGCTGCTATTGAAGTAGAAATGTGGCTTAAGGGCGGCTTCGCTGCGGTCGCTCATACCAAAAACAGTATATACTTTGCTGAAGCTGGCATATAAGGCAGGTAGCACCATTTGTATGGGCCCGGCTTTAGGGTTCCCTTCAAAATACTGGATTATTTTAATGGCTTTTGCCAGGTCCTTTTTTGCAATGGCCGCCTGTAATTCAAACACATTGTACTCTTTGCTGATGCCGATATATCTTTCAATATCATCTTCTGTAATGTCTTTCTTGCCCTTTAAATTAAGCGCCAGTTTTTCAATTTCATTCACGATCCGGTTCAGGTCATTACCAATATGTTCATCCAGCAGGCTAATGGCTTTCGCATTGATCTTATATCCCTGCGATCTTACATATTCCCCGATCCATTCCTGCAGTTTATAATCCTTCACTTTTTCAGATGTAAAAATTTCTGCAGATTTTTTGAGGGCCTTATAGAGTTTCCCTCTTTTATCGAGCGTTTTGGTCTTGTGTGCAACCACAAAAATGGTAGAGCTCAAAGGGTTCTCAACATAGCTTTCCAGCTTGTCAATATCTTTCATTTGCTGGGCCTCTTTCAATAAAACCACCTGCCGCTCAGCAAACATGGGGTATCGTTTGCAGGCATTTACAACAGCCGCCCAGTCTGCATCTTTACCATAAAATACGGTTAAATTAAACCCTGCTTCCGCTTCATCCAATATCTTATGCTCTGCATGATCCACCACCATATCAATATAATAATCCTCCTCTCCTTCAAGCCAGTAAATGTTCTTAAACACCTTTTTCTGCCATTCGCCGATGATTTTCTCTGCACTCATATTTCAAAGATAATACTTAGCAGATTGTGTTACCAGGGTTGCCAGCCTTTCTATTGATATTTTTTTTATGCTGGCTTATTAAAGGTTGGCAACCCTAAAAAGTTTTTAACACAGCAATAACGCCGCCATAAAAGCGTTGTTAAAATGAATTTTTATCTTTGGCATAATTTGTGGGCGAAAAAAATCAGTTATGATCTTTTCAAAAACTGATCCTGCATCGCTCCAGTAAAATACAATAACCATGAGTTACGAAAACTATCCTGATACAGACAAGTTATTGCAGCCCCCGGTTAATCAATCTAAAAACAGCTGGCGTAATTATTTAACTGCCACCCTTATTGTTGCGCTATTGGGCAGCTGGGGATATATCATCTGGCTTAAAAGCAAGACCCAGGAAACCATTCTGCAAAAAGAGATCGTAAACACCAATGTGATTTCGGAAAGGGATGTGTTGCAAAAGGAGCTGGAAGATGCCACCAGGCTTTACGATATGATCAAAACAAGCAGTGCCAATATGGTGCACAGCAAAGACAGTGTGATCAACAAAAAAGACCGTGAGATCGCCGGCAAAAGAAACAGGATACAGGAATTACTTTCAAAGGTGAACGCTACAGAAAACGACCTGGCCGAAGCAAAAGGTCTGATAGCATCTTTGAATAAGGATATAACAGGATACAGATCGCAGGTTGAAACCCTGCAGGGAGAAAAAATAGTGCTGACAAAAGAGAAGAATATCGTGATAGAAGAGCGGGATAAAGTTCAAAAGGAATTTGACTCCGCTGCCAATGTAATTAAACAAAAAGAGGAATTGATCGATGTAGCTACAACCCTGCATGCTTCTAACTTTTCCATTTTAGGTATTGATGAAACAGGTGATGGTAAAGAAAAGAAAACGAGTACTGCAAAAAAAGTTGATAAACTGCGAATTTCGTTTGATATAGATGAGAACAGGATCGCACAATCGGGCCCGAAAAATATTTTTGTTTGCATTACAGGCCCCGATGGCAAACCACTTGCTGCAGAAGCATTGGGTTCCGGAAGATTCAGCACAAGGGATGGAGAACAGAAATTGTACACCCAGAAAATTGATATCAACTACACACAAGGCCAAAGGCAGACAGTAAGCATTGACTGGAAACAGAATCTCAACTTTGAAAAAGGCGATTATAAAATTGAGGTATACAACAACGGTTTTAAAATTGGCGAAGGAATAAGCAGCCTTAAAAAAGGTGGGTTCTTTGGTTAGAAAATGGCCCTGATGGATGCCCTGCCTATGTGCACAGTTCTTGCAGCTTCCGGTTTACGCCCTTCATACTGAACACTCATTTCAATATTACCTGCAAGCCGCTTCGTAAATTCAAGATTCCATAAATAATTCCTTCCGGGTAATAATCCATCCAGCAGAATATAACCAACCGTTGTATTTGCCGAACCGGTATAACCTTTGTAACTGATCTGGTTCAGGGAGAACCTTGCATTCAAGGTGCTGCTTGAAAGAATATTATAGCGTACATCTGCCGTGAGAACATGATTGGTGGCAGCTTCCATGGAGTCGATCGTATTTTTTTTATTCCCGTAGGCATAGGTTAAACTGGCCCTTAAATTTGTTTTATATATATAAGATAAGGAAGGCTCAAATATATGTTGTAGCACCAGGTAATTACGGTTATCAAATTTTGGCCCCTTGGTATTCAATACATTTTTTATCTGCTTATAACTAAATGTGGTCACAAAGCTCCGGTTAATATTCCACCTTAGTTTTCCTACCAGGTTGCGAAGCCTGCGGCTTTCGAATCCATAACTCAGCAAGGATTTTCCGTTGTTGATACTATGCGTTACATCAAAGCCCCATTTAATATTACTGCGGTTAAAAAATAAAGTATTGGATAAAAAAGAGCTTAAAGTTATCAGCGTAGTATCAACCAGTTTAGTGGTGAATGGATTGAATTGAAAAGTGCCTGTACTGATATCTTTTTTATTGATCTGGAGGGCCGAACTGGTGCTGGAACGGGATAATATTTTCTTAAAGCCTGTAACCGATGGTTTTAAAATTGCCTTGGGGTTCAATGTAAAACTGTAATTGAACTGAACATAATTTGCTTTTACATATTGGTTGCTTGGTGTAAATACCCTGATGTATTTCTTTTGATCCTGGAAGATCGCAATTTCAAATTCGTTCAATTCAGGAATGGCATTGTTATTATAATCGATCCAGGTATATTCTCCCTGCCCTGCCGGCACTTCCACAAAAGTATATTCCCTTTTTTGTTCCTGGCCAGATCCAATCTCGTACAAGACATTACCAACCACAAAGCCTTTCAATTCATTAACATAATACTCTGCCCTGCCCAAGAGGCTTTTATCTGCTTTTTGCCTGCTGATAACGCTGTTGAAAATATGCAGGCTACGGTAAGTTACATTTAATTTAAACTGGTGTTTTTCGCTCTTAAGCAGATCAGTAAATAAATTGTAGTTATCACTTCGGTCAGCTCTTTCAAGTTTGTATTTTGACGGCAGCAGATCGGTTCTGGTAAAATAAGAAACACCCCAACGGTTCGCTTTTTCGGGGTTTGACCTGATATACAATTCCCATACATTAAATGCATAACTGAATGCATCTAATGTGTCGCTTTTTTTATCACGCAGGTTATTATTTTCGCTATTATACTTAATTCCAACCTGCATTTTTCTAAGGCGGTAAAGATCTTTTCTAAGATCAACTGTTGGCCGTACAAAAGTTCCTTCCTGGATCGGGTTGTTGATGGTAGTTACAATGAATTGATTGGTAAGTTTCCAGCCGCTGTAATCATTGTAAGTATTAACAGTATGCCGCAGGCCATTGTATTTATCGCTGCGATTGTAATTGGTTACATCATACTGTACAAAATTACCCGAAGTGTCAGCAAATTTTATGGCCCCGTTAATTATGTGTTCATCTGCTATGCCGATATTATAAGGTAAACTCCAGTCACGCAGAAATTCAATATTCCTTAAACGTTCAATGGGCCTGAACCTGGCTTGTACAAATTCATAACCAAGTTTCGTCTGCATCATTACAGGCCTTTGCAACAAACGTATCTTAGTATCGTCTTTTATGAACTGTACTTTTGCAGCAAAAGCCTTGTCGTTGTCTTTGTCTTTGCTCGAAAAACGGTTAATATCATAATCGCTCATGGCCACTTCGGCTTTGAACCTGGTTCTTGAGTTGAAAACATACTCTCCGCCAATGGTGATCAGTTGCTGTTTTTTTGGAGATACCAATAAGAGAACGGGGGCATAATCACCCTGTTTATTATTATTTACATCGGGTTGTACCCAGCCAAAAACCTTTCCGTTGGTAGCACTTTGCAGCACGGTATAATTTCCTCTGCCGGGCCCCAGGTAGGTAAAACTTAAATTATAAAGTATATCATTGGGATTGGTTGAAAAAACAAAAATGGAATCGTGTATGGTTCCATTGTACAGCGTATCAATTTTCTTATACAGTATTTTGCCAGGACTTAGTGTATCTCTTACTGCATTTTCATAATACGCCGAATCAACACCATCGCCGATATCAGCTAAAAATTGTTTTTGCTTAGTATCCAGCACCTGGTTTATGGAAGAATTCTTTGCATCGGAATTATTGTAAAAGCCAATATTCAGGAAGAATTTGTTCTTAAAATTCACTTCATCACTAACATAGATCTGGGAGTTTAAAAAATTACGGTCAGCATACTCAAACTCCACCTGTATCCTTTTATCTTTTGTAACAAGCCTTTTTTGTGTAAAGGTTAATTCAGCAGTGTTGTAATTGATGACATAATCCTGGTCCTCACCACGTTTGAGTAATTCGCCATCCATATATACCCTTTCTGTGCCGGCCAATACTACAAAATACAACTCTAAGTTTGGGCTTGTAAGCCGGTATGGCCCCTGGTTTCCTTCAAATGGCGTTAACTGGTTGCGGGTAAATTTTCCTTTGGCTATGGCGCCGCTCAACAGCAGTGAATTGGAAATATTCTTTGTTATCTTATTATCGGTGATAAAAGAAACACCCTGCAGTCTTTTATAAAAATTAAGGAAGTAATTTTTGCTCTGGCGTATATCAATATCACCAAGATTTATCTGCCAGCCCTTTTTCTTTACCTGGATGTAAATGCGGTCAAAGTCACGCAGGTCCTGTGTATTACCATCGGGCTGAATAGGGATGTTATTATCTGTTATGGCTGCAGTTAACTCCAAACTATCACCAATAAAACCATTTAACTGCAGGTTCATGCTTGAACTTACCACCGCATCCTGGCTATTGCCAAACGAAATACCACGCCCAAAACTTCCTTCGGATTTTATGTTCCCAAAATCCGTTAATGGATTGGTTTGCCTTGAACCAACCCTAAGCGTAAAAGGATTGCTGCTTATAAAATTATTGCGGATACTATCATAATTTAAACGCCGTACAACCGCATTTAATTTGTAAGGAAAAACACGGTATGTTACAATCACATTTTCCTGTGTTGGCTTCTCCAGCCAGGTTATGGTTCCATTTACTTCATCTACTTTATAAAAGTAGGACGAAACACCCTGAATAGTTACTGAGCCTGGAATGAGGCTTAAAGAGTCCAGTTTTACAGTCTTGTCTTTTGTACTGATCGTCTTTTTATGAAGATTGGAAAGTGGTGTCGGATTTATCTGTGCATGAAGAAACTGCACAATCAAAATAAACAGCAGGAATAGGTATATCCTTTTAAGGTTCAAAAGCTCTTTGGGATTAGTAGTGATAAAATTACTAATTATTGTACAAGACAGCTAAAACAAAAAAAATGCAGCATGGAGTGCTTTTATTGTGTGCATCTTCAAATAATTTCATAACCTGTTAAGGGTTAATTCTATGGATAAATTCTTTGGATAAATGTCGGGGTAAGAAATGATCTTTATTATTAAAGGCATACCGGCAAAACCCATCTGGCACTGTATTTGTGCAAAATATCTTCAGTTCTTTTTATCCGCTAAAATTTGATACTATGAGACTATTTATTACTCCCAACAGTCATTCTCTAATTAAAAAACTGCTTGTTTCTCTAACAGTGGTTTTATTATTGACCTTCAACACCGCTGCACAGGCACCACCTGATCTTGTATTCACACCTGTCATAACCGGCCTGAATGCTTCACTTGACGTAGTGAATGCCGGCGATGGCACTAACCGGCTTTTTATAGTTCAACGGGGCGGAACTGTACGGATCATATCAGGAGGTGTTTTATTGGCGGGTAATTTTTTGGATATCCCCGATAGTTTAACAGCAGGTAGTGAGAGTGGCCTGCTCAGTATGGCCTTTCATCCTGATTATGAAAACAACCGGTACTTCTTTGTTTATTATACCAATACAGCTGGCGACCTGGCTTTAGCCAGGTTTCAAACACAGGCTGGTGATCCCAATGCTGCCGATGAAGGTACCGGGGTTATTTTACTTACTATTCCTCATCCTACTTTCAGCAATCACAATGGAGCTAAATTAATTTTCGGCCCCGATGGAAATCTTTATTTTGGAACCGGTGATGGCGGCAGTGGCGGCGACCCTGGCAATAATTCGCAGAACGGAAATTCTTTATTGGGAAAAATGCTCAGGCTGAATGTTGATGATTTTACGACACCACCTTATTATGCCATTCCTGTTGATAACCCATATATAAGCGACCCTTTGGTAAGAGATGAAATATTTGCTTTGGGTTTACGCAATCCGTGGCGCTGGAGTTTTGACAGGTCAACCAATGAGGTTTGGATCGCTGATGTTGGCCAGGGTGCCTGGGAAGAGATCAATTCACACCGTTTTGTATCAGCTGGTGGTATTAACTATGGCTGGCGTTGTTACGAAGGCAATGCTGCTTATAATACAGCCGGATGCTTACCGGCAGGCTCTTACATCTCTCCCATATTTGCTTACCCACATAATTTTGCAAGCGGTGGTTTTTCTGTTACAGGTGGTTATGTATACCGTGGAGCTGAATATCCTACGCTGGTTGGTTATTATATCTGCGCCGATTATGTATCGGGCAATGTCTGGCGCATAAAAGCTGATGGCGTGGGTGGCTGGAACAGCTATATACAAACCGGTTTACCGGGTAGTATTGCGGGTTTTGGAGAAGCAGAGAATGCTGACCTGTATGCACTTTCATTAAGCGGAACACTTTATAAGGTAGATACCAGTGCTGTATTACCGGCAACATTGCTTGAATTTACTGCAAAAGCTTTTAAGGGGTATAATGAGTTGCGCTGGAAAACAACCAATGAGCAAAACCTGGCCGGTTATGAGATAGAGTACAGTTTTAATGGGGTGGATTATGAAACTGCAGGAAACAGATTGGCAGTAAATGGCAGTGGTGAAAATAATTACAACTTTCAACATGTAATTACGGGCTTTACAAGATTGTTTTATCGTTTGAAAATTATAGATATTGACGGGCGGATAAAATACTCAGCAATTCTCGTTGTAGAAAAAAGACCGGATGCTGGTGTTAAAATATACCCGATGCCACTTACACAGAATGCCTGTACAATCATTTCAGATAAACCGGTTGAGCAGGTTATTCTGTTTAGCGTGGATGGCAGGGAGGTTTTCAGGAAGAAGCTTAATAATCTTTCAGGCACGATCAACATTTCGCTTCCGCATTTACAGGATGGAGTTTATGTGATGCAGGTGAAAACAACAATTGAAACAGTAAACAATAAAGTCGTGATTCAACATTAAAAAGTTGCATCACGACTTTACTGATCTTAATTATGTAGTTACTTATTGTTCTGTACTTAAACCGGCTTTAAGGTATTCCCTGTTCATTCTTGCAATGTTTGCAACTGAAATTCCTTTAGGGCATTCAGCTTCGCAGGCATATGTATTGGTACAATTACCAAAACCTTCCTTATCCATTTGAGCAACCATATTCAACACCCTTGATTCCCTTTCCGGTTGTCCCTGTGGTAATAAAGCCAGTTGAGAAACCTTTGCACTTACAAATAACATGGCACTGCTGTTCTTGCATGCAGCCACACAGGCACCGCAACCGATACAGGCTGCAGCATCAAAAGCATTATCAGCATCTTTTTTATCAATAGGCAATGCATTTGCATCAACCGCATTACCGGTATTTACAGAAATAAAACCACCTGCCTGAATGATCCTGTCAAAAGCATCACGGTCAACCATCAGGTCTTTAATAACCGGGAAAGCTGCAGAGCGCCATGGTTCTACCACAATGGTATCGCCATCTTTAAAAGCACGCATGTGCAACTGGCAGGTTGTGTTTTTTGTCCATGGGCCATGTGCACGGCCGTCAATATACATACTGCACATACCACAAATACCTTCACGGCAATCGTGATCAAAAGCAATAGGGTCCTTACCTTCGGTGATCAGTTGTTCATTCAACACATCAAACATTTCCAAAAAAGACATTTCAGAAGAAATATCTTTTACCTGGTAAGTTTCAAAACTACCGGCTGTTTTACTGTTCTTTTGTTTCCACACTTTCAGTGTGAGGTTCATGTTGTAGTGTTCCATATAAATGGTTAAATTGTTCTATTGATAAATTGTTGTTGGAGATTCATTCAAGAAATTCAAACACTCAATTTTTCATTTGTATATTTTATTAAACTGTTTAAAGCTTTTGGCAATTTATCAAGTTCTGAGAAAATTTTCCCGTATTCATCTTCATTTAATAATTTCCTCACTTTTGCTTTTTCATTCCAGTCGAAACATTCTTTTAAAGAGCCGAAACTGTACCTGTAAAATTTTACCTTATCCTTCTTAAAATATCTTCCAAATCCTTCCGCAATATTGGCAGATATTGAATCTACTGCGTTTACAAATTGCGACCCAATAGTTTTCTTCGCAAAAAGATCCCACTTTAACACTACATCTCAAACATAATTACTTAAATGAAAAGATATTTTATAAGCCTCAATATCATTTAGCTTCAGGTATTTCTTTTCATCTGGCATAAACTTATTTGTATCTACGCACCCCCAACAATTCAACCATTTAACAATAAAACAATTATTTATACGAACGTTGTGTTGGTTTCACGATCTCAAAACTCAAAGGTTCTGTATTCATTTGCCAGTCGCTTTCACCTTTGTATTCCCAGGCAGCCACATAACTGTAATTATCATCATCACGTTTTGCTTCACCATCTTCTGTTTGTGATTCTTCTCTAAAATGGCCTCCGCAGCTTTCATTCCTGTTCAATGCATCTTTACACATCAGTTCACCCAATTCTATAAAATCTGCTACCCTGCCGGCTTTGTCAAGTTCGGGATTCATTTCATTGATATCACCCGGTATCTTCACATCGCTCCAGAATTCTTTTTTCAATGCCTGTATCTCGGTAATGGCTTCCTGCAAACCTTTTGCATTACGGGCCATACCGCATTTATCCCACATGATCTTTCCAAGGCGTTTGTGAAAACTTTCAACTGTTTGTTTTCCTTTAATACCCATCAGTTGATTGATACGGTCACTCACTTTTTTTTCTGCTTCTTCAAATGCCGGATGATTGGTTGGAATAGATGCAGTTCGGATATCATCAGCCAGGTAATTACCCAATGTGTAAGGAATAACAAAATAGCCATCAGCCAAACCTTGCATCAATGCACTTGCTCCCAAACGGTTTGCTCCGTGATCACTAAAATTTGCTTCGCCCAAACAATACAATCCATCTACAGTAGTTTTCAGTTCATAATCAACCCAAAGTCCGCCCATGGTATAATGCACCGCAGGATAGATCCTCATCGGCATTTCGTAAGGGTTTTCACCGGTGATCTTTTCGTACATGTCAAAAAGATTTCCGTATTTCTCTTTTACAACATCTTTCCCCATCTGAACAATTGAATGATGTTCTGCATTTTCATTTCCTGTTTTACCTGCTTCAATTTTGCCATAGCGAACGATGGCATCTTTAAAATCGAGATAAACAGCCAGCTTGGTTGTACCTACACCATAACCTTCATCACATCTCTCCTTTGCAGCTCTTGAAGCCACATCACGTGGCACCAGGTTTCCAAATGCAGGATAACGGCGTTCCAGGTAATAATCTCTTTCTTCTTCCGGAATATCAACAGCTTTACGATTATCGTCTTTTTGTTTTGGTACCCAGATCCTTCCATCATTACGCAAGCTTTCGCTCATGAGTGTTAGCTTACTCTGGTAATCTCCACTCACAGGAATACAGGTTGGGTGAATTTGGGTAAAACATGGATTGCCAAAATAAGCACCTTGCTTATGTGCCTTCCATGCAGCAGTAACATTACTGCCCATAGCATTGGTGCTTAAATAAAATACGTTCCCATATCCACCGGTGCACAATAAAACTGCATGGCCAAAATGTCTTTCTAAACTTCCATTTACCAAATCTCTTGCGATAATTCCTCTTGCTTTGCCATCGATCTTTACAATATCCAGCATTTCGTGGCGGTTGTACATGGTTACATTACCAAGAGCAACCTGCCTTTCCAAAGCGCTGTAAGCTCCTAATAATAATTGCTGACCGGTTTGTCCGGCTGCATAAAATGTACGCTGTACCTGTGTGCCACCAAAACTACGGTTGCTTAACAATCCGCCATATTCCCTTGCAAAAGGAACACCCTGTGCCACGCACTGATCAATAATAGCTGCACTGACTTCCGCCAAACGATGAACGTTGGCTTCTCTTGCACGATAATCTCCTCCTTTAACTGTATCATAAAATAAACGAAAGACAGAGTCCCCATCATTCTGATAATTTTTGGCTGCATTGATACCACCCTGCGCCGCAATACTGTGTGCACGGCGTGGACTATCCTGGAAACAAAATGCTTTAACCTTATAACCCATCTCGCCCAAAGATGCTGCTGCAGAGGCTCCGGCGAGGCCGGTTCCCACAACAATTATTTCAAGCTTACGCTTATTGGCAGGATTAACAAGTTTTACATGGCCTTTGTAATCGGTCCACTTTTTATCCATTTCACCATGAGGTATTTTTGAATCCAGAGACATTGTATAGTTAATTAATTGATGAGTTAATTAAATTAATTTAATTTATCCATCCTGCATAAATAGAAACAGGCATGGCAATAAACACCAGGCAGATCACCAGTGAAAAAACAAAACCAATTGTTTTAATGATCGGTGTGTATCTTTTGTGGTTTATACCGAAGGTTTGAAATGCACTTTGAAAACCATGCACAAGGTGCCAGAAAAGAGATATAACGCCTAACACATAAACAATTACAACCCACAGATCCTGGAAAACCGTAAGCATCGCTTTATACAAGTTATGTGCTTCCTCGTGTGCATAATCTCCCAAAGTGGTAGTTTCTAAAACCTGCACATTGGCCATGCCGCCAAACCTTGATGGAACCCAAAAATGATACAGGTGCAATACCAAAAATAAAAGAAGCAATGTTCCTAATAACCCCATACTACGGCTATACCATGTACTATTCGATTGGGCCTTGTTTACAGCATATTTTATAGGCCTCGCTTTTACATTCTGGCGCCATAATATCAGTCCCTGTATTATGTGTAAGAGCAGGCCGAGAAATAATCCAATCTCAAAAGTTCTGATAAAAAGATTGCTGCCCATAAAATGCCCCCAATGGTTAAAGGTTTGGCCGCCATCATTATAAAAGATCATTGCATTTATGGTACAGTGAACTACCAGGAATGAGATCAAAAAAAGACCTGTAAGGCCCATAATTAATTTCTTGCCAATTGAAGAAGTAAAAAAATGTTTCCAGGTCATATTGTAAGAGTTGTGAGTTTGTTTTGGAGTACAAAAATACGACAGGATAAGGCAAAAAAAGTATTTATATGAAAGTTTTATGACAATACTGTGCAAGCAAACAATCGCTGGTTTAACCGTTTATTCTTTTCATCATATTATTATCAATCTGCTCAAAAACCAATTCAGGTTTTAGGGTACGCCATTGTGGAAAATCTATCAGTTCAATATAATGATGTAGCCTGGCTTGTACAAAATCGTATTGGCTTTGACGGGGCATATCTACTATTACCACCCAACCGCCTTTATCTTCCAGTTCCTCATACCAGTCCTGGTAATAGCTGTCATCGCTGCTGTGAAAATTCAAAACATTCTCTGCAATGAGGATAAATTTGCTTATACCCTGTGCATACATGATATCGGTTATATCTCTTCGAAGGGTCATGATATCATTTTCGATCGCATCATTCCATTCGCCCAATAATTCGATAATGGTATAACCCTGGTCATAATCCACAAACAGAATTTTCATATACAATGTACGTGAGCCAAAATCATCCCATTGCGGGTGTATATAATAATTATAGACCGTGTTGGAGAATTCAAATTCGCTGTAGGTACGCCTGTAAAATGGAGAAAGCGGATCTTCTTCGGCTGCATATAAATGGCGCCAGTTGTAATATGGTTCTATATCCTGCAAGTGATTATTTTAATTAAAATGATGATGATATGTTGCCAAACAAATTTCATATAAATCATTCAAATCAAAAACAATCTTTTCAAAATATACGGTTAAAAAAAGAGGGTTGCCAAACCTGGCAACCCCTTAGACTTAATAACCGCAATATCTTTTATTGAACTACAATTCTTTCTGTAAAAATAAATTTGTTGTTGGCATCGGTTACTTTAACCATGTACATGCCTTTTGCAAAAGACTTGCTCAATTGAACAGTTTCAACCTGTGCTTTTGCAGCAACAGTCACAACCCTGTTCATTAATGGTTTACCAGAAAGATCAGTAATGGTTACATTGTATCTACCAGCCTGCTGATCTTCAAAATTTATTTTGAATTCGCTGTTGGTAACCGGGTTAGGATAAATATGTGCTTCGTTGGTCAATACCGGAACAACTGGTTTAAAATCAGCTACAGCATAAGTTTTAGCTGCATCAGCTTCTTTTTGATACAACAGGTTTCCGTTTGCCAGGTCAGACGCATTGTAAACCATGTCAGAACCTTCAACAAAAGTTGCTTTAAAATCTTTTAAAGAAAATTTGTAGTAACCAGCCCATGTATTGGCACTGGCCACAACTACATCACCATTCTTATCAACTGCAGCGCCATTGGTGCTGTAAGCAGCAGGCAAACCTGTAATGTATCCAATTTGTTTTGCTACCCTTGTTTCTACATCCAGTACAAACACATAATGGTTTGCAGAGATGATGTATAATTTATTGTAAGCATCTGCGATCATGTCGCCGCCCCAACTAGTGCATTTGTTTTTGATAGAAACAGTTTTGTTTGATTCATCATCGATCACCGGCCCCATGTCAGTAATGGTAACTTTTTTACCGGTTGTGAATTTTACCAAACGGGTAGCATCGTTGTTCAAGGCATAACCATTTCCATCGGCAGCAATTACCATACGTGAAAACTGGTTGGCCTCGTCGTTCAGTGCTTCATTTGAATTCAGAAGAGAAGATGTAACTGTGTAATATTTCTGTTCTGTGCCTTTTGCGTTCAGGTCGAGCCAACGCAATTCACCAACCCTCATTGGTGTAAAGAACAATTTGTTTTGGTTCTTGTCGTAAGCTGCAGCAGCCACCATAGTTTCAGTTGGCCTGCGATGAGCCAGCGACTGTACTTTTGAATCAGCATCCTTCATTACAAAGGCTGTTTTGTCTCTTTGATAAACATCATTCACAATTTTACCAGAAGATATATCTACCTGGCGGATGTTCATCCACATAAAATCATGATTACCGTCGCCGGTTATGGCAAAGGTTTTGTTTGCATCCTGGGCGGAAACTGAGAAGCAAGTTGCAAAAAATGTTGTTGAAAGTAGAAGTTTAATGTTCATAAGAGGAGTTTTTATTAGTAATAGATACGTAATTTACTCAAATTCCATAAATCATCCAAGGATTTTTTATGAACGGTGGTTTTCGATAGCCGTTTTAACGCTCCCGGTTTTTAAAAGTAATTCCTTTGCTGTTTCGTAATCTTCGATCCCGGCTTTTTCCATCAGCATTTTTACACCACGGTCAACTATTTTATCGTTGGTCAATTGCATGTTCACCATTTTATTGTCTTCAACCCTGCCCAACTGTATCATAACGGTTGTAGAGATCATGTTAAGGATCAGTTTTTGTGCTGTCCCACTCTTCATACGTGTGCTACCGGTAACAAATTCCGGCCCCACTACTGCTTCGATCGGGTAATCAGCCGCTGCACTGATCGGTGCTTCCGGGTTACAGGAAATACTCCCCGTTATAATATTATGTTCCCGGCATTTATTGAGTGCTGCAATTACATACGGTGTTGTTCCGCTGGCAGCAATACCAATTACAACATCTTTTTCATTTACATCGTGTTCCTGCAGATCAACCCAGCCCTGCTCCTGGTCATCTTCAGCATATTCCACAGCCTCTGTAATGGCTTTGCTGCCGCCGGCAATAATGGCAACAACCAAACCAGGCGGAACGCCATAAGTTGGCGGACATTCGCTGGCATCAACAACACCCAAACGGCCGCTGGTACCTGCACCAATATAAAACAGGCGCCCTCCCATGAGCATCTTATCTGTAATTACCTGCACCAATTGTTCAATTTGCGGAATGGCACTTTCAATCACAGCAGGTACCGTTTTATCTTCCTTATTAATATTGGAAAGAATATCTGCTACCGACATTTTTTCCAGATGCCTGTAATTTGATTCTGATTCTGTTATCCTGTTAAATGCCATAAACTTACTGATGAAATTTTACCAACCCATCCATGGGTTTTTTAATTACTTTACCCAGCTGCAATTCGAACGAACTGCACATTTCCTTTAAAACATCTTTAAACCCAAATGCAACACTGCCGGTGAAATTAATAGGCATTGTCCAGCTTTCACGATATTTATATACATGGTTAAAAAAGAAATCATTAAAGCTGTCTTCAATAATATTCTCGATCATATAATGCCCCCGGTTTTCAACTAAAAAATCGGTAAAGGCTGCCAGGTAACGGTTTGGCAAAGGCTTTTTATACACTGCACTGAGTATTTCATCGCTGTTGGTATTATACCGGGCATTAAAACGGTCCATCAGGTCTTCGTCAAATGTTTTGTACAAAAAATGCTGGATCACTTTCCTGCCCATATAAGCCCCGCTTCCTTCATCGCCCAGTACATAACCCAGGCCCGGACTGTTCTTAACTATCTTTTTACCATTGTAATAACAGGAATTTGAGCCTGTGCCCAGGATGCAGGCAATACCTTTTTCATGCCCGCAAAGTGCCTTGGCGGCGCCCATCAGGTCATGATCAACATGGATTTCTGCGTTGCCAAATACTTTGTGGATCGCTTTTTTAACCAGTTTTACATTATCAGCATTGCTGCAACCGGTACCATAAAAGTAAATTTCATCCGGCTCTGTTTTTTTAAATTTGATCTTCAGTTCTTCGTTAATGATATATTCTATTTGTTCTGCAGAAAGAAAATATGGGCTTAGTCCCTGTGTATAAAAGGTTTTAACTGATCTGCCGTTCATTAAACACCACTCCGTTTTTGTAGAACCACTATCTGCTATTAGTTTGATGGCCATTTAGTACCGTTATTTGGTTTGAAGTTAATTCATTTTAATTAAGACACAAGTTACAAGCTACAAGGGACAAGCAAAATTTTAAAAGTTTCTTTTCAAAAACTTAGGTGAATTTTTCCTATTGTCATTTATGAAGCTGTTTTACCCTTGCAGCTTCTTCCTATCTTCGCAAAATGAATAATAAAAAAATACAGGTTTGGCTACCCTTGCTGTTTAGTATAACAATGATCGTGGGCATGTTCTTCGGTTATAAAATGAGGGATGGTATGCCCGGCAAAAGTTTCTTTTTTGCAGAAAAGCGCAGACCCGTCCAGGAGATCATGGACCTGATAAAAAACCGTTATGTAGATGATGTGGAAATTGAAAAGCTGGCCGACACTGCTATACAGGCCATGTTAAGCAAACTGGACCCCCACTCTGTTTTTATTCCTGCTGATGAACTGCAGGCGGTAAATGAAGACCTGGCTGGTAAATTCTTCGGTATTGGTATCGAGTTCAATATTTTTAATGATACCCTGAATGTGATCAGTGTTTTAAAAGATGGCCCTGCCTTTAAAGCGGGTTTGGCTACAGGGGATAAATTCCTGAATATTGATGACAGCCTTGTGGCAGGTAATAAAACAGATGCCGATGATTACAGAAAAATGCTCCGCGGCGAAAGGGGTACCAAAGTTACCATCACCTATTTACGCAACTCAGGTAAAAAGCAGGCTACCATTACACGTGATGCTATTCCGCTTGTTAGTGTTGATGCCAGCTATATGATGACCAAAGAAATTGGTTATATACGGTTAAATAAATTCTCATCGGTAACCTATCGTGAATTTATGGAAGCGCTGGAACTATTAAAGAAAGCGGGTTTGCAAAAGCTGATACTAGACCTGAGAGGTAATGGCGGAGGGGTATTGGACCAGGCAACAGAAATAGCCGACGAATTTTTAGATGGTGATAAACTGATCACTTATACCGAAGGAAAACATGTTGACAAAAAAGAGTACCGTTGCCGCCGTGCCGGCCAGTTTGAAAAGGAAACATTGGTTGTTTTGGCCGATGAAGGCACTGCCAGCGCCAGTGAAATATTGATCGGGGCCCTGCAGGATTGGGACCGGGCAACTATTATTGGCAGGCGCACATTTGGAAAAGGCCTGGTGCAGGAGCAATTTGACCTGAGCGATAAAAGTGCCCTGAGGCTTACCGTTGCCCGCTATTACACACCTTTGGGCAGGAGTATCCAAAGATCATACAGTAATGGAGGAAAAGCATATTATGATGAAATAACGAACCGCTACCATGATACTGCAGCAGTTTTTTTCGATTCAGTAAAAAATAATTCGGGGAAAGTATATAAAACCAAGGGTGGCAAATCAGTTTATGCCAAGGGTGGCATTGCCCCTGATTATTTTATTGCTTTGGATACAAGTGGCCTTAATAAAAACACTGCTATCATGTACAGTAAGAGTACCATCAGCGGTTTTGCCTATAATTTTTACCTTCAAAACCAGGCTTTATTAAAATCTTTTAAAACCCCCAGTGATTTCATAAAAGGATTTACCCTAAGTGAGGAAGATTGGAAACGGTTTACTGAAGTTGCGGCAAGAGATTCAGTGTATATCAATACCGCTTCTGCAAAAGAAAGATCCGGCCTTACTAACCAGATCAAATCATCCATTGCCCGCCAGGTTTGGCGTACTGAAGGCTATTTTGAAGTGATGAATACAAGCGATGAAGCTATAAAAAAGGCGTTGGAAATTATGGAGGCAACTAAATAGGCCCCAAAACATTTAAAATATTCATCTCAAAACTGATTATTATATAAGCTTATTATTCGTGATATACTGAAATAAGTACTAAATTTACATCGCGAAATACTGAAGCAGGTTTGTTTACAATTTAAAATAATTATAACCATCTTAAATCTCCGCTTATGAAAATCTTGAAATCTACTTTAATGTTATTAGGACTAATAGCAACTATCAGCACTAATGCACAGAAATCTCCTGGTGAATATGTCTCTAAATTTAAGGTGTCAGCGGGTATAGGCACAGCCAATTATTATGGCGACCTGAAAAAAAACAGGCCGTTTTCTCAAAACAGTTTATCGTTTAGCGCAGGATTATCTTATGCATATTCAAGCAAACTTGCTGCAAGATTAGATGTTGGGATACAAAGATTACAGGGATCAGACAGTAAATCAGGGGGAGCACATCCATCCAGGAACCTGAGTTTTAAATCGAATGTTTTTGATTTTGCTTTATCGGCAGAATATACAATATTGAATTTAGATAATTTTCCGCTAAGCCCTTACGTATCTGCCGGTATTGGCGTAATGTTTTTTAACCCTTTTGCTGAAGATGCATCGGGTAATAAACAATCGCTGCCTGAACTCGGTACCGAAGGCCAGGGCATTGCGGGTTACCCGGCAATGTACAACACTGCTGCTTTAGAATTTCCTTTGGGAATTGGTGTAAAATACCCGTTTAATGAAAGAATGACTCTGGCATTGGATTTTAACTACCGTATAACCAGGACTGATTACCTGGATGATGTTAGCAGTAACAGGTACCCGGATAAAACATTACTGGATGCAAGGAATCCAATAACAGCCAATTTTACATGGCGTGGTAATGAAGTCGGCCAGGGATCATATCCCAAAGGCTCAACGCTTCCACGTGGTAACCCCGATGATAAAGATGGCTTCTTTACAACGCAATTAAAACTTACATTTAACTTATAAGGTCGTTTGTTGTTTTTAACGATTTAATAAAAGCAGGCTCTTTCCAGCCTGCTTTTATATTTTATGATGGATAAATGTCTTGTGCATTAAATAAACCCGCAATTGATCCTTAAAACTTATTCATTTTAAAGAAATCAGGATTAATTGATTATTTTTATTTTTACTTAAGTACTACCAAACTATTTCTTATTATGAAAATGATCAGGTTAAGTATCCTATGCTTAGGAATACTGATTACATCAAATGCTGTCGGTCAGCAATTACCTCCACCCGGCACTCCGTCTGTTGCTAAAAAAACTGATGAAAAACAGCCAAAGAAAAAGCCCGCTAAAAGTGATTACGCTTCTAAACTAAGTATTACAGCAGGGATTGGAATTGCCAATTATGTTGGCGACCTTATTAAAGGTAATACAGCTTTCCAGCAATCAAGCTTTTCAAGTAGTATTGGGTTGAATTATGCATTCATTCCTAATGTTAGTGCAAGGTTTGACATTGGTTTTCACAATGTGCAGGGCTACGATAGCAAAGAAGGTGGCGCCCATCCTGAAAGAAACCTGAGCTTCAGATCAAGAATTATTGAGTTTTCGCTGGCGGCAGAATTTACTTTGATGAATATGGATAAACACAAATTCAGCCCATATATTTTTGTTGGTATTGGTGCTTTTAATTTTAATCCCCGTGCTTACTTTGGTGCCGGCGGAACCCATGGCTTGCGTGAACTTGGTACTGAAGGACAGGGCCTTGCAGGATATCCCGGGATGTACGGTACAATGGCTGTTGAATACCCATTAGGATTTGGATTTAAATATAAGATCAGCAACAAAATAATGCTGCTGGGCGAATTCAATTTCCGGGGAACCGGAACCGATTACATGGATGATGTTTCAACCTATTATCCTGATAAAGCTTTATTGGATGCAAAGAATCCTAACACTTCTAAATTTACTTACCGTGGCAATGGCCCTTATCCAAAAAATCCAACCCTTAAGCGTGGAGATGCCAGTAATAAAGACGCATATTATACAACCCAGTTAAAAGTTGCTTATAAACTGCAAACCAATAAAAATAAAAAAACTACAAAAAAGGAGGTTACACTACAGGTTAAAAATAATGAGGCAGACAGGGACGGTGACGGTGTAGCTGATACATTTGATAAATGCCCTGATGTAATGGGTAGCAAAGAGAATAGCGGCTGCCCACTGCCTTTCATTGAAGGTGCAGAACTGACTGCTGTTTCACCAGATTCAATGACGTACAGGATCTATTTTGACCTGGACAGGTCGTTGCTGCTTTCAGATGCATTTAAAACATTGCAGGGTGTTGTTGCAATATTGAAGGCTGATAATACGCTAAATGTGCATATTGCCGGGCATTCTGATAATACAGGAACAAATGCAGCAAATATGCAATTGTCGCTTGAAAGAGCCAATATTACAAGAGACTATTTAATGAGTTATAATATTCCTGCGGAAAAAATAACAACATCGCACCATGGCGAGAGCATACCGGTTGATGAAGCACAACAATGGCGTAATCGCAGGGTGGAAATAACTATCATCAAAAAATAATTCTGATCATTAATTATTTATTAAAGAGGCTGCTTTAAAGCAGCCTCTTTTGTTTGTAATATCCGATCTAAACACAGCAACTTCAACTTAAACTAAAAAAATTACCTTTGCCGCAAATAACGATTCTATATGTGGCTAAATAATATACTGGAGACAATAGGCAACACCCCCCTTATCAAAATAAATAACATTACAAAAAACCTTCCCTGCACGGTATTGGCAAAAGTTGAGTACTTCAACCCGGGTAATTCTATTAAGGACCGCATGGCATTAAAAATGCTTGAAGTTGCCGAGCAGGAAGGGAAAATTAAACCCGGCGGGACCATCATTGAGGGGACAAGTGGCAATACTGGTATGGGCCTGGCCCTGGCTGCCTGTGTAAAAGGATACAAATGCATTTTTACCACCACCGATAAGCAATCAAAGGAAAAAGCAGACATTTTAAAGGCAGTGGGTGCAGAAGTGATCGTTTGCCCAACCAATGTAGAGCCTGAAGATCCCCGCAGTTATTATTCGGTATCAAAGCGCCTGGCTACGGAGGTTCCCAATAGCTGGTATGTGAACCAATACGACAACTTAGCCAACCGCCTGGCACATTATGAGCAAACCGGCCCCGAGATATGGGAACAGACCGAGGGCAAGGTAACACACCTGGTTGTTGCCACTGGTACTGGTGGTACAATTGTGGGTACAGGCAAATATTTAAAAGAAAAAAATCCTAATATAAAAGTATGGGCCATTGACAGTTATGGCTCTTTGCTAAAAAAATATTTTGAAACCGGCGAGTTGGATCAGAAAGAAGTTTATCCATACATCAGCGAAGGTTTCGGAGAAGATTTTGTACCTGCGAACTACGACATGACTGTGATAGATGAATTCACAAAAGTTACCGATAAAGATGGTGCCGTAATGGCCAGGCGTATCGCAAAGGAAGAAGGTTTGTTTTGCGGATATAGTGCCGGCAGCTGTTTACAGGGTATGATGCAGTTAAAAGATCAGCTTAAAAAAGATGATGTGGTAGTATTGATATTTCATGACCATGGAAGCCGCTATGTAGGTAAAGTATACAATGATGAATGGATGCTTGAAAGAGGCTTTTTAGATGTAAAAACATTTAAAGACCTGGTTGCAGGACGTGGTAAACAGCGCCTGATCAACCTGAATAAAGAAAATACAGTAGCCGATGCTATTGAATTAATGAAGAAATATGACATTGAAAATATTCCGGTAATGGATAAGGAAACCAGCATTGGCGCTATATCTGCAAGCGGTTTATTCAATAAAATATTAAGTAACCCCGATATTAAAACACAAACTGTGGGATCTGTAATGGAAAAAGCCTATCCCGAAGTGGCTTTTGAGACCCCCGTTGAGCGTTTAAGCAGTTTTATTACCAAAGAAAACGGGGCAGTTTTGAGCAAAGATGAAAGCGGCAGTTTTCATATTGTTACCAAATACGACATTATTCAGAGTCTTACCAAATAGGCTTGTAGGTAATTTACGAATGCCTCAAACTCAATGCTATACTTAGTTTTATTGATTTACCAGGTATTGTATTCTGAAATATTTTCATATCAAGCACGTATTTTTACGATTACTTTGAACGTAACTGCCCTATACCCTATTTGGGGTAATTTACGAATGCCCTAGTAATTACAGTAGTCTGAAAAAAGAGCAATATCGCTCTATAACAGAATGTTAAACTGTTGCATCTTTGTGTCAGAAGTTGATTGATAGGAATTAAATATCAATCATTATCCAAAATCCTGATTAAACCAAAGAATTCAATCCAATGTTTGTGAAAAACCATCAAACAATCCAATATCAGTCAACTTCTTTTTAAATTTTGAAAAAACCAATATACGCTTAAAGATCTTATCCTTATTGAAAAACCAACTAGATCTGAAAGTAATAAAAACCAATATCCTGCCTATGCCTTAAAAAGCGATGATGGCAAAAAAACCAAAAGAATATCAATATCCTGGCTTATGCTGTAAAAAGCGATGATAGCCGAAAAACCGAAAAAAACCAATATCCTGCCTATGCCCTGAAAAGCGATGATGGCGAAAATGAAGAACTGAACACTGAACACAGGACACATTATTTAACGAACATGCTACATAAAAGGTAACCCCCTTTGAAAAGCAGGTTCCAAGATCCTGGAAAGAAACCGGCTCGTGCTTGGCTGGTTAAGAAATCGGACTTCCACAGTAACCTTAACGACAGGTTTTTGTGGAAGTTTTTTTATGCCCTCAATTTTATTATTGGCTAATTTTGAGAATGATATTACAGCAAACTGCCGGTCTCCCCTATCTTCCCAAAAGAATTATTTCGCTGGTTCCCTCACAAACAGAATTGTTATATGATCTGGGTTTAGAATCTGAAACAGTTGGAATAACTAAGTTTTGTGTTCATCCGCAAAACTGGTTCAAAACAAAAGAACGGATCGGTGGCACGAAAAAATTAAACCCTGCTAAAATAAAAGCATTAGATCCCGATCTTATCATTGCCAATAAAGAAGAAAATGTAAAAGAACAGGTTGAAGAACTTGCACAGGATTACCCGGTATGGTTAACAGATGTAAACAACCTGCAGGATGCATTGCAGATGATAGCTGATATTGGAAGACTTACAGGTAAAATGGAAAGATCGGATAGCATCGTAAAAGAGATCACTTTAAACTTTGAGGAACTGGCTCAACAACAAACCACTAACCACAAACCCAAAACTGCTTACCTCATCTGGCAAAAGCCATACATGACCGTTGGTGGCGATACTTTTATAAACAATATGCTGCAACATTGCGGATTTGAGAATATTTTTTCATGCAAAACCAGGTATCCTGAAATAAGCATTGACGAACTGCAAACTGCTAGTTGCGACCTGCTACTTCTCTCCTCTGAGCCCTACCCTTTTAAACAAAAACATATTGATGAACTAAGTGAACAACTACCAGGTACAAAAATAATATTGGCTGATGGGGAGTTTTTCAGCTGGTATGGAAGCAGGCTTTTAAAAGCTCCTGCATATTTCGGTGAGTTGATAAAAGCGATCGGGCAACCAAATTAATGATGCATTCAATTTCAATGGTTTTTATATAAATTTGCCAAAACCAAACTAATATGTCAAATAAAAAAATTATTGAATTATTGGGCGACCAGGCTGACGGATTATTAAGCCACGTATGCAACGGAATTAAAAAAACTGAGATACACCTTCCCGGTACAAATCATGTGGATGATACCTGGAGGCTAAGCAACAGGAACAATCAAACATTAAAAAGTTTACAGAATATATTAGACCATGGCCGCCTGGGTGGTACAGGTTATGTATCTATTTTACCGGTTGACCAGGGAATAGAACACAGTGCAGGCGCATCTTTTGCACCAAACCCCATTTATTTTGACCCTGCAAATATTGTAAAGCTTGCCGTTGAAGGAGGTTGTAATGCGGTTGCATCTACCTTTGGTGTGTTGGGCATTGTAAGCCGTCAGTATGCTCATAAAATACCCATGATGGTTAAGATCAACCACAATGAGTTTTTAAGCCTTCCCAATAAATTCGACCAGGTAATGTTTGGTAAGATAAAAGATGCCTGGAATATGGGTGCCACTGCTGTTGGTGCCACCATTTACTTTGGCAGTGCTGAAAGTACAAGGCAGATACAGGAAGTGGCTACAGCATTCGAAATGGCTCATGAGCTGGGCATGGCAACCGTACTTTGGTGTTATACCCGTAACAATGGTTTTAAAGTAGATGGTGTGGATTATCATGCATCAGCCGATCTTACAGGCCAGGCAAACCACCTGGGTGTTACTATCCAGGCAGATATCATCAAACAAAAATTACCTACCAATAATGGCGGATACAATGCAACCAAGCATGGTAAAACTTCTCCGCTGGTTTACTCAGCTTTAACAACCGATAACCCGATCGATCTCACCCGCTACCAGGTTGCCAATTGCTACATGGGCCGTGTTGGTTTGATCAACAGTGGCGGCGAAAGTAAAGGCGCTACCGATATGGCAGAAGCAGTTACTACAGCAGTTATCAATAAACGGGCTGGTGGTATGGGATTGATCAGCGGCCGTAAAGCTTTTCAAAAGCCAATGACAGATGGAATTGACCTGTTGAATACCATACAGGATGTATACCTGGATGAGAGTATCACGATAGCTTAAAAGGTTCAATAAGTTTTAAAGGTTTCAAAGGTTTCAAAGGTTTCAAATGTTTTAAGAGGTTTAATAGAAACATTGAAATTCTGAACTTCATAAACTTGTTAAACATTTTAAACCTCTTAAACTTCTTAAACGTTTTTTATGAAAAAGGAAGAAGATTTTGATGCCAGCCTGGCCGGTGAAGAAGGAACTGCCGAAGAAAATAAGGCCAACTGGTTTAAGCGCATGAAAAAGGGTATTCTTACATCTACCAAAGATAAAAAAGATGCACCCGAAGGACTTTGGTCTAAATGCCCGTCCTGTAAATATACCTGCACGGTTTCTGAACTGGCCGAAAACAAATTTGTTTGCCCTAAATGCGAATACCATCACCGTATTGGAAGCCAGGAATATTTTGAGATCCTGTTTGATGACAACCAGTATACCGAACTCTTTGCGAATATCATTTCCAAAGATTATTTAGAGTTTGTTGACCTGAAACCATACGGAAAACGTTTGGAAGAAACTTATGCCAAGACCGGCATCCACGATTCCATTACTGTGGCTTACGGAAAAATAAATACGAACGACCTGGTTGTTGCCTGTATGGATTTTGAATTCATTGGCGGCAGCCTGGGTAGCGTAATGGGCGAAAAGATAAGCCGTGCCTGCGATTATTGTATTCAACATAACATCCCGTTCATGATCATTAATAAAAGTGGCGGTGCCCGAATGATGGAAAGCGCCTTTTCATTAATGCAGCTTGCAAAAACATCCGGAAAACTATCGCAGCTCAGCGATAAAAAAATACCGTATATCTCTCTTTGTACCGATCCCACTTTTGGTGGCACTACCGCATCCTTTGCCATGTTGGGAGATGTGATATGTGCCGAACCCGATGCCCTGATAGGTTTTGCCGGCCCCAGGGTAATTAAAGAAACCATTAAAAAAGACCTGCCCGAAGGCTTTCAGCGCAGCGAATTTTTACTCGAGCATGGATTTTTAGATTTTATCGTACATCGTAAAAATCTAAAAGAAAAATTGGGTAACTTGTTGGTTCTGTTCAAAGGTTAATATTTACTGCAGGCATCATTTAATTCGCTACAGCAATCTGCAGTATTAATAATTAAAATTATGCTGCTTAACAGGCTATCCATATTCCTGATCATCCTGTTGCTTATATCGGCTAACTCATCTGCGCAGCTAACTCCCTGTACCATTCTTGGTCAAAATCCTGAAACGGCTTTTCCTGTTTGCGGTACATCGGTTTTTCATATGGATACCGTACCGATATGCGGACAAAGACAAGTTGCTACACTATGCGTTGATGACACGCTGTATACAGACAAAAATCCCTTTTGGTATAAATTCACCTGCTTTCAAAGCGGTAAGCTTGCTTTTTTTATTACGCCAGATATCCTCACTGAAGATTACGACTGGCAGATATTTGATGTAACAGGAAAAAATCCGCAGGATATTTATACAGATACCAGCACATTTGTAGTATGCAGCTGGTCGGGTATACCCGGGGTAACAGGTGCATGCGAAGACTCAGGTGGTGTTTCGCTGGTTGAATGCGAAGGGCCTTTCAGAAACCGTTTTACTCTAATGCCGGACCTCATTGCCGGCCACAATTATCTCTTACTGGTAAGCCATTTTGAAAATACCCAGTTTGGATACAATCTTTCTTTTGGCGGCCCCGGCAATACAGCTGTTATAACCGATACTTTACCACCACATATGTTTACGGCAAGCCGTGCAACCTGCGACGGCACTAAAATAATGGTGAAGCTCAATAAGAAAATGCGATGCAACAGCCTGATGGCTGATGGGTCGGACTTTGAGATAACCCCCATGCCGCCAGGCATTAGTATTACCAGTGCTGTTGGTATTGGCTGTAGTAATGCTTTCGATATGGATTCAGTGCTGCTGACTTTCAGCGCCCCGCTGCCACCGGGTAACTATAACCTGGTTGCTAAATGGGGCCTTACGGATAATAATACCATCATAGATCTGTGTGGTGCTGAGATACCGGTTGGTGAAAGGATCCCTTTTACAATTTTATCTCCGGCACCTGTTCCCTTTGAAGGCCTTACCAATAATAAATGCAGTACCGACTCTGTGATCATTTCTTTCCCCGAAACCATTCAATGCGGCTCAGTAGCACCTGATGGCAGCGATTTTTTTATTGCCGGAACTTACCCTGTCAACATCACCACTGCATCGCCTTTAAATTGTATAAACGGGTTGACAAGGCAGCTCGTTTTACGTTTCACTTCTACTTTACTTCAGCCCGGCGATTTCCAGGTGGTACTTCGGGTTGGCAACGATGGCAATACCCTTTTAAGCGAATGTGATACGCCTTCTATTGCCGGCATCACCATTCCGTTCAATGTGTTACCAAAGCCTGTTGCTGATTTTGCATTCCCGGATACCGTTTGTTTGCCCGATGCAAGTATGATCTTTACAAACCTTTGCAGCATCTCAGATGGTTCAGAAAGCGCACTTCAATATAGATGGAATTTTGATGACCCGTTGAGCGGCAATAACAGCTCATCTCTTAAAACACCCACACATGTCTATACCGGTACAGGGCCATTTAATGTAAACCTGCGGGTGATCAGCAATGGCGGATGCATAAAGGATACTACCATCCTGGTAAATACCATTCATCCGCAACCCCTGATCAATTTCGGCATCAGTAAACAGCATATTTGCCTGGGCGATGCGGTGTACCTGACCGACTCAACAAACAGCATGGATGGCACCACAGTGCAGTGGAACTGGGAACTGGGGGATGGAAGAATAAGGAACACACCAAACGTTTTATACATTTATGCTGCCGATCAAACCTATACGGTAAGCCTGAACACGGTAAACAGTTTTGGTTGCAAATCAGAAACTTTAAGCAAACTGGTAACTGTTCACCCCTATCCCACTGCTGACGCAGGCCCGGACAGGGTTGTATTGGAAGGCGGGACTATCACCATTAATGCTGCGGCAACCGGTATCGGCCTGCAATATTTATGGACACCTTCGCAATATTTAAACGACCCGGTTTTAATAAGGCCTAAATGTGTTGATGTAAAATTTGATATTCTCTATACACTCACTGTAACCGGCAAGGGCGGCTGCACAGTTACCGATAATATGTTTGTTGATGTATTGAAGATCCCAAGAGTACCCAATACATTTTCGCCCAACAACGATCGTATCAATGACCTCTGGGAGATACAATACCTGGATGAATATAAAAATCAGCATACGCAGGTATTTACCCGTGCCGGGCAAAAGGTATTTGAATGCCGCGGCCGCTACCAGGCCTGGGATGGTAGATACAAGGGCAAAGAATTACCGATGGATACCTACTACTACGTTATTGAACCCGGCAATGGCAGGGATCCGTTTACTGGATATGTAACCATCATTAAATAACGATTCTAACACATGATTGTTCTTAATATTCTTATTGCGATACCCACATTTTTCATTCTACGATGGATTTTAAAAAGATATTTCAAGAATTCCCGTAAGAGGGTTATTGCAACCTGTATCGGTACTATTGTTTTGACACCATTATTATACATTGGTGCTATTTATATTTTCTTTTCAATACTATTTCATGAACCGAAAAGAAAATTTGACAAATTTTCCTGGAATTCCGACAAAACACATCGTTTTCAAATGGCTGATAATATTATAAAAAGTAAACTATTAATTGGAAAAGATTCAACACAAGTAAAAGCGTTACTTGGTGATACCCCAGTAAAATATAATAATCCAACCCAACATTGGAGTTACGATATGGGAAATGGTGGTGGAGGTCTTGGTTTCCTGTTTCATAACCTTTCTATTAAATTCAAAGAAAATAAGGTGACCCATGTGGAGCACCATCAAATTGCAGATTAACAATATTAATTTTGCAGCCAATGATATTCCTGGTGCTCATATTCAATCTCTTTGCCAGCCTGCTTTTTATTGGTATACCTGCTTCTCAAAAACCCGATCCATGCGAAGAAGCAAAAGCAGGCGCTGCTGCTGCAACAATGTTTGTAAAAGACAGCCTGTATAATGCTGCATTAGCCAACATAAAAACTGCTTTCGCACTGGATCAGCATGAACATTGCATCAGTTTTGGAAAAGATGCTGCGGGCAATATCATCTCATCATCTTTATCAGGTGGCGGCGCCATTAGTGGCAAAGTACCAACTATAACAAATGCCTTTGCCGACCTCCACAATCATCCCAACAATATACCGCCCGATGCCGGCGATTTTTATGGGTTGATCAACATTAATAAAAACAACCCCGGTTATAAAACAAGATTTGTTGTAACACCAGGTGGTACTTTGTACGCATTGCTGGTTACAGATATTGCAGCTGCCCTTTCATTTACTGAAAAGAATCCGCCGCAGCCACCGGCTTTTGTTGGTGGCCCGCCCGGTTTTCCTGTTGCCATTGTTGATGAATCAAGGGAAATGAAATATCAATACAACTGTACCGATGAAATGGTACTTGCATTTATACTGGAGAAATACAATACCGGTGTTTCGTTATTAAAACAACAAAGAGATGGAGATTTTAAAAAGATCATCACTACTGTTTCGAAGAATGGTAATGGTCTGGTTTATAGTGTTGGGAGTTGTTTGTGATGTTACAGATGTTCCAATCAATGGTACACCGGCCCAGGGAAGAAAGTTTCAGGCTGGTTTTCTGCCCGGCCATCTATTTTGATGCAGCTACGCCTATCAAAGCATTAACTACGGTTTTAAAAGAGGTGGCGACGGAGCCAGTTAAGGAAAATTCGCACCCAGTTGAGGCAATCGCTGCCACAGTTGCAGTTTCCGCTCATCCAGTTGAAGTTTCCGGACTCCCAGTTGAGGTAACCGGTGCCAGTTTGTCGTAAATGAGTAAGAAGATGGGTTAACTGGAGATTTAGGCTTGCTGCAAGGCGGGCTAAACGTTGGAGCAATTGGCATCTACAATGATTTATTTCTTGTACTTATTGTCCTTCCATTGGTTCGTTTCCCTTTCGCTTTCTTCAATAAGTTGTTCCAGCCGTTTTAGCCGTGTACGCTCCTGCTTTGCACTCATTACCCAATGTGTGGAGATTTTTTTGTAGGATGGAGCCAGCGATTGAAAATAAGCCCATGCTTTTTTATTTGCCTTAAATTGTTTTTCGAAATCCTTAGTAAGTTTAGCAGCTTCGTTTTCGTGGGAGTAAATTGCAGATCTTTCCTCTTTTCTTTTTTCAAAAGCTGCTAACCCTGCCGGTTGCATAAGGCCCTGCTTTGTTAGTGTTTCAATCTTTTTTATGTTGATGGCGCTCCATATACTGCCGGGTTTGCGTGGGGTAAAGCGTATCTGGTAGCTTTCTTTATCAATAGATCTGCCAACACCGTCGATCCATCCAAAGCAAAGGGCTTCATCAACCGACTGTGGCCAGGTAATGCTGGGTTTACCGCTGCCAACCTTGTAAAAGCCAACCTCCAGTTCCGTCTCTTTTTTATGGTTCTTTTTTAACCATTTTCTGAGATCGGCCTGCTTTGCAAAAAATGTTGGCGCCATGTACAGGTTTATTAAAGCTGCTTTGTAGTCATGGTGACCGTGGTTTTAGTAGTAGCAGGAATGCTCATGCCACCAGCCTCAATACTCATGGTGCCATCCGTAGTTTGTGTACTTTGTTTGATGAGCCCGGTGGCAATTTCGATCTCGAATTGCGAAGTGACCTTACTTGAAGAAGTGGTAGCCATTTCCATCCCCATTTGTTCGAGGGTGCCCGAAGAAGTTTGTGTTCCTTTAAATGCAATGGTCACTGTTGTGGCATTTACTGCCTGTATGGTATAAGTGCCTGCAGTAAATGTGGTTAATTTATCGGCAGCAATGGTTGCTGAATCATACCATGTTACGCCGGCTTTCATTTCCCTGCCAATAAAAATGTTTTGTATAAAAGAAATGGCTTCATTGCTGATACCCATCATGGAAGCGCCTGCAATTTCTTCAGTATTATCCTGTTTAGTTATTTTACCGCCGGCATCAACAGTAATATTCTTTACCCTGCCTTTCATTTTATCCAGCATATCTGTTACTGCACCTGTATTATCTGCCTTATCACTGTCATAAGTAGTTGTTTGCCCCATTCCCTGCATATTCATTGTAATTTTACTTATAGTACTTACAAGATCGGTTTCGCCCGCCCTTTTATCTTTTACCTGTATAGTTTCCACCATATTGTTGTCAATACTGGTTTCCATCTCCTGCCCCATTACAGTTGCAACGGAACTCACTTTTGTAGCTGTGCTTACTTCATACTTTGTGCCTTTTGCCAGGTTCAGTTTTATGGTTTGTGCGTTGGCAAATACAGGTAAAAAGGCAACAGCAATTATTAATTTAATAAGTTTCATGTTTATTTTTTTAGTAGCCGTAAATATATCCCGAAAAAACGCAGCAGCAAAAATTTTTGACAAATTGCACATTACAGCACATAGGCAGAAAGGAATACCTTTGCAAAAAAAACGGCATTGGAACTCACAAACCGCAAGGCGCATTATGAATATTTTTTTGAGGCAACCTACATTGCAGGCATGGTGCTGAGCGGTACCGAAATAAAATCATTGCGGGCAGGCAAGGCCAGCTTTAACGACAGCTACTGCCTTTTTCACAACGGGGAATTATTTGTAAAAAGCCTGCACATATCCGAATATGCATTTGGCACTTATAGCAACCACGAACCCCTCCAGGAAAGAAAACTACTCCTCAACAAACGTGAACTGCGTAAACTGGAGAATAAGATAAAAGAGAAAGGCTATTCCATTATACCCTTGAAGCTGTTCCTGGCAGAATCGGGCTATTTTAAAATGGAGATAGGTTTAGGCAAAGGCAAAAAATCTTACGATAAAAGAAATACCATCAAGGAACGGGAATCGGACAGGGATATTAAGCGAAAGTATGGGGTGTAAAACCTGAAACCCCCTCCGCCCCCTAAAGGGGGAACTGGTGCATTAAATTCAAAACAGTATTATTTTAAAATACGAAAAGCTATTGCAGCGGTGATGTGGGGTTGCCCTCCACCCCGGAAGGAAAACTTTGAAGTATGTTTATTTTAAGTGAGTTTCAATTATTCGTAAAACTGAGTCCAATTCGTACATAATCTCTTTTGTAGTAAACCTTATAACTTTTAGCCCCAGCGCCTCTAATTCTTTTTGTCTCAATTCATCTTTAATTTTCATTTCTTCCAAATCATGAATACTCCCGTCAAGTTCAATAACCAGTTTCTTAGAATGACAATACATATCAACAATATAAAAAGAGATTGGATGTTGCCTTCTGAATTTTAGCACAGGATAATATTCCTTTAATCTTCCCCATAAGATCATTTCCGTCGGAGTAACATTATTCCTTAACATTTTCGCCTTTTCAAAAATTAGATGTCCGGCTCCATAAAACATGTTTTCCTTTATGCTCATTTCGGCTTTTGAAATAAAAATAAAAATTTTTGACAACATCAGAATCCAAAAAGCTCCCCCTTTAGGGGGCGGAGGGGGTTATTAATACCCGCTTTGTAGTATTGTTTTTATAAAATAATACAGGTATTTTTAGCATAGAGATAAAAATATCTTCTTTATGGGTCAAAAGAAAAAAATATTTTTCACCTATTCCGACACGGATAAGACTCAATTCAATAATCTTTGTCTCCATTTTTCAGTGTTACAGGATAAAGCTGAATTTTGGTATAAAGACAAATTGTTGAGTGGCGATGATATTGAGGAAGTAACAAAACAAAGACTTTCTGAATCGGATATTTTATTGCATTTGTTAAGTGTCTATTCAGCCAATGATACAGCCTGCAAAAATCAAATTGAATATTCTGTTGCCGCAGATAAAAAAATTATCCCTGTTTTACTTAGTTCTTACGACTGGAAAACCGACCACACTTTCAGCAGGTTTGAAGACCATATTTTACCGGAAGACAAACAGCCTATCGACCTGCACCAAAACTTCAATGCCGTATGCACAGAAATTGTGCAGGACCTGAAACAATCGGTTTTTGGTGAAAAAGCAAGCAGGAAAAATGATAACAGCCGCACGTTTTACTGGATCCTTGCATCTGTGGTTCTTTTGATTGGCATTTTTACCTCAATTGCGGTTTACAATTTTTTTAGCGACTGGATAATCTCCGGTATTGCTTTTCTGTTGTTTGTATGTATAGATCTGCTGATACTGCGCAGGCTGTTGTTTCCCACCAATATTTCATCTCTAAAAATTTAGCGCCATGGCTACTGACAATAAAAATGTTGACCTGTTGCAAAGGTTTATAGAAAATGAAAGGAACGCAAAAAGATGGACCATTATGAGCGTTTGCCTGTTTTGCCTGCTTGCGTTTGGAATTATAATTCTTGCCGGGAAATTAAAAAAACAAAAAGATGAAAATGCTACCTTAAGATTGGAACTTGCCCTGGCAAAGGCCGATTTAGATAATGATTCCCTTGCCTCTCAAAATAAAAAATTAGCTAACCGGGACGCCAATTACGATTCGCTGCAGGAAATTACCAATTCCTTATTGATAAACATGGCTGAATTAAATAAAGAAGAACCTGGTAAGAATATTATAAGCAAGGATACGGCTATTATTAACAAGGCAACCCAGGAAAAAATTCAGAAGCTTATAACACCGGCCAGTATTAAAGAAATAAAAGAAAAAGAAGCTAAATACACGGTTTACATACAGTTTACCCAGGATTATACCGGGATGGCCAAAAAATTACAGAGAGACTGGCAAAATAAGTATATCTGTCCCCAGCCCGAATTGATCAGGAACAATTCTTTTAACCTCTCAGTACGCTATTTTCATGATGCTGACCGGCAGGAGGCGCTTAAACTGGCAAATTTAGTTGGAAGGGAAATGGGGTTACCTGTAAAAGTAAGTTATGTGAAAATGAAAACGCCCAAAAAACAATTGGAACTCTGGCTTGGAAAATACAAACCAAAAACCACCGAACAGATTTTTGAGAAATACGATGTACAACAAGTGATGCTGGAACAGAAAAAGCAATAAAATATGCCCAAAAAATTAAAGGTCTTTATCTCCTACGCTCACAAAGATGAAGAAATAAAGAACGCCCTTGATGAACATTTATTTGCATTAAGAAAAAGTGAGTTAATAGAAGTTTGGCAAGACAGGCAAATAATGCCGGGCGATGAATGGGATGAGCTGATACTTTCCGAATTAAGGGCTGCCGATATTATCATTCTTTTAATAAGCGTAAGTTTTTTGAATTCAAAATATATCTGGGAAAAAGAGCTGGCCATTGCTATGGAACACCATAAAAACAAAACAGCAAGAATTATCCCGGTAATGGCAAGTAGTTGCGATTTTACCGGTATGCCGTTTGCCGGGATACAGGCTTTACCAAAGAACGCCACACCTATTGATACATTTCCGGTTGGAGGAGAACGGGCAAAAGTAAATACCGAGATCGCAAAGTCTATCCGTGACCTTGTAAATTTTATGAGCGCAAATAGTGCCTGATCCTAGCATTCGCTCAAACTCAGGGGCACGTTCACCGCCAATCCCCCATCAGCTGTTTCCTTGTATTTGTGGTTCATATCCAAAGCAGTTTCCCACATGGTTTTTATAACGCCGTCTAAGCTTACTTTAGCATAGTCGGGTGTACTTTGCATAGCCAGCTGGCTGGCGGTAATTGCTTTAATAGCACCCATGGTATTTCTTTCAATGCAGGGTATTTGTACCAGGCCGCCAATGGGGTCGCAGGTCATTCCCAGGTGGTGTTCCATGGCAATTTCGGCAGCCATTAAAGCCTGGCGTTGTGTGCCGCCCATGCATTCGGTAAGCGCTGCTGCCGCCATAGAACTGCTTACGCCGATCTCGGCCTGGCAGCCACCCATAGCCGCAGAAATGGTTGCGCCTTTTTTGAAGATGCTCCCTATTTCGGCTGCAGTTAATAAGAACTGGATTATTTTTTCTTCTTTATCGCCATCACAAAAAGCAATATAGTATTGCAAAACAGCCGGTATAACGCCTGCAGCACCATTGGTTGGTGCAGTAACCACCCTACCAAAACTGGCATTCTCTTCATTCACCGCCAGGGCAAAACAACTTACCCAATCCAGTATATAAGTAAAATTATTACCCCCTTCCTTTACCAGTTGAAGCCAGCTATCATAATCTGTATATTCCCTCCCATTGATGAGTTTATCATTCAAACTGGCAGCACGGCGCTTTACCTGCAATCCTCCGGGCAATATACCACCGGCATGGCAACCACGGTAAATACAAGCTTTCATTACGTTCCAGATATTGAGCAAACCTGCTTTGGTTGAAGCTTCGGGCCGCCAGGACATTTCATTTTCCAAAACCACATCGCTTATATTCAACCCCGTTTTCATGCACCAATGCAGTAATTCATCAGATGTATTGATTGGGAATGGAAGGTGCACATCAGCAGATGATGTCTTCTCTTCACCTTCTTTAACTACAAACCCGCCACCAATTGAATAGAAGGTTTCTGCAAAATTTTCTTCATTATGCAGGGTAACTAAAAAACTCAATGCATTGGGATGAAAAGGCAAAGATTCACTCATTAAGAATTCAATATCCTCCGCAGGGTCAAAATCGATCTCATGTTTGCCCGAGAGCAGGATCTTCTTCATGTGTTTGATGTCGGCGATCTTTGCATCAATATTATTTACATCAAAAGTAACCGGGTCGTCGCCACTTAAACCCAATTGTACGGCAATATCGGTTCCATGACCGATCCCGGTCTTTGCCAATGAGCCGTACAGTAAAACACGTATCTCTTTTACTTCATTCAGTAAATTCTTTTCCGTCAATGATTGTATGAATTGCTGTGCGGCACGCCAGGGGCCAAGTGTATGGCTGCTTGACGGGCCTACACCAATTTTAAACATATCAAAAACAGAAATGGCTTCGTGGCTCAAGTGCTATTGGTTTAAATATGAACAGCGCAACTGCCCAAAACTTACATTAGTTCTGCACATCCAGTAACTCAATTGTAAAAACAAGGATCGAATTAGGTGGGATAACGCCAACAGCATTGCTGCCATAACCAAGTGTTGGAGGCAGGTATAATTTGATGATACCACCAGCTTTTATTAAAGGCAATCCCCTTTGCCAGCCGGTTATTAACTGTCCAAGGGCAAAATTTATACCAACAAGTTCTTCATCAAACTTGGTTCCGTTGGTTAAACGGCCCTCATATTTTACACGTACATCCGAACATATTTCGGGCGTTTTCGTTCCGGTACCCGGTGCAAGTATCTCGTAATAGAACCCTCCGGTGGCATTCAGGACGGCAGCAGGATGATTGGCAGCAACATAAGCTTGTAAATTTGACATTTCAGGAGCAGGTACGGTGACACCCGATACACTATAATTGCAATCGTCATCTTTTTTGCACGAAAGCATTACACTACAAAAAGAAATAAGAATAATTAACCTACGGATCATGATTTTATTTTTTTATTTATTGTTTATTGAAATTTATTGCTCGTTTGTTTTTGATGCTTTTTGTTTCAGCTCACGGTAAAGTTGCTCATTCATTTCCCATTTATACTGCATACGAAAATAAGAAAAGAACAGGATACAGATAATAACAGCAATTACAATGATGGCTACAGATCCCGGTAACCGGTTTGATATCTTAGTGTACCATTCTGGAAAAAAAAGATAAACAGTTGTTATGAACAGCAGTATTGGGACGGAGAATAATGCTGCCATTGGTAATCCATCAGTGAGCTTAGCAGCAAAAGTGTTTCTTCTCTCCTTCTCCTTTTCCCAATAGATTATAAAATCTTTATCTTTTTCAGAAAGCATCATGCAAAACTAATGCAATTTGGCAGGACTTTGTTATGTAATGATTATCTTGTAGGTTTGTCAGGCCTAAATATTCTGCATGAAAATTGAACAACTGCTGGTTCAGCATTTTTACAATAACCGGGAAGTTACTTTACAGGGAATGGGGACCTTTACCCTCTCCCCCGATTTTGTAGCGCCGAAAGAAAATGATAAAGATGCCGAGATACCTGATAATGCTATTTCCTTTCAATATAATGCAAGAGCTACAGAAGATAATGCCCTGGTAGATTATATTGTACAGCAAACCCGTAAAATGAGATCGCTGGCTGCTGCCGACCTGGATTCTTACCTCGTATTGGGTAAACAATTCCTGAACATAGGCAAGCCTTTTAAAATTGAAGGCATGGGTATGCTGGTTAAAAACCAGCAGGGCGAACTGGAGTTTACAAAAGGTTATACTTTTCATGCAAAAATGGAAAACTCCCCTGCTGCTGTAAAAGAAAAAACAGTAAACCCGGAAATATCTTTTGCATCAGAAGCAAAAAAAACGGAAGGGAACAACAAAAAAGGATTGCTGGTTGCAGCTATGATCATCGGCCTTGGCCTGCTGGGTGCAACTGCCTGGTATTTTTTTATCAGGAAAAGCGATAGGCCTGTTGATAATACAACCCTTGCTGTAACAACAGATACCTTGCAGGAAACCAAACCCAATGCAGATACCGTTGCTGTAAAAACAGCACAACCGGTTCCTGCAGATGATGGCTATACTTTTAAGGTAGTGTTTTTAGAAACAGCCGATTCTGCAGCAGCAGTATCCCGTATGAATATACTTACTGCCCGTAAGCATAAGGTAATTATGTACACAAAAGATTCGCTTATTTACAGCCTTGCAGAACCCTTTACGCTCCCGCTTAGCGATACAACAAGAATAAAAGATTCGCTTAACAATTTTTATTACCGGGGTAAGGCATTTATTCAATTGAAATAGGTTTGAAATTACCAGCACGACATGCAGCAACCGGTTCAAAAAAAATTAATACTCTTATTCTGGTTATTAGCATTGCTGGATGTGGTGGGCATTGTTGCTGATATAGAAATGCTGCATTTTATTGCCAAGCCTTTGCTTATGCCGGCTTTACTGGTGCTGTTGTTATACACAAAATCAATTGTTCCCAACAAAAATTTGTTACTCACCGGTTTGTTCTTCTCCTGGCTGGGTGATGTGTTTTTACTGTTTGAATACAAGTATGCACTGTTCTTTATTTTTGGATTAGTAAGTTTCCTGGTCACTCATATTTTTTATATCGTTTATTTTTTGAGGATACGATCTGAAGGGCCTTCCCTGCTTAAAAAACAACCGGTATTGTTTGCACTGGTACTTGCCTATGGCATCACCCTCGTCTGGCAACTCTACCCCAGGCTGGGCGATCTCAAATTGCCGGTGATGGTTTATGCTGCTGTTATCTGCAGCATGTTGCTTTGCAGCCTGCATGTATTTTTAAAAGTAAATAAAAAAGCTGCCGGGTTTTATTTGTGTGGAGCATTATTTTTTGTGTTGTCAGATTCATTACTGGCCATCAATAAATTTTATCAGCCATTTGCTTATGCCGGCGCATTCATCATGCTTACTTATTGCGCTGCCCAGTTTTTTATAGTTTCAGGTTATATACAACAGAACAGATCATGACCAAAGAAGAACTTTTACAGGAACTTTCCGAAAATACCTGGGTGATGCTAAAACCCTCTCCCATTGAAGGGATTGGTGTGTTTGCTTTATGGGATATTCCCAAAGGTTGCCGCAGCATGTTCGGCAAGCCTGATGATGCCAGCGAATGGATAACTGTTTCAAAAAATGAGATTGAAATCCTGCCTGCACATGCACAATTCCTGGTAGGTAATTATTGCCTGTACGATGAAGAAAATTATTTTGTTCCGGCACAGGGATTTAAAAAAATAGACCTTTCGCTGTTTTTAAATCATTCTGATGAGCCTAATATCATTTCAGTTAATGATGGTGATTATTTTGAAGCGATAAGGGATATAAAAGAAGGTGAAGAACTGCTTATTGATTATGGCGGGATCGTGGATGGGGAATAGGTTCCTGCTTTAGCCTTCTTAACAATAAAAAGTTTATTACATAAGCACTCAGTATTGGTACAAGCATGATGCTGAAGAAAACAAAATAACCCACCTGCACTTCGGGTACCGGCTGTACCTGGGTAAGCAACTGATCTCCCAGAACACTTTTGCTAAAAATAACACTACTGGTTAAATTCCAGCCGAGGTGTATGGCTACAGGATAATACAATGAAAAGGTTTTTGAATAAGCGTATGCATAAACCAATCCCATAATCCCGGTGGTAACGAATGTAATAGCCATTTGCGTAATATTTCCAAAACCACTTTGTGAAAACCAATGATAAATACCAAATGCAATAGCTGAAATGATGATAGCTTTTGTATTCCCCAGTTTTCTTATAAGGATATAAAACAATACGCCCCTGAAAATAAATTCTTCAAACAACACCGATTTTACATTCCACCAGATACCGGTTAAGATGAGGTTTGCTGTGAGTCTTGGATTTATCTCCCACCGCTGTTGGGCAAAAAGCATCCGCATAAAAAAATCAGAAGAACAACAAAGTCCTGTCACCGTAAAAAACAACACAAAGCCAAACAATCTTTTACGGGTAGGATAAAATCCAAATATTGTTAGGTTGCCTTTTTCAAAAAACCAGATGATAACCCAGGATATCAGAAGTTGAACGATTATACCAAGCATAGGTTTTATTTCAGTTAAGCACAATATACAACGCAATTATATTCAGCTGATCGGGGCTGGTACGATTTTAGTGTTATTAAAAATATCACTCACTATAAAATATACCAAGATGACCTCATTAAAAGACAAAAAAGTCGCCTTACTTACCGATCATGGTTTTGAAGAAGTGGAATTAACAAGCCCCAAAAAAGCATTGGAAGAAGCAGGTGCTTCAGTAGATATCATTTCAATGCAGAGCGCAGTTAAAGGCTGGAACCATGATCATTGGTCAATAGTAATTAAAACAGACGTGGCTTTGAAGGATGCGAAGCCCGGCGATTACGATGCATTGATGATACCCGGCGGGGTAATTAATCCGGATGCTATGCGAAGAGAAAAAGCATACATTGATTTCGCAAAAGCTTTTATGGAAAGTGGTAAACCGGTTGCTGCCATATGTCATGGTCCGCAGTTACTGATCGAGACCGGTTTATTGCAAGGCAGGGAAATGACATCCTTTCATTCCATAAAAACTGATCTTATCAATGCAGGCGCCGATTGGAAAGATGAAGAAGTAATTGTTGACAATGGCCTGGTTACAAGCAGGAGCCCCAAAGACCTGCCTGCCTTTAATAAAAAGATGGTTGAGGAAATAGCAGAAGGAATTCATTCTACCAAAGAAGCATTTGTGCCAACACATTGATTGTGTAATTATCTACATTGATATTCCCGGTGCTAATATCAATTGAAAGATCAGCAGCAGGATCAACAACAGTATGATCGGCAGTATCATTGCCCGTTGGTTAATATCGCTGTTTATCGTATTGGTGACTTTTGTCTTCCATCCATGTGCAAATACCATAGGTATTGATATCAATGTTACCATTACAGGCGCTATTGCCCTGTCCCAGGGCATAATACGGAAAGGAAGGATCAGTATGACACCAACTACTGATGCCATTAAAGCAATGCGAAACAGGTATCCAAATCTTTCCGATGCAGTTCTGATAAGTTCTGCAGAAGGTGATAATCTTAATAAATATTTACTGAACAATACACCAATATAAAGCATGGCAATTATGCCGGCAATACTAATGAGCATACCCAGGCCTTCGCCAATACCGAGGTAAGTAAATGCCTGGCCGGTATCTGTATCAGCTGCTACTTTTGCTGTGATAAATTGCGGAATGGATTGTACCAATCCCTGGAAAGCAAGCCACAGAAAAAATAGATGAATCCAGTGCGAAGATCGTTTTGTTTTGTTTGCAATGAAAAGACAGATCAAACCGGTTATGAAGATCGCTGCGGCTCCATAACCCTGCGCAAGCGATTCCATAGGATGAGAACCTTCCCAGTTATGATTATTATGGTATAGCATTGCTTTAAGCCCCAGCCATCTTTTACCCAGCGCTAAAAACAGTTCCTGTATAAAGAAGATGATGTTAAATGCCAGTGCATATAACACGGCTGAATTAAGGATGACAAATCCCGGTTTGGTTTCCAGGGCTAAATCGTCTTTTTCTTTTCCCCTGGTTTTAAAAAATCCATACAATCCCCAAATGAGGGGTATGAGCAATAGGGTGAACGGCAGAAGGTGATTGATAACTTTCATGGCTGGCTTGTTTATACTTTACTTAAATGTAATACAATCGTAAAATAAGTGCCAGTCAATTGTATAAGAGGTTGAAATGAATGTCAGGAGGTTAATATCAATAAATTAAAAATCCCTCCTGCAGGCGGTAGAATAACATATTATTCTGGCTCCTTAAAAACATATTGCTCATCATATTCTATTCCAAAAGTCTTTAAAAATTGCATGTACTCATCCAGGAAGGTTTGTCGTTTATGATGTACTTCCTGGTTTTGAATGTATCGTATAACATCCGGTACATGGCTTTTTGAATAAGAAAAAGCACCATAACCTTCCTGCCAGGCAAACGGAGCAGCACAAAACTGTTTATCCTTAACCCACTTGCTGCTTTCTGTTTTTACATTTTGAACCAATGATGATATAGATTGTGTTGGACGCATACCAATTAAAATATGTGTATGATCGGGCATGCTGTTTATCTGCAGCATTTTATGGTCATTTTGTTGAAAAATGCCCGTGATGTATTTATGCAATTCGTCTTTCCATCCTTTAGTAATTAATGCTGCCCGGTATTTTACCGCAAAAAAAAATTGAATATGCAGTTGTGTATAGGTGTTTGCCATAGCAACGGAATTAGATAACTTAAATATACGAAAATGTGGTTTTGTTCCAGCGGAACAATTTATCGGTAGAAAAGTTATTAAGAGAATGTGGCGTTCCGTAGGAACGCATTGTGCTTGTTCAAAGATCTTATCATAGCACAAACCGTTCCTCCGGAACGAAGGCCCGCTGAACAAAATCAACCTACCGACAAAATGCTCCTAACGGAACAAAAAAATCCCTCCTGCATTTCTGCAAGAGGGACTGTATTTTCAGGTTCTAACTTTAAACCATTAAACGTTAAACCTTTTAAACCTTTCTTAATATCCACCCATTCCGCCCATATCAGGTGCGCCATGGCTGTGTGCTTCTTCTTTCTTAGGTTTATCAGCGATCACACATTCTGTGGTCAGCATCATACCTGCAATTGAAGCAGCATTTTCCAATGCTACACGGCTTACTTTAGTTGGGTCAATAACACCTGCTTTGAACAGGTTCTCATATTTTTCTGTGTGTGCATTAAAACCATAATCAGCTTTTCCTTCTTTAATTTTATTTACTACAACGCTTCCTTCAAAACCTGCGTTTTGAACAATGGTACGTAAAGGTTCTTCCACCGCACGGCGAACGATAGCAATACCGGTTGTTTCATCTTCATTAGCACCAGTCATTTTTGCAAGTACATCGCTTGCACGTACATAAGCAACGCCACCGCCCGGTACAATACCTTCTTCTACTGCGGCCCTTGTTGCATGCAATGCATCATCAACACGGTCTTTCTTTTCTTTCATCTCAACTTCGGTAGCAGCACCAATGTATAATACCGCAACACCACCTGCAAGTTTAGCCAAACGCTCCTGTAGTTTTTCTTTATCGTAGTCAGAAGTTGTTGTTTCAACCTGTGCTTTAATTTGACTTACTCTTGCAGTAATATCTTTTTTGGCACCCTTACCACCTACGATCGTTGTGTTGTCTTTGTCAATGGATATTGACGAAGCCTGCCCTAATGCAGTCAATTGAACGTCTTCTAATTTTTTACCCATTTCTTCGCTAATAACTTCTCCGCCTGTGAGGATCGCAATATCCGTAAGCATTTCTTTTCTGCGATCACCAAAACCTGGTGCTTTAACAGCAGCCACTTTAATAGTACCACGCAATTTATTTACAACCAGTGTAGCCAATGCTTCACCATCCAGGTCTTCAGCAATGATCAACAATGGACGACCGGTTTTTGCAACACCTTCTAATACAGGAAGAATATCTTTCATCGTAGATATTTTCTTGTCATAAATTAAAATATAAGGATCGCTTAATTCAGCCTGCATTTTTTCGCTGTTGGTTACAAAGTATGGAGAAATATAACCACGGTCAAACTGCATACCTTCCACTACATCAACAGTGGTGTCAGTTCCTTTAGCTTCTTCAACAGTAATAACCCCTTCTTTACCAACCTTAGCCATAGCCTGTGCAATTAAAGCCCCAATAGTTTTATCGTTATTGGCCGAGATTGATGCAACCTGCTCAATTTTTTTATTATCGTTGCCAACGGCTTGAGATTGCTTTCTCAGATCTGCAACAACAGCGATAACAGCTTTGTCAATACCACGCTTCAGGTCCATTGGGTTTGCACCGGCAGCTACGTTCTTTAAACCTTCGCTGATGATAGCCTGTGCCAAAACAGTTGCAGTAGTAGTACCGTCACCTGCAATATCTGCAGTTTTAGATGCTACTTCTTTAACCATTTGTGCACCCATGTTCTCAATAGGGTCTTCCAGTTCAATTTCTTTGGCAACGGTAACACCATCTTTGGTAACTGTTGGTGCACCAAACTTGCGCTCAATAACCACGTTACGGCCTTTTGGGCCAAGGGTTACTTTTACAGCGTCTGATAAAGTATCAACGCCTTTTTTCATTTTATTTCTTGCTTCAATATCGAAGAATATCATTTTAGACATAATAGACAATTTTAAATTTTAGATTTACAATTTTAGATTTGGGTGACCAACATTAAATCATTATTCAACATCGTTGTGTCACTCACTTGTACGGAACACCTTAATTCGGCTTTTCCCAACGGGATTAACCTACTTTCATTAAAATATCCGAAGAACGCATCATCAGCAAGTCTTCGCCTTCTAAGGTGATTTCTGTTCCGGCATATTTACCATACAATACAACATCCCCAACTTTTTGCTTAACAGGGATGATATTACCGGTTTGCTCTGCATATTTTCCCGGTCCAACGGCTACAATAGTTCCTTTTTGTGGTTTCTCTTTAGCAGTATCCGGAATTATAATTCCGCCGGCTGTTTTAGTTTCAGCAGCAGCAGGTTTTACGAGTACTCTGTCGTCGTATAACTCGTAATTAGCAACTTTTTTTGCCATAATGTATGTTTTGATTTTGTTTAAGAATTAAATCTCCGTTTTTTAACGGGTGGCAAAGGTACAGCCATTTTTGTACCAATCAAGCTAAAAAGCAGTTCTGTCAGTATAATAGAGCCGGATGTCAGGTTAACCCATTTTAAAACGGACAATTTTTCACAATCAGCCCCTATGAACTTATTATCTTACCGCCACAAGCCATAAACCCTTAAATTTGCAGATTCAAAAGAAAAAGTTCTTTACGCATGATCAGCAGAAGAAATATCCGGGTAAAAGTGATGCAGACCTTATACAGCATCGACAGCATGAACGGTGATGTGAAACCCGGCGAAGCCACCAGTATCCTTACCAAAAAAATTGAGCAGAGCAGGCAGATATTCACCTACCTGGTTTATTTTATAACCGAAGTGGCCCGCTACTCAGAAACTGATGCCCGGCAAAAAGCTTCCAAACACCTGCCAACAGAAGCCGACCTCAACATCAATACCAAAATTGCAGGCAACGAATTGCTTTGGAAGATCGTGGAAGATGCCGGTTTTAAGGCCACAGTAGCCGAGTTAAAACCACAGCATATCATTGATACCGAATTGCTGAAAAAGATATACCTGCAACTGGTTAGTTCACCGGAATACGCCGAATATATTGATGAACAGAGCAGGAATAACAAAGGTGAAAAAGAGATGCTTGAATTCATCTTTACCAACCTGATGTTGCCCAACGAAGATTTTATTGCACATGTGGAAGAGCATTTTATCCATTGGGATGATGATGCCGAAATGATGAACCAGTTGGTAATTAATTTTTTGCACAAACCGGCCAATGCGAATTTTTTAGAGATACTCAGCAAGGAAAAATGGGAGTTTGCCAAAAGCCTTTTACAAACAGTACTGGATAAAAAAGATATTTGCCTGGAACTGATAAAACCCAAACTCAAGAACTGGGATGCCGAGCGTATAGCTGCGCTGGACCTTATCATCCTGCAAATGGGTGTTTGCGAATTTTTATTCTTCGAGACCATTCCCACCAAGGTTACCATTAATGAATACATTGACCTGGCGAAGGCTTACAGCACCGTACAAAGCGGCCAGTTTGTGAACGGGCTGCTCGATAATATCCATAAGGAATTATCGGCCGAAAATAAAATAAACAAGAAGAGTTATAAAAACAGTACGTTATAAATTATTCCAAACGAAATTTCATATCAGGGTTATGTGAGTGGCTGAAATTTCACAGTGGTTTTGTGCGAAAGCGTTTGGTAAATGCCGATGAAAAAGCAATCGCATAATTTTTAAACCAAATCGGCATAACTTCGCAAAAATTTAAGCAGTGAAAAAATACATTTTAATTTTATTGATTTCTGCCACTGTGGTTTCCTGTGATGTAAGGCGTAAAGATAAAATTGCAGATGATGCAGAAACACAAAAAGCATTGGCTTTAAAAGATTCAACAACGGTGCAGATCATTGACTCGGCCTATAATTTTAAACCCGTAACTGATGGCGAAAAAGTAGAATACAGCTATCGCTTTAAAAACACCGGCACAAAACCCCTGGTAATAGTGGAAGCAACAGCCAGTTGTGGCTGCACAGTTCCACAAAAACCCGAAAAACCTATCTTACCAGGCGAAACCGGTTTTATTAAAGTTGCTTTCGATAGCAAAGGCCGGGTTGGCAGTGCACATAAAACCATTACTGTAATATCAAATGCAAAACCGGAATTTCCGCAATTGATATTAACGGGTGAAGTGATTGCAGCAAAAAAAACAGATTAACCTTTTAACAGATAACGATTCAGACATTAACTTTTAAAACAAATAAACAAACAACATGAAATTATTAAGCATTTTTTTGATGTTCGGTCAGGGCGATCAAAAATCCGGGGGCACAAGTACGATCATTATGATGGGAATGATGATATTGGTTTTCTGGCTGTTCATGATCAGGCCACAGGCAAAAAAAGCAAAAAAGCAAAAGGAATTTATCAATAACCTGCAAAAAGGCGATAAAATTGTTACCATTGCCGGCATACACGGTAAAGTGAACAAGGTTAACGACGACAGCACTTTAGAAATGGAAACCAGCCCGGGTAGCTACATTAAAATTGAACGTAGCGCCATCAGTATGGAATGGACGGCCAACGTCAATAAGCCGGTTGCAGAGGCAAAAAAGTAAAAACGCAAAAAATCAAAATTTAAAAAATCCGGAATTGAAGTTTAACTTCGATTCCGGATTTTTATTTCCGTTAATCGGGATTGACCAATTAACGGATTAACCAATTAACGGATTAACGATGTTAAAGATCGGCATCACAGGCGGTATAGGCAGTGGCAAAAGCACGGTTGCCAAAGTGTTTGAAGTATTGGGCATTCCTGTGTATAATGCTGACTTGGCTGCAAAAAGGTTAATGAATGAAGATGCTGCATTGAAAGAAAAAATTAAACAGCAATTTGGGGATGATGTTTATAAGAATGAAAAATTAGATAATAAATATCTTGCCCAGATTGTCTTTTCTTCCGAAGAAAAACTGGACCTCTTAAATTCAATTGTGCATCCTGCCACCATCAATGATGCCAATGCCTGGATGTTAAAACAATCAACTCCTTACACCCTGAAAGAAGCCGCCCTTTTATTTGAAAGCGGCGCTGCTGAACTGCTGGATTATGTGATCGGGGTCACAGCCCCTGCCCCACTACGGTTACAACGGGTAATGCAAAGAGATAACAGCAGCCGTGAAGAAGTGATGGCAAGGATGAATAAGCAGATGGATGAAGAGATCAAAATGAAGCTTTGCAATTTTATCATAACCAATGATGAGCAGCAATTGCTTATACCACAGGTATTGGCCCTGCATGAAACGATCTTATCACTCGCCGAAAATAAATAAGATGGAAAAAGTAAATCTTGCCGAAAAATTCAACCTGTTCAGTGACTATTGTAATCCCCGCATTATTGGCGAACTGAATGGCCAGCATGTAAAAGCCGTAAAGCTGAAAGGAGAATTTGTATGGCACAGCCACGAACATGAAGATGAATTGTTCCTGGTAGTAAAAGGTAAATTCAATATGGAGTTAAGAGACAAGACCGTTACCATTAATGAAGGCGAATTTTTTATTGTACCAAGAAAAGTTGAACATAAACCTGTTGCCGAAGAAGAAGTTCATATCCTTTTATTTGAACCTGCAACCACACTTAATACCGGTGATGTTCTGAATGAAATGACGAGGGCTACCTTGGAAAAAATTTAAATTGCCCACTGATTAAAGACCTATTGAACTGTGAAATTGTAAGTTTCCTTTATGGTTTTGCCCCAAACACTTACCATATATATACCCTTCGGCAAATCATTTGTAGCGATCCTGATCTGGTTATTACCATTATGTAAAAGCACATCTTTTTCAATAATCACCTGGCCTGAAATATTGAATACCCGGATACGAACCGTATTGTCAATAGTTGAATGGATATTAAGTATTGCATCTGTATTCCTTTGCAACGGATTGGGTGCTATAAAACCATTTGTCTTTTTGATCCTGCTTAATGCAATGGTATGGCTGTAAGAGATATCGCCGTTCTGGTCTTTTAACTTCAGCCGGTAATACAAAAAATCAGCTTTCACATTTCTATCCATGAAAGAATAGTCAGCACTACCTGCTCCGGAACCTTTTGCCGGCAACGCTCCTGTCGCTGTAAAATGGGTACCATCTTCACTCCGTTCAATAATGAATTGCTGCATGTTTATTTCATTGGCAGTGGCCCATTGGAGTTGTACATCATCTTTATTGATGAATTGTGCCGCAAAAGAGATCATTTGTAGTGGTAAGGGAATTGAGTTCATCCCATACGCACCCTGTGTATGGCCTGGTGTATATTTCCATGGGCCGTATATCTGGCCGGTAATGGCTGTTGCCTTATCATACTCTGCCCTTACCCGTATTTTATTTTGACGGCCCTGTTTTGCAATATTGTATTTTAGCTCAGTACCTGCAATACCCAAATTTGTAAATGACGGTTGCTTGGCCAGGAAACCGTTGCTGTTTGTTATTGGGTTGCCGCTAAATGGTTGGCCTTGTGCTTTAACTTCCCAAAGCAATTTACCTTTTACCTGCCCCCCCAGCGGCGACTTGATGAATAAACCGGCACCAAATAAATTGGGATTATTATGATTGCTTTGCTGAATGGGGGTGCTGAGATCTGTATTGTACAACCTGATGTTATTTCTTTTGCCACCTCCATTATTACCAAGGTAAACAAAGGCTACGCCTTCATCTGTCTGCCCGTTGTCATATATTTCGGCCCCAACAATAATATCACTGAAGCCATCACCATTCACGTCCCCGGCAGATGCCACAGAAGTTCCCATATACGCATTTAGCTGGTTGGATTCTATCTGGGCCTGAAGAGTAGACGTAACACCGCTGGCTGATCCATGATATACACGTACCCCTCCTTCGTTCGCTTCTGGGTTAGCAAGTGCAAAAATTCCTATGACTATATCACTGTATCCATCACCATTCAGGTCTCCGGCAGAAGATAAAGTCCAGCCCATATGTGCATTGAGCTGGTTGGATTCGAACTGGGCCTGGACGGTACTATTGATCCCGCTGGACGAGCCATGATACACAAATGCTGCGCCCTCATCCGTTTGTCCATTATCATAGCCCCATGCACCCACGATCACATCGCTATAACCATCTCCATTCACATCTCCTGCAGATGATACACACCAGCCAAAATAATAGTTAACCTGGTTAGATTCCAATTGTGTCTGGATGGTTGTTGTTATACCGCTTGCCGAGCCATGATATACAAATGCTGCTCCTTCATCGGTTTGTCCATTATCAAACCCCCTGGCGCCTACCATCACGTCGCTGTAACCATCTCCGTTCACATCCCCCGCTGAAGCAACGGAGTAACCAAGTAAGCCATTCAATTGGTTGGATTCCAACTGCGTCCTGATAGTGGTATTAATACCGCTGGCTGATCCATGATAAACAAAGGCTCCACCTTCAGAACTTTCTCCGTTGGTAAAATACTGGCAACCAACTATTATATCGCTGTAGCCATCTGCATTCACATCGCCTGCCGACGCCACAGAAACGCCCATACTTACGCCCACCTGGTTAATTTCCAACTGGGCCCGGATAGTATTATTGATACCGGTTGCTGAGCCATGATATACTAAAGCTACTCCTTCATTTATTTGCCCATTATCATAATCAGATGCTCCCACAATAACATCGCTGTATCCATCTCCATTCACATCGCCTGCCGAGGCTACGCAATAACCCATAGCGGCATCAGCCTGGTTAATTTCCAGTTGTGCCCTGATGGTATTGGTTAAACCGGTTGCGGATCCGTGGAATACAAACGCTGCTCCTTCATTGCTGTGGCCGTTATCAAACCTGTACGCACCTATTATCACATCACTGTACCCATCGCCATTCACATCACCGGCACAGGCTACCGATACTCCAAAGGATGAATTGGCCTGGTTAGCTTCAAGCGTATTAGAAGTGGTGGTACTGATACCGCTGGCACTGCCATGGTATATATAGGCTGCCCCCTCTTGCCCCTGCCCATTACCATAGTTGGGACCGCTTACTATCACATCGCTGTAACCGTCGCCGTTCACATCACCGGCGGGTGAAACGGCAGCGCCTATAAATGCAGTAGCAACATTACTCTCACCTGTCCACCCTGCAGTGGCAGGCAGGCCTGCTCCCGAACCAAAATATACAAAAGCGCCCCCTTCATCGGTTTGGCCGTTATCATATCCTGATGCCCCTATGATCACATCACTATATCCATCACCATTAACATCGCCTGCACAGGCTACACCGCAACCAAATATAGCTCCGGCTATATTAATTTCAGCAGACCATGATGCTGAAGCTGCCAATCCTAAAGACGATCCATAATAAACATATGCTGCTCCTTCATTGGCAAGCGGGTTATCATAACCATAAGCGCCCACGATCACATCACTGTAACCATCTCCATTCACATCGCCTGCAGATGCCAGGGAATTGCCAAAATAAGCAGTGGCCTGGTTGCCTTCTGCTGTCCAGGAAGATGCGGTAAGCCCTGAAGATGAACCGATATATAAAAAAACCCTGCCCTCATCTGTTTCTCCATTATCGTATAATGGCGCCGCTATGATAATATCGCTATAAGTATCTCCATTTATATCACCTGCTGAAGCAACGCCGGTACCAACAAATGTGTTAAGCGTGCCGCCAAAATAGGCAAATGCCTGGTTGCTTTCAGCAGTCCATACTGGCGAAGCTGCCGGCCCCGTTGATGTACCAAGATAAACATAAGCTCTTCCTTCATCTGTCTGCCCGCCATCATAGTAAGGCGCTCCTGCGATCACATCGCTATATCCATCACCATTTACATCGCCTGCACTGGCTGCGCTGCCGCCAAATTCTGCCGCCCCCTGGTTACTTTCACCTGTCCATACAGGCGAGGCTGCTAACCCGGTTGCAGAGCCAAGATAAACATATGCCCTTCCTTCATCTGTTTGCCCGGCATCGTAAAAAGGTGCACCTATGATCACATCGCTATAACCATCACCATTTACATCGCCTGCCGTATTTACATTCCATCCCATTTGAGCGCTTGCCTGGTCACTTTGGGCATTCCATGCCGCAGTTGCCGATAAGCCCGTAGCCGATCCATGGTAAACAAATACTTTGCCTTCATTGGTTTGGCCATCATCATAACCCGGCGACCCGACGATCACATCACTGTATCCATCCCCGTTCACATCTCCTGCACTGGCAGCCGACCAACCCATTTGTGCATTGGGCTGGTTACTTTCAATGATACGGTTAGGGCTTGAACTTAACGGGTCAATGGTGATCGGGTAAACTGCATGTTGCGTTTGTACTTCAATACCGATCTCATTATTATTTACAGTAAAAGAAGCATCCAGCATTTTATTTTCAGCATCCCATACTTTTAATCCGTTGTAAGTAATTTTTTTATCGTATCCATCTCTCTTTGCTTTGGCAAAATGTATTTCGGTATCATTTACTTTATTTACAAACCAATTACTGTTTGCCTTGAGTTTGATATTGATTGTTTTGGGTTGAGCCGCAGGTGCTTTTTGGATGATGAAATTTTGCCTCACTCCTTCTTCATTATTTATGTATTCAACTGTAAAATCATTATTGTGATTAAACCGGATTGCCTGGCCTGACCGGGTAACAGATGCATTCGCATCAAGTGAATAAATTTTTTGTTTCCCGGAATAAATTCCCTGCAAAGCCAGTTCCAGTTTCCATTTATCAGCACTATCATTGCGGGGCGATAACGTAAATGTATTTGTTGTATATAAAGCCCGAAGATTGTTTTTCCGGTTGGGGGATGTATATCTTTTTAATTCCAGGTCATAATTGATCTCGTATTCTTTTGCATTGATTGTACTGATAGCATTGGCATACCAACCGCTTTGCTTCAATGTTGTTGGGTCAGCAGCAAACTCCTTTTGTTTTGGCGTTTCCCAAAAAGGGGCAGTCAGGGAAGGTAATTTTTTATTCTGTAATGACTTGAAAAACTGGCCTGCTATTTCATTTTGTGATGGTTTGCCGGGAGTATATAAGGAACCTGTTCCCATCTTCATTATTGGGACCAGTAAGAACCCGATAAACAACAATCTATATCTCATGCTTGTCCCGGTAATCATTCTTGTCCCGGTAATCATTTCTGTTTACCAAAATAAACCGGGATTAAATATCAAGGCGCAGGAAAAATGACAACCGTAGCAGATTTGCTGATAAGCGTATATAATTACAGCTATTTGAAGAGATTTTTATTCAATTCATCCGCTGCATACTTGACCAGCAGGATTTCGTAACTTAACAGTATGAAAATCTTCTCTGCTGCACAGATAAAACAATGGGATGTTTTTACAATCGAAAATGAGCCAATCAGTTCTGTTGACCTGATGGAACGTGCTGCCACAGCCTGCTGCAAATGGATGATCGGGAAGAATTTCGGGGCTTTTCATTTCCGCATATTTTGCGGCAAGGGCAATAACGGTGGTGACGGGCTTGCTATTGCACGGTTGCTTATTGAACATAAATGCCTGGTAACAGTTTACATACTTGAGTTTGGCAATATTGGCACTGATGATTTCCAGGTAAACCTGGCAAGATTGCACGAATGCAGTACAGATATACATTTTATCCAGGCACCGGATTTTTTTCCGGTGATCAATGCTGATGATGTGATAGTGGATGCTATATACGGAACCGGGTTAAATAAACCTTTGGAAGGAATTTCTGCGGCATTGGTGGATCATATCAATAATTCCGGTGGAATAAGAATTTCTATTGATATGCCGACCGGCTTATTTGCTGATAAAAGTTCGAAAGGAAATACAGTTATAAAAGCAACTCATACCCTTACCTTTCAAAACTACAAACTGTCTTTTTTATTACCGGAAAATGAAATGTTCTGTGGTATAACTCACCTGCTGAATATTGGCCTGCACCAGGCATTTGAAAAAGATGAACCGGCAGAACTTGAATTGCTGGATGAAGTGATGATAAAACCGGTCTACAAACCACGTTCAGCATTTGCCCACAAAGGAAGCTATGGCCATGCCGCTTTACTTTGTGGGTCTTATGGTATGATGGGTGCTGCTGTCTTAACATCTCTTGCCTGCTTAAGAAGCGGTGCCGGAAAATTAACTGCTTATATTCCTAAATGCGGTTATGATATTTTACAAACCACTGTACCGGAAGCAATGAGTTTTGTTGCAGGTGAAGATCATCTTTTATCTGCCAGCGGAATAGAAAAATTTAATGCTGTCGGTATTGGCCCCGGCATTGGTATACACTCATCTCATAAAAAATTAATTGCTGAGGTCTTTGAAAAAGTAAATGTCCCATTGGTGATCGATGCTGATGCATTGAACATTATAGCGGAAAATCAAGATCTGCTAAAAGCAATTCCCAAACATTCCATCTTAACACCACACCCAAAAGAATTTGAACGCTTGTTTGGCAAGACTGAAAATGATTTTGAAAGGCTGAAACTTGCAAAACAAAAATCGAATGAGTACCAGGTTTATATCATCTTAAAGGGACATTACAGTTTTATTAGTACGCCGGATGGAACGTGTTATTTCAACAGTACAGGCAATGCCGGCATGGCAACTGCAGGCAGCGGCGATGTGTTGACCGGTATCATTACAGGCTTACTGGCACAGGGTTACAGTCCATTTCAATCTTCTGTATTTGCTGTTTATTTACATGGCCTTGCCGGTGATATTGCTGCTACTGAATATTCGCAGGAAGCATTATTAGCAGGAGATATTATTGAATGTATAGGAGAAGCATTCAAAACACTTGCTCATTAAAAATAAAGATCCCGTCCTGCTTAGGGCAAAACGGGATACTTGTTTTATAAAGTTCTTCTATCTTAAGAATTTTAATTGTGTTGCATAAAGAACTATGAAAACTAATGGAATAATAACACCCACAACACCAAAAGTAACGCCGGCAATGGCAAATGTAAAAATGATTGGTACCAATTGCCCGGCTACATAAAGGTAAAACCCAAGTTTTTGAAGATTACGCATTTTCATTGCTCCAAAAAAGCAAAGTGCAATTCCCACTAAGCTTAAAATAAGTGAAAGAGTAGCATACTGTGTCACAGCACTGGCAATTTCAACCCCCTCAACTGATTTTGTACTGGAACCCAGTGAGCTCAAAAGCCCAACGCCTAAAAATCCTAATAAAATACCTAATAAACCTAAACCACATCCGATATAGGTTAAAATGGTAAGGACATTAAGCATTTGCGGAAGTTTTTTCAGGTCTTTGTCTTCCAGGTTAAGAGCATCTTTCGCCTGATTGAAGTTTTGATTTAAATCTGTCATAAGTGTTTAGGTTTTTAGGTTTAGCCTACAAATTAATAATTAGTTTCGTTTTTTCAAGGCTTTATTCAATTAATTATCAACTTATAGTTCATAACTCCTTTTATACTGGCAATAAACTGAAGCATTATGCCGGTTTTTAACCCAATTACCCTATTTTTGCCGTCCAAAATTCAGAACAAATATTACTTATGGACAATTTGATTTATGTTATTCCGGCCATGGGCATTGTAGGCCTGCTTTACACCTTTATAAAATTTGCATGGGTATCCAAACAGGATGCAGGTAACGACCGCATGAAAGAGATCAGCACCTACATTGCTGAAGGTGCCATGGCATTTTTAAAAGCAGAGTATAAGATCCTTACGTATTTCGTTATCATCGGTGCTTTATTGTTAGGTGTAATGGGTTATAGCAATCCAAACAGCCACTGGAGCATTGCCGTTGCTTTTATCATTGGTGCTTTCTTCAGTGCATTGGCTGGTTTTATCGGTATGAAAGTGGCTACCAAGGCCAATGTACGTACTGCACAGGCAGCACGTACCAGTTTATCAAAAGCATTAAAAGTTTCTTTTACCGGTGGTAGTGTAATGGGGCTGGGTGTTGCCGGCTTAGCGGTATTGGGATTGGGTGGTTTGTTTATTATCTTAAAAATGATCTTTGCTCCGGAAGCGGCTGTTGACAGCCATGAAATGGAGAAAACCATAGAAATATTGACCGGCTTTAGCTTAGGTGCTGAGTCGATCGCTTTGTTTGCACGTGTTGGTGGTGGTATTTACACCAAAGCTGCCGACGTTGGTGCTGACCTTGTTGGTAAAGTAGAAGCTGGTATCCCTGAAGATGATCCTCGTAACCCTGCAACCATTGCAGATAACGTAGGTGATAATGTGGGTGATGTTGCCGGTATGGGTGCCGATCTTTTCGGTTCTTATGTGGCAACCGTTTTGGCAACCATGGTTTTGGGCAGAGAAACAAATGCTATGACCGATGCATTTGGTGGTATGTCCCCTATCCTTTTGCCTATGCTGATCGCAGCCATGGGTATTTTATTTTCAATCGTAGGGACCTGGTTTGTACGCATCAGCGAAAGCGCTGGCTTAAGCACACAAAAAGTACAGAACGCTTTAAATATGGGTAACTGGGGATCAATTGTATTAACTGCAGTTGCTTCTTATTTCCTCGTGAATTTTTTAATGCCGGATACCATGACACTTCGTGGACATGAGTTCACTAAGAATGGTGTTTTCGGTGCTATCATGGTTGGTTTGATCGTTGGTACTTTAATGAGTATGATCACAGAGTATTATACTGCCATGGGCAAGCGCCCGGTTAAATCTATCATCCGCCAGTCAGGTACAGGCCATGCAACCAATATCATTGGCGGTTTAGCAATGGGTATGGAAAGTACTTTCCTGCCGATCCTTGTTCTTGCCTCTGGTATTTATATGAGCTTTTGGTGTGCAGGTTTATATGGTGTGGCTATTGCAGCAGCCGGTATGATGGCTACAACAGCTATGCAGCTTGCAATTGATGCTTTTGGCCCTATTGCCGATAACGCAGGTGGTATTGCTGAGATGAGTGAGCTACCAAAAGAAGTTCGTGAAAAGACAGATATTTTAGATGCAGTAGGTAATACAACAGCTGCTACCGGTAAAGGTTTTGCCATCGCTTCAGCAGCTTTAACTGCACTGGCTTTGTTTGCAGCTTTTGTTGGTATCAGCGGTATTGAAGGTATTGATATTTACAAAGCACCGGTATTAGCCGGTTTGTTTGTTGGTGGTATGATCCCTTTCATTTTCTCTTCACTGGCAATCCGTGCCGTGGGAGAAGCTGCTATGGCAATGGTTGAAGAAGTTCGCCGCCAGTTCCGTACCATTCCTGGTATTATGGAAGGCACAGGTAAACCTGAGTATGATAAATGTGTGGCTATTTCTACCGAAGCATCACTTAAGAAGATGATGTTGCCAGGTGCCATCGCTTTATTATCTCCATTAATTATTGGTTTTGCTTTTGGCCCCGAGGTTTTGGGTGGCTTTTTAGCAGGTGCAACGGTTAGTGGTGTTTTAATGGGTATGTTCCAGAACAACGCAGGTGGTGCATGGGATAATGCTAAAAAATCTTTTGAAACCGGTGTTGAAATAAATGGTGAGATGTTCTACAAAAAATCTGAACCACATAAAGCTTCTGTAACAGGTGATACAGTAGGCGATCCTTTTAAAGATACTTCAGGCCCATCTATGAATATCCTTATTAAACTGATGTCGATCGTTTCTTTGGTTATTGCTCCTACACTTGCAACCATGAACTGGGGCGGCGCCACTGCAAAACATGAAATGAAAGAAATGACCAAGGAAGTTTCTATCATTAAGAATGATACAACAAACACAATGAATGTAACAGTAACTGCTGATCCAAATTCGTTGAAAGTGCCTACTGATGCACTTATTGATGCTTTGGTTGCCGATAAACTGATCGAAAAAGATAATTTCTCCCTGTCTTTAACAAAGGGCAAATTAATGTTGAATAATAAAGAACAAACTGAAGCAGTTACAACCAAATATAAAACGCAGATCGCTGCTTTAGATGGCGCAGATCTGAATATTAAGAATACACAAAAGTGATTTTAAAATAAAAGATTGAAAAGCCTCCGAAACATCGGGGGCTTTTTTTTTGCAAAGGATTTGTTAACAGTTTAAAAAATATATAAACGGATTTGCTGTTTACAAACTAATTCGTACATTGCCGTACGAAAACACTCGTATTATGACATTGATCAAGAACAATAAGCCCACAGAAAGTGAACTGGAAATATTGCAGGTTTTGTGGCACGAAAAGGCGGCAACCGTACGTACGGTACATGAAGAATTGCTGAAAACCAAGGAAGCCGGTTATACCACTACCCTCAAACTGATGCAGATCATGTTTGAAAAAGGATTGGTAACCCGTGACGACAGCAGCAAGACACATATTTATCAGCCAGCTGTTACAAGGGAAAAAACACAACAGCAGTTTTTGAATAAAATGATCAATACTTTGTTTGCCGGCTCTTCATCCGACCTGGTAATGCAGGCACTTGGTGGCCATGATGCAAGCGAAGCAGAGTTGGAAAAAATTCAACAGCTGATCAACCAGCTTAAAAAAGATAAATAAAAAGTAACGGTAAGCCTGCCGGCAGGCAGATTTAAATGTTTAAACGCTTATGATCCAGTTCACCTACAGTTTTTGTATGGCTATGTTGCACAGCTTATGGCAGGCTGCGCTGCTGGGGATGCTGTATGTAATTGTAGATAAGCTTACTCATAAGAACAGCGCCCCACTTGCCAAAAGAAATTTTTTATATACAGCTATTGCTGCACAGCTGGCCTTATTTACATGTACATTTTCAATCTACTTTTTCAGCAGTGAAGGCATTGGTGCTTTAAACAATACCATTCAAAACCTTAGCAATGCATTCGGCCGTGAAAGTTTAAAAACGATCACTCCCTGGATCTTTGGTTTATACATCTTTATCATTGCCGGTAAATTGATCAAAGCAGTTTATAGTTGGCACCATTTTAAACATCAGTTTAAAACAGGCTTACAAAAACCTCCTGTTGAATTAAAACTTTTTTCTGAATTAAAGGCCTTCCAGTTTGGTATCAAAAGAAAAGTAAAACTTTGGTTAAGCCATTCAATAAAAACACCGGTAACATTTGGATATTTTAAACCGATCATCCTGTTACCGGTTGTATTGGTCAATAACATCAGCACCAAACAGGCTGAAACCCTTATCCTGCATGAATTAACCCATATCCGAACCAATGATTACCTGCTGAACTGGTTTTTGGTTATTGCTGAAACAATTTTCTTTTTTAACCCTTTTGTTACCGGGCTTTGCAAGAAAATAAAACTGGAGAGAGAGAAGCACTGTGATATGAATGTGATGTCGTTTGAATATTCTCCTGCCCTGTATGCAGAAACTTTATTACTTGCAGAAAGAATGAAACAATTAACCCCGGTTTTTCAATTGGCTGCTGTTAACAGAAAAAAACATTTATTGCAGCGGATCCGGTTTTTCACCAGTGAAAAAGTTTTAAATCAAACCCTGCATTTTAATATTGTTGCACCGCTTATAGGCCTGGCATTGTTGTTCATGCTTTCAACTGCAGTACTATTCCAATCTCCAAAAACGACAGCTCAATTGCAACCTACCGCAGGCATGCATTATTTACCTTCTGATAATTATATTATTTCAAACACAGAGATCGCTACACCTGTTCTTACAGTTAATAATATAAAAACTGAACAGGAAACCGATTTTAATAAAGCGGTTATGCCGGTAATTGAGACCGGGAACAGCACAATTCAGCCCCCACCCGCTTGTGAGCCCGAACCTGAAAATGCTGCTGAAACTCCTTCATCGCTTGATCTGAATTTTGCCAAACCCATTGCTGCTACCGAAAATGATGCTGCCAGGCAGATCATCATTACAGAAGAAGGTTCAGGAGGATCTGTTTCAGTAAAGGTTTACAACCTGAGTTTTGAAGATGGTAAATGGATACTGCAACCGGAGTTGGTTATGAGTTCAAAAGAAATAATGATTGATTCTCTTTCTGCAAAAAACAAGGTTGATGCCGCACAAAGAAAGCTTAAGAGATCTTATCCTGCACAACAATAAATATTTTTGAAGATTGATTTTGGGTTACCGGTTTTGGACTGAAGATATCTATTAACTTTACCGGCTCTTATTTTTCCTTAATTCCTTAATTCCTTAATTCCTTAATTCCTTAATTCCTTAATTCCTTAATTCCTTAATTCCTTAATTCCTTAATTCCTTAATTCCTTAATTCCTTAATTCCTTAAT
>Ga0193752_1000154_pt1 | contig 91503 bp, 93 predicted proteins | sample H1c1metaG_FD_144924 | JGI IMG/M metagenome (GOLD analysis project Ga0193752, IMG submission 144924) | Soil microbial communities from a riparian zone of the East river system, Colorado, United States - H1c1 | ecosystem: Environmental > Terrestrial > Soil > Riparian zone | place: USA: East River... | reverse complement strand
GCCACCTTTGGAAAACTCAAAGAGCAACACTTCTTGGTCTCTTCGTTCCCAAGAAGTGTTAAGGGCTACTTTGTGCACTACTTACGAACCCTGCTTGGCTACCAGGTGGTTAATTCGTGATTGGGGTTTGTTGTAATTCGAGGCGGGAGGGCGGTGTGAAGGGGCTATCGCTGTAAAAGCGACCCAACACACACGCCCTCCCGCAGGAGACATTTATGGCTTTTCTCCCGAAGCCAGAGTGATGCATAGAGATATGCCTAGACTTTGTCACTCACAAAGTTTATTACTTCGTACTCGAGTCTCAGCCGACGTGTCGAACGTGGATCTTGCCGATGCTGGTGGCACGCTGGTCGGGCTGCTCCACCACGTGGTCGACGACGATGCTGCCACTGCCGGACGACCGGAGCTTGGCTCGCTGGGCGGTGCCATGGAAAGTGACTTTGCCGATGCTGACCGCGCTGACATCGAACATGTCGATGGAGCCACTACCGACGGTGATATTGCCACTGCCGCTGGACCGCACGGTCGCAGGACCGTTGACCTGAGCCACCGTGATTTTGCCGATGCTGATTGCCTTGGCGTCGAGTCGGGTGACAGAACCACCGTCGACATGGACACTGCCACTGCCGCTGGACCGTATGGCTGCAGAGCCATCAACGCTCGTCACACGGATGCTGCCCACGCTGGTGGCCTGGGCATCGAGGCTGCTGACAGAACCACCGACGGTGATGTTACCACTGCCGCTGGACCGCACGGTCGCCGAGCCGTTGGCATCGGCCACACGGATGCTGCCGATACTTCTCGTCTGCAGATCCACCGAACCCATCCGGCCAGCCGTCACGCTGCCACTTCCGGTGGCATCAACGGTGAGGCGTCCGCAGACGTCACCGATAGCGGTAGAACCGAAGTCGTTCTCCACCGTGATGGGTGTCTCCCGCGGAACCTTGACGGCCACGCTGGCGGCCTGGTTTCCGTCGACGATGGAGAGGCTGATGCTGCCGGAGAACGCTCCTCTCAGGAACGAACGCCTGCGGCGGCTGGACTGCGTGGTGATACTGCGAACCCGGACACCGGGCTGGCGCTCCTCGGAAATGACAAGGATGCCGTTCCTGGACTGCACGCTGATCGCTTCGACCGCGCTCTTGGGGCCGGTGATGGTGACCTCGATACCGACACCGTCGTACGGCTCCACCGAGGCGTCACCGGTTAATCCTTGCAGCTCAAGGCTATCAGCCTCGTACAGCTTGGGACCCCGTGTGATCACCTCTTGGGCCTCGGCGTCTTCGGGGGTTCCGCCGATCCGGATCTGTCCCGGTCCACGGTTGTCCGACTGGCCAGTAGCCACATCACACCAGCTGCCGTCGCCGAACACGACGCGGTTGTTGATGATGTCTGCTGATCCCTTGTCGGAATACACGGGTATGCCGTGGATAACAGCGACACACTCCATAAAGGCACCTCCTGGTGCTAGTACGAATATGTACGACTCACGATTGCTCACGAATCTTTTATATTTTAACATTTTTTACAATATTTTACAATATTTTACAATAAACGGTCGGCGTAGCCCGCGGGCTTATCGTAACGGTACGTCGGTTCTATAAAGACTAGTGGTGTAGGAATAAAAGATGACAAGCAAACGGGTGAACAGAAGGGGAAAAGTCCCGCCCACCCGTTTGCTCGCTCGTCATCTGAGGGAGGAGCTATGCCGCAAGGGCGAAGTACTCGGGGTGAGCGACCATCTCGGCCTGGCAGGCGCTGACACCTTGCCAGTACAGCTGGGCACGCAGCCCGGCGGCCTGAGGCGTGACCACGGCCACCTTGTTGGCGGACTCCAGCGCGAAGTCCTGCATCTCGTTGGTCTGTGGGCTCGCCAGGTGGATGCCGTCGGGGTCGATGATGCCGGGATTGGCGTTGATGACATCCTGCCAGCTCACGCTGACCACGTCGATCCGGCTCTGATCCAGCGCGACCATGTCGGTCACGGCTTCGTCGATCTGTACTGCCTGTGCGGGGTTGACGCCCGGGCCGTAGCCAGGGGTCACCAGCACCTTGCAGGCCCGACGGTGCGGAGTGTTCAGCAGGGTTGTCGTGCGGTCCAGATCAGCGGTGGTCCAGCCGTCTCCGCCAAAGACAACCCCGGAGTCGTTGGTGCCGAGGGCGACCAGCTGGATCTCGGGTCGCCGCAGGGCGGCCTGCGCGGTGGCATCTGGCTGCACCTCTTGCACGCGCCAGCCCAGGCCGGCAGTGACCATCAGGTCACCTGGTGCTCCCACGCCGTAGCCATGCCCGTAGAAGGCCTGGATGGTGATGGAGTCGCCCAGCACGTGCACGCTGGCTGGGACCGGCGGGTTCTGCACGTTGACGCTGATGGTGGTCGTCTTGTTGCCGACGATGTTGCTGCTGAGGGCCGTCAGGGTGTGCTGGCCGTTGGGGGTCGGCGAGCTGTTGGGCAGGACGGTGGAATCCCAGGTGATCTGGTACGGGGGCGCGGCGACGGAGGTACCGATGTTCTGCCCATCCACCTGGAACTGCACGGAGGGTGCCGGGGTACCTGTGGCGTTGACCGACAGGGTCACTGTGCCTTCCAGGGTGGCCTGGTTGGTGGGTGACGTGAAGCTGGCGTCGGGTGCCACGTCGCAACCTGCCAGGGGCAGGATGATCGCGATGAGCAGCGCGGGCCAGAAACGCAGGAGGCGTTTCATGTTTCTCCTCTTGAAGAGTGTGAATGGGGATCCTCAGCCAGTGTTGGCCGCCATTTTGGTAGGCTATCCGATGCTTGGGATTCTGTCTGCATCAGACGAGGTGTAGATTCTCTCTAGTGGTCCAGAGAATTCGCACCTCGCCTGATGTTGTTTGCTTGTCAAAGGTCATGATTGAGCCAAGCGGCATCAAATCAATTCTAATAATTTATAACATGAAGTAAACAGAAGACCAATGGATAGTGAGCGACGCCTTTGTCGAATCAGCTAGAGTGGGCTGTGCCTTTGCTGGAGCGCGTATTAGCCGCCGTAGTCACTTTCGCCATAATCGCTCTGGGCTTTTCCAGATGCGGAGTTCAAAGATTTATTGACGTTTGCGAGCATGCCGCTGATCCCAATAACACTCAGTATCATAAGCCCTACAACCTGCAAGAATTCTTTGCGCGAGAGCTTGCGCTGCAAAAGTTTTTGAAATTCATGTGAGTTTATCATTTTGATACATTCTATGTTTAGTCGTGCTTTATAAATTTTACCATAAGCTAGTCGTTGGTCACGGCCGTATAAGTAACCTGCCCTGTATAGATGCCGCCGGGTTTGACCGTGTTGATACGCACGCCATACCAAACGTGAGTTGTTTCTGCGGGGTTAGCGGCTGCAGAAGTCGTTTTGAGAGTGTGGGCTGTCTGATTGCTGGCAGGGACTCCGGCAAACGTATAGGCCGGACTAGCGTCACTGGATTGAGCACTGGTTGGCCCAGCGCCAAAGCTGGCAAGTCCGTCTATTCGGTACCCCCACGTGTTAACCGCCAGAGTGATCGGGCTTGCCTGAGTACCACTTGAAGCACCGAGGGTGTTGGCGCCGTTTGCAAGCGTTGTGTCGGTGTCGGAATCGAGGAAAGTCAAAGCGTAGCCAGTAGTTGCATCGGTCCCTACGGTCACTTCATCTTCGGCCGTTGAGTTCACGCTGCCAGTAGTGGGCGTAGCTGTCAGATTGACCGTTCCGCTTGTGAGTAAACTAATCCCACAGGTATCAAACGTACAGGTATCGTAAGCCCCTGAACCATACGGCAAGGCAGACAGGAATGTCCCCGTCACGGACATCGTCAGTAGGAGCAAGGGGGCGGCTCCCAACAGCAAGCACGCTAAGATTTTTTTATATAAATTCATCGTTTCCGCCGCCGTAATAAAGTACGCCCTCGTTTTATCAGTACTGGCTGCCATATCATCAGGATCGCCAAACTAATCAGTCCGGCACTCGCCAGAAGACCCCAGAAAAACCACATCAGTAGGTTGTTCGGCCCAAAGGGCTCATAAGTTACTATGACCGTTTCAGAGAACAAGGGTCCTGCCGCAATCATCAAGCGATTAACACCAGGCTCAAGCGGGACTCTTACGGTGAACTTTCCTTGGTCGTCACTAAGCGTTTCTGCGACTACCTGATCATTGCGCAGTATACGCACGGTTGTCCGTGGCGAAGTCTGACCCACCAGTAGCACGAATGGCTGACGTACTCGAACGCCGTTGCGTGGCTGCAAGATAACTGGCGCACCAGCCGGCGCCGGCGGCTGTTCTTTAGGGGTATCGCTTGGCCCTGGCTGTCCGCTCGCGCCCGGGTCACTCGTTCCTCCACCACCTGGCTGATTGGGGGGTGGGGGAGTGTAGCCATCTTGGTCAAGGCCAGGTGTAGGTTCGGGCCCGGGTGGTGTCGATGCCGCTTCACGCTCAACAGTGACCACATTTGAGTAGGCAGGGGGATGACAATCACCGCCCGTGCTGGCCTTAAGAGAGTTGATTCCAACCTCTAGGCTAATGCCGATCGCAAAGACACCGTCTCCGCCAGCTGTGACAAAGCCCACCTGGATATCGTTACGATACACATAGACCGTTCCGTTTGGTGTTGATTGGCCGGACAGAAGGATCGAGCTGTCCTGCGTCTTTGTGCCACTCGCGGGGCTTGTTACTGTTGGAGCGGGGTCGGGGACCGGATTACAAACTTGGACGTTTACACTTGTGTCCACCGCAGAAACTCGCGGCGACCAGAAAGAGGCGGCCATACACAGAACGGCCAGCAGAAACCCCGCCCTTTTTATATGTTGGGATCGGTTACTATTTCTTTTTGCGTTTAGCACGTCGCTTAATCCATCGGATTAGTACAACGGCCCAGCCTATGATGATTGCCACCCACAGCACCATCCAAAATGGTGAACCGACCATAACCCATTCGGAGTCGAGAGGAGTCGTCTTGCCCAGAAACGTAACATCACCCTCAACCCTATAGAGGCCAAACGGCTGGGCGAGTTTTAGCTCTGGCCTAAACTTTCGAATAGTCGCAGGCAGAATAGTCCCGCTTATATCTGTCTGGGAGACAGTGCGCCCCAAAATATCTTTTAGTCGCACATTGCCAGTTGCCTCAAAGTGTACGTTGCCCTCGTTTTGTACGCGTACCGTTGATTTAATAGGACGCTTACTCTGCCAGCCTGGTACGGCAAAGCCAAGCAGCTCACCTTTTTCTACCGAGGCACCTTTAACGGTCACGTACGCAAGTGAACCAACACGCTTTACCCGAGCCACACCGGTCGCGGCGGCTTTTGGAGGAACTGTTTCGGCAAAGATAACCGCATAGTAACCACGCGGTACAGCATCTTTAGGAACAGCTATGGAATAATCTAGTTCTTTTTGCTCATTCGGAGCTAAGGACGCAACAGTACTAGGTACTTTGAACCAGCTTACCGGCGATACGGCCCCCGCTATAGGCTCGAAATCTTTTTCGTAATCTTCGTTACGTATACTGAGGTCTTTGACATATACACGGTACTCTACTGGAGTTGTACCCGGGTTGGTAACGGTAAATTTCCCAGTAAGCGTCTCGCCAGGACTAGCGTCTACCGTTAGTTTTGTAGGTGATATACCGATGCCTTCTTTTTCTTCACCTTGAGCATGAAGGGGTACGCCCGTCATGCTTGCGACAACCATCACAAGCAGCGCCAGGTAGGACAAAAACTTTTTAGGGGTAGTCCTCTTCTTATATTTAGTTACTGCAATCATACGCGGATAGCTGCGGTTAATTAACCGTTGCCGTGTAGGTTACAACGTCTGTATAGGTTCCTGTCGGTTGGGTGTCATTCGCCCGAGCGCTATACCACACATCGGTTACTTGGCTGCCGGTAGTAGCTGTAGCCAAAAGTGTAAACGCGCTGGCATTAGCCGGGATACCAGCATAGGTCAGAGCGCTTGGAGCTGCGTTATTGATAGTGGCGGTTGGTCCAGCACCGAAAGCGCTCAATCCGTCCACTCGCCATCCCCAAGTATTGTTTGCCAGGGCAGCAGGCACGGCCGGAGTACCTGCTCCAGCTGCGAAGCTGTTCCCGCCACTTGCGAGCGTCCTGGTGACGTCAGCGTCTTGAAGCGTGAGAGTAAACCCGTCCGTATCGTTTGTGCTGACCGTGACAACATCGTTGTTAGTAGACTGTGTGCCAGTAATGTTCGGCGTCAATGCGCCAAGCGTGACTGTGCCACTTGTGGTAAAGGTAGATATTACCCCTGCAACACTTACTGAAACCGTTGTATTCGCGGCAGCTGCGGTTAAGGGCATGGCTACGAAAGCTATGCTTGCCAAAACCAAGGTCGCCTTTGTTGTTTGACGGAGAATATTTTGTAGCATGACTTTTCCTTCCTCAGTCTATATTTATTTATCTGTTTATAAACGGGATTGTAGCATAAGCATAATTCAAATAATATTTTTATAGTGAAGTAATTTAGAACATTCGCCCAGGCTGTGGCGCCATACTTTAAAGTCGGCGCGCGACAATCGGTCCGTAAACGCAGCGACGAATGACGTTGCCGGCGCCGTCAACTGCAGAACCAACGTGCCCGACCAAGATGCCGACACCGCCTTGTCCGGTAGGCGCCGCACCACTGCCGACAATTGTAGAGAGATCAAAACTAGCAGACCAGCGAGGGTCACCGAACGCTGGTTCGCCACCCAGTACGGCAGAGGCTTCGTCGAATCCCTGGTATGGACGCCATGCAACGTCTACGTGCTGACCTATCAGGCGAGTCCGTATGACATAGGGAAGAATCTTCAGTAGAGACCCGGTGCCGCCGGCGCCGTCGTCAACACCGGCTTGTCCCCACTTCAGCGTAGTGTCGGTAACGGCAGAAACGACAAAGACGCCATCAAACGCGACGTTGGTCAGGTCGACCTGAACCCGATCTCCGACCGTGAACTGATGGTCTGCCGTCACGGTTGCCGTCACTACACCGTCGGTACGGCTGGCCGCAGAGATGTCGGTATCGCGCCAGAGCGAGTCCGTGGGCGACAGTGCGTCCCCTGTGGCACCAAAGGCGGTGCTAAAAACTGATACTGTCCCAACGCCACTGGAGGCATCGTTAGCGATGCCGGATTGTCGATACGTAATGGTTGTTGCTGTCACGCTTTCGATAGGGAACCATCCGTTATAGGTAGTGTCAGCCACGTTGACCAGCACAGGCTGACCGGACCACAACCGATGACCTGTCGGGACAGTGAGCGTCGTCAGCTCTGAGGTGCGAGAACCCGCGCTAACAGCGCGAGCTCCAGCGTCCGATGCAACCCCCGCCGGAGCAGGCAAAGACGACCACCAGGTACCAACATTCTGGATACTGGATAGGCCGATTGTGGCATCGTGCCACACCATAACCGCCTTGTTGACTCCGGCGTCATTCTGGACGCGCAGCCCAAACCCGTGCTGGGGCTGGCTGAAGCCAAATGGGTTTGCCCCACCCCACCACAAACCGGTAACCTCCATATCCGTCCAAGTCTCGGTTCCAGGGATTACCCACAAATCACGTCGGTTGCTAGTGCTCACGCTGCCGCCCGTACCGTAGAGCCAGCACATACCATCTACCACTAACATCTGGGTATTTGTAATCGTTGGATCAGTGGTCATGACAAACTGGGTCCATGCGGCAACGTTTTCCTCCCGCCAGTGTACCTCACGCACTCCGTGGACGCTTGCGCCGAGCGGTAACGCAGCGTGGGTATTAAGGGCGGTTTGCGTGGCAGTGCTGACTGGTTTATTGGCGTCCGAGGTGTTATCTACGTTACCCAGTCCTACATCCGCAGGGGCGCCAGTCTGAAAAGTCGGCAAAGCAGCCGCACCGTTACTTTTAAGTATTTGCCCGGCTGTCCCGGTAGCCAGCGTCTGGTGGATGCCCGTTGCAGTCGTACCGGCAGCAATTAGCCCATAGGCAGTCGTGGAGGTTACACGACCAGTTCCACCGCGTGCGATAGCAAGGGTTCCGGATGTGTTGGCTATTGGTATGACACCACCGCTTGATGCAGCAGAGTGAGCATGTTGGGCATTTGTGAAACCGGTAGCGGAAATGGTTGGGGTGGTTAGAGTCTTGTTTGTCAGTGCCTGCGAATCGGTAAGGGTCACCACGTCGGTTCCGATATCAAGCGTCGGGTTACCAGCTACACCACTGCCATTGGTAACTGCGATACGGTTTCCGGTGCCAGTAATCGTACGGCCCGTAAAAGTATCGGAAGCTGTTTGGGTCAGAATGCCGTTGGTATTGTAAGCAGCTAGAGCGGTCAGGGTTGAGTCAATCGCACTGCTTATGGCTGCACTTTTGAGTGTGCCATCGCCATTAATAGACTGAGACAGATAATCATTAAGAATAGTCCCCCAAGTTCCGGAGTCACCACTAGGTATTGGAAGTCTCGCCATGCTTTACTCATTCCCCCTTTCGTTGTTTTGGCGTTACATTAGAGCACTATTCATTCCTTGGCCGCGGGTCAGTCAGGCATCCTTTTGCCAAGCTTTCAAGATGCTAACGATTATACCCAGAGTATAGACGTGTTGCAATTTTAGTTGTGGCACGCTTATATATTTCACAGTTTCTAATAAAAGCAGTAATTATAATTACATTTAGCTAATTACATGGTGCAAAAGTATTTTTTAGTTTCCGCACCATTGGGTATAAAAATGTTTACGTGAGGTGATAGGTGAGAATGATGGGGGCAGAGCCGGAGGCGGAGCGTGAAGCCCTGGCCACTGTCGCAGAGTGCGGCAGCTTCCGGTTGCCCGTCATCATTAGGGGCCGGGAGGGCAGGCCCGCAGGGCGTTCAGGGCATCGGGCTTGATGTCCGTGCTGGACGCCGGGACGAATCCCTCCGTGTCGAACACGTTGTTGTCGAACACGATGACCCAGATGTACCAGGTGGCGACGGGATCGTTGGGGTTGTCGGCACCGGTGATGGCGCAGTCCAGCTTGATCTCGTCACCCGGCTGCAGGTCACTGTTGGGGACCGCCCGACCTACTTCCTGGCAGTTGCCGAAGCTGTAGGTGGTCTCGCACAGGTGCGGAACGCCATAGACGATCGTGGTCTTGGGCGGGACTTCCGGGGTGGTCGTGGGGACGCTGACGTTCGGCTGGGCCGGGGACACGGGGGTCGGCCGGGTGGTGGCCGTGGTGTTCCTGTTGGTGCTCTGGCCGGCAGGAGGGGCTGGGACGTTCGGTCGGATCGTGACGCTCGTCGGGGAGGTCGTGGTGACGCGCTCGTCCGCCTGGGTCGTGGTGGTGGTCACCGGGGTCTCGTTGGCAGTCTCCCGGGGGGAGTTATCGTCGTCGTTGCTGCTGGCGACCAGAGCCACTCCGCCGATGACCAACAAGATGGCGACGATGCCGCCAGCCACAGACCAATTCCGCCGATTGTTCATTTCTATCACCTCACGTGATATAGCTACGCAAACATGTTACGCAGGTCCCTGGGGTGGAACTGGATAATTATATCATATTTTATGTTTTATTGCAAGTATTTTTATCTGAACCACCCTCACTTCCCCCCACCCCGCGTCCGGGCGTTCCCGTGCCTGTCCTTGATGCTTGAGTTGGACCAAAAAAGACGGCACACTGTTTTCCGTATCGTCTAAAACAAGGAAAACAAACATGCCGCCAAACAATATTGTACGGGACGTCCGTGTCCTGATTCAAAACAAACTGCTGCCCCAGGTTCCAAAGAAGTGGGCACCTCAGTTCACCTTCGGGATGCAGGCGTTCAGCCTGCGTCCGTTCCAGAGTGCCAACAGCAACGCCCGGATGGCAGTTGGCAACGCAGCTACAGCATCCACCAAGTGCGACCGATTGCTGGCCAACGTTCGGTTGGCGGCACACCTGGGCGTGGCCTTTGACACCCTGAAACTCGTTCGTCCCGGTAGCTTCATTAATATAGACCACAGTGACATGCATGGCCTCACAGCACTCGTTGGCGCAGTCCAAACAAGGAAGGGCGCGGCCCTTCCTTGTTTGGTGGAAGCCACCTACGCCCAGCATATACCAGCAGCAGGAAGCCAGAAGAGTACACCACGCGGGCAACGTTTGCGGGCTGCCATGGTACTGGCCAGAAGAACACAGTCTTTCACAGGCCACACTATTGATGCCCTTCAGGGCTTTGCTGACCGTCTGGGCTTTTGGCCACGCCTCGTCTTCGACCGAGGCTTTGGCAATGAGTCGCTGATAACTCATCTGGCAGCCGAAGGCTGCCTGTTCTACGTTCGTATGAAAGCTGGACGCTTGGTGGAACTAGACGGACACCAGACGAAAATCCAGCATATTGCGGAGAAAGACTCAACCATTGGGCTCTACGGACTCACCCTTCGGGTGATCCGGAGTCCAAAAAGCCGGAGGGCCACAGAGCCGTGGTATATCCTGACCAATGATATGAGCAGCTCACAAACCAAGGTTGTCCGCATTTACTACCATCGCTTTGAGATCGAAGAAACGTTCAAAGACATGAAACATGTCTTTGAACTAAAGCGAACCAGACTCAACAGGCCGAACAGTTTGAAGGTACTGCTGTGGTTCGTGTGTCTTGGCATTGCGTTGCTCTACCTTGCTACCAAGCCAACAAAACAACAGACCACAGCTACCCATTCCAAGAAACAAACCTCCTGGCTCCGCCAGGCTTATGAACAACTGCAGCAGGCCTACGGCCTGCTGCTTTGGGGTGATGACGGATGAGGGGGAAGTGAGGGTGGTTCAGTATTTTTATGCAATGCCACCTCTGTCCATGAGTTTTCTTGCGTCACTCCGCTGGGGCGGTGGTGTATAGTAGAAAAATTATGAATGCCTATGCACGACCACAGTTTGAATACTTAGACCACGAAGACCCCATTGCCTTTGCCCACCAGGGAGGGGATCAGGCCGGCTGGGAGCGGCGGAATACCATGCCTGCCTTTGAGGCTGCTTATGTGCTGGGATATCGGTATTTCGAGACAGATGCTATCTGTTCTGCCGATGATCAGGTGATTGCTTTTCACGGGTCGGGCAGTCGGCGGGAAGAAGAGCGCTCGGGTTTGCCCCTAAGGAGCTTGCTGCAGACTCTGCCGTACGACGAAATACGCGACAAATACGAGATTGGCGGCGAGGAAATGCCGCTGATGGCCGATGTGCTGACCACTTGGCCGGATGTTCGAGTCAACATAGACCCCAAGACAAAAGAAGCCGTCCTGCCCCTGGCGCGGCTTATTCGTAAACTGGGGGTCGTAAACAGAGTATGCGTTACATCCTTTAGCAACGACCGTATCAAGGGCGTGGCCGAGGAGCTGGGCGGCCGAGAAAAGGTGTGTACCGGGCTGGGCCCTCTGGGAGCCATCGCCCTCAAGTCACAAGGCTTATTGGTGCCAGGGTATTTGGCGCGGACAAAAGCTGCATGCTTGCAGTTGCCCTACCAGCATGTCAGTAAAAGAATGGTGGAGTATGCTCGTCATTATGGCCTGGACACACATGTGTGGACACCAAACGATGCTTCTCATATGAGAGAGGCGTTGGAAAAGGAGGTTGACGGCGTCATGACTGATAATATAGTTGCACTCAAACAAGTGCTTATCGACAGAGAGGAATGGGCAGAAGCCGCATGAAAACATCATTAGTACTATTCGACGCCGCGGGCGTCTTGTTCCCGGCCAACAAGGTGGTAGGCGAGACCGTGCAGAAAGAATTTGGCTTGTCAGAAGAAGAGCTCAGTGAATTCTGGCACAATGGCCTGTACCACGAGCTAACAGTTGGTCGCATCACCACCGAAGATCTGCTGAAAGCTTTCGCCAAGACCTATAACCTGCCCCAAGAAAAAGTAACCAAAGAACTGTTTGTGGGCGCCTTTACCAAATCTCTCAGCCCCATGCCAGGGATTCGTGACCTTATAGAACGCCTCAAAAAGACAGGGGTCAAGCTGGCATTGCTGTCCGACACCACCGAGATGTATGCCGATATCCGCCACGAGCTGGGGTACTACGAACCATTCGAAAAGCTGTTCTTTTCCTACGACATTGGTTTTCGCAAACCAGACCCGCAAGCGTATCAGGCGGTCATCGACCATTACGGCGTACCGGCAAGCGAAATTTTCTTTATCGACGATATTGCCAAGAACGTAGAAGCCGCCAAAAACCAAGGCATGCGAGCCGTTGTGTTTACGGGCACTCCGCAACTCGAAAAAGACCTAGCTGCGGCTGGTATATTAAGTTCCGAAAAATGATAATCAGATAGTTACGAGTGTCTAGGAAGCGTCATGGTAAAGACAGTGCGACGGTGCGAACTTTTGGCGGTGAGCTGGCCACCTAGATTACTCTCTATAAACCGTTTAGCTAAATAGAGTCCGACGCCCATACCGCCTGGCTTGGTGGTGTAAAAAGGCTTGAACACACTGGCCAGTTCCTCTGGGGGGATACCTCTGCCGTGGTCGACAGTACTGAGCAGCATGGCGTCCTGGCCCTTTGGTTTGAGGGTGATCAGGACCTTGTGAGTGGTTCCTGACTGGACAGAGCTATAGCTGTCGATGGCATTAGTGACGAGGTTGGTCAGTTGCTGCTGGAAGACGACTTTTTCACCAAAACAATCAAAACCTCCGCTGGGTCGTGCCCATTCCAGCGTGACCCCAGCCCGCTTGGCCGAGGGCCCAAGTAGCTTGATAGTACGTTCTGTCTCTCGTGCGACATCAAATACTTCTGGTTCGAGCTGGCCTTTCAGTTGCTGGCGGGTGACCTTCAGGATTTCGTTTATGCTCTTCAGCTGGTTTCTGGCCTGACGGATGGCGGGGCTGTTTTCGGTGTTCAGGTTATCGATCTGGAAGGTCAGGGTTGTCAGGCTGTTGGCCAGATCATGCAATAGTGCCGTGCTGAGTTCACCCACTTCCGCAAAGCGATATAACTGTTGTAGCCTCTCGGCTTCCGTAGAGCGCAATTTTTGGTTCTGCTGTTTAATGGTTGTTGTCAGTAGGGTGCGTCGGCGGGCAAACTCTAACTCGGTGGCACTGAGCCGGCGACGGGTTTCTTCGAGCCGATACAGTGCACCACTAATTGCTGCCAGCAGGTGAAACAACAGCACCACCAGTATCGCACCCTGAAAATTGGTGGGCTTTGCGGACATGACATAAGCAGGGTGAATACCGTTATACAACTCAGCGGCCCGGATACCCAAAAACAAAATAGAATTGAAGCTGGCTATCAGTAGTGCGCACTTATAACCACACATAGTGCCCGACAAGATAATAGCTGCCGAGGCCAAGACCATAGAACCGGCCCCAATTCCCACACTCCAGGCAATACCGACTGCCAGGCAGGTATAAAGAAGTATCAGATGGTGGCCAACGAACTTTATGGCACCCCATCTATTGCTGATGTACAAAACTACACTGAGCAGCGCAATGACCGCATAAAAGGGCAGGGTCCGTGCGGCATAGGCACTGTCGTAGACCGTCAGTGCAAAAATAAGTGCCAGGGTAGCAAGTGGCAAAATGATGGCAGTGCACAACGCGTAGGTGGCGGCTATCTGCCACTGCCATATATGTGGATTGTGGTTTTTTGCAAAATAGATGAAGCTGTGGGCGTACTTTTTTAGCATATTAACTCCTGTAGACCGAGGAAGTTTTGTTGGCAAGCCGACTGGTAATGTCCTGGGAAGATCCGACTATCTTCACTGGATCACCCCCAGCGCCCACCATAACTTCGCCGAGTGTGTGTACCCAGATCATGGAGTCGTCGGGTCGTTTGATACGATGAATTACAGAAAAGGGGTGATGGTCGCACAGGGCTTCGTCAACCGTCTGCTCCACAAGCGGACGGTCTTCTGAATGCACCCACTTCAGGTAGGTTTTATAGGTGATATTGCGACCAGGCTTTACGCCATAAATGCCATATAACTCATCAGACCAATGCGCTTTGTCGCGGGCTATGTCCCACGTCCAGCTGCCTGTCAGTGAGGTCTCTCCGACCGTTCGTAAAGAAGCAACTCGCATTTGCAAAACCTCGACGATAATTCTTTGCGCCTTCACGAATAAAAAAGTCATGGCGTACGTGATGCCACCAACAAAGTAAAAGTGAAACATCATATCGGTATCGAACGGCAGTGCCAGCGTCCCTTGTACCTGCAAGATCAGTAAAAAGAATGAGGCCGCGTAGGTACACGCCACCCAAAAACTCCCCCATCTGCCAGGCAGAAACAACATAGCAAACACCACATACGCCGGAAACCACAAAAGTCCGGTGTGTGCCAACCCCCCTGTTATCTGCCACGGGAGCAGCACAATGGGACCCAGCGCCGCAAACACATTGGCGGCAATTGTCAGGCGGTTGTGGTAGTTGATCATCCACCAATTTACCAGGATGACCCCAGCAGCAAGTCCATATACTCCGGCCAAGCCAAATATTCTATGTTTGGCTTGTAGAATTGCATAGACCAGCAGGAATGCTAGGGCGATCAGCGTAAAAGCATCGAATAAATATCGTTGAAACTCTTCACTTTGCGCCTCGAAATAGTCTAATTCCGTACTATCCCGCCTTGTTCCAGTACTCATATATCTTCAATTGTACAGGATATCGCCCCTGGGGCTTCGAAATTCTTACTGTGGGGGAATATCTTTGACAGAATAGCCAACACCATGTGCGGTTTCAATTAAAGGCACCTCAAAAGGGCGGTCCACTTTGTCTCGCAAGTGTTTTATGTGGACGTCTATGCTGCTGGGGCGGACGCCTTTGCCCCATACATGGTCAAACAGAGTAGCCTTAGTGACAATCTGACCCTTATTGCGCATAAGGTATTCCAGTATGTCGTACTCTTTTCGTCGTAATGATAAGGTTTCTGTGCCTCGTCTGACCTTCCGCTTTTGGGTGTCCATAATCAGATCGTGTGTTCTGAGGACTGCCGGGCTTGCTAATCCGCTGCGGCGGAGCAGGGCGCTGATGCGTGCCTTTAACTGCCGTCCATCAAAGGGTTTTACCAGGTAGTCATCTGCGCCGGCATTCAGTAGTTCGATCTGAACCTCGGTATCTGTAGTGCCGGTTAAAACAAAGATGGGCACTTCTTTATCTAGCTGGCGAATCTTCTGGCAAACCTTGAGTCCTGGCATGTCAGGCAAACTGAGGTCTAGCATGACAAGATCATATGCTTGACGCTTAAATTGTTTCAGACCTTTGGTCCCATTTGAGGTAATACTCAGATCAAAGTCAGCGTCCAAAAAAACACTAATGCCGTGTGCTAAATCGGCATCGTCCTCTATAAAAAGAATTTTTGTGGTCATGTTTGGGCACATTGTAGCACGCACGGCCCAAGTCAAAAGTGCGAAAATAAACGGCGTTATTAGCCAATCTCTAGTATGACAAAAATGGTTATACCAGCCCTAGACGCTACCTCGATCTTTTCGCCAATCGCTTTGCCAAGCAGTGCCTGCCCCAGTGGTGATTCGTCAGAAATCAGACCATTTAGCGGATCGGCCTCGACCGTGCCAACGATTTTGAATTTTTGTTCACTCACTTCTTGGTTTCGCACGATGACGCGCGAACCGAGCTGTACTTTATTGCCATTCTTTGGCTGCTGTATAACCTGCGCGTTTCGGAGGATGTACTCGATTTCGGTTATGCGACTCTCGACCCGCTCTTGCTCTTGGCATGCAGAACTGTATTCTGCATTTTCACTCAGGTCGCCGAACTCACGAGCCGCTTTGATTCGTTCGGCAATCGGAGCGCGCTGCTTCTTCAGGCCCTCAAGCTCAATCTTGAGTGTCTCTATGCCTGATTTAGTCAGATAGAACGATTTCCTTAGCAATGCCTATGTCCCCATTTATTTAAGGTAAATTTAAGGTCGCACATTGATCAAGTGTAGCAGAAATTATTCAACTGACATCTCTAATTTTAGTAAAATTTAAGAAATAATTATATTTTGACGCCCCCTACCTCAAGGTTAGCTCTAGCAGAATAATGACAGGAGGCTGATTGTTTCAACGCTCTGTGGTAAAGTTTATTCACTTTGTGAGGTGAAAAGATAATTCTCTCAAGGTACCTTGATGGACATACGACCAAGGAGAATGTTCATGGACTCAGCTCCGGATGAGCTGTGTGTCAAGCTCAAGCATCTCGACAACGACCAGTGGCTAGTCCAGACCAATCGTCGTCACCAGGACCGTCTGCTGCTGCAGGCGCTGCGCAACGAATTTGCCGATGCGCAGTTCGGGGACGCCGGATACAACATCATGCTGCAGGCGCCCAACATGACCGAAGACATCGTGCACCATGTCGCGGAGGAACTGATCAACGACTTCTATGAAGATCGACAGCAGTTCTGCGCCAAGCGCGTGCTTGGCCTCGTGCGTGATTGCGCAGTTGTGGTCCGAGCAAACCGCCCTCTTCCCTTTAGTGAACGGGGAGCGCTGGTAGCAACCTTCATGGAAGTGCCGGGCGTGTCTGCGATCGACATTGCCAACAACCACCTCGGAAGTGAGGTCTGCGTCTACGTGGCCAACGACTTCTTCGATCCTGACGATGTGGCAGTGGGCATTATCGAGCGTCTGACCGCCTACGCCCAGCCCAGCACGGACTGAACCGCGCCCCTCGCGGTAGATGGACTCGTGTGGCTGGCTCCCACGCCTCCTACCCGTATGTCTATCTACCGCTCTGTGAGTGAGTGCTCATACTGATGAGTCCAAAAGGACGAAAGCGAAAAATCTCTACGCCAAAGGGTGTTTTTCGGGGAGTTTTACTTCTATAATGAGGGACTGATGAACAAATGGATCCGACGTGCCAATAAAAAGGTCGGCGTCAGTGGTGCGGCGGCCTTATTAATAGTTGTGTCACTCATCGGTCAGATACTGGGCTTTCTGCGCTATAAGATGGTCAACGCCAACTTTCCGCTGGTAGGCCCCGACAGTACCGATGCTTACTTTGCGGCCGTTAAAATTCCAGATTTCTTTTTCTTTACCATTGCAGCCGGAGCGTTGGGCGTGGCCTTTATGCCGTTTTTGGCCGAGCACCTAGAGCGTGGTGATCGCAAGGGTGTGTGGGAACTCAGTAATAGCTTGATGAACCTGTTAACTATCCTTATGGCGGTGGTTGGCGTGGTTATGTTTGTGTTTGCCGAGCCGCTACTGAAGTACATTGTTGCGCCTGGCCTGCCAGCCGAACAGTTGCATAAGGCGGTTATTATCATGCGGTTTATTTCATTTAATCCCATGCTGTTTGCCATCTCTGGCGTACTGACCAGCACCCAGCAAACTTTTGGCCGGTTCTTTTTCTATGCCATAGCGCCACTGTTTTATAACGTGGCCATTATTGGCAGTATTATTCTTTTCCGCGACAACATGGGTTTGGTTGGTTTGGGTCTGGGTGCATTGATTGGTGCTATTTTGCAACTGATAGTGGTGGTATTTGGTCTGGCAGGTGCGGGCTATAGCTGGCGGCCCAGGATTGCCTGGCGAAGTAAAGACTTCAAGCAGATTTTGCACCAGTTGCCGCCGCGCTCGATTGACCAGGGTGTGGATTCGCTCAACTCTATTGTCGAAACCAACCTGGCTACTCGTCTGGGTGTGGGCAACATCAGCTACTACGAAAATGCCTATATCATGCACACCACGCCTATTTTGCTGATTGGCACCACCATCTCCACGGCAGCCTTTCCGCGCCTGACCGAGCGCCTGGCACAGGGCCGCACTGACCTATTCCGCAAAGAGTTCCTGCAGATCTTGCGGGCCATGATTTGGATTACCATGCCCACTATTGTGGTCTGTTACTTTGCCCGTGGGTATTTTGCCCGTCTGATTTTTACCAACAGTGCGCCAGAAATTGCAGTGGTGTTTGGGTTCTTTGCCGTGGCCATTTTGTTCCGTACTATCTATGCCATTGTCTCGCGCTGGTTTTACGCACAGAAAGATACCAAGTCCCCGCTGTACGTGTCTTTGTTTGCCATTGCCCTGAACATTTTCTTGGCCTACACCTTGTCCAAGCCAGACGCCTACGGCATTTCTGGTCTAGCCATGGCCCAGTCTATCGTGGCTGCTGCCGAGGTTCTGCTGCTGGGTACGGTCATGCTGGTGCGTGACCGTAAGTTGTTTGACCAAAAGTTTATGAATGGCATAGTCAAGATCCTGTCGGTGACTGGCTTTAGCGTGCTGACGGCTTTCATTATGATTTCGCTCTTCCCGCTGAGCTTGAGCGACAGGGGATTTGTCACGCTGGGTGTCAAGCTGAGTATTATCACGGGCGCAACCTTCCTGGTGCACCTAGGCATTTCCTTGCTGTTCGGGCTGGAAGAAGCCAAACCGGTTGTTGAACGCGCCAAGCGTTTTATGTTGCGGCCAATAAAGATCGACTACTAGCTTTACTTTACTCTCATCGCGCTGCCCTCCCCTGGCCCCTATCTGTTATACTCGGTAGGATATGGACCAGTCCCGCATACGAAACTTCTGCATAATAGCTCATATTGATCATGGCAAGTCGACATTGGCCGACCGCTTGCTAGAGATGACCGGCACCGTGCAGCTGCGTGATATGAAGGCCCAGCACCTGGACAGGATGGACCTAGAGCGCGAAAAGGGCATCACTATCAAACTGGCGCCCGTACGCATGCAGTACAAAGATTACGAACTCAATCTGATTGATACACCCGGACACGTGGATTTTAGCTACGAAGTGTCCCGCAGTCTCGAGGCGTGCGAGGGAGCTATCCTGGTGGTGGATGCCACGCAAGGCATTCAAGCACAGACACTTGCCAATGTGTATCTGGCTATGGATGCCGACCTGGCTATTATTCCGGTACTGAACAAGATCGATCTGCCGGCCGCCGATGTAGAGAGAGTTAGCGGCGAAGTGGTTAATCTGCTGGGCTGCAAGCCAGAAGATATCCTGCATATTTCTGCAAAGACGGGGCAGGGTGTAGACGCGGTACTAGAGCGTGTGGTCGCAGATGTTCCCGCGCCAAAAGGCTCGGCCACCGAAGCAACACGGGCACTGATTTTTGACAGTTATTACGACGATTATCGTGGAGTTATTCTGTATGTCCGGGTGGTAGACGGCGCCATTAACAAGAGCGACACGCTCAAAATGTTAGCGACCAGTGCCGAAGGCCTAGCCCTGGAGGTCGGTGCTCTCAAGCCTGGCATGACGTCGTCCAAAGATTTGCAAGCTGGCGAGATTGGCTATATTGTCACCAACCTGCGTAGTACCCGCGAGGCCAAAGTGGGCGATACCGTAACACTGGCAAAATCCCCGGCAACTTCTGGACTACCTGGCTATAAAGACGTCAAGCCATTTGTGTACGCTGGATTTTTTCCTGACAGCAATGAGAATTATCAGCTGCTAAAAGAAGCTATTGAAAAGCTATCACTCAGCGACTCGGCTCTGCAGTTTACGCCAGAAAACTCGCCGGTGTTGGGCTTTGGTGTGCGTATTGGCTTCTTGGGTTTGCTGCACATGGATATTATTCGTGAACGGCTGGAGCGTGAATACGACCTAGAGCTGGTGGTCACCAATCCTTCTACGGACTATGAACTGTCTATGCTCAACGGCGAAGAGGCAGACATCAAGTCGGCGGTTGATCTGCCAGACCCAGCTAGTATTCGCGAGATTCGCGAGCCGTGGATCAAAGGCGAAGTGGTGGTGCCAAAAGATTACGTGGGCGCGGTCATCCAGCTTATTTCTTCTAAGCGTGGGCTGCAAAAAAACCTCAGTTATGTCGACGCCCAGTTGGCGGTGGTAACTTTCGAGGCGCCACTGGCAAACTTGCTGACTGATTTTTACGACCAGCTCAAAAGCGTGACGTCCGGGTACGGCTCTTTTAACTACGAGCTGGCAGACTACCGGCCAGAAGATTTGGTAAAGCTAGACTTTTATATTGCGGGCGACCGAGTAGATGCTTTGAGTATTATGGTCCATCGCAGTGAAGCGCAGGGGTTGGGACGTATCACCGTGGAAAAGCTCAAAGAAGTGATTCCACGCCAGAATTTCCAGGTGGCTTTGCAGGCGGCCATTGGCGGCAAATTCATTGCACGGGAAGACATCAGTGCGTACCGCAAAGACGTCACGAGTGGCTTGTATGGTGGTGACGTATCGCGCAAAAAGAAAGTGCTGGCCAAGCAAAAGAAGGGCAAGGCTCGCCTGAAGCGTTTTGGCAAAGTAGACATCCCAGCCGAAGCCTTTACTATCATGCTCAAGAGGGACTAACATTGTGGCTGATTCTCTGGAAATACGGCCTACCCAAGATCAATTGCGTCAGCTGCGTGACACCGTCCTGGGTCATGAACCTACCGCTCCACCCTTCGATGGCATCCCAGCGGACGTAAGCCTGACAAGATTTATTGACCTGGCTGCACCGCCTCTGTTTGATGAAAAGTTAGCTCCATCTGCCGTCTTGAGGGGCCCAGACAAGCGAGCCGTGTGGCTGTCTGTGTTTCGCGATCCTGACACAAACAGAATGCTCAAGCAGAGCATCTTACTTGTTGATCCCCCGATTAATCGCAGTGAACGCCCAGAGATTCCTCAGGTGAGTTATGAGCTACTGGAAGATCTTGGCCGGCTGGCGGTGCGGCGAATTGCTGCTCCCCCGGTGACAAGCGAGGAAGTAACAGCACTTCAGGAACTTATTGATCTGTCAGAGGACTTTGACTTTTAGGCTTCTCCGCGCGGCACGCCTGTAGCCACGTGGCTGTTTCTTCCAGTAGTTCGAACAGAATCTCGTCAGAGTCATTGAGTGCGTGCGTGGCGTTTTGTATAACGACGTGCTGCTTGGGCTGGTTGGCAGCTTCATAATATTTTTGCACGTAGGGTTTCAGGTCGCCTTTGCCGGCTGCAATAAACAGCAGTCGGTAATCCTTTCTGGCTAATTCTTCTTCTGGCAGGTCTTCATACTTGAGCCTTTCGTTTACCATGGCCAAGGGCTCGACTCGACCCATGCCGGCCAGGTACACGGTGGCGCCTTCTTTTTGTAAGATGGCATGTCTGGTCTGCTGTCTTTTTTCGTCAAACTCTTTGGAGCACTCAAAATGGCTGGGGTCCCATAGCACGGCGCCATCAAGTTTTTCGGTGCTCCTGAGAATGGTCAGGCCGCCGTAACTGTGGCCTGCTGCCATGACTTGCGGGGCACCTTGTGCCCGGACAAAACGCACAATCGTATCAAGGTCGTCAGCGTGAGTTTGTAGTAGACAATCTATCATGTCACGCGTGTCGGGCTCTTCGTTGTACAGGTTTACTCGCAGGGTGGCAAAGCCGTGTTCTGGCAGCAGCTTGGCAGTAAAGAACGGCAAATGGCTGTTGGAGCTAGCTGGTAGGCCATGCAGCAAGATCGCCACAGGTTGTGACCAGTTATCGCGCAAGATGGCATTGATGTGCAGGCTTGTACCTGGAATCGGAATTTTTACGGCCGTTTCTGGCCGGGCCGTGAACAGCAACGACTTCATGACTGCTTTGCTTTTTTGAGGGCCTCACGACAGCAAAATTTTATTCTGGGCAACAGGTCGTAGGCGGGATCTTCTAACTCTTCCTCGGTAAACCATCGTATGTCAGTGTGCTCGTCTGACTTAACGTGACTATTGTGTGTGGCGCGAACATAGTAGTTGAGGCTAATGTGTTTATGAGGAGCGTTTGCCTCGTGTACATCCACGCAATTGGGAGTATAGAGCATATGACCATCGGCGGTTTTTATAGGTGCTCGTTCGCTTAGTATTTCTACCTCTAGGCCCGTCTCCTCGGCTATTTCACGCTGCAGGGCTTGGTCTGGGTCTTCATCTAGCTCTACGTGACCGCCCATGGGGACCCACCTGCCGTATCGCGGGTGATTGACAAGCATGACAGTGTCTTCATATACAACAAAAGCCGTTACGATAAAATCATACAGTTCATTAACATGTGGCATAACACCCCCTATCTGGTATAACTATATCATGATCAATAAACTGGAGCACTTGGCTGAGTTTCAGCGAGTGCTCAAAGATTATCAGCCTTCCGAGCGCAGCAAAGAAATTTTGAATGCTACAGACTTGGTGCTGTTGGTCGGGCCCAGTTCTTCGGGCCGAAATACCATTGTGACCGATCTGAAGAAGACCGGCCACTACCACTACCTGGTTTCTGATACGACACGCAAAATCCGACATAAAAATGGCGAACCTATCGAATACAATGGCCGGGAATATTGGTTCCGTTCTGAGGCAGATGTACTGAAAGATCTAGAGGGTGGTAAGTTTCTAGAGGCGGCGCTTATTCACAATCAGCAAGTGTCGGGCATTAGTATCCGCGAAGTAGACAAGGCGCACCAATCGAACCAAATAGGTATCACCGACATTACGCCTGATGGTGTTGACACTATTTATGCACTGAAGCCAGACACCAAAATATTCTTTGTCATTCCACCCAGCTTCGAGGAGTGGATGAGGCGTTTTGACAGCCGCGGTACCATGCCGTCAGAGGAAAAACGTCGCCGGCTAGAGAGCGCCGAAAAAGAGTTTGAGGTTGCCCTGACTCACAAATACTATATCTTTTTGATTAACGATACTTTTGACCATGCCGTGGAACAGATCCACGAGTGGGTTATAGGGGGCAGGCATGATCGTGAGCATCAAAAGCGTGGCCGCCGAATTACCGAACAGTTACTACTAGGCACCAAAAAGTTTCTGGCCCAAAACTAACTTGCGGTTTTGGCGGGGAATTTGGCACTCTTGACTTGCGACTGCCAGCAGCGATACACTAAGCTCAGTTATGACAGATCGTCAGCGACAGATTCTGTGCGCAATTGTCGAGCAATACGCAGAGGTAGCCAGTCCTGTTGGTTCGAGCTTGCTTGCCAAAGTATTTAGTGTGTCCTCTGCAACTATTCGTACTGAAATGGCTGAGCTAGAACGTTTGGGTCTTATCGCGCAGCCGCACACCAGTGCTGGCCGCATTCCTACCGACAAGGGCTATCGGTTCTATGTGAACCACCTGAGCGAAGCACCTTCCAGGTCCACCAGCGAAGAGCGCCGGGGCGAACGGGCGTTGACCGCCCGGGTGCATGGCGGCGGCGTGCCCGAGCGGACTATCCGTAATGCTGTAGACACCTTGGTGGAGCTAACCGGCAACCTCGGCATGGCAACTATTGGCAATCAGCTGTATATGAGTGGATTGTCTAACTTGTTTGGTCAGCCCGAGTTTATGCAAGGAGCCCAGGTACAACAGGTGGCCAGCCTGTTAGACAATCTGGAGCCATGGCTGCGCGAAGCCGCGCCCAACGAACCGCTCAACGTCTACATTGGCCGCGAGAACCCTATTGGCCGCAATGCCGGCTGCACCCTCATCATTAGCCGGTTTCGGAGTTCGTACAGTGACCGCAGTTACATTGGTATCCTGGGCCCCACTCGACAGGGTTACAGAGACGTGATGAGTTTGGTGAGTCATGCTGGCCAGGCATTAGAGAAGGCGCTGCATGAGTAATACCATCACCGGGATGCTGGACGTCGGACTGATGTTTATAGTTGAATTTTTAGATGCATAAAAAGGGAAAGTTATGTCTACAAAAAAACCTACCAACAAAGAATTAGAGCAACAAATTATCGAACTCACCGGCGCTTTGCAGCGTGAACGTGCTGACGTCATAAACGTCCGCCGCCGGCATGACGAGCAAATTGGTGCGCTCAAAGACATGGTCAAGGCCAACGTGGTCCGTGACCTCTTGCCTGTTGTTGATAATTTCGAACGTGCCCTCAAGCATGTGCCCAAAGACTTAGAGGCCAACGACTACATCAAGGGTGTCCAGGCAGTTGTCAGCCAATTTGAAAAAACGCTCGCAGATATCGGTGTGCAGCGTATCAAGACAGTGGGTGAGGTCTTTGACCCCCGCTTTCACGAGGCCGTCAGCATGGAAGAGGGCGATGGTGCAGTAGAAGTAGTCAGCGAAGAGCTGCAGGCTGGCTATATACTGGGCGAAGAAGTCATCAGGCACGCTATGGTCCGTGTAAAAATGCAGGCCGGTTAGTGGGCTTCTCTGAGGCGCAACTTGATAAGTGGGCAAACTGGCTAGAAACTGAAACGAGCTACTCGGTAGGTAAGTTTCCTACTTCTGAGCAATTACGCTATTTCGATATTGGAGTGGCGCGTGGTGATTTTTCTTTTGAGATGAGTGCGCTTGGATATTTTAAGCGGGCTGTACTCAAGGCGGGCATTTTGTCTGTGGGGCAGGCGGTTGCGCTGAGGGCAGTGCAAGAGGTTGGCAAGTCTGCTCACAATCATCTTGCCTGTGCGGCAACTGCGCGAGTGGCCTTTGGCCAGGCGCCGTCTTTCATGGGAAGCATGTTCGACACCGTTGACGAATGGCGGGGGCGGTTAGCCACGCAAGATATAAAATCTTTGCCATTAACGCTTGCTACGATTGATGAACTTTCCCTGGGATTTGCCACTACTCAGCAGCTTCAGGATGAGGCCAACACGGCAGAGTTTACTCGGGTTTTGGCAGGTGTTGCCCTGCCTGTACAGGCGACGTTCATAGATCTGGCAGAGACCTACGGGTGGCCACAACCCGGTATTTCATCGAGCGAAGATATCCGTACTGCTGAGCCTCACGAGTTCTCGGTATAAATTGTTGCCTGGAGGCGCGTAACCATTTTGGCTACTTGGGGGGCATTTCTTATGCGCGCTATATGTTCATAAGATCGTTTGATAGCATCGCGGTCTTCCCGGTTTTTGGCGTGCAACATGGCGTTGAGTTCTAGGAACGATTTGGCGGCATCGTAGTCTTCCCATTTATGAGCGCGCTTGGCTTTTTCTTCGTCGGTAGTGACCGGCTTGGGCTCTACCTCATGATTATGCTGAATGTCATAGGGCTTTACCTGGCAAAACAGCAGACTTTGCGTACCAATGAGGATGTAATCCATATAGCTGGGCATCCAGGGGCGCTCTTTCAGGTGGGTCATATAGCGCATGGCATCGGCTGCGTCAGAAGCGTAGTCATTGCCCATGCGCTCGAAGATGCGTTTGACCAACAGTGAATGATAGCTATCGGTGCGGTTGGGGTCGAAGTGTTTGCTGGCGCGCATGGTTTCTTCCCCGGCGTCGTGCAGTAATAGGAGGCTGACGACGGTCTCTTCAAAAACGGGGTCGATCTCGTGCCCTTCGGTACGGAGTTTGCCAAACACATGATGGGCCATGGCCGCCGCGGCAAAGGCATGGCTGTGGTGGGTGCTGCCCGTCTTACGAAAGACGCCTTCATATGCCTTTTGGGCTAGCGCATCGCTGACCGCCATCAATTTTTTTTCATCAGGTACGCCTTCGCTCTGGGCCAGAGCCTCTTGTATCTGTGTCTTGGTGCGGCTATTTGCTCCCTCTAGCCCATCGGCTACAATGTCTGCCTCGATACCGCTGAACATATCAGTCAGCTGCTCCTCACTGATTGGTACAGATATAAAAGCGTCAACGGCTAGGGCGCCCGTGAGCATAAGCCGGTCCTGGCACAACTCGCGACCGTAGATATCTGTCAAATAGGTGCCCATCACCTCTGGGGTAGCTTCTCGCCGATTCATCGGGTTAAAGGTCATGTCGGCCAGCTCTAACTGTGCTTCGGTAAAAGCTGGCAGGGAACCAGTGCTGGTTTCTAGAGATGTCATTGCCATAAAAAGAAGAGTTAAAAGATATTGCTTAACAGCTTATTCCTCTTCAAACAGAAAGTAAAGGACGCAAACAAGACTGGCACTCTAGGTCTTTGAGTGCCAGAAATGTATGGTAAAATAGTTCTAGCACTCTTGGTAAGTGTGTGCCAGGTATTTAAAGAACGGCAGACATTTGGCCAAGAGCTTGATGCAGAAATACAAGATGTATTAGAAGGAGAACAATACATGGGAAAAATTATCGGAATTGACCTTGGTACTACCAACAGCGCCATGGCCGTTATGCAGGCTGGCAAGGCAGAGATCATTGCCAACAGCGAAGGCAACCGCACCACACCATCTGTTGTGGCGGTAAATAAGAATGGCGAACGTCTAGTGGGTCAGGTGGCTCGCCGGCAGCAGGTGACTAACTCTGCTAACACGATTTATGAAGTCAAACGCCTGATTGGCCGCAATTGGTCAGACAAAGAAGTCCAGCGTGATATCAAGCTGATGGGCTACGAAATGGTCAAGGCTGGCAACGGCGTCAAAGTAAAGATGGGCGACAAAGAATACAGCCCCGAAGAGGTTAGCGCTATGATCTTGGGCAAGCTGAAGGCCGATGCCGAAAGCTTCCTGGGCAGTCCCGTAACAGAGGCTGTCATTACGGTACCTGCGTACTTTGATGACTCTCAGCGTCAAGCTACTAAAGACGCCGGTAAGATTGCCGGACTAGAGGTCAAGCGCATTATTAACGAACCGACCGCCGCAGCCCTGGCATATGGCTTGGACAAGAAAAAGGCCGACGAAAAGATTGCCGTCTATGACCTTGGTGGCGGTACCTTTGACGTGTCTATCCTAGAACTTGGCGACGGTGTGTTTGAAGTAAAGGCTACCAACGGTGATACCCACCTGGGTGGTGCTGACTTTGACCGCGTGTTGGTCAACTACTTTGCCGACGAGTTCAAGAAAGAACACGGCCTGAGCATCAGCGACGACAAGGCTGCCATGCAGCGTTTGCGCGACGAAGCAGAGAAGGCCAAGATCGAGCTATCCTCTACCAACGAAGTAAACGTCAATCTACCCTTCCTGACCGCTGACGCCGACGGCCCCAAGCACTTCGAGCACAAGCTAACCCGTGCCAAGCTAGAAAGCCTGGTGGGTGACCTAGTAGACAATACTGCTGCTCCCTGCGAAAAAGCCCTGAAAGATGCTGGTCTGAAGGCTAGCGATATCGACGCTGTCGTTTTGGTTGGTGGTATGACCCGCATGCCAGCCGTACAGGAGAAGGTACAGAAAATCTTCGGCAAAGAACCTATGAAAGGTGTGAACCCTGACGAAGTAGTGGCTATTGGCGCCGCAATCCAGGGCGGAGTGCTGCAGGGTGATGTCAAAGACGTGTTGTTGCTGGACGTAACTCCACTGTCACTGGGCATCGAGACTCTGGGTGGCGTGGCGACCAAGCTGATCGAACGCAACACGACTATTCCAACCAGCAAGAGCGAAACATTCAGTACTGCTGCCGACAACCAGCCGCAGGTAGAGATCCACGTGGTTCAGGGCGAGCGCGAAATGGTGAGTGACAACAAGTCGCTTGGCCGTTTTGTACTAGACGGTATTCCATCTGCCCCCCGCGGTGTGCCACAAATTGAGGTGACCTTTAACATCGACGCCAACGGTATTCTGAACGTCACAGCCAAGGATAAAGGTTCTGGCAAAGAGCAGTCTATTACCATCCAGAACAGCGGTAACTTGGACAAGACCGAGGTAGAGAAGATGGCCAAAGAGGCCGAGGCCAACGCCGAAGAAGACAAGAAAAAGCGCGAAGCTATAGACGCTCGCAACCAGCTGGATAGCGCCGTCTACCAGGCAGAAAAGATGAAGTCTGATAATAAAGACAAGATTGCCGAAGAAGATGTAAAAACCCTGGACGAAGCTATCGAGGCCGCCAAGAAGGTAGTCACAGACGAAAAGGCTGACAAAGATGCCCTAGAGGCAGCCGCCAAAGAACTGACTGACAAGATGATGCCAATCGGTGCCAAGATGTACGAACAAAAAGACAAAGGTGCTGATGCCGAATCATCAGACGAGAAGCCGAAAGATGCCGATAAAAAGGCTGACAAAGAAGACGACGCCGTAGAGGGCGAAGTAGTAGACGACGAGGAAAAGAAAGACTAGATGGACCAGTCCGCTGACGAGCTGGCTTTTAGTTAGGGAGGTGATGATTTCTTTCGCCTCCCAAGACACTCGAGTGCAAGCAGTGGGTCAGTTTCTACTCACCGAGCACCAAGACTTGGTTAACGATGACACCCTAGACGCCTATCTGGACGACAGAGAGGCGCTGCTGGAAGAGGTAGCTCGCTACTACGACCTCGACTTCGAGGGAGTGCGGGAAGCTTTTGTGAACGCCCTGACTAGTTTAGGTGTAGAAAAGGGAAGCAACCATGGCGAAAATTAACAGAGGCGTGTTAGGCCATGAATAACGATCATTATACGATTTTAGGCGTAGACAGAAATGCCACCGTCACCGAAATCAAGAAAGCTTTTCGCAAAAAAGCCCTGCAGCTGCACCCAGACCAAGGGGGTGACGAACAGGCTTTTCGTGAGCTCAAGGCGGCGTTTGAATACCTGATTACCCACCCACTGGTAGAGGACGCAGAGATTGGCTACAACCCTGGGGGCTATGATCCATTTACAGATGCCAACTACGACAAGCACACCTTTTTTGCGCCCGAGCACGACCACATTGCCGAGTTCGAGCGGACGGTGCGTGCCCAGGGCTGCCCATATTGCCACGGCATAGGCACTATTAGTAAACTAGTAGACCCCAGCCAAGGGTTTATGGGCCGCCAAGAGCGCTTTTGTCGGTGCCAGATAGTACAATGGGCACCAGCATGACAAAAAGAGATTACTGCTACCTGTACCTGACCTGCGAAGACGCTGCCCAGGCCTCGCGCATTGCCAAGTCCTTGCTAGGCCGGCGGCTGGTAGTGTGCGCCAAGCAAGTCCCCGTGCAGGCAGCTTATTGGTGGGAGTCCAAGATCACTCACGCTAACGAAGTTTTACTGGTCATGGAAAGTGCGTTAGATTTATTTGATCGGGTAGAAGCAGCAGTTGCCAAGCTGCACAGCTATGACACATTTGTTTTAGAGGCGGTACCCATTGCAGCAGTATCGACAAAAGCTAAGGCATGGATGGAAGAGAATTTAGATGGCTAAAAAAGATTATTACGAAGTACTTGGCGTTGGCAAAACTGCCAACGCAGATGAGTTCGTGAAGGCTTCTGACCAAGCGCTGACGTTGACTAATGCGGGACTTTTTGTTACTATAGGCTTACAGCACCCCGTGTTGGCTTCGGCCTCAGCGGGGCTTTTTTGTGGAGGATACGTATGAGAGTTTTAGTAGATGGTGAAAATTTGCGACATCAGCTTGCGCACATTCTGAAGCAACACCAGAAAATCAACGACAAACACGCTTATTTTCGCTTTGATCTGGTCGGATTCTTACGGGAGTCGTTGCATGTTGCGTTGGTTGATGTTACCTATTACACTACTCGCATAAAACAGCCCACTCAAAAAGTACCCATAAAACTCCAGAAACGAATCACTTCAATTTCTGAAGCGAATCGACGCTGGGTAGCAGACCTGACAAACCAAAAAATAACAGTTGTAAAAGCGGGGTATCTGCGTGTTCGAGAATCAGGTGCCTGTGTTCACTGCAGCAAGAAAACGCTTGTACTACAAGAGAAGGGGGTCGACGTTCGCGTGGCCACAGATTTGGTGATTGCTTCTCACGATAAGCCGCAGAAGACCGTTGCACTGGCTTCTTCGGATAGTGACTTGGTGCCTGCAATGCAGGCTGCTCACCGGGATGGCCTGCCCGTTATCTATTTTTGCTATGCAGGGTGGTTGAATCGTTCGGTTTCTTCGCAGGCCCAAAAGACAATTACGTTTGACGATGCTATGGTTCTCAAATACTTCAAAGGAAACAACAATGGCTAAAAAAGATTATTACGAAGTACTTGGTGTTGGCAAAACTGCCAGCCCAGACGAGATCAAGAAAGCTTTCCGGCGAGCAGCCGTAGAGCACCACCCCGACAAAGGTGGTGACGAGGCTAAGTTCAAAGAAATCAACGAAGCTTACGAAGTGCTCAAAGATTCGTCCAAACGCCAACGCTACGACCAGTTTGGCCACGCCGGCGTGGGTGGCAATGGTGGCGGTGACCCATTTGGTGGCTTTGGTGGACAGGGCCAGAACGTCAACTTTGACTTTGGCGACATGGGCTTGGGTGACATCTTCAATAGTTTCTTTAGCGGTGGTACGGGAGGCGGCGGTCGTCAGCGTCAGGCACGAGGCCGCGATGTAGAGGTAGCCGTAGAAGTTAGCTTTGAGCAGGCTGTCTTTGGCACAGAGGTAGATCTGAATATCGAGTTAGAGGACGAGTGCGAACACTGCAAAGGCAGTACCGTAGAGCCGGGCCACGAGATGAAAAAGTGCGACGAGTGTGATGGCCATGGTCAAGTAACCCGCGTTATGCGTACTGTTTTTGGCAATATTCAACAAGCCACGGTCTGTCCCAAGTGCAAAGGTGTTGGCAAGGTGCCCGAAAAAGTCTGCACAGTGTGTCATGGCAAGGGTACTCGGCGAAAGAAACAAGAAATTGGCCTGAAAATCCCGGCCGGCATAGACGACGGTTCGACCATTCGATTGCGCGAACATGGCGAGGCAGTTGCCAATGGACCAAAGGGTGACTTATACGTGCACGTACGGGTCAAGTCCCACAAGAAATTCACCCGCGAGGGCGACCTTATTCTGAGCGAAGAAACAGTAGGCATGGTAGACGCGGCCCTGGGCACTGAAATAGAGGTGGACACGGTTGACGGACCGGTCAACATGAAGGTGCCAGCTGGCACTCAGCCCGGCACTGACTTTAAACTGTCGGGTCATGGAGTACCACATCTCAAGCGTGAAACACGTGGCGCACATATTGTGACTATCCACGTCGAAACACCTACCAAGCTATCCAAAAAGCAACAGGAACTGCTGGAAGAATTTAAGTCTCATAAAAAACGAGGCTTGTTCTAGTAGCAAAAAACTGCATATATTCTGTACAAATTTTTACAATGCGTGTACAAATAAGCATATGCGTCTCGTAAAGTTCAAACGGGGTAAGGGCGCACTGAAAAAACTTGATCAAAGCGGCCTGATTCCTCTCCTTCTTGTAATACTCTTTATTGTTGTTAGTCTGGTGCTGTTCGCTTATCTGCGCGTACAGAATGCTAAATAGTTCTATATAACAGGGGTAATTTCTGGTCATACTGTCTTAGAAATGGTATACTGATACTTCATAATCTTTGACAGTATGAAGCAACAAGTCCCACCAAAAATTATCAGTACTTTTGAGCCAGTTGGGTTTCCGGATTTTGGCGTGGACGAAGTAAAAGCAAAGATAGACACGGGGGCCTATACCGGCGCCCTACACTGCACCAATATCCGCGTAGAAAAGTCCGAAGCAGGCAAAGTTCTGCACTTTTCGCCGCTTGGCGATCCGGCCGTTGATGCAACCGTCACCGAATTTGCGGTGCGGTATGTGCGCAGCAGCAATGGTGATAATCAGAAACGATATTTCATAAAAACGCGCGTAATCGTCCGGGGCCAAACCTACCCCATCGCTATTAGCCTGGCAGATCGCAGCGAGATGCGGTGGCCAGTACTCATTGGCCGGCGATTCTTACGCCACCACCATTTTTTGGTTGACGTTGGCAAACGTGCCACGTATGGTGAACCGGTAGAGGAATAATGAAATGGATCAAGCTCCACCAATGAAGATAGCTGTATTGTCCGCCGGACCGGGCAACTACACGACCATGCGTCTTATAGAAGAAGCCAAAGCCCGCGGTCACGACGTGCGGGTGGTTAACTATAACAAATGTTATATGACCATCGAGCGCAGCAACCCAGTTGTGCGCTACGAGGGTGAAGATTTGTCTGACATCGATGTGATTATTCCCCGTATTGCCCAGTCGGTAACCAAGTACGGCACAGCGGTGGTACGCCAGTTTGAAATGCAGGGTGTATTTACTACGGCCAGTTCTATTGCCATAAGCCGCTCGCGCGACAAACTACGCGCTATGCAAATCATGGCTCGTGCTGGTGTGGGTATACCAAAGACCGTATTCTCGCGCGAGACAGCCGAGACAGACGACCTTATCGAACAAACTGGTGGTGCGCCTGTGATTATCAAGGTGGCTCGTGGTACTCATGGCAATGGTGTGGTGTTAGCCGAGACCAGGAAGGCTGCTCAAGCGGTAATGCAAGCCTTTTACGTAGAGGGCGTGAACTTTTTGGTGCAGGAATTTGTCAAAGAATCTGCCGGTGAAGACATACGAGCTCTGGTGGTTGGTGGCAAGGTAGTTGCTAGTATTAAACGCCAGAGTCTTGACGATGATTTTCGTTCCAATACTCACCAAGGTGGTGTTGGCAGCCCGATAAAACTCACCGAAGAAGAGCGCAAAACTGCCCAAAAAGCCGCCAAGGCTATGGGGCTGCCCATTTGCGGTGTGGACATGATGCGTAGCGACCGTGGCCCACTAGTGCTGGAGGTAAATTCCTCGGCCAGTATCAAGACGCCCGAGCAAGTGACCGATCGCAACGTAGCAGGTAAAATTATTGATTACATAGAACAAAATGCCAGAGGCAAAAGAAGACGCGATCGAGTCGGCGCCTAAAAAAGGCCGACCATACAAACTGCTGGGCGGGGGTCTGCTAGCCTTGCTGTTCTTCCTGGCCATAGCAGTATTGCCAGACCGTCTTGGGTCTAATGTGGTGCTGGGCCATCAGAACTTTCGAGTAGATGTAGCTGCCACGGCCGCCCAACAAGAACAGGGCTTGTCGGGCCGGACTGGGCTGGCTGACCGCCAAGGTATGCTCTTTGTCTTTCAGGATCCGGATACATCGTGCTTTTGGATGAAGGACATGGAGTTTGATATAGACATCTTATGGTTTGACGAGGGCCGGCACTTGATCCACCAGGCAAAAAACTTGTCACCAGACACCTACCCAGCCAAGTATTGTCCGCCCAGGGCAGCCAAATATGTGCTGGAGGTTCCGGCTGGAACGGCTGACCGGCTTGGCCTAAAAGATGGTGACGACATAGAAGTTAACCTTTAACATAACCGTTTTCTGGTATCATACCCATATGACACCTCTTATAGTATTGGCTGCTGCAGCATGCGTGCCTGTGGTGCTGGCACTTGTGTTTCGTGTGAGCGCCGTGAAGCTGTTTGTGTCCATGTCCGCCGGTTATTTGTTGGTGCAGTTTGTTGGTGACGATGCCGGTTTGGCAGCTGGGGCGTTTATACGCGGAGCCAACACGCCCATGGCCACACAGATTGCTTTGCTACTAGCGCCCACGTTGTTTACCCTGCTGCTTATGCGCAAGTCCTTGCCCAGCTCTAAGCTGCCACTGCACATTTTGCCCCTGATAGCTATTGGCGCTTCACTGGCAGTTCTGACGCTGCCGCTGGTGCCGAGCCATATCCAAAAACAAGTGTTTGATGCACCGCATGGTGACGTACTGCGGGACGCCCAAGACGTCGCCGTTGCGCTGGCTGCTGTGTTAACGCTGGTACTTATGTGGGCAACTGGCCGCAATAAAGAGGACAAAAAGCGCGGCAAACACTAGGTAAGGTTGTCGTCTTTAGGGCTGGCCACTCACGAACTGCCGAGGATCTGCTGCCTGTCCGTTCACTCTGATTTCAAAGTGCAGGTGGGTGCCCGTAGAGGCGCCGGTTGATCCTTCGAAACCGAGCGTGGTGTCTAGGTTCACCTCTTGACCTATCTGTACGGCAATCGAGGCCAGGTGGGCGTATACCGATGTCACGCCGTTTCCATGATCGACAACCACGTGGTTGCCGAGCCCCTGATAGGAGCGAATGGTGTCTATGACTCGTCCTGGCCTAAAAGGCTTGATGGGTGTGACGCCCGAGCGCTGTCCGTCGCTGATGTCTAGGCCGGTGTGCGTTCGCTGGTACGGCCAGTGAGCCACACCGAACGCGGTGGTGACAGCGCCCTGGATTGGCCACTGTGGACCGGCAGTGGGCGCAGCAGGAAGTACGGCTGGTGCCGGAGGCAGGGCGGCAATGGCCGCTTGCAGCTCGGGCGAATTTGGATCGATTATTGGTACCTCTACGTGGTCGGAGGGTCTTATGACTGCACTGACGACAGAGGTGTTAGAGACAAACTTCAGAAGCTTTCCAGGTGCGCCAAACACAAGGGCAGCGCTTCTGAAGGCCGCATTGCCAACAAATCCCAGGCCCTTGGCCACGCCACGAGCTACTGCAACTACGCCGCTGCCTGCGCGCCGGGCTATCAGTTTGCTGGTTCGCGCTGTGGCTGCCGAGGCTGATTGGGTGTCCTCGTGAATCGTATGTGCGGCCGCGGTCATGTTTTTGCCAAACCGGTCCACGGCCAAGGTCATGCCGGTGGTGACTACGTTTGGGTCGTCGGATGGTGCGTCTACAATCTGGACATCGGCTGTGCTACTGGCCTGGGCCTCGGCACTTCCGGTCTCTAGGGTCGTAAAGAGGATAGCTGCCAGAAAAAGAACGACAATAATAAGCGCACCGACAAAAAGAAACCGTAGCTTGTATAAAAGTGTATCTGAGTGATTCATATCCACTCTATCGACGTATAGTCCTGAAAGTACAGATTATACACTAAATTTGCATATATTACCCGTATAATTAATAAAAATAAGCATATGTGTTATTGCGTGCGGTGGAGGGGTGGTGATACAGAAGTGGTGTCCGAGGACTACCAAACCTCTGCGGCATTGCCCACACTCACCGCACGACTTACTCCGTCCTCGCCTGAACTAGGTGGACCACGGGCCACTAACTATCTCGACCTCGTCAAGCTCTAGCTCGCGGTTGATGAGCACGATTGGCTGCTGGTAGCGGAGGCCTGGATAGGTCGCAATTTGCATCAGTGAAGCAGCTCGAGTCCGTCCTGCAATCTCTCGCTCCGCAGAGCCCAGGTTACTAGAAAGTAGGTCACGTCTCGATAGTCGGTGATACCAGGACACGTACGGCGAGTTATCTGCAACATAGATACCTTCTGCACGTTTGGGCACTACCCGGAATACATAGGAGTTTAGGGGTGATTGCCACGGGAGTCCGGGTATGACCAACTCATCAAGGTGTGTGGAGGTCTGCACTTCGCCAAAGCCGCACCACAGAAAGCTGGAATATGCCTCCCTGGGAGCGTTACTAAGAACGGGATAACACAGCAAGCTGTAGTTACCGACTGCCATGCCGTAGCGCAGATCTGGCTCGACACTGACGTTTTGTCCGAACAAGACACGAAGATAGTCCTCTTTGTCGCCGAAGCAGAAGATTGGCGGTATCCCATCTGGCAGTGGTGTGTTGATCTGCGGGAAGGCGTTGACCTTCTCGGTGGCTTCAGGAGTCCGGAGGATCCAGTCCAGCAGGTTGCTCCGGAGCCACTGGGCGAAGTCTTCGAACACTTCATCGGTGTCGTACATAGTCGGCTCGTCGCCCACGGGGTCGTATTCGAAGTTGTCGCTGGTATGCACCAACAGCGATGGACCGCTGCCGGCATGCGTGTGACGCCGGTCGCTGGCGTTGCAGAAGCAGTCTCCGGTGTAGCGCAGGTACCAGCGGGGCACTCGATCAGCCTTGCTGCTAGATTTCGGCTGAACGGATACCCACCGCTCTTTGTCTGCCAGCCAGTCGGTGCCGGCGTAGACGTAGTAGACGGGACTCAACCAGTTGTGGTAAACCATAATGTGCTGGCGCGGGATGATCACTTCTGTTGCGCCTATGACACTCTGGCTTCCGTGGAATGTATGACATCCAAGGGTCACCTTGAAGTCAGCGCCCTGGATCTCTGAGACCATCCGATACTTGGCGGCTCCAGTCCCAAAAGTACGAAAATTTACCAGAATGCCCGGTACGTCCCAGTTGCGCGCTTCTAATGCCCGGACTATTTCGTCACAGACTTTGTCAAAAAGGAACCGGCGCGAATTGGGATACAGAAACAAAGGCTCTGCAAGCGGCATGTAGTGCCACCTTTCAGATAGGACGGATGTGTAAGAACTTTCTCACGAATGTTCGTGAAAGTAGATAAACTATATAAACTTTTCGTAACTAGGTCAATCGGCTCCCATCTGTAAATCATTGACATTTTGCCCAAAATAAACATAATGTAAGAAGTTAATTTCTCGCAGCACTGTCTTTCTACAGCCCTGCCCGTTGTCCAAACCAAGCAAACTGTGTCCGGCTGTTTGGGCAACGGAAGAGGAAGCGGCTTGTTGGGCTGCCCACAGTTGGCGAGCAAACTTGTTTTGTCGCCAGCTTGCGGCAGCCCAGCATTACACGCTAACGCGGGCCCATAGCTCAGCCGGTTAGAGTGAGAAATGCCTGTGGCATTTCGCAAGGGAACCTTCCGATGAAAACTTGTTTTCAGTCGCGAAGTTCCGGGGTCGCTGAAAGTGACCCTGCCTTTTAAGAAGGGTGAGAGGTGAGTCGTGGGTTCCCCTGACAGCTGCCGTACATTACAATCATTTTTGTGGGCCCATAGCTCAGCCGGTTAGAGCACCTGCCTTTTAAGCAGGGTGTCGTGGGTTCGAGTCCCACTGGGCCCTCCAAGAACTTATAACTGGCTCAAGAGCCGCTTCCATATCTCTGGTGGCGGCGTTTTTGTTTTCGGTTCGTACCTTCAAGAAACTTCTCTCAATTTCTGGGTATTTTTCGCCTATTGGGACGAGCCATTCATTCGGCTCTATAAAGAGTCTGTTATCTTGTAGCACAAGGTTTTTGCCTAAGGTCTTGAGTATCTCACGTTTGGTTCGTATGTCGCCGCTTTGGAAATGGATACGAGCGTAGGCAGCAAAGTTAAATGCTTTCTCGTTTAGCTCCATCCAATTCTCGGCTCGCTTCTCCGTATTCCGTAGCTGCTGGTCCAGGCTATCAATATCAACTTGCAGACGGCTTTTCTGATGCTTGTACTCCTCCTCATCTATCAACTCACGGTGTAGATAGTCAATGAGGCTGTCCCGCTGCGACTGCAGCTGCGCTCGTTTCTTGACGTTCTTGCCGTACATCCGCTCACGTTCGCTAACTTCAAGCTTATTGTTGCGGCGTAGTATCTTGAGTGCCAAGTCTTTGAACTCAGGGATTATCGTATACTTGCCCAGCTCCTCGTCTATATTGCTTTCAATGACCTCCAGTGGGGTATACACGGTCTGGTTGCAAGGACGGTCCATACTTTTTCGTGAGCAGTAATAGTAAACATATGTTTTGTACTGTCCCTCGCTTTTTACGTACTTGGTGCGATGACGTGCCTGGACCAAACAATTACAAATGCCACAGCGAATCATACTGCTGAATGCGTAGTCAAAGTTACCGACACGGTGGTTGCCACGGTCGCCAAGTATCTGCTGAACTGTTTTGTACTCTTCCCAGGTAATCATCGGCTCGTAGTTACCCTTATGCAGGATTCCGTTATGCTCAAAATATCCAGCGTAGAAAGGGTTCCTGAAAATACGATACAGTTCGCTCTTACCTATGAGCTTGCCACCTGTCTTCGGTGTTTTCGGCATAACGAAGTTCATTTCTTCGAAGGCAATCTTCCATATTTGGCTTGGCGTGTATCCACCACCTAATAGGAAGGCAAACATACGCCTAACATCTTCATACCGCTCGGGGTCCTTACCGGTTTCCGTAACTATCTTATTGTCTTTCGGGCGAATAATGACCTGACCGTTGCTGTCTAATTGGGGTACTTTCATATATCCAGGAGGCACACGTCCTGGCTTTTCGCCAGTACCAGCCTTGGTTGCCAGCCCGCGCTTAACGTCCTTACCTTGTTTGGTGCTTTCGTACTGAGACTGGTTCATTGTCATCTGCAGCATCATTATGCCTTCGGGCGAACTGTCAAAATTGTAAGAGCAGAACTTTAGGTCTTTTAAGGCTCCTCGCAACATATAAGTAATTTCGGCACTATCGATTTCATTTCTTGATAACCGGTTAGGGTGCCAAGCAACGATTGCATCTGCTTCGCCGTTTTTTATTGCGTCCATTAACTCTCTGAATACTGGTCGTCCAGGTGTAAAAGCACTTTTACTTTCAGGGTCCATCCACCTGACAATATTCAGGTTACCGAACTGGCTTTTTATATTTTCAATCTGGCTAAGATGCGACAGTTCCTGCTTTTCTTTGCTTTCGGATGATTTGCGTACGTAGGCGATATATCGCAGTTTCTGGGTTTTCATAACACTCTCCTTGAGTCCAAAAAGGGACGGTTCCTGTTGACCCAGTTACCAAGAAGGCTTCTGGCAGAACCGCCCCTTAACAGGCAGAAGTGCATAAAAAAACTTCTTGGCACGAACTGGGTCAACGCTTAATATTATACCTCCTTTGGCTTATTTATTGCTGCGTTCACTTTTAATACGATTCCATTAATCATTTGAAGCGACTGCTGCAGCTGCGTATTATCAGGCTCCTTTTCCAGATGGTCGATTACAGTCTCACGGTCTAATAGGACTGCAAAGCCTATCTCTCTCAACTCATCTCTACTAAAACTTACCTTAATCATTTCATCTCCTTTATTAATAGTTGAATGGCTGCTGCGGTTAAAAAGGCCTAGGGTCCACGGACCGATTTGCTAGCTATCAGTCTTTGCCGGTGTTGCTGGAAGTTATTTTTATTAACCGCTGCTACGGTATTTTTTGTAGTAGTCTCTCTGGTAATCTTTGTAATAGTTTCGCCATTTGGGACATAGTAGTTCGGTGGATTTGGGTAATCCAGTTTGCGGGATTCCTTCAAACTGGGAAGAATATTATGTAGTTCTTCCAGTTTTACTCTGAAGTGTCGTTTTGCAGGTACTTGAGCCAGCTTGTAATCAATAACATCGAGCTTGACGAGCTTCTTAATGGCTGTTTCTTGATTACTACGTGTTAAGCCCGTCTCCGCTTCGATGTCCGCAGCAGTCTTGTATATCCAGCCAGATTTATCCTTGCCCTTACCGTGCCAATAAAGCAACTGTGAAAGTAACAGCCCTGCGTTTACACCGAACACTTGGCCAAGACCACCTATGTAAAGCAGTGGCTTCTTTGAAAAATATTTAGCTATCGCTTGCTGCTCGGGCTTGCTCATTACTAGTATCCTCATATTCATTTTTTGCGGTATACGCTGCTGACTGCTCTTGTGTGATTGGCTTGTAGACCTCATACATCTGACGCACCAAGCACAAAAGCTGGTGTCGTGCAGTTTTTTCGTCCAGCTCAATCCCGAACTTTGTCTTATAAAGTTGTTGGAACTGCCGTATATCAGAGGTAGTCAGGTCCATTACTACTCTCCGTAAATCCTGCTTTTAAGTCGCTTTGTATTCTCGAAATATCCAAGTGCACCAACGGCCAAGGAACCATTCCAGTACTCCTGAACTAGGCTGTTGACCTCTGTCGATTCAACAAATACAAAAACAGCTCGTCTGGGGTTTTCCTTGTTAACCCTGACGAGCAGCACGTTACAGGCAAGCAGTGCAGCTGCTAAGCCTAAGTCTGATGTCTCATAGTAATTTTCTGCCGTATTCATTTCCTAGTCCCTTGACCGAGACAGGAAATAAAAAAGTCGCTAAGACAGAATTATTCCCTATTTCGGGAACGAAACTGTCTTAACGACATTTATTCGATTAAATTTCTAATGTACTACCCCTATTATACCATTTGTTAACGGCACTTAAAGCATTTTGTTACAATTAAATCAAAAGATGAGTATGAAAATCCAAATAATAAGAATTGGAGCATACTCGTGGCAACAGAGACTACAAGTAAAAAGGTTGGAAGGCCGTCCAAAAAGGACGACGAGAGCTTTGATGCTGTCAAAAAATTACTGGCTGCTTTTTGGCGTGGTGCAAACGTAACCGAGGCCTGCATTTACGCTGGTATATCTCGTGAAACGTACTATCACTGGTGTCGTGAAATACCAGAGTTTTCTGACACTATTGCTGCTGCCAGAACAAAAGTCAGCGAGAACGCAAAGGCGGTAATTGTCGATGCCATAGATAACGGCGATATTAGTGCAGCAAAATGGTGGTTAGAGCGTAGGAATAAAAAGGAATTTGGGCCAAACGCAGTTGATGACCCTGAAATGCCGACTGAAACAGAAATACTAGAGGCGCAGCTGCAGCAAAACATTAACAAGGGCATTGCGGACAAATACAGAGTCTACCTCTTCCGTAAGCGAGAGGAACATCTGGCTGCGTACAGCAAGAAAGATGAATATATGATTTCCAGAATTGACAGGCTGATGCAGCTGTCTGACAAGGAACTTGCTGATTATGCTGGCGTTGAAGTATGGGCAACTGGCTCTGATTACGCAGGGGTCAGGAGACAGTTGATAATAAGGTTCGGTGGCGAAAACTACGAAGACCTAATTCCGTTGGCCGAAGAAACAGCAGAAAAATACGATTCAATGATAACAAGTGAGCCAGCCCCAGACAGTAAAAACTATACTACACAATAATTCCATTTAGTTTTACCCCGTTACAGAGTACAATAAGATACAAATAACAGATGAATATGACGATGTAGACTTATGCAAGACACGATTGACGACCAGAAACTTACCAAGGACTTCTTTCGCTTGCAAATTGAACAGCGTGATAATACCTACAACAAAAGCTTTTTCGACGAGATAAATTCCAGGCTAATATTTGAGCAGTTAAAGGAGCCGGACGACCTTAAAGACGACTTAGCTCTAGTTACGCCAGAGGACCCTACCGTTCTCCTTATGGTGGTTGTCGAGAGTCTCCTTGCCCTGTTAAAGTATGACGTTTCTAGCGGCAGCAAAACAACTCTAAAAGATATTAAACCTGGCGATAGTGTTGGGCTAATTGAGAATCGAGTAATGTATCCCGGGCAGTTCCTGGGTAAGACTGTAATCCATGGAAAGAATTACTTTTCAGTTAAAAGGCTCGACAATGGAATGGTGGAAAGTATCCCTGAAGGTACGGGTAGGGAGTGGAGAATACAGCCGTACACATCGACAGACAATGCGAGTCGTACGCGAAGAACGAAAGTATATGGTAAGAAAATCGAGCATATGTTGGAACTACCCAGCGGAGGATTAAAAACTTTTCAAAAATCAAAAATGCTTGTTGTAGCACCTGATAAAAGTGGCTTAATAGATGCAATCCGTGGAGTAAAGATTGGGGACGACCCGCTAGAGGCTATTTTCCCAATAGCAGATTACACTTCAACGGAAGACTGGCATTACGTCGGCTCGTTTGGTCTTAATAACCTAAAGCAGGAGCCAATAATTGGATTAGTAGCAAATTGCGACATGGCTGTTGATATAGCAATGAAGGACCCGTCATACAAACTACTGGTGGTTGACAGTGCCTCCAAGCTTCGAGCACATTATGGAAGTATTGAAAGATTAAATTCGGATACAAATCCTAGGAAAGTTCTTTGCTTGCTCCGTTCTGCAGATGAAGACGAATTAAAGACGTTGCATTCTATGGGAATCGAAAGTTATGTATGGAAAAGGGGAGATTTTAAGGGTATTGATACTGCTTCCTATCTACAAGAAAACCCAAACGAGCCCTTTGATAAACATAGCCAGATAGTCAGCTATTTGGCCGGGGAAGAGCCTGAGTTTCGTGAAATAAGTCTTCCAACCGACATAGAAAAGCAAGTCGAAGAATCTTACAGAATCCTCTACTCGCTGAGCAAACAGGTATCCCCTCTTCCGGAATCAGGCATTTTAATTCGCTGGGGAATCTCACTAATAAATGGCTGGCTGCAACTGCCTTTTACTATCTATGACTTCCATGAATATATTGCCAAATACAACATTCCGACTAAGAGAATGGATGAAAAATATTCGGATTTCAAAAATCGAATTAGGGAATCCTACGGTCTCCTTATTCCTGCAATGCATTCAAGTATGTGCGAAGAACTTATTTCTAAGATGGATACATTATACGAATACTTCTCAAAGCATAGTCCAAAAAGCGAAGCAATTCTGGCTTTACTAGAAACAAATACCAACGATGCTACTTATGTTTATTGCTGCAGCCCTCAATATACGGCTGCTTTCAATAAGCTGAGGGGTAACAAGCGAATTCAAGCCAAAAATATTGAACAGCTAAGTTCGATGCCAGTAAAACGTGGAATTATTACAGGTTGGAGTAATAGAAGAAACGCTGCTCAAGGCTTTCTTGCACCAGTAAAGAACCCCGTATTCATTCTGTACCGCAAGGAACTGGAAAGTCTGCAGCGTGTTTATAAGACTCATCCTAGCTCTCCTGAGTCATCGTATGACAAAGTAGCCAGACAATCCCTCGGTGGTGTTGATACTACCTCAAGCGTTACTCTCTCGGACTCAGAAGAAGGCCAGTCCATAGAGTCGATTCTGGAGTACATTACACAGAAATTTAACACACCGCTCTATCCCAATTACGATTCCTCATACAACGGTACCGAACAAGAGGGTGTAGAAGCTCGCCAGATACAGTTTGATGATGGAACAATGGTTTATGCTGATGCCCAACACAAGTTTGATAAGCTAGAGCGTTCGAAGCACAAGATACTTAGAAGCAAAACAATCGAGATTAGTGAAGGCGATGAACTTGTATTTGCTGATTCCGAACGCAGTATGTTTGAAGAGTTACTCAGCATCTTGAAAGAATCAGAAGAGTACAGGAGCGTAGCAGCTACTGCGAATATCTGGAGAGACGCGTTACAAAAATACGTAGAAAGCAGTAATTCATCTGACCAGGAACTGGCTGGCATGTTTAGGTTAGTCGGCTGTCCTCGAACAATACACACTATTCGCTCATGGCTAAGCGGTAATGTAATTGGTCCGTCCAATGATAACTATGCTGCGATTGAGGCCATTGCTAGAATTACCAAGGACCAGGCATTGATAGCAAATCGTGATGAGGTAATACGAGCGTGTAAGACTCTCCATGCTCTTCACGTTAAAACTGGCTGGCTCCTAGTAAGGAATATTATTAATTCAGCGATTGAACCAGACGACAGCGATGTAAATGAGGAAACACGTGAAAGGCTACAAGCCTATTCGGGAAGTTCTCGCATCGCAATCGTGAAATCAATATCAGAACAAACTTTCAGTGTGCCTGTCTCAGAAATCGGCAGATTAAATGAGGGTTTCTCATGAGAACACTCCCACCATTCATCCATAAGACTACAAGTAATGCTGAGCGTAAGTTATTTAAAATCATCAAAGAATCGGAAAATCTTGATAACTGGTATTGCCTTCATTCTCTTGGGCTCAGCAAACATTTATCAAAACGCGAAGGCGAGATAGATATTTTGCTTGTAGGCCCAGCTGGCGTATTTGTTATTGAAATAAAAGGTGGCCGCGTGCGTCGTGAAAATGGGGTGTGGAAATTCACTGACCGCTATGGACGCGTGTCCGAAAAGCGTGAATCGCCATTCACACAAGCACGGTCTGCAATGTATTCACTAAGAGCAGACTTAGCTCAACAGTTTGACACCAATATCAACCAATACTTATTCGGTTATGGTGTAGCATTACCAGATATACAATTTACCACCGAGTCGCCCGAGTGGGACCTGCAAACTGTGTTTGATGTACGCGACACCAATATGCCTTTTGAGGATTACTTAAATAGGCTCATTGGAAACTGGAAGTCTAGACAACGTTCCGCGAAGCAGCTTACAAAGAAAGAAATCAGTGAGATTGTTAAATATGTGAGAGGCGATTTCGAAACCATATTCCCAATTAGTGTTGCAATATCTGACTCGGAAGCAGAGATTATCAAATTAACTGACGAACAATTCATGTGTCTTGATGCAATGGCAGAAAATAAACGTGTTCTTTTCCAAGGAGCGGCCGGAACGGGGAAGACGTTGTTGGCGGCAGAACAAGCCAAACGGAACGAAGCACAAGGCATTAGAACTCTTCTTCTCTGCTATAACAAGTTCCTAGCTGCATGTCTGGACGAGTCGCTAAACAAAACCGAGAAAATGCAACATGTTGACGTAAAAACAATTCATAGCTTTTTCCACGACACAATTACTCAGGCTGGACTTGAGCAGGGCCTCAAAACTGCTCAATCAAACGATAATAATGAGCTTTACCAGCAAGTGTATCCGGAGTTGTTTAATAAGGCCTGGAGTGATGAATACTCTTACGACGCAATAATTATCGATGAAGCACAGGACGTCCTTTCAGATACATACATCAATTGCCTAAGTAGGGCTGTCCGAGGCGGCATTGAAGATGGTAGATGGACCGTTTTTCTTGACCCAGAGAATCAGAAAAACATGTTTTTGAATCTAGATGAAAAAACCTTTAGTAAATTAAAAGCGCTATCTGTTACCTATAAGTTGAGTATAAACTGCAGAAACACTAAACCAATTGCGATTCAAACAGAAATTATCTCGGGCATAAAAGCACCTACAGTAAATAAGCTAGAAGGTATACCTGTTCGCTATGTGTGGTTTCAAGATGATGCAGACCAGGCTAATAAAGTTAGTTACGAAATAAACAAACTGCTTGATGGCCGAGTCTCGGCAAACGATATTACCATCCTGTCGCCAAAAAGATATAGTTCGTCCTTGGCGGGCAGTGGTCGTCTAAGGACAAAACAGCCTTTGTTGCTTCTAGATACAGACAATATAAGGAGCGAACGTGGAGAAAAGATAGCTTATACTTCTATACAGAGCTATAAGGGTCTAGAGAGTTCTGTAGTCATATTGACTGACATCAGTGAGCTAAACCGCGACTGGGATAAAGTAGTCAATTATGTTGGCTTTACTCGTGCCAGGACGGCACTTGTGGTGGCAGTAAAGAGTACCTTGAAGCCAGAGTACAGGAATAAGTTAAAAGAACTTTACGAGTAACCGTATAAGATAATGATGAACATGAAGAATAATCCCTACCAAGACTTTAGACAGGAAATGATAGATTTCCTCGAATTAGATATTATTGGACCCAAATCTGGTATCGAAGTAATCGAGGAAGCACCAACTTCACGATATTCCGCTGGGATACTTTTCCCTCAACTTGTCGATAACGATGAAGAAGTTAACGAGAGAAAAGAAAAACTTGATATGCGTTCTAGGGACGAAGAAGAAGGCACTATTGAATATGCCACTTCATTTTTCCCATCCGCGATGGGAATTAGTTTTTCAATCGACGATACAGTCAGGCAGTTAATTATTCAGGTTGATACAGCCAGGTATGATTCTCTAGAAAGTTCAGACCTTGGACTGGTTTCTTGTCGAGCGACAAGTATTAGTGATGCTTATATGCAGAATGCTGCGTTTACTGAAAAATTTGATTATAAAGATGGGCAACTATCTTTGAAGTCCAGTTTCTCAAAAACTGAGAGAGATTACTTTATATCAGTTCATCCTGACAACAAACAGTTTGCAAAAATTCTTTATAAAATGTTTCGGCTACAGAACGGCTGGAAACGAATCCCTATCAGCGAAAAAGTTGAGCTAAACTTAACGGGTTCAAGAACAGAATACAAAATCGAAGGGGAGCAGCTACAGATTGTAGTCATATCGAAGCCTTCACGTAACGGCAAGAAACTGTGCACCGTTAGTCTTATTAATACATCCAAAACGTCTCAGTCACAGAACGACCATAAATTAGCTTACTTTCAGACTTCAATTAAGCTCACTAGCAAGTCTGGCGTTGAAGTTTTCGAGGACCTTAGTACGACTGAATATATAAGCAGTGACCCAGAAGAGGCATCCTTGAAGTTGCTTTTTAGGAATAAGAGATACTTTGCTACTGGCCATGGCTGCTCTGCGGATTGGGAGAGCGGTGGTAAGCTTGCGAGTGCGGTATATTCAGTGACAATTCCTCGACATATCATCCCTCAAATGAGTTTTGACATTAAATCGCGAGACGGGTCCAACGTCCCAAATTTAAAAATGGCTACACTAGCCTATTCAAAACAGGATGAGATTATAAAAGAATTAAAATTACTTGTAGCTACTTATGAAAATTGGATAGATGACCTGTCTGCACAATCTAAAACTTTAGATAAAAGCCTTAATAGCGTGTCACTTGAGCACATAGAGTCATGTCGAGAATCAGCGAGCAGGATGAACTCTGGAATTAATTTTCTAGGAAAAAATCCAAAAGCTATGCGTGCATTTAATCTTGCCAACGAGGCGATGTTAATGCAAAGAGTGCACACAAATCTCCAATCAAAAAAGAAGTTTCCTGATGAAGGGCACGCAATGCCTGATTCGTATGATGATTCTGATGCTAAGAAGCCAGCAACGTGGCGGCCTTTTCAGATAGCCTTCTTATTAATGGAGGTTGAGTCTCTCGTAAATAACGAAAGCAATTTCAAAGATATAGTGGACTTAATTTGGTTTCCTACTGGTGGTGGTAAAACTGAAGCGTATCTTGGCTTAACTGCGTTTACTATTTTCTATAGAAGACTTACACACTCGGATGATGAATCGGGGGGTACGACAGTAATAATGAGATATACTCTGAGACTTTTGACCTCGCAACAGTTTCAGAGAGCCTGCACACTTATTTGTGCCTGCGAAAAACTTCGCTCTAACAGCTCAGACTTAGGAGATACGGCGATAACAATTGGTCTATGGCTGGGACAATCTACGCCATATTCAATCAAAGATGCTGAATTTCGATTAGCTGACCTGATGAGGCAGGTTGATGGCAGCTACAATAATCCATTCCAAGTTCTAAGCTGTCCTTGGTGCGGGACTCACATGGTTAAAAAACAATCAAAAGGCGTAAATGCTTACAGGGCTATAACACGTCCACGTCATCGTTTTGTAATGTATTGCCCTAACCGTGGATGTGATTTTTTTGACGAACTCCCGATTAGTATCGTTGATGAAGACGTATACCACCAAGCACCGACTCTCTTGTTTGGAACAGTAGATAAGTTTGCTATGTTGCCATGGAAACCCGAAGCATCAAAAATCTTTGCACTCGACGAAGGCAATAAGAACCTTTCGCCCGAATTAATAATTCAAGATGAGCTGCATTTAATCTCGGGCTCACTGGGTACGGTAGTTGGCTTATACGAATCAGCGATTGACCTAATGTGCTCTGCCAAAGGTAGTAAGCCAAAAATAATTGCATCAACGGCCACTATTCGCCGTGCGAAACAACAATGTAACGCACTTTATGCTCGAGACTTCAGACAATTTCCTTCGCCCGGTCTCGATGCTAGTGATTCATTTTTTGCACGCGAGGCAGATGTTACTAGCGATAGCCCAGGGAGACTATACATAGGAGTTATGCCGTCAGGAACTACATCTACCTGGATGCAAATCAAATTAATGGCAGGAATGTCACAAGGTGCTGAGTTTATAGTGGCTGATGACGAAGTTAAAGATAAGTTTTGGACACAAGTTGTCTATTGTAATAGTATCCGCGAATTAGGTACGTCTATGAGCTTAGCTTATGATGACGTAAAAGCTTACTCCGATTCAGTGGCCAAAAGACTTGGTAAAAAAGCACGCGTATATTCAGATAAGGATGTTCAAGAGCTTACGAGTCGAATATCCCCAGAATCAATCCCAAAAATATTGCAACGACTTAGTGTTGAGTACCCAAGCCAAGAAGTTATTGACACCCTTTTAGCGACAAACATGATTTCTGTTGGCGTTGATATTGACCGTCTAGGATTAATGTTAGTACTTGGACAACCAAAAACAACCTCAGAATATATCCAGGCAACTAGTCGTGTTGGTCGCGCGTATCCAGGCTTGGTTATAACCTTATATGGACCAACGAAGAGCCGTGACCGGTCGCACTATGAACAATTTGCAAAGTACCACCAGTCCCTTTATAGGTACGTAGAGCCAACTAGCGTTACACCGTTCTCCGCCCCAGTGAGAGAGAAAGCACTTCACGCTGTTATTATCACTCTTGTGCGTCATTACATGGGCATACAGTCAGGAAAAGAGCTTAGTAGTTTCAAGCCGAGTGATAAAAAATTCCAAGAAATAGTCGCCTCAATACTAAGTCGAGTTAAGCAGGTTGATGATACAGAAGTCGACAAAACTAAGGAAGAAATTGATAAAATAGCCGAAACAATATCAGAATTAGGACTGCTAGGAGATGGGGCGGTGTTCGGTTCTTCAAACCCCTTGGGTAATCATGGCAAAGCTGCGTTAATGCGTACCCCAGCTGATAAAAAAGGTGTGGGAAGGTACTCAACGTTACAATCAATGAGGAGCACAGACGTTGAGGCTTCAATTAGATTGGACCACGGACATGAGTAGATTTAGCAATGATAAAAATTCAAGTCAGCCTACGCTGAGACGCAGTCAAACAGTAACAACTTTCGGTATTGGTGCCATAGCTGACTTGCCAAACGCATCATTAATGGTGTGCGGAATTGATAAGTGGGACCCACAGCGAGGTATTAAATTATATGACCCACGCCTAGAAAAAAAATTAGGGGCTAACTACTTCTTAATGGCCCCGGAAGCACCAATTGATGGGATTGTCGCGGTCCGTTTTCCTAGATGGATGCGATGTCGAAATAAGTTACATAATGCCTTGATGCCGTTAGAGGATTGGCGAGAATCAGCAGTAGCAACATCACGCTTTAGTTCTTTCGATGAAAGACCTTATTGCCACGTTTGTTCGCTTGACTTGATACCTTCCAGGTTTGTCGTTGCTTGCCGGAAGGGACATATTGATGACTTCCCATTCATTGAATGGGCACATACAGGCAGAGATATTTGTAGTAAGCCAAAACTTGAATACAGAGAACTGGGAAACTCATCCAGCCTTTCAGGGATTATTATTCATTGTGGAACGTGTGGCTCGAGTAGAAGTATGGGTGGTTCGTTTGGTAGAGACAATATAGAGAAAATAGCTCACTGCAAAGGCTCTATGCCCTGGGAGATGATATGGAGTAGCCAATGTGGAGAAAATCTAACCACTCTGCAACGTGGTGGTACGAATGTACACTTCCCAGTAATTAAGAGTTCAATACTGATACCGCCTCATTCAACAGAGGGGCTGAAGTCAAGAATCATAGATACCCCTCTTTGGGCGGCATTTGAATCCCAGCAGAACGCAGAGGACTTAGAATTTTATCTTGAAAGAATATCAGCTCAACTTACTGAGCCTATTGAAAAGGTTCGAGCTATTGTGAACGAAATGATGGGAGATGACGAAGACAAGGGAGATGGTAAAAATGAGGAAGAGTACAGGTATGAGGAGTACCTGGCTTTCATGGGCGAGTATGACGATAGCCTTAACAATAAGAAAGATTTCCTTATTGAGAAGCAAGATGCCGCAAAGTATAAACTTTCCTTCGTTGACTCAGTCGTACTAGTAAAAAAACTTCGCGAAATCCGAGTACAAACAGGATTTTCTCGCATAAGACCTCCCCAAGCTTCTGATGATGCATCGGTAAAGGATGATGAAAAGATAGAAACTATGTCGGTCACGCAAAATAAACGTTTTCGATGGAAGCCAGGCTATGAAGTAAGAGGCGAAGGAATATTTATAGAATTTAAGCCAAGTCAACTTAGGCAATGGGCAAAAAATCCCAGAACAGCTGCTCATTACAAGAACTTACTTGTAAGGAACCAGAAAAACCCCGATTCATTTGGTGTTGTAGATGAATTAACGCCAGAGTTTATATTTTTGCACACACTAGCACATCTACTTGTTAGACAACTCAGTTTCGAATGTGGGTATTCGAGTTCTGCGTTAAGAGAACGGCTATACTGTACTTCAAGTTCAAAGGGTAAACCTATGTACGGGATTCTCATATACACCGCCGAAGGCGATTCGGACGGAACTCTCGGTGGGTTAGTAAGGCAGGGAGAGGCAGACTTATTCCCAGATACTGTCATGAAAGCAGTTACAGAGGCACAATGGTGCTCTAGCGACCCGTTATGCATTGAGTCTGATGGACAGGGTTACCAAGCTTTGAATTTAGCAGCATGCCATTCCTGCTGCATGTTACCTGAAACCTCATGTGAGTTGATGAATAGATACCTTGATAGAGCAGCAATTGTAGGTACACTAAGCGACCCAGAGATAGGTATATTCTCTGAGGAGCTTAACCAGCTATAGGCACGGCTTGGGTAACAAGGCTTGTTAGACCTGACTCTTCTTTAGCAGGAGCTTTAGCAATTTCTTCTTGAGAAAGCTGTTCGTAAACCTGATTCGCTAGAGATTCAATGACTGGCACACACACAGAGTTGCCAAACTGTCTGTAAGCAGGTGTTTTTGCTAAGGGAAGTTCAAATGAGTCTGGGAACCCCATTAGTCTTGCACACTCGCGCGGAGTTAGCATTCTTGGGTTTTTGCCTTTTTGCACAACCAGATTCTCGCGGCCATCCTTACCGTACCTGGACGTAAGCGTGTTAGCGATACCGTTTGGGTCAACCATGTAGTGTCTAAAGCCATGTCCCTTTTCCTGATTTCGTATAGTTCGGGCTTTATGGGACTCCCAAAGCCTGTCTGAAATCGTGAATCGTGAGTCAGGGTTTTTTTCAAATATTTCTTTTACTGAACTTACCTTAGGCTCAATATCCTTAAACTGGAATTTATTTTCAAGATTAGCTACCATATAAATTCTTTTTCTTCTCTGTGGTAGCAGAGTAGAAGCATCGATTACTTTGTATTCGAAAAGATAACCCATATCTTCAAGAGATTTTTTAATCGTTGCGAGCGTCTGACCCTTTTCGTGCTTTTCCAAATTAGCAACATTCTCCAAGAACACCACTGATGGCTTATGGTATTCAACAATTCTTATAATTTCAAAGAATAAGTTGCCCTGCTTTTCATCCTTAAAGCCATGAGCACGCTTTAGGCCATATCGAGCCGATATTCCAGCTAAAGAAAAGGGCTGGCAGGGGAAGCCAGCGCAAAGAACATCAAATTTGGGTATTTCTTGCTCATTCACATCGCGAATATCACGTGTGTCTATTTTGCCTTCAAAATTTGCTGCATAGGTAGCTGCTGCGCTCTTGTCATACTCGTTTGTGTATACGCACTCAAAACCAGCTCGTTCAAAACCAAGCCGAATACCGCCTATACCCGCAAATAAATCTATAAATTTAATACTTTTTTTGTGTTTTGACATTGGAATACTAATATATTTTACCATGCACACCCCCGAAGCCAGGTTGGTTTACTAAAGCCTCTGTACGTATTATATGACCGTAAGGGCAATATGCGTAATTAATAGATACGGAAGGAAAGATATGAGTGATAATAACTTGATAATCAGCATTGAAGAAGCAAGGGAAATACTTGGTTCTGATGCGCAAGGCATGAGTGATGAAGAAATTACTCAGGTTATAAGTACTCTTGATATATTGGCTAAGGATGCGCTGGAGTTGGCTAAACTGCAACTGCGGAGAAAGAAAGATGCCAAGGACCTGGCCAATCTTATCTACGACATTTACCAGGATAAGAAGAAAGCCGGAAAAGACTAACATCATTTTTTTTCGCCTTTCTGCCTTTGAGACCTGTCCATTTCTATAAGGATTTCAAAGTATCCCACAAGGTTACTGACAGCTTCCCTGTAATCATCATCTGTATCGTAGACAATGCCGTCTTTGGCAAAGACTTCCTTCCATCGTTGTAGTTGTTCGTCTGTTAATTCAGTCATTTAATTAATGATATTGTTTCTTTCCTTGGAGCGAAAGATGATACTCGTGCATTGTATCGGTGTCCTGTTCGCTACCAAGTTCGCCAATCTCTAAAGTTACTCCTCGCCTCGTTGGGCCAAACCTTCTAGCAAATTCGCCCTTAAAACGGTAAAGAGGGCTCTTGCTCAAGTCAGTTGGTAAATCGTCCTTACTGAATAAGGGGTCGTTAGGCCTTCTACCATAGGAATCGACTGCCCACTTTGTACCAGCACCAGAACTACCAAATATCTCGCCACCATAATTCATCGACCTGGGGTCGGGCATACACAGAATTCCATTACCAAAGATATTCCAATCTGACTTTGAGATATCTCTCTCAGGATAAAGCCACTCTTCTTTGCCAGATGCAATGAACATATACGCACGACTCTTGATAATAAAGTTAAGCTGTTTTACTTCAAGTTCAGATAGTTTTCTGTTGAGGTGGAGTCGATGAAAATCAAAAACGGTATTTCTATAGAAACCGGGATTTGGTCTAAGGTTTTTGGAAGACTGATAAGGGTTCCTTACCCAGGATAGATTTGTAAGAATGAGTGCTTTGTTCAGATTAAGCGGGAATACGGTGTGAGAGCCTACCATACGAATATCAGGGTCGCGAAAACCCTTGCACCACGTTGGCTGTCTTGGACCCAACTGACGGTTGTAAATCGTAATTGGGTGGTCAGAGACAATAAACTTTGTATCAGAGTCAGCAGCATCTACTAATTGCCAAACACACTCAGTCCAAATGGCATCGAATACATTTTTAAGTTCAACCATTCTCCTAAGAATTTCGTTGGTATCATTTGAGTTAATTTGCTCAGATAACCAAACCAAACCTTTTTTTGTTCGCATCCTCTGTGTCGTCATGTATTGCAATAGGTCCCCAATGGGCTCGCCGCGCCAGTCGGGGTATTGATAGTTTATGAAGTGGTCCACTGCATCTTTACCTTTGGTATCTATTGCTCCAAAGAATAGTCTTTCAATATCACGCGACTCTAATCCGCTAAATCTAGTAGTATAGAGGTCGTCTTCCGCGAAACACCTGCTAGGATGCCACTTCTTCAACGGCTTTGCATAATGCAGCCTCCCTTTTGAATCACGAAATCCCTCTGGTCTTAACCGTAGGTAAAAATAACTGCCGTCAGTAGAGTCGGGTGAAATAAAGTTTTTTTGATACCACTCGGGTACGTAATGGTTGTATTTAAAGCCAGGCATATCATAATTCTATACGTTAGCAACAGAATGTGTTAAAGAAGAACCCTTATTGCTAGATATTTTGGTTGCAACAGCGATACATACGGCCCTCCAAGCAAAAAGACCTGTCCAAAAAGGCAGGTCTTTTTGCTTAGGAAAATTCAGCGAGGGACTCGAATCCACGACACGCCAAAAGGGTGCCCGAGGGTAAAAACAGCCCTATGGTTGCTATGCAACATTCCCAGTAGCGGCCCTGTCGCCAAATTGAAAGAACTCATCAAAAAGGGTTTGTAATTTTCAGCGCACCTATCTGGCGGCCGTCTTGCATGTCCTCACTGATCAATGTCGTGACACCAGAGTTTTGCGCTGCTACGACAATCAGGGCATCCCAAAAGGACAAACTGTGCTTCTCCTCCAGCTCTGACGCGGCGATTATGTCAGCAGGGGTTGGCTGATAAATTTGCCAAGCTGATAACTCTTTTATAATTTCTCTGGCTTCCTGTCTGGGAAGCGTTTTGGCTAGTTTCCGGGTGACTGTCACATAGAATTCCTGCAGCACCTGCGTGCCCGAACGATTATTCCAACATTCTGTCAAGATATCCTGGGCTTTTTTGTGCTTGTCGCTTTCTTCTTTATCGAAAGCGTAAACGAGTACGTTAGTATCCAGAAATGTCATCGTTGGTGAAGCTCTTCGCGGTCGGGCATTTTACCGCCGCCCAAGTCATAGCCATGCTTTAGTCTGGATAGGGCGGATCTTTGAGCCTTTTCATAGCCTGACTCTTTAGCGGCTGCCTTTTTAATCTCTTCGCTGACTAAACGACTCAGCGACATAGACTGCTTAGCTGCGATAATTTTTGCGTCCCTTACGGTACTTTCATCCAGTTGAATGGTGAGATTTCTTTTCATAAGCTTCATGATAGCAAAGTTACGTGCTACACGCAACTAGCTAGGGGCCAGTGTCAATTCAAGGGCGGCCCCACCTTTGCCAGCTTTACGTAAAGAAGGACTAATCAAAACCAGCCTCCCCAGAGCGGTATGCACCGTGTCTTTGATCTTTGCCAGTGGCTTGCTGGTTCGCAAGAGATACATAAGTCCCTCGTGGGTGCCGTAACTACTGAGGGCGTAGTTTGGTAACTTCTCATCCCACGCAGCAGTATTCAATTCGCTTGTTTTGGCCACTGTTGCGCGGTGGACGAACTGCTCTATCACTTCATGGCTATATGTTAGTCCGACGCGCTCAAAAATCTCGGCAAGTAGCTCTACGGCTTTGCTTTCACTGGCATGGATACTTTCAGGGCTCTCGCCAGGCTGCTTGATTCGCTGTATATGTTCTACGGCGTTGTCTAGTAAATCGTGTGTGACAATAGCGGCTTCTGGCTCGAGCGCGGTGAGGGCTTGGGCTAGGTTTTCTAGTATCTCTTGCTGAGCTGTTTCGACTGCGGTTGGCTGTGGCTCGGTCTCATGAACCGGCAAGACAGTTGTTGTCTCTTGTTGTTCGGCGACTTCTGGTGCTACGAATGGGGCGGGTTCAATCGCTTCTAATCCAACCGCTGCCATGTCGAGTGCCGGATGTTGCTGCTCATTGTCGATAAGGAGTTCGTCGGCAATAGGTACATCTGCCTCGGTTTCTAGTGTCACGGATTCAACTAGTGCCTCCTGGTCCTCCACGGCTGTTGGGCTGGGCACGGGGATCTCAGCAGCCGTGGCTTCTGTGAATTCAGACACTAGGGCCTCGTCCGATTCTTGAAGTACCGGCAGGTCATCAGGCGTATCAAAATCTAAAATACTGTCAGCCACTTCCAATTCTGGTTCCGCGACTTCAACTGGCACGGGCTGCTCTGGTTCAACGCCTGCTTTGTCTTGATACAAACTTACTTCTGGTTCTGGTAGGGTAACAGGTGTTTGCTCGACCGGATCAGACAGAACGGATTCTATATGGACTGCTTCTGGGGCGATGGCTTGTGTGGGGCGAGGGTGCTCGCTAAGCTCCACGGGTGCTTGCTGGGTGCTGGGTTCGGGCTGGGTCGGAGTTGCTTCTTGGTATTGGAGGTGCCGGGCGTCGCTAGTTTCTTTGGCTTGGTGGACTGTCTCGTCGGGCAGCCTTGCCTCGGGTTTCTCGACTTGGATAATTGGCAGAGTTGGAGCGGTTTCTTTTTTGGCAGGCTCTTTTGGCTCTGGTGTTTCGGTTTGGGGGAGTTGTGTGATGTGCGGGTGTTCGACGTTTTTGTCTGGTTTTGCGATTTCCTTTTCTTGCTTCTGGTGGGTTTCTTTTGTGGGTTCCGCTTTCAGCGTTTCCTTTTCCGCTTTCTCGATTTTCACAGGCTTCTCAGCTACTGGATCCTTTGCGTCCTCGGCTAACTTTTCATTGCCAATCGCCTGGAGCTCTAACAGTATGCCGGCTTCCTCGAGTGTCATGTCGGCTAATGCACGGCAGAGCTCTCTTGCGGCTTCGACGCTCTCGGCTCGATATATTTCACCATTGCCATGCTGGTGAGTAAATACTGGCTCAGCCTCGGCAACCTCTTCACCCATTGATTCAGTATCTCCTGCTTATTCCTCGGCCTCTACTGGGCCAAAGTATGATTGAAATGCTTTTCGTGCAACACCTCTAAATCTTTCGTATCGTGGGTCTTCTCGGTCTAACGTCTCAAGTCCGGCAAATATCGGGCGGGCATGATCGCCACAGAGTTTGTCGAACTCCTCGGCCAATATGGGCTGACCATCCAGCTCAAACCCGGTCGGCTGGCCTTTCAGGTGTCCATAACCGATAAGCTCCAGCCAACGTTCTCCGTCAGGCTGCTGCTGAAGTTCTCCTGTTTGCTCGGTCATTAGATTCCTCTCAAGGTTATAGCGAAAGTATACCAGTTATTAGCGACCCGCACTCCTCCGTTGAGCCATGAGACCCACTCTACTTACTACCGTTCATGAAGCTCGTCGCGGCTGGGCATCTGCCACCACCTAAGTTATAGCCACGCTTTAGCCTGGATAAGGCGGATATTTTAGGCTTTTCTGATCTCTTCACTGACTAAGCGGCTTAGCGACATAGATCGCTTGGCAGCGACAATTTTTGCGTCTCGTATAGTCGTTTCATCTAACTGGACGGTTAGATTTCGTTTCATAAGTAGTACGGTAGTAAGGACTACGTGGCACACGCAAGCAGAACAAAACTTAAAAAAACACCTCTCTGACCTGCCTAGAGCACCCTATCCCACCTCTGTTTCCACACCAAATTCACAGCCGCCGTCCCAAAATGCCCAAAACGCGACTCATAAAAGGTTGCGTCTATACCCTGTTTTTTAATCGCGGTTACTAGCTTTTGGCCATCAAAGACAATCTTGTCATTCCTGCCAAGAAAGCTCACAACTTTCCGGTCTTTTAGTTTTTCTAATTGATACTGGGTCTCGATTGGTTTGGTTAGTTTCTCTAGGTTACGCTCGGACTTCAGGCCATTGCTCACGAGCGTCTGAGTAAACGGCCTGGACGGTTTGTGTGTCCAGAGCAGGTGAGACAGTGTGCCATACGGAACAAACAAAATGATGGATGCAATGTTCTTGTGTCGCTTGGCGGTGTACAGCGACAGAACTGACCCATAACTCAATCCGAGTACTGAGTACCTTGTGGATACTGGGACATGGTATCGCTCACCGCTTGGTCTACCTGCTTTATCAGGTCCACCATATTGTCAAAGTTGCATTTACGAATTGCCTTCTTCCAGGCAAAGTTGAACCCCACTACGGTTATTCCCATGCGATTTAAAACAAAAACCGTCCACCGATAGTGCCACATTTTTGTAAAGCCAGCCGGAAAGAAGAACAATACTTTCTTTGCATTTTTAGCTCGATATTCTCTAATCGCAAAGTATTCATTCATGTACAATACTTTATCCTATTCTACCCTTAAGCCATGTAGATTTATGATCGCCGTCTCGGGATAAAATACGGTCGCTTTCCTGCTATCAAAATCCTCCGAGCCAGACCCGATTGGTGTCCTTTGTTATGAGTACCGCCCCTGTTAAAATACAATCAATCAGGGTGTTCACGCGACCTCCAGAATGCTACGAAAAATCTCTCTCCCTGACACTAAAGATCTCTATATACTGCTCAATTTGAATGGTCATTTATGTGGCCATTTAATTATTTAAAAATAAGGAGATATATGGCTGAAGTAGCAGAAGGGCACCCTGCTGTCGTGGGAATCGGCGGCGCTTTAGGGGACCGAAGACTTACCAATGATGAGTTTGTGGCAGAATATGGCGTGGAACTTCCGGAAAACTGGAGGATAGAAGACCGTGCTGGCATTCACGCAAGACACTTTACCAGCGAAGGGCAGTTTGCCTCGGACATGGGTATTGCTGCTGCTCGCATGGCGTTAGACATGGCAGGTGTAAAGCCGACAGAACACGGGTTGCCAATCGATGCCATTTTTCTTTCCACTAGTACGCCCGATCAGTTTAGCCCCTCCACGGCCGTATTTGTTAACCAAGGTCTGGGAGTTGACAGGGCGGGTCCGACAGTCGACCACAATGCCGCCTGCGCGGGTTTTGTGTACGGTATGTTTGGTGCCGTCAATGCCCTATCGCGCGAGCCAGATGTGTATCATCGGGCACTTGTCCTGGGCGCCGAAATGCCATCAGCTGGTATAAATCCTAAAGACCATAAAACTGCTGGTCTGTTTGGTGCCGGGTCTGGTGCCGTCATTCTAGAACGCCGGCCTGACGCCATTGAGCCGCAGTTTGCCTTCTGGGCAGATCCAGACCCCGAAGCCATCCAGGTAAAAGCGGGCCTGCGTTTTCCGCCTAAGAGTCTTGATGACTTAACGATAACCATGGAGGGTCTTAGGGTAGGTCAGCATGCCGCGGAAAAAATGGGCAAGCTGACGTATCAGGTAGCTGACATGGCCGACCGGTACAACCCGAGGACGCAGAAGATTGACTGGGATGAGCTTTACTTTGCACCGCATCCAGGCAATGGCATTCTTAACCAAATGCTTGCCAATGTGCTAGAAGTACCAAAGGGCCACCTCATAACCAGTGTGGCCGACCATGGCAACACTTCCTCCGCCTCTATACCTCTGGCGCTTCACCAGGCACGAGAGAAGGGAATGATTAGAGACGGTGAGTCATATACTGTTTTGTCGCCTGCAATTGGAGCTGGCATGGTGGCTGGCGCCGGCATTTACACTGTCGAAGTTGGCCCCGGCGATCCTGCGGTTGAAGCTGAAGCTGCCGAGGCGCGTCAGAGTCGACGTGCCCGCCTGGACGGCTACCCAGATACACTTGGTGGGGTTCGCGAGGAATACGCCGCCCACCTGGACAAGATGAAAGTATCGTACGCCGCCCAAGAGTAGGTAGTTGTTTCTAAGGAGTGAGACTGTGCTTCAGCGCAGTCTCACCTGAAGTAAGAAGTGCAACGGCACCAGCGGCTAGAACACGCAATGTATACTGACAAGTGAAACTTTGGGGGACTATGCACGGCGGTTTGCGCAGAACAACGGTTGTTACGGCTGGGCTGGTGGCCTTTTTGGTTGGGCTGGCTCTGGCACGCCTGCCAGGTGGTTTTGTCTGGTTAGTTATTAGCGTGCTAAGTTTTCTGCTATGCCTGAAATTCAGGAGACTTGCCGTGTTAAGTATTATTTTGGCCAGCAGCATGAGCATTGGTTTTTTGCGTGGCACAACCTTTGCGCACCAGCTGTCGCCATACCGAGCAGTTGCATTCAAGACCGTGACGCTAGAAGTCCGGGCAGAAACTGATGCAGTGTACGATGACAAAAAACAACTGGCGTTTGACGCAGGTAGCGTCAGGCTGCTAGAACCTTATGCAACGGCAGTGCCAGGACGGCTCAAAGTTTCTGGTTTTGGTGAGCGCGCGGTGTATCGGGGCGATGTTGTCAGAATAAGCGGCAGAATGTATCCGGGCCGCGGGTCTTGGCAGGGCTTTGTGAGCTTTGCCACTTTAAGGGTGATTTCGCGTAACGCTTCTTATATAGATAAGGCTCGGCTGAGGTTTGTGGCTGGTATGCAAACTGCCTTGCCAGAGCCGCAGGCATCGTTTGGGTTGGGGTTGCTAGTGGGACAGCGCAGTACCTTGCCAGAGGCACTGGCTATGGCATTGTCGGCAGTGGGGCTAACGCATATCATTGCCGTGTCCGGTTACAACCTGACCATATTGGTGCGGTTTGTACGGCGGGCCGGGCGCAAGCGATCCAAGTATCAATTGACTGTGTTTTCTTTGGTATTGATTGTGGCGTTTTTGTTGGTGACGGGCCTGAGTGCGTCAATTGTGCGGGCGGCATTGGTGAGCGTGTTGTCGCTCTGGGCGTGGTACTACGGACGCGAATTTAGTCCACTATTGCTACTAGCATTGGCGGCTGCCCTCACAGCAGCCTGGAGCCCGTTATATATATGGAGCGACATAGGCTGGTATTTATCTTTCCTGGCATTTTTCGGGGTGATGATTCTGGCGCCATTAGCGGTTCGGCGTTTGCACGGCGTCAGGCAGCCCAATGCATTTGTATTGTTGCTGTATGAATGTATTGCAGCACAAGTTATGACCCTGCCTCTCATTCTGTTTATTTTTCAGGAAATGTCGTTGGTTGCGGTAGTGAGCAACCTGCTGGTTGTGCCGCTGGTGCCAGTGGCTATGGCCTGCTCGCTGCTTGCCGGACTTGGTGGAATGTTTGTGCCAACGCTTGCGGCATGGCTGGCAGTGCCCGCCCGCATACTACTAACATATATGCTGGACATGGTGGGGCTATTTGCCCGAATACCCCACGCGGTGGTGCAACGCAGCTTGTCTGTGGCTGGACTTGTCCTGATCTACAGCTGCCTGCTTGTTATGAGTCTACTTCTGTGGAAGACGACAGGGGTGAAGCGTGGTATACTGCCTAAAAGCGAAGATCCATCTTAGGTTTGCTGCAGAGAGGAGTAAAAATGTCTGGCCATAGTAAAATACCCCACCACAAACAGCAGATTCGGCAAAGCCGACTGCTTGGTTTGTGTCGGGGGCCCCGGGCAGCAGAAGGGAATAAGAATGTCTGGTCATAGTAAATGGGAAACAATCAAACGCCAAAAGGGTGCCAACGACGCCAAGCGCGGCGTACTTTTTACCAAGCTGGGTAATGCCATTGCGGTAGCCGCCAAAGGCGGTGCTGACCCGGACATGAATTTTAGCCTGCGCCTGGCCATAGACAGAGCCAAAGGGGCCAATATGCCTACGGCCAACATTCAGCGGTCCATAGACCGTGGCTCTGGCAAATTAGACGGTGTCCAGATCCAAGAAGTTTTATACGAAGGCTATGGTCCCGGCGGCGTGGCTATTTTGGTAGAGTGCGCCAGTGACAACCTAAACCGTACCTATCCAGAAGTTCGGCTGGCTTTTTCTAAGCATGGCGGCAACATTGCCGAAAAAGGTGCGGTGGCTTTTCAGTTTGATCGCAAAGGAATGATCCGCATTAACGGCAGTGGTGACGACTTGCTGCTGCAAGCGCTAGATGCTGGTGCCGAAGACATGGCAGAAGAAGGACCAGAATCTGTCATATATACTGGGTCCAAAGACTTGGCAAAAGTACGTGACACATTGAAGGAAGCCGGTGTTGATATTATCGAGGCACAGCTGAGTTATGTGCCCAACAATACCGTGCAGGTATCAGACGCAGCCACTGCCGGAAAGATCATGCGGCTCATGGACGCGCTAGACGACCAAGACGATGTAACGGCCACTTTTGTAAACTTCGATATTCCCGAAGAACTGCTGGCAGCATGAATTACGGAGAGGAGCTGGGTTTTGCAAAAGACCTGGCCCGCGAAGCCGGTAAGATGATTCGTGATGCTTTTGTAGCTGGTGTCACTCATACCTGGAAGGCCGACAGTACGCCACTGACCGAAACAGATGAAGCCATAAATGCCCTGGTAATCCAGCGTGTAACCCAGGCATTTCCGGACCATGGGGTCATTGGCGAAGAAGGCAATATACGTGAAGACAAAAAACTGAAATGGGTGTGCGACCCCATAGACGGCACTATGTCGTTTTCGCACGGCGTGCAGGTATCTACCTTTGCGCTGGCCCTGACTGACGACGCTGGTCAACCGGTTGTGGCAGTCATTTACGATCCGTACATGGACCGGCTGTTTTCTGCAGTCAAAGGCGAGGGAGCTTTTTTGAATGACAGGCCTATTCACGTTTCCGACCAGACCACACTCGAACATGCGCTCATAGAGGCAGATGCTTTTCCCAGTACTCGGCCGGTTATAGATGCAGATGCAGATTTGTTTAACGTTCTGCGCAGCAAAGGTGCCTACGTGACCAGTACGTGGTCGGTTATTCTGCTGGCGGGCTTGGTGGCTGCTGGTCACTACGCTGCCGCTCTATTGAATGTAGACAACTGTCACGATGCGGCTGCCCCGAAGCTGATTGTAGAAGAAGCTGGTGGCAAAGTGACCGACCTCCAGGGCAATGACCAGCGCTATGACCAATCGACTCGCGGCTTCATTGCCAGCAATGGTCATATACATGCTGAACTTGTTAAGCTTTTGAGTAGTTACGACTTAGTACAGAAATAAACATTAACTAAATATTATTTCATAAGCATAATCACTTTGACGATGCTTCATAGACTATAGTACTGTCCATTTACTATGAGACGGCTTTGGGGAACACTTGTCTTTGCTTTGTGTGCTGTCATTCTGGGCTTGCCTATCAGTACAGGTGCACAGTCTGCAGCGCCGACTGTTGTTATCGGCGAGATTCAGTTGGGCGGCACTGCCGACCCCAAAGAGTACGTGGTGTTACAGAATATGAGTGACCGTGACGTCGTGCTGGATGGCTGGCTGCTAGAATATGCCAAGCCAACTTTTGATAAACAGTTTTGTACCGATCTCAGCTGGAAGACACACGCCGTGCAGGCATCGGCTAGTGTCGCAAAACTGACTGGTAGTTTGCCCGCCGGCGGCTCCAGCCAGCCCATTGTTCGGCAGCTAACAGACAGTACCGCCGGTTCTTTGCGGCTGGTGCAGGCTGGCATGGTGCACGATTTGGTAGCATGGGGTGCCGCGGCGCCCTGTGCAAATGGAAGCCCCCTGGCTATTCCTGTCAACAACGACAAGCTGATGCGGACAGCCAACTGCGAGGGTGTGGTCAGTATGGTCGTCAGCAGGGCGGGTGAAGTGCCGCCGTCTTGTGGTCAAGCCCCGCCCCCTCCAGCTGCAAACCCTGACTGTGGATCTGTTGTCGTGTCAGAGATTTTACCGAATCCGACGGGTATTGATACTGGCCAGGAATTTATAGAGCTATACAATCCCACGGCTGACAAAGTTGGGCTGCAAGGTTGCGCGTTGAGCATAACCGGCAGTAGCAAGTCATTTACTTTTACCGACCAAGTTCTGCTGCCGGGCGAGTACAAGGCTTTTTATAGTGCGGCCACTGGCTTGGCTCTGCCCAACGCAGCAGGCGGCGAGGTAGTTCTGTCTGGCACCCAAGAAATCGCCGTGCAGTATCCACCACTTTTGGCAGACAACCAAACGTGGTCAGTTGTAGATGGCATGTGGGGTATGGGTACTGCCACGCCCGAAGCAGCCAATGTACTGGCAGTGACGACAGACCCTGAAACGAATCCTGAAACGCCTGCCACGGAGGCATGCCCCACGGGCAAATATCGCAACCCTGAAACCAATCGGTGCAAAACGGCAGACGCTCCAAGCCAGTCGTCGGATTGTGCCGCAGGGCAGGAGCGCAATCCAGAGACCAATCGCTGCCGGAGTGTTGCGACTGCAACGAGCGCCCTTGCTACCTGCAAAGAAGGCCAAGAGCGAAACCCTGCTACTAACCGCTGCCGGGCGGTAGCTGCTGCTACCACCGCACCCCAACCATGTGGCGAGGGCGAAGAAAGAAATCCCGAGACGAATCGCTGCCGCAAAGTTGCGGCTGAGCCCAAGCCGTCCACCCAAGCGGCTGCGGCAGCAGGTAAACAGCCGGGCAAAGTTCACTACGCGGTCCTGGGCTTGGTCGTGGCTGGCGTGGCGGGATATGGTCTGTATGAATATCGGCAAGACCTAAAGAATTATTTGGCCAGGTTTTACGCACGCCCCGCAAAAAATTAGGGAGTAGTAGATTGACGAGTCAGGTCAGTTATTTTATTATTTGTTTATATATATGGCAGGTTACAAAGGTCCAGACGCAGGCAGTTACCCCGAGAGTGCACCAGCAATACTGCAAATAGTGTACGCAGAAGTGCGTGCCGATGCCGCACGGGCTATTGTCTATTTTGCAGACGTAGAAATAGGCAGACAGGTTCGTAGCGACCTGCAACTGCAGGCTGCTATAACTGAGCTGCGAGAGAACGGCGATCAGTCTGACCCGGTGTTTCGGTCTAATATGCGCGATGTGGTGGCCGACAGGATAGGGCGGTTTCTCTACCACGGCAAGCAGGCCCGCGAGCGTTTTAACACTTTCACTGCGGAAGCCACACAAGTCACGCAAGAACTGGAGGCGATGGCAGACCTAGAAGCAGATGTCAGCGACATGCCCGACCTGTGGGATCTGTCCTACGAAAAGTTGTTGGCGTCCGAAGGTAGCACAGAAGAATAGCAAGCTGTTAAGCTTAACTATATGAGAATCCTTGGGATAGACCCCGGTACCGGCATACTCGGCTTTGGCGTGATAGACGTGGACGCCAAGGGTACGCCGAGCTTGGTGGACGCAGGCGTTATTCGCACACCCGTAAAGCAGGCCGACAGTGACCGGCTGTTTACTATTTATGACGAGCTCAAGCAAATTATTGCCGAGACTAAGCCGCAAATAATGTCGGTAGAAAAACTATTCTTTTCACAGAATGTCACCACGGCCATGAGTGTCAGTCAAGCCCGTGGAATTGTGCTGCTACTGGGCAAGCAACACGACCTAGAACTGCACGAATACACTCCCCAGCAAATCAAACAGGCTATCACCGGCTACGGCAAAGCTGACAAAAAACAAGTGCAAGAAATGGTCCGTGTGATCCTGAAGCTGCAAGAAGTGCCCAAGCCAGATGACTGCGCCGACGCCATAGCTGCCGCGTTGTGTTGTTCGCACCAAGTACGCTAGGCAGGTGGTGCTGGCGGAATGGTTGGGCCAGGCTGGTAGGGTGGAATTGGCGGTGGAGGCGGGGGTGGTAGGAACGTTGGAGCGGTGGTAGGTGTCGGGGCAGCATTTTCTTTGTCTAAGAACTTGTTGATATCGTTCTGGGCAATGAGCATCCAGATTGGCCCAAATCCGTTGCCGCTCAGAAATGAAAGCAGTATGAGGTTGAGCAAGGGGGGTATGCCACCAACAACCATATGCAGCGCTCGGGCAAAACGGTACGACCAGTAGAGGGCTCCTATTGGTACAACAATGAAGATGAGCAGTATGAGCCAGATCAGGGAGGCATCAGAAGATTGGCCAGAGTCATAATAGGTAGACATGCTGGACAGCGCCGAGAAGAAGATAACCAAAGTTATCACGGTGAGCACTCCCAGTATGCTAAGCGCAATAACAAGTGACGGAATGGCTTTTTTGTCGTTGAGTCTTTCTGTCAGACCCTTCCTGACCTGCCACAGCCACACCAGCTGGTAAACGCCCAGCGTGACATAGCTGAGTAAAACAACTTTTAGGAGACTTCTATGTTTCATGGTGCCCTTAGCTTAGGCTCTTCTTTATAGCATAATCATAGCAGGTTGTGGTGCTATAAGTGAGACGGGCGTGAACAAGAAACACACGTAGGCTGTTGTAGTATGCGCCTTAGGCACTCCTGCTTAGACTCGTCTGTGAGATAATAAGGCTTATGATTGCAACACTTACTGGAATAGTAAGCGAAAAACTGGGCGAATTAGTTGTGCTAGATGTGCAGGGCATTGGCTATGGTCTGCTGGTGCCTGTCGAAGATTATGGCAAGCTGGCCAGTGGCGACAAGACTAAGTTCTACGTGCACGAACACATCCGCGAGAACTCCCATGACTTATTTGGGTTTACCCAATTAGACACCAAGCGATTATTTGAATTGCTGCTAGAGGTAAATGGCGTGGGTCCCAAAATGGCGCTCAACGTGCTAAGTATTGGCTCGGCAGAGGACGTGCGCCAAGCCATTGCCGCTGGCGACACCAAGTTTATCCAGGCCGCCAACGGCGTTGGTAAGCGGGTGGCCGAGCGGGTGGTGGTAGACCTCAAAGACAAAGTGGGACTGACCAGCACCGCAGACCCCAGCGCATTGTTTGCCAGCAACACCATCCAAGACGAAGCCACTCAGGCGTTGGTGGCTCTGGGGTACACCGTCCAAGACGCGCAGGTCGCACTAGCCAAAGTAGACGCTAGCCTGGGTATCGAAGGACGTATCAAACAAGCGCTCAAGGCGGCGATATGACCACGTATATTTTGACCGGTGGACGAGATCGGGCGCATCCTGACTATGGCTCCAAGCTGACTGTGGAGCTGAAAAAACATCATGAAAAATTTAGAGTGCTGAGCTGCTTTTTTGCCGAGCCAGAAGAATACGCGTCTATGCTGGCAGAAAAATGGCAGCCGTGGTTTGAGAAGCGTGTGGGCTCTATCGAAAAGTATGACTATGCTCGGATGGATAGCTTTCTCCGGCAAATCAAAGATTTTGACATACTGTATTTGCACGGCGGACCCAATCGTCCGTTGTTTGATGCGCTCGATACATTTGGTGACTTTGCCCCGCTGGTCGCGGGGAAAATAGTTGTTGGTAGTTCGGCGGGTGCCAATTTTATTGCTAAGAACTATTGGGGCAGCTCCAAGCAAAAGCCCGGCAAGGGCAGAGCGATCCTAGACGTCAATGTCATGGTTCATTACGGCTCACCAGATCATGAGGGCAGGCCACGCACGGCTGGAGATTGGGATTATGAAGAAGCATTATTCCGGGACTTTATCGGTACCAACGAAAAAATCTGGCACCTGCCGGAAGGCGAAGTTGAAGTATTTGAGGCAAAAGACTGATGGCTATTGAACGCATTATAAATACCGGGGTACCCGATGACGACCAGCAAGAAGTAGAGCTGGAGGTAACGCTGCGCCCACGGGATTTTGCCAACTATATTGGCCAAGACCGGCTAAAGAAAAATCTGCAGCTGGCCATAGCCGCTGCCCAGAAGCGTGGCGAACCCTTGGACCATGTGCTGCTGTATGGTCCGCCGGGGCTAGGCAAGACCACCATGGCAACGGTTATTGCCAACGAGATGGGTGCGACCATTCGCGTCACATCCGGTCCGGCTGTAGAGCGGGCGGGTGATCTGGCGAGTCTGCTGACTAACCTGCAAGACGGCGATATCTTATTTATAGACGAGATTCATCGACTGCACCGCACGGTAGAAGAAGTGCTGTATAGCGCCATGGAAGATTTCAAGCTAGACATCATGTTGGGCAAAGGCCCGAGCGCGCGCAGCCTGCGCCTGGACTTGCCCAAGTTCACTATTATTGGCGCCACTACTCGCACGGGTGCGTTGGCGGCACCGCTGCGTGATCGCTTTGGCATGATGCACCGGCTCGAGTTTTATACTCCTACAGAAATTCAGCAAATTATAGAAAGAGCGGCACAGATTTTGGGCGTGCAGATTCATGCTGCTGCTGCCCAAAACTTGGCTACCCGTGCGCGACTGACTCCACGCATTGCCAACCGCCTGCTCAAACGTGTACGCGACTATGCAGACGTCAACGGCGACGGCATTATAGACACGGTCATAAGCGAAAAAGCCCTGGGACTCCTGGAGGTTGACGAACTAGGGCTGGACCCGGCAGACCGCATGCTACTGCTGGCCATTATAAATAGCTACAATGGGGGGCCAGTGGGCGTCGAAACGCTGGCGGCTCTGACGGCTGAAGAGCGCGGCACCATAGAAGACTTTTATGAACCATACCTGATGCAGATTGGCTTGCTAGAACGCACACCACGCGGCCGCAAAGTAACACCCAAAGCCTACAGCCACTTGGGGCGCACACACGGCGGAACATCGGACCAGCCCTCGATGCTATAGGGTGATATAATACTGGCATATGGACCCCCAGAAACTTTCCCCTAGCGCCCGTACGGCATTCAAACTCATAGAATTTGATAAAGACGAGCAACTTATCAGCGAGATCCGCAAGCATCCCGTCGGCCTGCTGTTCATTTATATTGGTGGCACGGTTATCACCGGCATTTTGCTAATCTTGACGGTGGCTGGTGCGGCCCTAACGGGCAACACAGAGACGGGTACTGGCGGTGACTTCAGCAGCATAGCACCCATAATTGTTGTGCTGGGATTCATCCTGACAGTACTGTCCCTTATTGTTACAGCCATAGAGGCTTATCTGTACCGGAGTAATGTGGTGCTGGTTACGTCAGATAAAATATCGCAGCTTTTGCACCAGAGCTTGTTTAACCGCAAAGTGTCCCAGCTGAGCATTGGCGACGTACAGGATGTCACAATTCAGCAGCAGGGCATTATTCCGCACATGTTCAACTACGGTACGCTGGTGATAGAAACTGCTGGCGAACAGCAAAACTACAGCTTTACCTTTGTGCCAGATCCATACAAAGCCGCCAAAGACATCGTGGGAGCGCACGAGCGCAACCTAAAAGCTTACGGCAACTAGATTGACTTTTTAGCATTTTATTGTAAAATGTATGCTGCTTCGAACACCTTTTTGGTATCGAGGTACTTTGACAAGTTGATAGGTTCTACGAGGTGAGATATATAGACAGTAACCAGGTTGCTGCTATGTACCTCACCTTGTGGATGGAAAGCTGCTCATCCGAGCGCCCACGAGATACAGAGGAGAGAGGCACACATGATCGAACTCAATGCGCCCACCAAGCCCAACCCCAACCCCGACCTCGACGACGACGACAAGACGGTCCTCCGGCGCTTCATCACCATCCTCGACGACGAGGGTGTGCAGGCGCACCTCAGCCTGGCGTTGCTGTCCGCCACCAACTCCTTCCTGTACAGCCTGGAGCTCCTGGACGCCATCGTGGATGACGTCTGCGACATCGAGGGCGTGGAGAGCGTCTACCTGGCTGCCCCGTCGCTGGTACTCCTGGTGGGCTGGATCAAGCAAAGCGAAGGCCTCGCCATCCCCGAGGACTTCATCCCGGACGCGCAGCTGATCACCCGGTTGCTGGAGGCGTTCTACGAAGAGGCTCGCCAGGAGGCGACCGAAGAGGACTGACCCTCACCTGATCGACATCGCGAGTGGGCGTGGCACGCTGCTACAAGGTGTCACGCCCCTCCGTGTACTCATTCTCCAAAACACCTATCTTCTTGTCATATCGCTTCCATGAATGTGCGCACCTGCGCAAAAGTCATGCTGATGAGTCCCGGGGCCCTATCAAAAGACAAGCCCAAAGGACGAAAAGCGAACGCTGCCACGGCTCCGGTAGTCGGCAGCAAAAAATTGCAAAGTCTGCTACCATGCGGCGAATGAACGACAAGCAGTGGGAGCGATCCAACTACCAGGTGGCTTTTTTGGCTGCCGTGATTGGGTTGGGGGCATTCAAAGAAGAGCTAGCGGGCTGGCATCTGGGGATTTTTAGTGTCGATCTGCCATGGATCTTTGTCTTTTTGCCATTGGTTGGGCTGCTGCTGATGGGGGCATTCTTGGGTGCCTTTACTGTCACCATTATTGATGGGCTGAACATCACGCGTTTTCCCTTGAGCGGTCTGGTTATGCGTTTGGCGAGCCTGTGTAATATTTTGGCATGTATGTGGCCGGTGTTGCTGTTCCTTGCCTGGGGATCTCAGGGTCTGATGTGGTTACTGCGGCGGGCACTGGGCGGTGCAGACGCCAGTGTGGCCTGGCTGGATGTGATTGGCTCGGTGCTCAGCCTTGTGCTGGCAATCATATCCTACAAGATAACGACGCGCCTGCTGCGCCAATCACCTATAGGCGCGCGGTCTCCACTGGGTGCTACCCAAGATACTGCCCCAAACATGGGCGGGCCAGAACAGACTCTGCTAGCCAGACGCCAGGCTGTACCACAGGACTATGTTTTTATTGACTACTACAACACGGCTGCCCAGTACATGCAGGACTATCTACGGTTGCGTGGCTTTGGGGTCCGAAACCTCAGGCTGGATGACTTATGGCTATAAATCATTCACATCCCACCAACTGGCCGAACAGAAAACTGCGTTAGAGCAACTTATCAGAAAAGTGACGGTAGCCCACCAGGCTGCCCTGGAAAAATCTGAGGCTGCCGCTAGCCCACGCACTGGATCTAAGCACGGTAGAAAGACTCACTAGGCCGGCCGGCATTTCGACTTTCTGGCTGGTTGATGATCTTCATTTTTTACAATATGTTAGAATGCAAACATATGTATCCGTCAAGTGACGGCAATACTTTGTGAGGTAATACAAGCTTATGGCCCCTTATTTCTGGCGTTTTCTTAAAGTATCAGGAACAACTTTGTTCGCTGCCCTTTTCGCTATGGAGCAGATCTTGCGGGGGCTCTGGCGAATAATCAGGGCCATCCGCGGACTGTGTGGTTGGCTGATTGGAATTTCGCTGATAGTCATAGTGGTGGTTGCGCTTCTCACGGTGCTTAGTTACTTTGCCGAACCCCGTCTTGGCGTATTTGCCCAGGACATGCAGGTGTGGCTTATGGAGGATAAGCGGTGGCAGATAGTTCTGGGCGGAATGTCGGCGGTACTGGTCATAGCCTGGAACAGCTTGTCGCCTACGCTGCGGGCGCTGTTTGGCAGTGGGCTGTCTAAGCCTGTGGTCTGGTTCTTGGCTGGGTTGGCACTGGTTGAAAGCGACAGGTTAGTCTGGATTAAAGAGGACGTTGCTTACCTAAACAAGGTCATGGGCGGGCTGGTTCTGTGCGTAGTTGCTTTGGGGGTGCTGGCAAAAATACGCTCTCGGCGGACGACTCCATGGCGAGAGTCGTATAGGCCGACAGCGCTGTATGATTCGCAGTCACAAATAGTCAATAACATTACCCGTCTTATTATGGATGCCGAGCCTTCTGTGTTTGCCGTATCGGGTCGGTGGGGAATTGGAAAGTCGTTTTTGCTGAAACGTGCCAGAGAGATGCTCGGCTTTGACGAGTCAATTATTTGGGTCGACTTTGAGCCCTGGCGGTATGCATCAGAAGAGGCACTCATCCGGGGTTTTTACGACGACATAGCCAGGAGATTAGCAAAGGATATACCGGGTATCCAGCACATCGTGAGACCACTAGCCGAAACATCCGAGAAGTTTGTGAAGAAGCATGATGGCAGCGGTGTCTTGGGTACGGCGCTGGATATGGCTCGCACAGTTTTTAGCCCGCCAGTCAAAGATGCGCCAGAAGTACAGATTGAAAAATTGCTAAAGCGCGAGGGCAAGCGCCTGGTGATAGTGATTGATGACGTAGAAAGATCGTTCAACGCCGAGCGGATTTTTAGGACCTTGCAGCTTGCGCATTTTGCGCAAGGCATTGACGGCGTGCAGGTGGTATTTTTGTTCGACAAAGATGCGGTGCTGGCGGCGCGACCAAAACATTTTAGCAATCAGCTCCTGGGCACAACTGAGTATCTGGAAAAGTTTGTGGGCCTGGAGATAGTTGTGCCCAGCCCTCGGCCGGCAGAGCTGAGGCAACTTTTTTCTAGACTAGTCAGTTCGAGAATGAGCAGCCAGGGTTTTGATGACTTTACAGAAAAAGACCTTTCAGACGAAATGCTTGCAGCAATCGGAACGCCCCGGGCTACCATAGGGCTTTTTGGTGAGCTTGAAAACTTTCAAGGTAATATGCGTGATGGCCGTGGAGAGGCTGCGGCTATTGGTCCTCAAGATCTCATTGCCCTGGCATTTTTGAAGACGAAATATTGGGGGCTTTTTCGTGACATCGAAGTCAACAGAGACTTGTACACTCAGTCGCGCCAGGAAGACAAACGCGCATCGTTTTCATTTGATGTTGACTTGCCCAAATACCGCAAAGAGCACTTTGACCAGCTGTTCGAGATGCTCGGCTACCCGGCTGACGATATAACTCTGCTTAGTTCGCTCCTGAATGATATATTTCCTGGCTGGGTGGGCGGCAGAGGGGTGAGCGAGGATGACCTGCGCATAAATAAGCGCGTAGGCCATCGGGATTTGCTGGACCTATATTTCTCGTATGGGATTTCGCATCAGGCGTTTATGCTGCGGATGGAACACGTTGAGTCTGTCACTAGTATTGCAACCAAGCCACACAGCGAGAAAACAATCAAACGTGCTTTTAAAGATTTCAATACCTACGCCCTGTCTCAAGAGGAAACTGGTGATATTGCACGGCTGTTGTCGCGCCAGCTCCTACGTATCCAGCGTGAACAAAACGTGCCAATCATGGTGTGGCGGTGCTGGCTGAGGGCTTTGGTGCAGTACGAATCAGCTGCCACGGCGGAGGGGGCCAATGCGTTAATGGCTGCTATTCTTTCTGGTGCGAATGACAGTATCCGGCAAAGTTTTCCGACAGTTGCGGGCGATGTGTCGCCGGATAGGGTGGCTGCTGCCGGTACATTATTTAAGAATATAGATCGGTACCTTGCCGATCCTTACTTGGCCGTGCTCTTGCTCATGTTTGTACATCCCGAGCAAGGCAATGATTTTTTCGTTGGGTACATGGATAAGCACGGGCCAAAAGAGCTTTTCGGACCTGTACTCAGATATGTCGATACTTACTTCATAACAGAAGACCGCAATATTTTTCGCGACCGTGGCTTGCCATATGCGGTTTTTGTCCTCAAAGAATGGAGTCTCAGCGTCTCGTTGACAAACGAGATCAATAGTACTGCCGTGGGCGCTAAAAGACGCCACCGTAGGGTTAATGACTATGCGCTTCAACTATTGAAACAAGACACAGAAATGATCTATGGGTTTATGCGTCAGCAATTTTGGGTCTCAGATTCTGACGGCCGGAATTCAGGCTGGCGCGTGGCGCGCACTATTGCTCAATACGACAATAAAGCCGATCTCAGTACCTTGCGGCAGCTGGTGCAGACGGCTTTGGCTAGTCAGCGCCTAGAACCTTCCCAGAAGGAAGAGCTTAGGAAGCTCGACGAATTACTGGGGCGGCACAAAGCCTCGCGCTAGCCTTTTATTCGGCGAAGGGGTTCTGGCGGGCTTGCTCGAACAGGGATTTTACTTCCACGTTTTGGGCCTGCAAGTTCTCTATTTTTTCGGCTAGTTTTTTGTCTAGCTTTGGTCTTTTGACGGTTTGCAGTTTTTCGGTGATAGCCTCGTCCGATGGTTCTTGGCGGGTGAGGGTGTTAATACGCAGTAACATAAAGGCGTACAGGCCCAGGAAGAACATGACAAAGATGAACACCGTGTACTTGCGTAGTTTTTGTGCAAGCGGGGCCAGTTTGGTGGTGATGGTTTTGAGGTCTATATTCATGGCTTTATAAATACATTAACAACTAATGTGAACTTTACGCTAGTGGGGTTCAGGCTGTCCGGGGTGATGTTGATACTGCTGACTTGGGCGGTCCGCCGGTTGGTCTCTAGCTTTTGCAAAAAGGTGATGAGCTTGCTAAAGGTGACGCCTGGGCTGTTGGCCTGCAGGCTTATCTCTAGCTGGTAGACGCCGGTCATGCCTTCTACTGGTTTGACCTGGGTAATAGGCGGAGCGGTGGGTTTGGGCGCGGCGGTCTCGCCGGCGGCTGGGGTGGCTGGTTTGGCTACGGCTTGGCCCAAGGTAGAGGACGGGAAGGTGATGGAATCTATGGGGATACCGGAATCTGCAGCTAGCTTGGTCAGCTCGCGAACGGTCTGCGCCTGGTCTTTGTCTTGGGGCACGATCTGCTTGGCTATTTTGTTTAGTTCGGCGTATTGAACTATATCGCGCTTGGCCTGGGTGACGGCTATTTTTTGTTCTTCTTGGACTTTGTTTTCTAGCTTGAGATCGGTTAGGTTCTGGGTCTCTTTTGTCAGGAGCGAACTACCGACCACCACGCCGGCAACAGTCAGCAAGCTCAGTAGCACAACGATGCCCAGCAGCACGTAAAAGAAGCGTTTGTTCGTCATGTTAGATGCCTCCTCCAGAATTTAGGAGATAGAACGGATTTTCTTTGGCAAACAGTGCCCGATAGGTGCCCACACAAGCATATTTGTTTTGTGGTGCTGGGTTGCAGTTGACGCTGATGATGTCTACTTTTTCAAAGATTTTGTTAGCGGGGTCTTGCAGATTGACCTGTACTTGGGTGGCGGTCTGGTAGTTGGTAGAGGCTATCTGCAGGTCTAGTCCGCCCTGGGGTTTGTTGAGGCTCAGACTGCTTAGTTGGGTGCCGGCGGGCATGGCCGCGCCAATTTGTTTGATAAGGCCAGAGAACAATATCTGCTTGGACAAGACTTGTTGCACTAGCTTGAAATTGTTGCTGATTTCTTCTACCTGTTTTTGGGTTTCGTCCAGTTTTTGGTCTTTTAGTTCTTGCTTGGATAACTCTACTTGGCGGGTGACGTTTTGAATGTTTTGGTGAATATAGAAATAGCCAAAGGCCACCACCAGTGCCAGGCCAGCAATGCCTACCAAAATGGCAAAGATCCAGTGTAGCAGGCGAGTGTTGCGCCGGGCGTACATGATGTCATCACGGGTTTGTGGAGGGAGGAGATTGATCATTATCTGAAAATCTCCTTGGGATTGATCAGCGCCAAGCCGGCAGTGGTGACGTACATGGATTTTTCTGCACTGGTGGGTGGCTGCAGGCCGTCAAAGTTGAGGTGCTGCCATGGGTCGCACATGCGCACTGGCAGGCGCAGGCTATTGGTCAGGTATTCGGACAGGCCGGGCATGTTGGCGCCGCCGCCCATAGTGACAACCTGGCCAATCTTGCGATCGGTATCGGTGCGTTCTTCGTAGTAGCGGATCATGCGGCGGATCTCTTTGCCCAGCTGTTCTAGTATGGGCGTGAGAGCAGTGGTGATCTCTTGTTGTTTTTTGCTCAGGCCCAGTCCGTATTTGGTTTTTATCACGTGGGCTTCTTCTTTGCTGACCCTGAGGGTGTCGGCGATGATGCTAGTAAAGCTGTCGCCCCCGCCTGGTACGGTGCCAGTGACTATCAGAGTTTTGTCGTAAACGGTCAGGTCAGAGGCCAGCGAGCCCAAGTCTATGAGGACGGCTGGCACATCACTTTGCTCGGCCTGTACAAACAGACGCGAGGCAGCGCTGATGGTGGTTTCCATAGTTACGGGTTCTAGCCCCAGCAGGTTTAGCAGCACAATGTAGGAGTCTATAATGCGCTTTGGTACGGCCACGGCCAGTAGCTCGGTGCCCTTGTCTGCTGACTGCAATATGGTGCTGTAGTCCATATACAGCTCATCTATAGGCATGGGTATGTATTGCTCGGCCTCTAGCCGGACGGCCTCGTCTATTTCGCTCTTTTTCATGGGCGGCAGTGTCATGGTGCGGTTAAAAGTGCGGCTGGCTGGAATAGACACCGCTACTCGTCGGGTGGTGATTTCGCCCACCAGGTTTTTGTCGAATAGTTCAAATATGGCTGCAGCAACTACCTCTGGGTCAGTAATAACGCCGTCAGTAATAGCAGCGGGGTTAAAGCGAGCCACGCCGTAGCCTGTCACGTCACGGTCTGTGCCTTTGTGATCCAGCTGCATGACCTTGAGACTGCTGAACCCAATGTCTAGGCCAAACACTGGTTTGTCGTGGTAGAAATGCGATGGTTTGGGCGCGGTATTGGCCATGCTAACACTCCCTCTTGGGGCTGTGCGTGGTAGATATTATCAAATACTTTATTTTTCTCATGCTTGCCCATCAAAGCGTAAGCGGCTTTATCTTAAGTATATCAGATATGATCTGTTATTACAGGGTCGGAATAACGTCTGCGGGGCAGGTTGTGGCCCACTGCGTGGCCGCAATATTCCATTTGGCCCTAAAGTATTCCTCCAGCGCCTCTACCTGGCGGCATTCTAGGGCGGTGTCGTATATGACTACCTCGGCAAAGTCACCGTTGAAGTAGTTGGTGCCAGAGCCGGCCGCCATAGTGCCGCTGCGCCGGCCACCGTAGTAGAACTGATCGAGCCCAAAGGTGTAAGGTGACCCGCTGGGTGACAGATTGGTCTTGGTGGCTACCTGCGCGCCGTTACCCTTCAGAATACTGTCTATGGTGTTCGAGCCGTTGATGTTAAAACGGCTGACAAACATGTAGGGACTGCCATTACAGGCTGACCCACAAGTGTAGTCGGTGCGGTAGGTATTGCTGCTGCCGGTGTATTGGCTAGAGAAGCCATTGCCAGAAGAGAAACGGTACAGCGGAATCAGACTATTGCCAGCTGTTGTGTCGTTGGTGCCCGTGCTGGTCATACCCGACACGATACGACCATCGCTAGAAGAGGTGGTCATGTTGGGTTTTATGACTGCAAAGACGGTTAACTCTCTTTTGTTTGTCAGGGCAGTGGTCAGGGCGCTGAGAAGTGCGCCATTATTGAACCGAACAATGGTTTTGCTATTGATCTGATTGTCTTGCCTGGTGGGCGCGGTGCCGTAGGCCATGGCAGCGTGATTGCCATTGCCCGATTTGTCCAGCCATTGGCTGATACCGTCGCCATTGTTAGCTTGTTGAACGCTGCCGGTAGAGTAAGAAATGGTTAGCTTCGGCCCTTTACTGTTGCAACCCAGATTGAACAAGCTAAAGTTGCCTTTACAAATTCTTCGGATTCCGCTGCCGGCGGTTCGCTGCACGCCAAAGCCAATCCGACCGCTATGAGTGCTGGGCGCCCAGTTGGCGTTGTTGACCATCTCTTGCACAACGGATGTGAGGTCAAAGTTGAGGGTACTGCCCTGGTTGAGGTTATTTGATACTTGGGTCAGTGAGGTGCCGGTGCGCAAGGTTGCGTTGGTAATCCGAGATCTTACTTGGTTTGTTCCGGATGGCGAGAAAAGATTCAGGTGTGGGTCAGCTGCCGTATTAAACAGTCCATACAGTTGGTGTGTTACCGTGCCGTTGGAGTCGCCAGACGAGCCGGTCAGTTGCAGGGTAGCCGAGGTGATAATGGCGTTTTTTGGCACGCTGATGTTTTGGAATACGAAGCCGTCGTACAGCAGCCGGTTGGCGGTTGACCCACTGCAATTGCCGACGAATTCGGTGTTGTCACATAGGTGCATCTCAACGTCGCTGCTCAGCCAGGACAGTGAACCTTGGCTGCCGTCGCTGGCTTTTTCTTCTATGGTGTCGTTGGGGGTAAAGAGGTCCAGTATGCCTAAGCCTATGGGTTGACTGACGTTGGAAGTGCCACTGGCAATACTCTTGAGCGTGGTTGTATCGCTGGCATCTAGCCAGACAGCAGGCGAGAAGTTGTCTGGGGTTTTGCAGACGGCGTAGGTGCGGATAATCTCGGAGCGTATATCAAAAACGTACTGGGCGGTGCTGGATAGCTTGGGCAAGTACACGCGCCCGGTGCCTTTTATGACCTTTTCATATCCGTCGGCAGATGTAGACACGACCTCTGACTGGAATGTCACGCGGTAGCGATTGTTAGACACCATGTCTGCCTCGGCGGTGCCGGCGTAAACACCGCAACTGGCACTGTCGAACTGTTCTTGGGCATAATCCACCGCCGCCTTCGAGGCGATCCGGGCCATCTGAATGTAGGCTTGTTTGTAGGCTAGATTGAGGCTGTTGTTGGATTGCATGAGGGCCGCGTAGGCTACCAGGCTCATGATGCTCATTAGCATTATCACCGAGGGCATAACGAAACCGGCCTGTGGTTTTTGCCCTAACAACCGAAGTGCCCGTCGGTAGCGCTTAATACGGCTCATTGATTTAATTTCCTAAGGGTAATGCTGCTCGTGGCGGTGATGTCTTCGGCAAATGCCCGGTCTTTTAGGGTGAGGGTTATCTGTATTTTCTCTGCTGTTTCAGGGTTGGTTACTACGATGTTGCTGGTGTCGTAGTAGGTGAGGGTCATGCTTTGGAGTTTGTCTGTTAGTAGTCGATCGGCCGGACAGGAGCTGCTGGATTGGGCCTGGGGGCAGCTTTGTCTCTGAAAGCTAGTGCCGCAGGTGGCCATAGAGCTAGGTGCGCTGACGGTTCTTTTGTACAGGTTGGTGCCGCTGACAAAATAAATAATGTTGTTGTACAGCGGAGAGTTGTCTTCTATCACCGATGCATCGCAGCCCTCGGTGTTTATATAAACGGGTTGGCGGTTGGCGGCTCGGCGATTGCCGGTGAGGGCAGGGGCAGAGACGATGAGAGTGGCCGGGGTAGAGTTGTATGTCCAGCCGCCCCCGGGTTGATGCCCATCGACGAGCCCGCTGTTCAGTCCTTGCTTAAAGGCGTTGGCGTAAAAGATATCGTCTTGCATGCTAAAGGTGATGTTTTGGGAGTCGACATTCAGGTTTACCTGCGCCCCCTGCTGGGTTAGTTGGCCGTATTGATTGAACAGGAAACTCATGGTCATCACGACAGTAATGATCATTATGGGGCTTATGATAAGTACCTCGACTAACGTGAAGCCTTTTTCGGCGAGCTTTCTCATCGGCCCAGTCCGTTCTTTTGGATAAAATCGGCGTACTGGACAATACGCTTGTCTGCGCCGCTCCCAAATTCGATAGTTACTACTACTTGTTTGAGCGTAGATGACAGCGTATTGATATAGACTTTGCCTACCCTTGGGGCTTCCAGAGTGGCGGACAGGCTGCTGCTAAAATCTTCTACTTCTTGCAGGGTGCCGGTGGGGGTGGTGGCCGGCAGGCTGGTGTAGCTCATGTTTTCGTAGAACTGGATTTTGGCAAAGGCAACGGAGTTGGCCCTGTTAATATCTAGCGCCTTTTTGTTGATGTTCTGAATAGAAGTAAAGGTTATAAGAAAAGCGCCAAAGGCCACCCCGATAATAATTAGCGTGATTAATAATTCTACAACTGCGAATCCCCGGGATTCGTCTCGTAAGGCGCTCATGCTTGGGTTTAATTATACACTCTCTGGTAGGTTCATAATTTTATGGTAAGCATAATCTGGCTTGCTAAAATGAGCCTGCCCTTCGGGCAACAGATGAGTCAAAGTCTGATTCGTCTTGTTCTTTCCCACGAAAGGAAGCATGGTGTTTGCAAAGCTTCGTTCCATGCCCGCGCTGCTGGTATTGCTGACAGCGCTAGCTGTGGTTGGCAGAGACGCCGATCCAGTGGCTGCGGATGTGCCCAGCACAACTCTGACAGCGCCAAGTGTGAGTCCAAACCCCAATGGGGTGGTGGCGCATGGTGATGGCTCGGTTTCGGTGACCAGCAATCAATGCACTGGGTCTGTCAGTGACCCGACCTCGACGGCCAGCAGTGCTGTGACTATGTCGAGCTCGGGCGGTGTGCTCAACGCCATCCCCAAGATCAACGGGGGGTATCAGAGTCAGCCCTGCCAGAATCACTATGTGGCGGGTGTGGACGGGACGGTATACACCGTGCAGGTGACCGGGTATCCCACTTATGCCTGGCGAATTGTTGCTATGCGTGACAATGCGGTCTTGTGGACGGGGCAGTTCAAGGATCCCAGTCCTAGCTGCTCAAATTGGTACGCCCAGGTGCATTCGCTGACAATGGACGAGTCAGGGGTATTGTACGCCAAGCTCGTCTGGACGTATTTGTCCTCGTCTTGCCTCGGAAAAGAGGCGATCGTTGCGCTTGATGCGAGTAATGGCGACATCAACTTCCAGACGCCCGTGCCCGGAGTTTCCCCTAGCCGGGGCACTCATATTCTGGAGATCATGCCGTATTCCGGTGGTATTGCAGTGCTGAGCGGTGACTCCGTCTACTACTACGACTATGACGGGGCACCTCTCTCGTCTGCGACAACCTTTGCTCCCAGCCTGAGTAGTGGGACAAACATTTCGGACATTAGGTACGTGACTAATACGGGGCGCGTGTTCATTGCTACCACCAAATACGTCTCGGGCTGCTGCACCTATGAATATCACCTGTACTACAAGAACCCTGGTGACACCACTATCTCCGAGGTGAATCTGGGAGGCGTAGCCCTGCAGTGGCTATATACTACCCCTTCAAATGGGGTAGTGGCCACGCATATTACGGGTTTTACGTACTTCGATTCCAGTGGTACGGCTGTCTATCAGCGGAACTTCAACTCAGAGACAGGGGCCAGCGTCTACAATCATTCCATAGTTGTAGACAATGATGGCAATGTCATCCTGCGGCGAGTGGCTACCTACCAAGGTAGCACACAGGATCAGCATGTCATCGTGGATTCATTCAGCCCCACGGGTACGGCCACGCGGCTGTTTAGCAGTGCATCAATGGGAGGACCAGGCTTCGACGCCTACTTCTCATGGACCCAGCTGCAGCAGTCAATCGGCGGTGGCTGTATCTGATCATGTGTCATGCCACTAGTGGCTACATGTCCACGTGCAATGCGACCAACAGTCCGCAGGTGTTGCGGCTGGATGTCGATAGTGACTCCGACTATCCTCGAGCCTGGGTATATGAGAATGACCTGACGGAGTATGTGGCACTGGGCGATTCGTTCTCGGCCGGTGAGGGCGTGCCTGACTTTTCGGTGCCCAGTGATACAAACGGCTGTCATCGGAGTCTGCATGCTTATCCCATCCAGCTGTCCGAGATAGTTGGGTCGTTGCGTTTGGCTGCCTTCCGGGCGTGCTCGGGCGCGACCACCGAGGACATCCAGGTAGGCATGAATGGTGAGCCGGGCCAGCTGGACGCGCTGAGTACCAACACTGACATCGTGACCATGTCGGCTGGCGGCAACGATGTGAAGTTCAGGGAATTTGCGACAGAATGTGTTGTGGGCACCTGTGACTCCGCGAGTTCGCAGTACCAGGACACCATGGATCTGATTGACACGCTACTGCCAGGTAATCTGGAAGACCTGTATGACGACATTCGTTTGGCTGCACCAAATGCTGATGTCTACGTGGTGGGGTATCCAGACGAGTCGCCTGATACCTCGGTGGACTGCACCTTCCTGAGCAATGGCGAAAAGGTGGCTGTCAGCACGGTTGCCGTGGAGCTGAAGAACACCATCCTGGCAGCGGTTGAGGGTGCAGATGAGGGCTTCTACTACGTGGATCCTCTGGATGCTGAGTCACCGTTCTGGGGGCACGAACTGTGCACGGAAGACCCGTACTTCAATCACGCTTCTATTCCTCTCGTCTACTCGTTCCATCCCAATATCTACGGCCAAGAGGCCTATGCCGTGTTGGTTGAGGCGAGCTTGAGCTAAGTAAGAACACCGAAGGGAAAGCCCCTCATTCATCTTTGATGAAACGAGGGGCTTTTCACTTTGTGCTGTACTTGAAAAAAAGACACCCAAGCGGGTGTCTTTTTTAAGCGTGAACTGTATGTTAGTTCAGGCTGGACTTGGTGAACGTGGTGCCACCTTCGAGGTTGGCGGTCAGCGTGTACTTGGTACAGTTGGCATCAACTGTGGTACAAGTTCCGTCGGTTGTTGACAGCGGAGCATACCCATAGGCAGTACTCGATGCTGCTGTGGCTAGGGTTTGTGCGGAGCCCTTCGGATCTTTCAGGGCTTCTGGGTCTAGGCCCTTCATGTTGGTGCTGCGCCAGCCAGCGTTGTTGACGTCTGACATGGCTGGATACGAGCCATTCTGTGCGTAGTAGGCCTCTAGTTGGCCATGGATTGCTTTAATATCTGTTTCGCGTTCGGTGTTTCGAGCTCGCTGTTGGATACCTGTAAATGTAGTTACCACCAATGCAGCCAAGATACCGATGACTACAATGACGATCAAAAGTTCCACAATGGTGAAACCTTCATTTTTGCGCTGTAGAGTCATAGGGGACCCACCCTCCTTGTAAATGTTTTTATTATGATCTTAGCCTTTTTGGGGTAAGTATCTGAAAGTGATTATAGCATAACCATAAAGAATGCAACTCTTTATTACTAGTTGTCACCGACGTTTTTACTCAGGGAGGCAATAGGGCCCATGACGCTGGCGGCGATCAGGCCTACCATGCCACCAAGTACAACAATCATCAACGGCTCTATGAGCGAACTCAGGCCATCTATGGTGGTCTCTACCTCTTCTTCGTAAAAGTCAGCTACCTTGATCAGGATAGTGTCGATCTGCCCCGTCTCTTCGCCAATGGCCAGCATTTGGCTGACAATGGGTGGGAAGTGTTTGCTCTGGCTCAGGGGTTCGCTCAGCTGTTTGCCGTTTTTGACGGCTTTGGCGGCCTCTTGTAGTTCGCGTTCTATGACCTTGTTGCCAATAGCACCGCCAGTGACTTCCAGAGCATCCAGCACGGCCACGCCGGCTGACATTAGCGAGGCAAAAGTGCGAGCAAAGCGGGCAATGGCAATCTTGATAACCACTGTCTTGATAATGGGCAGGCGTAGCAGCAGGGCGTGGAACTGGTACTTACCCTTTGGTGTGCGGATGTATCGCCTGAGCAGGTACACTCCAATAATCGAGACAGCCAGAAGAGGTATGGCATTTTTCTGCAAGAAGGTGCTGAAGTTCAGCATCATTTCGGTGTACACCGGCAGTTTGGCGTCCTCGCCACCAAGGTCTTTGATGATCTTGCCCAGCTTGGGAATAACAAAGATCATGATCCCAAAAAAGGCCAGGATAGTAATACCAAAAATAACAACAGGGTAGGCCATGGCGCTCTTGATCTTCTTGCGCATGCTCGAGTCTTGTTCTACTTGCGAGGCCAAACGCTTTAGGATTTCGTCCAGGATACCGCCAGCCTCACCGGCCTTGACCATGTTGACGTATACGTCAGAGAAGACATTGGGATATTTGTCAAAGGCGTCGCCCATGGCCAGGCCGCCTTCTATGTCTTTCATCATGGTGCCAATAACTTCTTTGAAGTATTTGTTGTCTGTCTGCATTTGCAGGGTGTACATGGCACGAGTCAGGGGTACACCGGCCGAGATCATGGTAGATAGCTGGCGTGTAAAGATGACCAGGTCTTTGCTTTTGACCTTTTTGCCACGATGCTTTTTGCTGCCGTGTACGCCTTCGGCCTTGATAGCAACAGGTTTAGCGCCTTGCTTGGTCAACGAGCTCACCACGCCTTGGCGGTCGACCGCGTCAAGTGTTCCGTGGACGGTCTTGCCGTCTTTGGTTACCGCAGTATAAGTAAATTTCATAGCTTATTTCTCGGCGGTGACCCGCAGAATTTCCTCGATGGTGGTTTGGCCGCGGAGGGCTTTTATGAAGCCGTCTATTTGCATGGTGATCATGCCTTCTTTGACGGCTTGGTCTTGAATAATCTCGCTGGTACCGTTGCTGACGATCAGTTTCTGAATGTCCGGAGAGTTGCCGAGTACTTCGTAGATTCCCATGCGGCCCTTGTAGCCCGCGTGGTTACAGGCGTCACAGCCACTGTCATGGGCCCGGTAGATTTTGTTTATCTTGGTCTCTGTAGTAGACAGGTCGCCGACATGCACCTTGCTCTTGCCGGTATTGGTCTTGCCAATGCCTGCTGCCAGGGCGGATTCTTCTAGCTGGTGGATGTGCTTCATGGTAGCAGCGTTGCCGGTGCCAAATATCTCGTCTATTTTCTTCATGCTGGGGGCGTCTGGCGTGACTTCTTCGCGACAGTCCGCGCACACACGCCGGACCAGGCGCTGGCCCACTACGGCACGTACGGTGCTGGCAATCAGGAAGGGCTCGATACTCATGTCTAGCAGGCGTGGCAAACAGGTGGCAGCATTGTTGGTGTGTAAGGTGGCAAATACTAAGTGTCCGGTCAGGGCGGCTTGCACGCCCAGGCCAGCGGTTTCGGTATCGCGGATCTCGCCCACCATGATGATGTTGGGGTCTTGGCGCAGCATGGCTCGCAACCCGTTGGCAAAGGTCATGCCGGCCTTGGGGTTCACCTGGGTTTGGTTGGCACCCTGGATTTTGTATTCTACCGGGTCTTCGATGGTGCTGATGTTAATAGACGGCTTGTTCAGGATGCTCAGCGCGCTAAACAAGCTGGTAGATTTGCCAGATCCAGTCGGGCCCGTCACCAGGACCATGCCATGCGGTTGGGTAATTGCCTTGCTGATATTGTCCAGCGAGATACCCCAGTAGCCAAGATCTTCCAGCGACGTGGCACCAGTGGATTCATCTAGGATACGCATGACTACTTTTTCGCCCTCGTAAATAGGCAGGGTAGACACACGCAGCGCATAGACAGCGCTGCCGATCTGTATCTTGAAGCGGCCGTCTTGCGGGGCGCGCCGTTCGTCAATCTTTAGGTTACTCAGGATCTTGATGCGAGAGACAAGCGCGGTATGCACTTTCTTGGGCAGTTTATTGGCTTCGCGTAGGACGCCGTCTACGCGGTAGCGCACGCTGGTATAGTTCTCTCGCGGTTCTATGTGGATGTCGCTGGCACCGCTGCGGATAGCGTATTCGATCAGCAGGTTTACGGTCTGGGCTATGGGCGAATCTTCGGCCAGGTCTTCTTCGCTGATTTCGTCTTCGCCCTCGGTGGTTTCTTCGTCGCCGGCAGTTACTACTTGGGTCAGTTCGTTGCTGATGTTGCCGCGGTACTGGTCTAGGGCGCTCTGAATATTGGTGGTAGTAGCTACATGAATCTTGATGGCGTTGCCCAGTTGCTTCTGCAAAAAGTTAACGGCCTGGATATCGTCTGGGTCTTCCATGGCCAACAGCTTGGTGCCGTCTTCTTCTACGCCAAACAGCACCACGTTGTATTGCTTGGCAATGCGCTCTGGTATGAGATGCAGGACCTCGCGCTTGATCTCTTTGGCATTCAGTTCTACAAATGGGACGTCAATTTCTTCGGCATACAGTTTGGTCAGGTCTTTTTCTGAAACGATGTTGCCCTGAACAATCAGATCTTGCAGCGGTTTTTTCTCGGCCTTCTCCTGGGCGTGGAGGTTGGTCAGCTGTTCGTCCGTAACTTTTTTTGCTGCTACTAGCAGCTTTTCCACCAGAGCATCTGATATACGCATAATTCTTATGGCTAATTATAGCCTCTTTTATCGCGAGATTCTATAAAGAGTATTAAACAGCTTGGACTAGTGGTTGTGTATGTGTTGGTGCTCGGTATCTTTTAGGTTGGTCTGGATAAAGACATCTTGGTCCTTGGTGTTTTTGTCTACCAGTACAAACTGGCCCATCATGCCTTTGTCTTCGTGTTCCAGGATGTGGCAGTGGAACATGTAGGGCAGGTGGGGGTCAGACCTGTTGGGGAAGCGGACTATCACACGCACGGTGTCTGCGCTATTGACCAGCACCGTATCTTTCCAGCCACGCTCGTGTTCGGCCGGAGGTTTGTCGTTTCGGCTGAGTATCTGGAACTGTACGGCGTGGATATGGAACGGGTGAGCAGTGCCGGACTGGTCGTTGATTTCCCATATCTCGGTGTCGCCGGCATGGATAATCTCGTCTATGCGAGTATGGTCCATCTGTTTGCCGTTGATGCTGTGCCCTTCTGAGTCCAGTACAAACCGCCGGGTTTTGATAGCACTGTCGGGTTTGAGCGGTTCTATGGTGTTGAGATTTTGGGGCAAGGCAGCAGATGTAGTGTCTGTGGCTTGTGGTCGGATTTCTAGAATTTTGAACTCTTGGTTCTCGTCCCGATGAGCCCTGGCGACAGCCTTGACGGTTCGCAGCAAGGGGTTCTTCTCTTTCAGGGCGTAGCTCATGAGTGTCAGGGGCTTGGTGCGGCCAGCCAGGTCCACTACAATCTCGGCGCGTTCGCCGGGGGCCAGGGTGAGCCGAGTCAGGGCCACGGGCCGCTCCAAAAATCCGCCGTCGGTGGCAATTTGGTGAAAAGCTTGGTTGTCGTCAAACCCAAAGTCGTACCGCCGGGCGTTAGAGGCGTTCAGGATTCGCAGCCGGACCAGTCTGGCCGGCGCTTCCACGTACGGTGCGTAGGTGCCGTTCACCAAAATGGTGTTGCCATGCATGCCGGTGTGCCCCATGACGTCTTTCTTTTCTGCGTCGTAGGTAAGCTGGCCGTTTGTGTCAAAGGCCTTGTCTTGTACGACCACCGGGATATCATCTGTGCCATATGTTTTGGGCAGATTCAGGCTGTCGGCATGGTCGTCGTCAACGATAAATAAACCGGCTAGGCCTTTGTACATCTGTTCGCCGGTCTTGCCCAGCAAATGCGGATGATACCACAGAGTCGACGCCTGATTGGCTATGGCCCAATAGGGCTTCCAAACTTCCTTGGGCTCTATCATCTGGTGTGGGCCACCGTCCATGTTGGCTCCCACGTCCATGCCGTGCCAGTGTACGGTTGTTTTCTGGTCCAGGTTGTTAGTGACGTTCAGGCGAATCTTGTCACCTTTTCGGGCCCGGATGGTAGGGCCCAGGTAGTTCCCGTTAAAGCCGAGTGTCTTCGTCTGCTTGCCAGGCAAGAACTCGGTGCTGCCTTGCTGAGCTGTAAGGTCAAAAACTTTCTCGCCCTGCTCTACTCGCGGTTCGAGTACTTGGGGAATGTGCAATTTATTTTGAAGACCCAGGTCTTTATTGACCAGGACCGGCTTCTGCAGGATGCCAAAGGCAACTGCAGACAGCAGGGCTACTACCACGGCCAGGACGGGCAAGGCCAGAATAATAAAAACAATCTTCTTGGTGGAATGCTTGCGCGTGGGCTGCTTGGGGGAGTGATGAGGTGTGGCTGTATGTTTTTTGGGCTTTGATGACTTGGCCGACATGGCCTCAGTATACCGGCTATGCCTGCGGTGAATAAAGTAAGAGTTGTACGGTAGGCGCGGGTAAAGAGAGGTGACCTGGCGGCCGAGTGAGCAACAGGTGTTGCAGGTGCTCACTCGGCCGCGACAGGTTCAGAAGCAGACGTCGCTGGCGATGTCTTCGATGGACCGAATGTTGCTCTGGAAGGACTCCTCGTCGATCTGGTAGCGGTCCAGGGTGACCTCGCAGATGCGGTTGTCGCGTAGCAGCAGAGCCACGCGGTGGGTGACCAGCGGGGCACTCGTGCCGTAGCGAGAGACGTTGGTGGTGATGATATAGTCGCTGGCTGGGCTCTCCCAGAAGGTGTCGCCCTCGGCATTTCGCGGGTCCAGGCCGCCGTCGCTGCACGAGGTCTTGCACTTGCGGGCATCGGCCACCAAGTTGTCCCAGTCATCCCAGGTGGACTGCTGGTTCTTCGGCAGGCTGACGTGGGTACTGAGGCTGAAGACGGGGAGGACGCTGTAGTCGCACTTGCTGCTGTAGGTACGCGTCGATCCGGTGTGGTCACGCTGGACGGCTTCGACGCCTAGGTAGTCGGCGACAGTGTCCGTAGACAGGCAGGTGTCCTCTGTTTGGCTGAGGGCTGCATTGGTCATCAGGGCGATGCCCAGGATTGCGACCACGACTATAGCGACGGCCGTTCTAGTTTCGGTCATGAAAGACATAAGCATTCACTCTCTTGCTAAGGTGCTGGCGCAGGGGAGGGCGAATATGTCGCTCTCGGCCAAAGCACCTACCGTACTAAAGTATATTTTAACATAAAATACCAAAAACGTAAATAATCCCAGGACAGATTACTCTAATTTTGTGAGAATATTCACATTACAACACGCTCGTGTGTATGTACTGTAGTGCTACGAACTTTGTTCGTACCTTAGTAGTCGAAATAACAGAACGCGATCTTAAGATTTGCGGAGAGATACCTGACGGTGTCCTTGTTCTAGGCGGGACCTCGCACTGCACCGGCGTGGTCAAGTCTGGAATGCCAGTTACTGGTTAGAGGGCTGACCCACCAGAGGGATAACATATCTCACCGCAGAGTGGTGAAAGGGAGGAGGCCTATGGCCCGTGCACCAGCTTGGGCTTCCTCCCTACACTGCATCTTTGCTCCTGTACCTGCTCGAGGCGACGCCTCTAGAGCGACAGGCTTGAACGTAAAAATACATAGTCTTAAAGATCTGCGGAGAGGAGTGTCTCTGATGGTTGGTTGCCCCGAGGGCGATGCGATCGTTTGGTCGTGCCAATGCCCCTACAATCAGGGCGATCGGCGACGGGCTTCATGAACACAGCAACCTTTCCGTAGAACGGCGAAGAGGAGGGAGTCAGCTCGGGCTTCGCAGAGCCACTGGCTCCCCTCCTCTCGCCATCTACCTCTCTGTTCTTTCGACTACTCTCTTTATAACCAGCGTTTTCGTTCTTAAGGGTCTTGGTCGGGCTGTCGAATTAGAAGAACTGTGCCTTGTTCCCGCAATTAATGCAGTAACCTGGGTGGTTCATGGGCTTGCTCTGGTGCGAGCGGCAGGAGCCTTTTATGCAGTAGTAGACCGAGCTAGAACTATCCCAGTTATTGAGCGTGCTGGCAGGTACAAAATTGTCCAGATATTTTTTGGCGTTGGCCTTGCATACGGCATCTTGGCCTGGCTCGCACATGCGCATGCTGACTTGATAGGTGTGCTGAACCCCAATGGCGTCAGGTGGCCAGTTGTCATAGTCATAAACGCTGCCAGGATACGGCGCATCTGGCCAGTCCTCGTCATACTGCCCCTGCAGGAATTCTTTGACCTCTCCGGGCACATCACGGCTGACATCTGGTGGGTAGTCGTTGTATTTGGCGGCGTACAGCGTCATGCCGTGGCCGATGGTGTTCATCTCTGACACCATGCGAGTGTAGTAGGTGCGCTCGCGCCAGCGGGGTACCCCAATGCTATAGGTCAGGATGGCGAGGGTGCTCATGATCACAATCACGACGCAAATCTCTACAAGAGTAAAACCATCGTGTTGTAGTTTCGGTGAAGTCACTTCAGTTCTCCCTTCCAGGCTGAAATTGCTCCAGCTCTGAGACAAAATTTGTTTGGGGTGAGGAGGCATACCCGTAGGTACGTTGACGAGCCACAGGCAGATTTTGGCCAGAGCTGGGTGATTTCGGGCCGGATGGTGAGGATTGAGGTGATTTCAACATCATTGGGGTCATTTTAACAGAAAGCTCTAGCGTTTTTGCTATACTAACTTCAGTAAATTAGTTTGGTGGGAGAGGGTATACACGCACATATGGCAGACAAAAAACCTGCAAAGACTGAAGGTGCTCCAGAAGGCAAAGAAAAAGCCCTTGGCCTTGCTTTAGAAACAATCGAAAAGAACTTTGGCAAAGGCTCTATCATGAAACTGGGCGACGCCCACAAAACAGCGGTAGAGACTATTCCTACCGGTGCACTCAGCCTAGACCTGGCGCTGGGTGGCGGCTTGCCAAAGGGCCGCGTGATAGAAATTTATGGCCCCGAAAGCTCGGGCAAGACAACGCTCACGCTCCATGTTATTGCTGCCGTCCAAAAGCAAGGTGGCACCGCTGCATTTATAGATGCCGAGCATGCCCTGGACCCAGCCTACGCGCAGCGTATTGGGGTAGATACTGCAAATCTGTTGATTTCTCAGCCGGACAATGGTGAACAAGCTCTGGAAATTACCGAAACATTGGTGCGTTCTAACGCCGTAGATATTGTGGTGGTAGACTCGGTGGCAGCTTTGGTACCTCGGGCAGAAATCGAAGGCGACATGGGCGACAGCCTACCTGGCCTGCAAGCCCGCCTGATGAGCCAGGCCCTGCGCAAACTCACCGGCGTGATTAGCCGCAGCAAGACCACCGTGATCTTCATTAACCAGATCCGTATGAAAATTGGCGTTATGTTTGGCAACCCAGAGACAACCACCGGCGGTAACGCGCTGAAGTTCTACGCCAGTGCCCGTATGGACATCCGCCGTATTAGCCAGATCAAACAAGGCGAAAGTATCATTGGCAACCGTACGCGGGTAAAGGTGGTCAAGAACAAGATTGCCCCGCCTTTCCGTCAGGCAGAGTTCGACATCATGTACAACGAAGGTATCAGCAAAACTGGCGACGTACTGGATCTAGCCGTAGAGCGTAATATTGTCGAGAAATCTGGTGCTTGGTTCTCTTACGGCGGCAACAAGATTGGTCAGGGCCGCGAAGCTACCAAGGGTTACCTAAAAGAAAACCCCAAAGTCCTGGACGAGATCGAAAAGAAAGTCCGCGCCGAAGCAACCGCCGAAGCAAAAACTGCCGCCGAGAAATAACCATGGATACGCAGGCATTCGAGGGCTAGGTATAAAATGGCAGCCTTCACACATATTTTCGTAGTAGACGAACAAGGTAAACCGGTGGGTCTTTTCCCAAAGGAAGAGGTGTGGGCTAAGGGACTCTTGCACCGCATCGTGCGAGTCATGGCCGAGGACAGCCAGGGCCGTATCTTGCTGCAAAAACGATCACCTCATATGGATCTCTTTCCCAATACCTGGGATCACTCAGCGGCGGGACATGTGGACGAGGGCGAGACTTACCAGCAGGCGGCGCAGCGAGAAACAGAGGAAGAGATCGGGGTCAAAAATGCCGTGCTTGAAGAAATAGCCAGTTGGTCTACCTATGACGTGGTGAATGGTCGAATCCTCAACCGTCTAAATAAACTATATCGTGCACGCCTCGATGCCCCGTCTCTGGATCTCGAAGAAGCAGAAGTCAGTGAGGTCAGATGGTTCACGCTGGCAGAGATTAGTCGGCTCATCAGGGAACACCCCGACCAAGTCACGCCTGGGTTGATTCAAGTCATGCAGGATTATTACAGTTTAGTATGAAGATCACAGACATCAAGCAGCAAGTGAAGCGTCAGGACCGCTACTCTATTTTTGTTGACGGCAAATACCTGTTTTCATTTTCTGAAAACGAGCTGATGAGCTCTGGCCTCAAAATCAACCAAGAATTATCAGAGCAAGAGTTGCTGGCGCTCAAAGACCAGGCGGTTTTGGACAAGGCTTATGACCGCACGCTCAACCTTATTTCGCATCGCCCTAGGTCCGAGTGGGAGCTTCGTGACTACATGAAGCACAAAGACTACGACGAAGACGTGGTCGCTCAAACGATAGAGCGGCTGAATCAGCGCGGTTACATAAACGACGCCGACTTTGCCCGGCGCTGGGTGGAAACGCGGCGATTACTGAAGAGCACCAGCAAGCGCCGGCTGGCCCAAGAGCTTCGGCACAAGCGTATCGCTGACGACATTGTCCAGCAGGTGCTCGAGGCCGACGAAACCGACGAGCACCAGGTACTACGCGAGCTGGTAGAAAGAAAGCGCAAACAAACCAAGTACCAGGACAACCTCAAGCTCATGCAGTACCTCGGCCGCCAAGGTTTCTCCTACGACGATATCAAAACTGTGCTCCAAGAATAGGGTTCTAAGCCTCTCTGCTCGGGGCTTCCACACACACCCCCAGACAGGCGGTTCCAGAAACATGACTGACCAGTTGACAAGAACTATCCGGCCCTTGCGGAACTTGCCTGCTTTTATTAATGATTCATAGGAGTACAGGCTTCAAACAGTCCTCAGGGCGCGGGTAGCCCTTGATCAACTACTCAATCAGTTTCTGTAAAGCCTGATCTGGAGATGGTATGGCAATCCCGGCCACGTAGTCGGACTTTCCCGCATGGAAGACATGTACGCTTTGGCCAAACAGATTAGACGCCAGCTGGTAAGCACCCGCGCTCCGAGGACTGTCCGAAGTTCTGCTATTCCGTTAAGTTAATTAATAGAAAGCAGAACGAGTTCCGCAGGGAGCCGGATGCTTGCCTGCCTGGGGGCTAGTCTTGTTTTGGCCAACCGCGTACTGGCTTGCTTGCGGGGAAGGCCTAGTAGTGGAGGCTAGAGAGCGCCTGCCTGGAGGTATAAATGCAAGCCGGAGCAGTATGATCCTGGGCGTGTGCGTAAATCTGGCTAAAATCTGTTTGTAAAGATTGAGAAGAGCGGCGTGCAGTGCACGGGGTGGCGGATGCCGGGGCGCACTGCACGCGCTCTTCTGTGGGGACTCTTGTTGGAACGTACCTTGACACCGTTGATGGTGGCAACGCGTCTCAGTCTCATGAAGCACTCCTTGCGTGTGAAGCCGTATGGAAAAGAACGATCTTAATTACTATAACATAATTCTAAATAAATACAATAATCCCTAGCTGAACCACCCTCACTTCCCCCCACCCCGCGTCCGGGCGTTCCCGTGCCTGTCCTTGATGCTTGAGTTGGACCAAAAAAGACGGCACACTGTTTTCCGTATCGTCTAAAACAAGGAAAACAAACATGCCGCCAAACAATATTGTACGGGACGTCCGTGTCCTGATTCAAAACAAACTGCTGCCCCAGGTTCCAAAGAAGTGGGCACCTCAGTTCACCTTCGGGATGCAGGCGTTCAGCCTGCGTCCGTTCCAGAGTGCCAACAGCAACGCCCGGATGGCAGTTGGCAACGCAGCTACAGCATCCACCAAGTGCGACCGATTGCTGGCCAACGTTCGGTTGGCGGCACACCTGGGCGTGGCCTTTGACACCCTGAAACTCGTTCGTCCCGGTAGCTTCATTAATATAGACCACAGTGACATGCATGGCCTCACAGCACTCGTTGGCGCAGTCCAAACAAGGAAGGGCGCGGCCCTTCCTTGTTTGGTGGAAGCCACCTACGCCCAGCATATACCAGCAGCAGGAAGCCAGAAGAGTACACCACGCGGGCAACGTTTGCGGGCTGCCATGGTACTGGCCAGAAGAACACAGTCTTTCACAGGCCACACTATTGATGCCCTTCAGGGCTTTGCTGACCGTCTGGGCTTTTGGCCACGCCTCGTCTTCGACCGAGGCTTTGGCAATGAGTCGCTGATAACTCATCTGGCAGCCGAAGGCTGCCTGTTCTACGTTCGTATGAAAGCTGGACGCTTGGTGGAACTAGACGGACACCAGACGAAAATCCAGCATATTGCGGAGAAAGACTCAACCATTGGGCTCTACGGACTCACCCTTCGGGTGATCCGGAGTCCAAAAAGCCGGAGGGCCACAGAGCCGTGGTATATCCTGACCAATGATATGAGCAGCTCACAAACCAAGGTTGTCCGCATTTACTACCATCGCTTTGAGATCGAAGAAACGTTCAAAGACATGAAACATGTCTTTGAACTAAAGCGAACCAGACTCAACAGGCCGAACAGTTTGAAGGTACTGCTGTGGTTCGTGTGTCTTGGCATTGCGTTGCTCTACCTTGCTACCAAGCCAACAAAACAACAGACCACAGCTACCCATTCCAAGAAACAAACCTCCTGGCTCCGCCAGGCTTATGAACAACTGCAGCAGGCCTACGGCCTGCTGCTTTGGGGTGATGACGGATGAGGGGGAAGTGAGGGTGGTTCAG